>Ga0307985_10001772_pt1 | contig 12185 bp, 1 predicted proteins | sample EllFjometageno80_FD_203155 | JGI IMG/M metagenome (GOLD analysis project Ga0307985, IMG submission 203155) | Marine microbial communities from Ellis Fjord, Antarctic Ocean - #80 | ecosystem: Environmental > Aquatic > Marine > Unclassified | place: Southern Ocean | collected 2014-10-09 | reverse complement strand
CCACCACCGTCCTCCAGCCCTCCTCCCTCAAGGTCCACCTGCTCAAGTACGGGTTCTCTATGCACACGAACGGCCACTTCACGACCATTACGCTCACGAACTTGACGACCTCCGTTTCTTCGTTCGACGTCCCCCCCCTTGGACGGCCCTTGCTCCCGACGACTCTCTGGTACTACAAGTTCTCGAACTCAACTGGTGTGGAGGTGGCTTCCGGCAGCACCGACTTTTCGGAAAATGGCAAGAAGGACGACGTCTTCGCCCCCACTTCGACGGCCTACGGGTACCGCAACAACGAGATCTACGCGTTCTCTCCGCCTGCAACTCTCTTTCGCTACGGTTGCACGTCGATTCAGCCTCGGCACCCGCCCCTCTTCCCCCGCGACTCCCCTCCCCTCACGCAGTACGACAAGTTGTCTTCCCAGTGCACGCTCACGCGCCTCGCCGCCCTCGACAATCTGTCGTCCCCCGAGGCTACTTCCGCGCGGATTCTGCTGCACCTTGATCGACTGTCCGAGCCGTTCTCGCCACCCCTTCTGTCCATGGCGGACGAGGAGAATCTCATGAATGTCGAGATTTCCGTGGACGGAGAGAAGGAGGTCGCGAGTTTTACTATTCAGGTGCGGCCCGCGCTCCGCCCGCGCTCCCTCGCAAATTCCCATTCTGCGCACTCCCCTTCCCCCTTCCCAACCCTCTGCTCACCCCCCTGAACCGCAGGGCGTGACATACAAGACCAACTCGGAGAAGCCCGGGTGGCACTTCATGGTGCTCCCCGACGCGCCGTCGTTCAACGACGACGGTACCCACGACAAGCCGCCGCCCTCCTTCTTCCAGCTGGACCCCTCTGAGATTCCGGAGTTCGTGGACAAGCTTCCGCACAATTCCATCGTTCTCGTGGCGCTTGCCGGCGGCGACTCCAAGACCATGTCCGAGACTCAGAATCCGCGCACCCTCGACTCGCTCCTCTCGATTGGCGCGAACCGCCAGATCCTCGCCAAGCTCAAGCAGCAGGATGCGTATTCGCTCATTGGCGTGAAGGGCGCGACCGCCGCCCAGGCCGCGCAAGAGCGCGTCGCCCGCCACAAGGGCGCGGCGGTCGTTCGCGGGACCACTCCCACGCAATCCATTCCGCTCTGCGTGGATCCTACCCCCGCGACTTTCAAGGCCCTCATCAAGCTCCTGCTCACGTACAAGGCTGACCTGATCGCCGACGTTGTTGACCCGTTGGCCAATCCCGCGTCCTTCTCCATGCTGCTGTCCACGATTCGCGTCCTCACGTCCAACATTTACCAGCTCCTCAAGGGCACCCCGACGGGTACGGCCGTCAAGATGTTCAAGAAGAAGCAGGCTGACTCTCTTCGCCACCTGCTTCTCGAGTGCTCCGTGAACCCGCCCAAGTCCGAAATCCTGTCGTTCTCTCTCCTGCGCCTGCTCAAATCCTCCCTCCACCTCTTCTGGCCCACGACCCAGTCCCGTTGCGACGTGCTCATCGGCTACCTCGGCAAGTACGCGGACAACAACCTGCGCGGCCACGAGCAGGAGCTCCTCCAGATGCTAATGACGCAGCTGTCCAAGCCCGCGGTCATCACGGACCTGCTCAACCAGACGTCCAAGTCCGACTCCGCCGGCAGCGATTTGCTCATTGACTCCCTCCTGAACATCACCGTGAAGGAGTGGAAGCTCGTGTGCACCAAGCTGGTCAGCGACTCGGAGGTGGCCAGCACCGCCAGCTCGAGGAAGACTGAAATCGGCACGGCGTCGCTCAACATGCTCGCCACGCTCACGAACCACGTCATCAGTCTCGCGGCCGAAAATGTGATCTCAATGACAGACAAGCCCGCCTCCAAGCCCGCCTCCAAGGCCGCCTCCTCGCCCGCTACCTCTCCCCCCCCCGCAACTAATTCAAACACGCTTCCCCCTCCCCCCGACGCCGCCGTCTCTGTCGACCACGTTGTGCCCCCCGTCCCTCCTCCCCAGACCCCGCCCGCCCCCCCCTCCGCTTTCAGCGAGCTCACGAGCCTTTGCACTAAGTTCGTCTCTATGAGCACGGACATTACGTCGTTCGCCCTCGACGCGTTCGCAGAGAAGAATCCCGACCTGCAATACATCGACTCTGATCTCGAGCAGCTCATCCGCTCGCCCCTCACTTCGCTCTTGCCCAACCTCATCTTCTCCATCAACCTCATTGTGGACACGTACGGCACCGTGAACATCAAGGAGCTGCCCGCCCTCTCTGCCGCGCTGCTTCCCATGGTCGACTCCATCGGCAAGGTCATCAAAAGCATCCCTCCTTCCCGCATGAAGACCACGTCCTCTCAGACCGACTCGATGGTTAAGAAAGTGCTGACCTTCGAGTCGAAGCACCCTTACATGCCGTACACCGACGAGACCATTGAGATCAAGATCCCCGGCGCGGCCTCCATGACCATTACGTTCGACGGAAAGACCAAGACCGAGCACTCGTATGACTACGTCAAGTTCTACAAGGACCGCGAGCTGACGAAACTCTGGTCGAGCGACAAGTTCTCGGGCGGCAAAGACGGGGACCCGCACTGGCCCGGCCACCCGGGATCTTCAGATGTGCCCCCGCTCGTCATCTCCGCCGACGTGTGCTACATGGTGTGGAAGTCTGACGGCTCCAACGAGGACTGGGGTTGGCTCATGAACGTGACGGCCGACGTCAAGTCCAAGGCTGGCGGCGCGGAGGCGCACTGGCTGGCTTCGCTGGACCTCTACGCGACTGCCCTCGTTTCGTCGATCTGCAACAAGCTCATCGTGGGACCCAAGTGGATCGAAGGCACGGAGGACTCGTCCTCTGGCTGGCTCGGGGACTCGCTCTTCGCAGGAGCGAGACAGCAGATCCTCCCGCTCAAGAAGGGCTCCATTCAGTCCTTCGAGGCCAAGTTCCTGAACCAGCTCATTGATCGCAAGAAGCCGCTCCCCAACGCGGCGCAGCTCGAGGCCCTGAAGGCCACCGTCGCCGAGCCTCCGGAAAAAGGCGACGACTCCACGCCGTCCCTCAAGGCCATCAACCCGCAGCTCGCCGAGGTGCTCATCTACAAGATGCGCCGTCGCATCGTCGAAGACCAAGGCAACGACGAGAGCATCAACGACGCCGTTTACGCGACGTGCGCGGCGCTCCTTTGGGCCCGCAACATCACCTCGGACGCCATCCGCTTCGCCAAGTCCCTCGACGCGTCACCGTCCGCAGAACTGACCAAGGCGTGGCGGCTGGCGCAGAAGATGCGGCAGTACTTCACCCTGAGCGACATTGCCTCCGCCAATACGACCCTCCCCACGACTCTTGCTCCTCCGGGCCTGGAACGCGGCGACTCCCTCTACCAGGGCGCCGACGAAAAGGTCGTGAACGAAGCGTCCCTCAAAATCATCGAGAAGGCGAAGTACCTCACTTCGCTGCCCCCGCCCGCTTCTACCCACGAGCACGAGACCACTGCAGACAAGTTCAAGCACGCCGCGAAACTCGCCCTCACTCGCCAGACGTCCTTCAACAGCGACCGCTGGAAGCGCGCCGTGGGTGAGGTGCAGGAGGGCACCAAGCTCTCCCGCCTCCTTGAGTGGCGCCGCGTGGCCGCAGAGCGCCGCAAGCAGGGTGGAGTCCGATCCGTGTCTGAGCGCGTGCTGTCCTTTCTCCAGAGCGAGATCAAGGTGCAGTCGCTGACGGAAGTGCGGGAAAAGCGCGACGAGCGGGCTACGCTTCGCTGCGCCGGTCTCACTCTGCTCACGAAGGTACTTGAGCAGTCGTCCACGCTGTCGTCCAAGGCGTGGGCCGTGGCTTCGTTCCAGGCGCTGGCGCAGACTCGCCGGGAAACTGAGAAGACGCACTTCTTCAACGGCGTCGAGGGGTCTTCATCGGACTTGCGCAGGAAGCTCAAGGAGAGCTACTTCGGGGCCATGGTCACTGCGCTCACCGCGCTGGAGATGGCGACCGAGACCAACGAGGTTCACTACAAGAACCAGGCCAGCGCGTCTTTGCATTCCTCCGACGACGCCCGAGGCAGCCTCTATCTCGATGCCGCTGAAGACGAGGAAGAAGATGACGCCGCCTCCACTGCCTCCACTGCGTCCTCTGCCTCTGAGGAAGACGACGAGGCAAACAAGCGCTCTCAGAAGGCCCTTGAAGAGGAGCGCGTGCGCTTCACGGTCAGCTGCTTGCGCTCCATCTCCATGGACTACGACTACACTGATCACGGAGCGCTCGCCGAAACCAAGATTCTGCCGGTGCTCTCGCAGCTTCTCTCGTCGCACGACACGGAGATCCGCACCGTGGCGTGGGAGGTCTTCGAGGTGCTCCTAGCGCGTGGCGTGGGGATGGAGGGCCAGCCGTTGGAGGCTACCGAGAACATCAGCCGCTGGACGAGCCACTTGCTCTCTCTACTCGAGAACCAGCTGCAGGACGCCGTGGACGCTGTGCTCGCCAGCAAGAGCGGACAGAACTTCGATTTCTCCGAGGCCAAGCAGTTCCTGGCGCCTGAGGAGAAGCTAACCATCGTCTCGGACGCAATCAACCTCGACTCGAGGTATCCTGGCAAGGTGGCGAAGCACGTCGACTTGCGCCTGCGCAATACCGTCTCGCTGTGGATCAAGCGGCGCCCCACCGAGTTCGACGCGGTTTACCAGCCCGGGCTCCTGAAGGAGGGCTGGCGTGTGACCCGCTCGGAGGAGCACCCGGCCGTCGAGAAGGCGAAGAAGGCAGTAACCTCGGCTGCCGGCTCTGGAAACAACGCCAACCACGATGAGGGCGAGGACGAGTCCGAAGGCAGTGGCAGTGCCGCCTCGAAGCGCGCCAACAAACTGGAACGACTGAGGGCGGAGTGCGGCACCGTGATGGCGGTCAAGACTGGCGGCGAGGTGGAGGTGAGGTGGGACGGCGCGACTAAGACAGAGATTTGCCGCTTCGGCAAGATGGTGACATCGTTGAATCCAACTGACGAGATGGGCGCGCTCCCCACCACCGAAGCCACTGGTGCTGACGGCAGCGACAATGAGTCTGATCAGGCGGCCGCTCAGCTTACCCGCACGCTTTCGGGCTCCGATCTGGTTGCCGAGCCCGTCTTCGGGGGTGCATCGGACTTCGCAGTACTAGATGACGAGGTAAACAACCTCGTCATCTTTCTTGACGAAGACGATGGTCGCGAAGTAACGTTCTACTTCGAACCCAGGAATGGAGGGGAGCTCCATATGAGCCCAACGGAACAAGGCCCCATCAGACATCTCTTGTACGACGAAGAAGAAGGAGAACTTCAACATGAGTCGGTGTCTGTGGTTATTCCGGAGAGAGACCGGGACCGGGTGGTGCCGATTCTTGCCGCCCTGGCGCGGCGCTGTAGCGGACTTCGAGTTGAAGGATTCCCCGCAGCACCGAGCCGCACAACCGCCGCGGTAAGGGCGACGTTTGCGTTTGGGGGGATCGGGGGCCGCGAGGTCACGAACCCTAACCCTACGTTACCAGAGATTGTCGCAGAGACCTTCGTCGCCGAGACTGTAGTGGATTCGGTTCAGTTCACTGATACGGACGGCGACAAGATCGAGTACCGCGCGATTGGCGACTTTTTTGGTCTCTCTTACACTGTCAACGGCGATGAGCAGGGAGACGTCTCGCGACTCGTTTACAACGACGGCGGGCTGAACGACGATGGCGGGTTCATGACAGTTCCGTTGGAAGAACGGGAACGGGTCGTGGCCCAGCTGGGCGCTCTGGCGCGTCGCTGCAATGTGGCGGTGGTGGAGGGATTCCCTGTGTCTGTAGCGGCGTGGAATGGGCCGACGGAGGCAAGCCCGGGCGGTCCAGGAAGTGGCGGACAGAGGGGCTCTCGAAAGGTCTTCGATCTCGTCGCGATCAACGAAGAGGCCGCGGGCATTATCTACTGGAAGGGCGTCACGCCACCCGCCCAGGACGATTCCGGCCACAGCAAGTCGCTCCCCTGGTCCACTCTGAAGCTGCAGCTGAACAACCAAACCAAGGTCGGCTTTTGCGCGGCGCAGGGCGGCGACAACCTGTGGATCAAGGTCAACGGCGGCACGCGCATCCCGTACGACGAGTGGACTCACGTGGCCGTCGTACAGAACTCGGAGCGCTGCTTCCTTTACGTCAACGGCGAACTCGACGGAGAGCACGAGATCCCCTCCTCAATGGCCGACACGAGCTCCAGGAAAACCAAGGACCACGTGCTCGAGTCGCCGCACCCGTACAACAACAACAGCGACGACACACACAAGGTCGCCGTGGAGGGCGCGATCGGGTATACCGTGACGTTCGACAACAAGAGTGTGACGGAGAAGACGTTCGACTTTCTGCGCTTCTGGAAGGACGAGAGCAAGTCGGAGTGGTGGGGAGAGGAGAAGTACTGTGGCGGCATGGACGGCTCCGAGGGCAACTGGCCCGGCGTTGACGACCTGCCCGCGCTCAAGATTGACGCGCCGACCTTCCTCGTGAGCTTCAAGAGTGACGCTAGCAACAACGACTGGGGCTGGAAGCTGTACGCGACGCCGATTTTCCCTGAGAAGGAGCTGGAGCTGGACGCGCCCGACCTGGCACGGCTCGACTCTGGCGACTCCGCGAGGACATCTGCGCCTGCGCTCTCCCCGTCGCCCACGCCATCGACGCCCATTCCCGACGACGACGTGGCCAACGAGCTGCTTCCGAACAACATTTCTCCAATTTACTTCGGCAACCTTCCGCAGGGCTACTCTCCAACTGGACCGGAGCATGAGTACCTTATCAAGGGCTCCTTCGACGGCTTCATTTCACGCATGGAAGTCTACTCAGACTGCCTGAATTCGAACGACATCAAGTCGATGATGGAGCAGAGGCCCATTATGACGCCGATTATTTCGGAGAGTAGCTTGTGCCTCGACGTGTTGTGCATGGTGCTGCGGTGCGCCAAGAGCGGCGTGATGACGACCTCCGCGGCGCTGGTTACGGCGCCCGTGCTCAAGGCGCTCATCATTCTGTCGCGCTTCGGAGAGATCGACGTCCGGGTGTCGGCCACTCGCGTTCTTCAGTTCGTGATGCCGCTGGCCAAGCCGCTGGTCGTCGATGTTCAGTCCAAGATCGCCATGACCATGATTCCGAGCTCATCTGCCGCCCCCTCTGCCGAGTCGTTCGTTAAGCAGCTCATGCTGGAGGTCGGCAGCTGCTGCAACAGCTTCTACAGCGATAGCCGCCCCACCGTCGCCGGCGCAATCTCAGTGGAGTACTCCAGGCGGGAGCGCCTGGCGATCTGCAACGAGCAAGTGAAGCTGCTGCGTGCGCTCATGGGCAACCACGACTTCGCCGAGCAGCTCTTGGGCGTCTTCACGACCATTGCCAACAAGTACCCCGAGATGAAGGCGACGCTGCTGGGCCTGCTCAAGACGGAGGTAGACACCAACACCGTCATCACGCAGACTGACGCTGTGAACGTGAGCGACATTGATCTCATGTTTGCGACCTTCGAGGTCCTGGGCGGGGGCTTCAGCGAGAGCTTGCTAGGCAGCACGGGCATGTGTCGGCTCAAGAGCAAGGACGCCACCATCGAGGAGTGCGTCGTCATTGGCGAGATCGCGCCCCCGTCGGCCAAGGACATCGAGAAGCTGTCCGCGGACGAGAAGCAGGGCTGGTCCGACCTAGAGAACTTCGGCGACGGGCTGGTTGTCGCGATGGCGAGCGGAAAGGACCACGGCGCCAAGCACGTCGGAGCAGTCGTTCCTCTTAGCAGCGTTGTTGTCGAGAGCGAGCCGTTGCCGGCCTTTCTTACCGAGGCCATCGCCGCCGACGAGACGTCGAGGAAGGCGCTCGTGACGGTGCTTGGCCAGGTGCTCGAGACGACATGCGATCTGAGGCGCAAGCCGCTCGACGTCGTGGTGAAGGAGGAAGATGCCGTTGTGGAGGTCGAGAGCGACCACCCGCACCTCGATCATACGCAGATGCACAAGGTTCTGACGTTCAAGGGCTCCGAGAGCATCGAGATCTCGTTCACGAACGAGACGCGGACCGCTGTTGCCGGGGCTAGAGAGGCAGGGTCGGCCTACGTGTGTTTTTACAAGGACGAGTCGCACTCGACCAAGTACGGCGAAGATCGATACTTTGGCGGCCGGGACGGGAATTGGCCCGGCGTCGGAGGTCGCCCGCCGCTTGTGATCCCGAACTCTAGCGTGCACATCTACTTCCACTCGGAGACGAGCAACGTCGATTACGGCTTCAAGCTCATCGCCAAGGCGCACACGATTGAGAAGATCTTCCCGCCCGCAGTTCCTCCGCCTGTGAGCGAAATGCTCCTCATGAGCTGGCGCGCAGCAGCCATGAAGAGCCTATATGGTCTGGTAGGCGCCGCTTCCGCCGGGGCTTCCAGTGAGCGTGGTAGCGTGAGTGGAGTCAGTGGCAATATTCTGGGCGACGACTGCGCGGTGCTGTGCCAGGCGCTCATCAAGGAGAGTCTGAGAGTGCCCCCCAAGTCGGTGAGGAAGGGCGGCGGCTCGAGAAACGTGGTGAAGGAGAGCGCACACCCGTACACCCACAACATGAACTCTCTGGAAGAACACTTCTTCAAGGGCGCAAAGAAGCTCACGATCACCTTTGACACCAAGAGCAGTACGGAGAACGGCGCCGACTACGTGTGCTTCTACAAGGACCAGTCGAGGTCAGAAATGTACGGAGAGAAGTACACCGGTGGCAAGGACGGCTGCTCCTCCAACTGGCCGGGCTGTTATGGCCGCCCGCCCCTCGTTATTCCTGGCAACAAGTTCACGCTATTGTTTCGCACGGACGGCAGCGTCAACGACTGGGGCTGGAAGTTCACTATCAAGGTGGAGAGCGACGAGGTCGACTTGAACTCCATGTCGCTGCACGAAATGACAAGCGGCTTTGATTACGCGCTCAGCTGCCTGAAGGAGGGCTACGGCGGACAGGACTACCCGGCGCTCGAGGAGATCGAGAAGTTCGTCGTGGTGGAGGAAAGTGGGGGAGGGGAAGGGGGGGCGACTGAAGGGATGGCCGCCGCCGCCGCTAATTTGAGCGCTCTCGGACTTGTGACCATGGACTCCGAAAAGGGGGAAGGAAAGGGAGGAGAGGGGGAGGCGGAGAGGGGAGGGGGAAAAGAGAACATTTCGCAGGACAATGTCGTGAAGTTCAAGGCATCGGTCGGCGTCAGCGTTATGTCCAGCCCGTCTCTCTCCAACGGCAGTATGATCGCCAGTCTTCCAGCGAGCAGCATCGTCGCCGCGTCAGGGGAGGACGGCGATTGGCTGTTTGTGAGACTGCCGGTCGGGGTTGGGGGGACGTCCTCTGGGGGGCCATCCCCCGCCATCAAGGCGGTTCTGCCGCCCCATCTCAAGGCCGCGGAGGAGGACGGCGGCATCTTTGGCTGGGTTCTGCGCAGGGCGGGCGATACGGAGTATCTCGTGCTCAACGGAATGCAAGCGGAGGAGGAGGGGAGAGGGGGGGGCGAGGAGGCCGGTGCTATTTCGCTTGACGAAGATATGGTGGCTCTGCTCTTCCCCAACGGCGTCGATGGCGAGGGGGGAGATGACGACGGAGGGGGACAGGACGGGGGCGACAAGGCCAAGCACCCCGCTCTGAGGGTTGCCGACTCGTGCAAGTTGGAGGCCACCAGCGACATCGCGGATAACTTCGGCTACATCGTCAGTGAAGGCATGAAGGGCCAGCTCGACGGGCTGGGCGCGTTCTGCCGCGACACCTCGCATCTGCTCAGCATCAGGTAGGCACACACACCGCCACACACACTCACCGCCACACACACACACACAGCCACACACACACAGCCACACACACACACGTCTGGCCCAGAACTTAGAAGGCGATGTATACCGCGCTGCGAACTACCCGCTACGACCCAGTTCGCGCTTGTGTACTTATGATGCGTCACTCACACGGCACCAATAATACGTCGCTAATTAGATACGCGCAAATGGCGCTGACCGCCATGATCCCGCTCATGTCGCTGGACGCGCAGTTCGACATGGACAACGTGGAGGACATGATCGAGTTCCTGCGCATCGTGTTCTTGCAGCAGAAGGACAGTTTTAACTCCGCGCCGCTGGAGATCATCAAGAAGAAGATCGTTGGGCTGCTCAGCGCGAAGAACAGCAACGAGACGGGCGCCGCCGCGAAACTGTGTACGCACAGCTTGAACGTCCTGCGCGGCAAGATGATGATCGACAAGATTCTGCCGCCCTTCAAGGCCATCCACAAGACGGTCGAGACGGCGCACGAATACGAGAACAACGAGGACAAGTACTACAGAGTGAACATCCCCAACGCCACGTCCTTGCGCCTCGTGTTCGACCCGAGGACGAGCACTGAGGCGGACTGCGACAGGATCACCATCCACAAGGGCGGGGCGAGAGGCACCGTGCTGGGCGGTCCGTACTCGGGCAGGGAAGGTAGCTCCGACAAGAATTTCCCGGGAGTCAACAAGCCGCCGCTCGAGATCAAGGGCAACGACATTGAGGTCCACTTCTACAGCGACAGCAGCAACACCGACTGGGGCTTCCTGTTGAACGTCTACGGCATCGTGTCCGAGCCCAGTGTTAAAGACTTGGCCAAGTTCAAGGCGGAGACGAAGAAAGCGGGCTGCACGGCGGAGAGTGTAGAATTCTCGTGTTGGCTGCTGAGTCTGTTGGCCAACAACATGGAGAGTAAAGAGGGCAAGTGCGTCAAGGACGTGCTGAGCAGCGCGGGCGGGTTGAGAATCTTGAGGAAGTTCTTGTTGTTCTGCCGCGGAAAGGAGACGAAGGGCAAGGTGGTGAGCATCGTGAACGACATCTTCCACGCTCAGGCGGGGGGGGAGGTAGGGGAGGTTAAGGGCGATAACCACGAGGAGCTCGGCGCGCTCGGCAAGCTCGTGATCAAAGAGGCCGAAACGCAGTACCAGCAGGAGTCGAGCAGGGCGGGCAAGACCGAGTATCTGCAGAGCCTAGTAGAGTGCTCCGTGGCTGCGGTGTCCATGAGCCACGAGGAGGTGAGTTTGAGCTCGGGCTACGGCATGCAGTGGCTTCAGAACGTCATCGAGTGCTCGAGTTTGCTGAACTCGTTCGATCCGCGGTCGCTTCCGCAGCAGCTCATCGTCAAGGAGCTGCTGCCCAAGATCGGGAAGGACAGCGCGGTGTCCGTGGAAAGCGCGCATCCGTTCGACGGGAGGGCCTTTTCGCAAGAGTGGGGGTTCGAAGCGACTGAGCCCGAGAAGGTCGAGGTTGTGTTTGACGACGAGACGCGCATGGCGGAGGGCGACGTGATTGTGGTGGAGTCAGTTGGGGAGGCGGGGGGGGAGGTTGTTTACAGGCGTGAGCTCAGGGGGCTGTCGAGCGGCACGCTGAAGATCGGCGAGAAGGACAAGCTGGACAGCGACCTCGAGGGAAAGATTTTTGTGGGCGATTTGGTTGCGAGGGGGAAGGACTGGAAGTGGGGCGGGCAGGACAAGGGGGGAGAAGGCATTGTTCTGGGCGTCGAGAGCTGGAAGGGCGCGGCGAAGGCGGCAGTCAGGGTGCAGTGGAAGGGGGGCGAGGGCGAGACACCGTTTGAGGGGGTGTACAGGAGCGGGTACAAGGGCGTGCACGATCTGGTGAGCATCGGCGTGAGTCACAAGAGTTTGCAACCCGTCGTGGTGCCCGGCTGTAGAGTGAAGGTTACAGTTGTCAGCAAGGGAGGGGAGGAGGGGAGGAAGGACGGGGGGAGAGAGAAGCAGGATGCGCTCAAGGGCGAGTTGGTGTTGGACGGCGGCTTCGAGCTCCCTTACAACAATAAGGTGGAATTGAATGAAGACTTCACCGTGGAATTCTGGATCAAGCCGCGAGAGGGCTCGGTGGGCGCGCAGTGTTTGCTGGACCGGAGCGCTTCTTTGGATTTCGACGGCAGCATGACGCTGCGGCAGATGCAGTTGATGGTTGTGTGGGCGGGGGAGGGGGGGGTGGGCGACTTGACCTTGAACATGGGCAACGCCGAGATGGGCACCGGCGTGGAACTGAGCAAGAGCCGCGGGTTGAAGAGCGGCGTGTGGAGCCACATCGCGGTAGCCGTGAGTGGGAGCAGCGTGGCGCTGCTGGTCAATGGCAACGTGGCGAGTCGAGGGGACTTCGACGGCAGCAGGTTGGGCGCGCCCATGGAGTCGAGCTTGAGCGTGGGGAAGAGCAGCCAAGGGGAGGCCAAGTTTAGTGGGTGGCTGCACGACTTG
>Ga0307985_10001771_pt1 | contig 12187 bp, 15 predicted proteins | sample EllFjometageno80_FD_203155 | JGI IMG/M metagenome (GOLD analysis project Ga0307985, IMG submission 203155) | Marine microbial communities from Ellis Fjord, Antarctic Ocean - #80 | ecosystem: Environmental > Aquatic > Marine > Unclassified | place: Southern Ocean | collected 2014-10-09 | reverse complement strand
TGATCCAGAGTCAATTAATATGATTTCGTCTGCTATAGCTTCGACACTCGCCAAAGACTGTGCGATGATGTCGGCTTCATTGTAACTGAGGTATAGGACGGAGAGTTTAGTGGGCATTAGACCGCTACATTATGTGTTCTTAAAGCATCATTTAACGAAGTTTTCTTATCAGTACTTTCTTTGCGTTTACCTATGATTAGGGCACAAGGCACTTGAAAGATACCAGCAGGGAATTGTTTAGGAATAGTCCCTGGAATGACCACGCTTCTCGATGGAATACGTCCTTTATATTCTAGAGGTTCATCACCGCTTACGTCAATAATTTTGGTCGATGCAGTGAGCACAACATTCGCACCTAAGACGGCTTCTTTTTCTACATGAACACCTTCAACTACAATACAACGAGAACCTACAAAACAATTATCTTCAATAATAACAGGAGCTGCTTGTAAGGGTTCTAAAACACCGCCAATTCCAACACCGCCACTCAAGTGAACATTCTTGCCAATCTGAGCGCATGAGCCTACTGTAGTCCAGGTGTCCACCATAGTACCAGAATCTACGTAAGCTCCAATATTAATATAAGATGGCATCATTACTACTCCAGGTGCTATGAAACTCCCATGCCTTGCGACAGCATGAGGAACTACACGAACTCCTTTTTCAGCATAGTTGCGTTTGAGAGGGATTTTATCATGAAATTCAAATGGACCCACTTCGATGGTCTCCATTTGCTGTATTGGAAAATAAAGAACTACGGCTTTTTTGATCCATTCGTTCACTTGCCATGTGCCATTTTTAGGCTCCGCAACCCTTATGGTGCCAGCATCTAAAGCATTTACGACTTGGCGTATGGCATGTTGAATCTCTTTTTCTTGAAGTAAATCGCGGTTGCTCCAAGCTTGTTCTATGGTACGTTGTAATTCTAGCATGTCTTAATATCTCTATCTACAAACTTACGGCTTTCGTTAGGCTTAGGCTACCTTTGTAACATGGCTAAAATTGTTTCACTTGATATCGGAGGAAAAAGAACAGGAATGGCGGAAACTGATGCCATGCAAATGATGGCTTTCCCCTTAAAGACAGTTCTAACGGAACATTTATTAGAAGAGTTGACAAACTATATTACATCAGAGCTGCCTGAGGTTATCGTGATTGGTGATCCAGACGGTATCGAGGGCATGTCTACGGATAGCAGTAAGTTAGTTTCTGCATGGGTGTCAAAAATCAAAATCAAATGGCCTTTGATTAATGTCGTAAAAGTGGACGAAACCTATTCTTCTCAATTAGCTTCAAGGATGCTCTATGAGGGAGGTATGAGAAAGTCAAAAAGAAGAGAAAAGGGAGCTGTGGATAAAGTTGCCGCTTCCATTATTTTGGAACGTTATTTAGACCAGCGATAACTATCTTTGCCATCATATATTAAGCTCATGATTCTACCTATAGTTGCATACGGCGACCCAGTATTAACAAAAGTTGCTGAAGAAATAGATCAGGACTATCCCGGTCTTAAGGCTTTGATCACAAATATGTACGAGACCATGTACAATGCTCAAGGCGTTGGTTTGGCAGCACCTCAAATCGCGAGAGGAATACGCCTCTTTATAGTGGATGCCAGTCCTTTTGCAGATGAGGAAGAAGAGGATTTTGATTTGTTAAAGGGCTTTAAGAAGACTTTTATTAATCCAATTATTATTGAGGAATCTGGAGATGAGTGGGAGATGGAAGAAGGCTGTTTAAGTATTCCTGATGTACGAGAGATGGTTTACCGCCCAGAACAAGTAGTAATTGAATACTACACGGAGGACTGGAAGCTCGTTGAAGAAACTTACTCGGGATTAGCTGCTCGTGTTATTCAGCATGAATATGATCACATAGAGGGTGTGCTTTTTACGGATTATGTTAAGCCCCTTCGTAGACGACTCATTAAGGGTAGGTTGGGATCTATAGAACGCGGCGATATTAAGGTCGAATATCCAATGAAATTCCCGAAACGTCGATGAGGTGTATTTTTTTACTGAGTCTTTTTATAATGTCATGTGCAAATGGCGAGTCTAAAGAAGTTGAAGTTGTTTCGATAAAAGCCATGGATAGTCTGCGGCCAGATTCCACATTATATTTTCTAGATAAGATAGATAACGGTACGGCGACGCTGGAAGAACTAGATCGCGCCAGGCCTTACTTTATTCAAAGTGATAGTTTAATAAAAACCCAAGCTAAGTATTTGATGCAGGCTGGCTTGGTTCTTATGTCAGGCGACAACGGACCATTATATGGTTTGAACTACTTGATTTTTTTAACTAAAAAATTTCCGATGCATAAGTTTGCCCCTGAGGCGTTGATGCAATTGGCCTTGTATTTTGACACAACGCTAGGAGATAAGGAGCGGTCAACAGATTTTTTAAAGTCGTTGATTGATCGATACCCGAAACACGAATTGCTGCCTAGTGCAAAATCTTTACTAGAATTAAACCAATCTGGTGAGCAACAAGAATTAGAGACTGTAAGAACTTGGTTAAATAATCAATAATGGAATTAAGAACTGTATTATCTATCACAGGGAAACCTGGACTATTCAAATTAATTGCACACCGTAAGAACGGAGTAGTTGTAGAAAGCTTGTTGGATGGAGCTCGGGCTTCTATTCCTGCCAATGCTAATGTGAGCTCTTTGGGCGATATAGCCATTTACACCTATGAAGAGGAGGTTCCTTTGAAGGATGTGTTTAAGGCAATGTCGAATGTTACAGAGGGTAAGGAAGCATTGTCACACAAGAGCGCTAAATCTGATTTAGAAGACTTTTTTGGTGAGGTATTGCCCAAATTTGATCAAGAACGTGTGTATGCAAGTGATATCAAAAAGGTAATTCAATGGTTCAACATCATCGTTAAAAATAATCTTTTATCCATTCTAGATGCTGAGGATACTCCTGAAGATGATTCAGTAGCTCCTGAAGAAGCGGTTGCTAAATAAGGCCATCATGAATTCACGTCAAGATAAACTCGAGGCTTTTGGTAGACTATTGGACATCATGGATACGCTGCGCGCAGAATGCCCATGGGACCAGAAACAAACCTTTGAAAGTTTGCGACATTTGACGGTAGAGGAAACTTACGAGCTAGCGGATGCTATTGAAGAGGGTAACCTTGAAGAGGTGAAGAAGGAGTTGGGAGATTTGATGCTGCATCTCGTTTTTTATAGTAAAATGGGCAGCGAAAGTGGTGCTTTTGATGTTGCGGATGTATTGCACAGCGTTAGTGAGAAGCTCATTCATAGACACCCCCATATCTACGGTGACGTAGAAGCGTCTACCGAGGAGGAGGTTAAGGCCAACTGGGAAGCTATAAAATTGAAAGAAAAGGGCACATCGAGTGTGCTACAAGGTGTCCCTAAGGGTTTGCCGTCGCTTGTGAAAGCCATTAGAATTGGAGATAAAGCACGTGGTGCCGGCTTTGATTGGGAAAATCCAGCAGATGTGTGGTTGAAAATCAAAGAAGAGATATCTGAGTTTGAGGTTGCTCATGTATCTGGTGATCAAGATGATACAGAAGCTGAGTTAGGTGATTTACTCTTTTCAATAGTGAATTTTGCACGATTGAATGATTTAGATCCGGAATTAGCTTTGGAACGGACAAATAAGAAGTTTATTTTCAGATTTACATATTTAGAAAAAAAAGCCAAAGAGATTGGTAAATCGCTGAAAAACATGACATTAGAAGAGATGGATGTGTTTTGGAATGAAGCAAAGACCCTCTAAGTACTTAAAATCAACAATTAAAGTTAAATTAAACATTATCTAAACTGGTAGTGTAGGTTTGTGAAATACGTTGAAAACGTGTACTTTAGAGGTATGAAAACTTTGTATTTAGTACGTCACTCAAAAAGTTCTTGGTCTATTAATGGCATTCCGGACAGGGATCGTCCATTGAAAGGCAGAGGAATTAAGGATGCACACCGAGTGAGTGCGTTTATAAACTACCAGATCAAAGGGAATGCTTCGGTACAGCTATACTCTTCCCCAGCGACAAGGGCGGTACACACGGCTCTGATTTTCGCTAACAACTTCAGCATAGATGCCTCCAAAGTAGATATTGAAGAATCTCTTTATAACTGTAACATGCAGGCATTCTTATCGTGCGTAAGGCGTAGTTCTGCTTCTGCGGATATTGCATTTTACTTTGCCCATAACCCGGTCATCACTGAGTTTGTGAATACCATGACCAATGCTGAAATCATTAGTGTTCCTACAACGGGGTTGGTAAGTATACGTTTTGATGTTGATCACTGGTCAGAAATACTTCCAGGCGCAGAACTTATCCAATTTGAATATCCAAAAAGACTTAAATAGATTTATGCAAGGCGAACCTCAGTTTTACAATAGGGATATCAGTTGGTTACAGTTTAACGAGAGAGTTCTCCAGGAAGCTGAAGACGAAAACGTTCCGTTGATTGAGAGAATCCGGTTTTTAGGTATTCACTCCAATAATATGGATGAATTTTTCAGGGTACGTTACTCCTTTATAAGAAGGCTGAAGTTATCGGGTGAGGAGCAAATGGATGATTACTTTGAGGGATATACCGCTGGTGAGCTGTTGCGTAAACTCAGTGAGATTGTGACCAATCAGCAGCGTAGGTCCCAAGAGATCTACGATAGTCTAGAAAAGGAGTTACGGGTCCACGGGATCGAAATGATCAATGAGACAGAACTTACCGCGAAGCAGTCTGAGTTTGTCAAGCACTTTTACAAGAATGTTGTCGCGCCTGCTTTGACGAACTTGATGGTAAGCCAAACAAGAAATTTCCCCGAATTAAAAGACAGGAGTATATATCTCGCGCTTCGCCTTATCAAAGGAGAAGACCAGCAGTTCTCAATTATTGAAATTCCTTACGGGGTTGGTGGTAGGTTTGTGGTATTACCTAAATATGGAAAACAATATGTGATGTATTTAGATGACGTTTTGCGTCACAACTTGGTCAGTATATTCCACGCTATTAATTACGATACTATTGAGGCTCATACGGTTAAAATCACTCGAGACGCGGAATTGTCTTTAGATGATGACGTCAGTAAGTCTTTTATGGAGCAGGTGCAAAAAGGTTTGATGAATAGAAAGGAAGGTGATTTAGTAAGATTTGTATATGATAAAGCAATCTCTGACCAAACATTACAAGCCTTTGTGAATGGTTTGGAGGTTTCTGCCTTAGATACGCTCATTCCGGGAGGTCGATATCACAATAAAAAAGATTTAATGAAGTTCCCAAATATGGGCGTAGAAGGTTTGGAGTATGAGAGACTACCACAGATATCTCATCCGGATTTGGATATTGATCGAAGTATCATCAACGTCCTCAAAAGAAAAGATGTCTTACTGTTCACACCTTATCATGAGTTTAGTCATGTTATTCGATTACTACGAGAGGCCGCTATTGATCCTAATGTGAAAGAGGTTAAGGTAACCTTATACCGTTTAGCTGACGAGAGTAGAATTATTTCGGCTTTAGTGAATGCTGCTAAAAACGGGAAATCCGTCACGGTCTTTATTGAGCTTCAGGCGAGCTTTGATGAATCTAATAACATTAAATGGACCAATAAGCTTAGAAGCGAAGGTATTAAAGTAGTCAGCGGTGTTCCTGGTTTAAAGGTTCACTCTAAACTGACCTTAATTCGTAGGGATGAGGGCGGAGAAAAGCTAGCCGATTATTGTGTGATAGGAACAGGGAATTACCATGAGGGAACAGCTAAATTATATACGGATTATCATCTATTAACAAGTGATAAACGGATAGCAAAGGAAGCGCGTAAGGTGTTCCAATTCATAGAGTCTCCTTACAAACAATATAAATTCAAGCATCTACTTGTGAGCCCTAATGGAACTCGGGATGGGCTCTATGCACTTATAGATCGTGAGATTGCAAATGCTCGGGAGGGTAAAGTCGCGAAATTTTGGTTAAAAATTAATAGCGTTAGTGATCATGGAATGATACAGAAATTGTACGAGGCGAGCGATGCTGGAGTTCATGTGCGAATGGTTGTAAGAGGGATAAATTGTATTGACTTTGCTCATCCGAAAGCTATAAACATTCATGCTGTGAGTGTTATAGATCGTTTTCTTGAGCACACTCGTGCGTTTTGCTTTCACAATGACGGATCATCAGAATATTTCATTTCTTCAGCAGATTGGATGGGTAGAAATTTAAATCGTCGGGTTGAGGTAACTGTACCTATTTATGACACCTCCATTCAGCGCCAATTGCGAGACCATTTTGACATCCTATGGAAGGACAATACCAAGTCTAGGGAATTTAATTCTGACCAATCTAACGAATATCGTAAGATCAACGGACCGAAAACTCGTGCTCAACTGGAATTGCATGAGTATGTTAAGAAACAATTAATGAAGGGATAGCATGATTGTAACAAAGCTAGGTGCGATAGATATAGGGTCTAATTCTATAAAATGTTTACTGGTAAACGTTATCTATAAGGACGGTTACACTCATTATAAAAAAGTGAGTATAGTACGTTTGCCTATTCGTTTAGGTGAAGATGTGTTTACCTATGGCAAGGTTCAAAAAGAATCTAGAAGACGCTTTATAGAGGGCATGCTGGCTTTCGCTCATATATTAAAGGTGCATGGCGTTGAGTCTGCTCGTGCAGTGGCCACCTCTGCTATGAGAGAGGCGAAAAACGGTAATAGTATAGTTCGTAAGGTGCTGCAGAAAACAGGGATAGCTATTGAAATAATTGATGGCGAAGAAGAGGCGCGTTTAGTGTTTTCTAGCAAGATTTATGACGTAATAAAGGCAAAGGAAGATAACTTCGTTTATATAGATGTAGGCGGCGGTTCTACAGAAATTTCAATTATTGAACACAAAAAAGTATTGGTCAGTCATAGTTTTAAAATCGGTGGAGTCCGATTGATGAACGATTTGGTAGATCAAGAAGAATGGCAAGACATGGAGACATGGCTTAAAGTTCACGCAGCAAGAATAAAAAACAAAGTAGCTATCGGTGCGGGGGGTAATATCAATAAGCTTCATAAGCTTAGTAGAAAACCCGTTGAAGTGCCGTTGACTTTTAATTATTTGGAAAATCAACTGGAAATAATTTCTAAGTTATCTCTTGTCGAACGTGTAACTGAACTTGGATTAAATTTTGACAGAGCTGATGTTATCATTCATGCATTGCCCATTTATTTAAAAGCCATGAAATGGGCTGGAACTGGTAAGATATATGTACCTAAAATAGGGGTGTCTGATGGTCTGATCAGAGATTTATACCACAAAGAATTTAAGGCAGCAGTGGAAGATGATTTCTCAATGATGTGATAGACAACAACAATCGTAAAAGATATGATTAGTGGTTCTCTACTCTTATTTTTGAAATTGAATTAAATAACATAACCATGGCTGTAACAATTGCTACTGATCAAGATTTTGATCAACTTTTAAAGAATAATAATCGTGTCGTTGTGAAGTACTTCGCAGATTGGTGTGGTGCATGTAAAATGTTTTCCCCCAAGTACAAGAGGGTTTCGAACGAGGATGAAATGGTCGATGTACTTTTTCTAGAGGTTAATGCTGAGCACAATGAATTGGCGCGAAAAGCTGGTGGAGTAGACAACCTACCCTTTTTAGCTTCCTTTAAGAATGGGATGTTGGTTGAAGGTTCAGCTGCGAGTAAAGAGGAGTATCTAAGAAAACTAATCGACCTTACAAATTGATATTGAGTTCTAATTGACAGATTGATTAAAATCCCTTTAGCGTCTTCGCTCAAGGGATTTTTTTATCCAGTGCCTGGAAAACGAAAGGGGCCCGCCAAGACCCCTTTCTACCTAAACCGCCATGAAAACCTGTTTGCACAGTAGTTTTCATATAGTGATAACCGCATTTTATTAAAGTGGTTCATTGTCCCACATCAAAAAAAATAAAATGCTCAACGCTAAATGGAGATTGGGTCAAAAAAAAGCTGCGCGATCTTTTAGGACCGCACAGCTTTAATATGAGACGAAAGAAAATTATTTTTTACTCATGTATTCAGCTACGCCTTCGTGACTTCCCTTCATGCCCTCTTGGCCTGGAGTCCAATTTGCAGGACAAACTTCACCTTTTTCTTCGAAATATTGTAATGCATCAACCATACGCATTGCTTCATCTACCGATCTTCCTAATGGGAAGAAGTTGACTAGTTGGTGCATAACAGTACCTTCTTTGTCAATCAAGAATAATCCACGGTAGGCAATCATCTCACCTGTAGCTTGAAGATTGCCATCGTCATCATATGACCACTCTCCGTTTAAAACATCGTAGTTGTGCGAGATTGTTTTATTGGTATCAGCAACGATAGGATAAGTGACTCCTTCGATGCCCCCTTGGTCTTTATTCATTTGCAACCAGCCCCAGTGGCTTTGCTCTGTATCTGTAGATACTGCAATAATTTCAACACCTTTAGAATTAAACTCCTCTTTACGCGCCTGGAAAGCATGTAATTCTGTAGGACAGACGAAAGTAAAATCTTTCGGATAGAATAATAAGACTACGTATTTACCAGCGTAATCAGATAGTGTGAAGTTTTCAACGATTTCTTCGCCATTGATTACTGCTGATGCAGTAAAGTCAGGGGCTTTTTTTCCAACTAGTACAGCCATTTTGTTTTATCTTTTAATTGTGAGGTAAAAGTACAATAGACATCGTCTAGCTGGGTAATAAAGTTGTTAGGTTTTATCTATCAATTGTCCGATAAAATTGATCAGAGCACAAACGCACTGAGTGCTATGCCTAAAGCAACGAACAAAAGCTTGATGGCGTTGAATTGGTGATTTGCAGCACTTTCAAACAAGATTGTAGTACTAACATGTAATAATAGGCCCGTGGCAATGCCCAGAACCGGTATTGTAATGGTCTTCAGTGTACTGGTCTGCTCAGCAAACAAAGCGCCCAGCGGAGTACTGATGGCGAAGAGCACTAAACAACTTATTACAGCAAGGTTTGATAGTTTAGCACTTCTTAATGCGGAGGCTACAAGCAGTGCAATTGGCATTTTATGGAAAGCGAGAGACCATAGAAAACCTTGTTGAAAGTCGGTATGATGCGCGTGGGAATGATCACTTTCTGCTCCCAGTGGCATACCTTCAATAAAGGAATGAATGAATAGACCGAGCAGTGGGAGTAAAGGCAGTCTGTGTTCATTTGAGTGAAAGTGGCCATGCTCTAAACCTTTACTCATGAAATCTAAGCAAAGTTGAATTCCAAATCCAAGTAATATCCACCAACCTGCCGTCGTTCCTGAACTGAAAACCTCAGGCATCATATGAGTTACAATGGTTCCGAAAAGAAATGCACCGGAAAATGCCAATAACATTTTAAAGGTGTTGCCATTCGTTTCTATTGCCCAGGAAGCGGCCCCTCCTAATGCTACGCTACCAATAAGTACGAGCCAAATCATCATGATTGAATTGGTTTTTTAGCGATTATGATCATTCTATCACTGCTTTGTGGATCGTAATCACTTAAATTATAGTCTCCTTTGATACCTGTAACTTCTAAGCCTGCATTAATCATAAAATCACTGAGTTCTACTGTTGAAAAAGCCTTGACGCGCTCTTCAAAGTTAAATATTTCACAGTCCTTGGAGATACGTATACGTTTAACTATCGTACCTTCTTCTAGGATTCTCGTTATGGAATAATGTGCCAATTCCGTTTGGACGCTATTTTCCGCAACCAGGTTCAACGCTATTTTTGTGCTATTCATATAGTCTAGAACCAGTTTACCGCCTGGACGCAGTGAATTTGACATATTTGTGATGGCAGATTGATGCATGTCATCATTTTCGAAATAGCCAAAACTTGTAAAAAGATTGAAAACCCAGTCGCAAGAATCAACGGACAATGTCTCCAACATATTTCCTTCCTCAAAACGCAACCCCTTATGCTCAAACCTTCGAGCGTATTGTATACTTTCTTCACTCAGGTCAATTCCGACAGTGATTAATCCTTGCTCAGAAAGTACTTTTGCGTGCCTCCCTTTTCCACATGCCATGTCGAGTGCAGTCTGGCCACGTATGACCTTCAAGTTGGAACACAGTTCTTCTATAAATCCGCGTGCCTCGTATTGATCCCGATGCTTATACAAATCGTGATAAAATTCCGTATTAAACCATGTGGCATACCAAGGGTCAATCATGTTATACAAGCTGTATTAGGTAGGGTTGAAACATTTTGATGATCGCGATTAAAATTACACCAATCAAAACTTTTCGTGTGATTGCGTTTGCTTTGGGATGTTGAATGATCTTTTTGGTACCAACCCATGCTCCCATACTAGTACCTAAAGCAAGTGAAAGTCCATAAGTCCATGCTATGGAACCACTCCAAGCGAAAATAATAAAAGCTGGAATAGTCATGATGAAGGCGGTAAACAGTTTCATGATGTTGCCATCTCTTAAGGCGTATTTCGCCATCAAAACAGCTAACGATAAAAAGAAAATTCCAAAACCCATTTGAATAAACCCTCCATAAAGACCTAAACCTAAAAAAGTCAACCAGGTTTTAATGTTTTTTCTGTTCTTAGAACCGTCTGTCTGAATCAGCCATTTTTTTGGATTAAAGAGCATGGTAATCAGCAGGAAAATCATAATGATACCAATACTAATTCGCATCAGGTCTTCTGGTATATCCACGGCGAGCCATGCACCAGTGGCAGATCCTATGATGATAGGAGGGAGAATAAAGTAACTTTCTCTAAATAAGTATTTTACTCTTTTTGATTTTGGAAGGGAAGCCATAGCACTCGAGGTCTGGAATATGGCTCCGACACGATTCGTAGCATTCGCAGTATTAGGGTCTAGTCCCACCCACATGAGCAGCGGTAAAGTAATGGCGGAGCCATTTCCTGCGACAGTATTTATTATACCCGCAGCAAAGCCTCCAATGACTAATACAATTAATTGTGGCCATTCAATCATGGCGCTAAAGTTAGCGTACATTTGTACCATAAACAGCGAAAGGGTGCCAGAAAACAAAGATTACCGCCTCGTAATAAAAACGCTCTTCGGGCTTGAGGATGTCCTCAGCAAAGAGTTACTCTCCTTAGGCGGAAGAGAGATTAAAATATTAAATAGAGCAGTTTCTTGTGTGGGGGACCTTGGGTTCGTCTACAAGATCAACATAGGCTTGAGGACCGGATTGCGTGTTCTACTGCCTTTAGCAGAGTTTAAGATGGACTCTGTGGATGAATACTACGATAAATTAGTAGATATTCCTTGGGAGGAACACTTTGGTTTAGACAAGACCTTTGCCGTGGATGTGGTTGGAACGAATGAATTACTTAACCACAGTAGTTTCGCGGGTTTAAAAGCTAAAGACGCCATTGTAGATAGGTTTAGATCCCAGACAGGCGATCGTCCATCTGTAGGAAGAGTTGGACCAGATGTACCTGTCCACATTCATATTTATTATGACACCATAAGAGTATATTTAGACTCTTCAGGAGAGTCCCTGCATAAACGTGGTTACAGATTAGCTGCAGCCCATGCTCCAATAAACGAAGTTCTAGCCGCCGGAATTATTCTTCACAGTAAGTGGAATGGGGGTATGCCAGTATTGGATCCAATGTGTGGTTCAGGAACTTTTCTTGTCGAAGCAGCCTTAATAGCACACAACATGCCGGCAAATGTTTATCGCGACTCATTTGGCTTTACCAAATGGCTAGACTACGATGCAGAGCTTTATGAGACCATTAAAAATGGGATGTTAAAACGTGCAAAAGAGTACGATGGAAAGATCTTTGGCAGAGACCTCGATACGTTTGCTCTTGACGCGGCCGCAGATAATATTGAACGTTCTCTTTTTGATGATGTTATTAGATTGAAGCGGGCGGATTTCTTCACAACGGAAGCCCCGGCAAGCAAAGGATTGATGTTGGTTAACCCACCCTACAATGTTAGAATTGCAGCAGATACCCATGAGTTTTATAAGCAAATGGGCGATACGTTAAAACAACATTACGCGGGTTGGGAAGTGTTTTGGATTACGTCTGATCTTGAAGCAATTAAAAGTATCGGTTTGCGTCCATCTAATAAATGGAGTTTATATAATGGTGAGCTAGAATGCAAATTGTTAAGGTTTAGTATGTATGAAGGAACTAAAAAAGTTCATAAATTGAACCCTTAAAACCCTAATTATGC
>Ga0307985_10001769_pt1 | contig 12194 bp, 15 predicted proteins | sample EllFjometageno80_FD_203155 | JGI IMG/M metagenome (GOLD analysis project Ga0307985, IMG submission 203155) | Marine microbial communities from Ellis Fjord, Antarctic Ocean - #80 | ecosystem: Environmental > Aquatic > Marine > Unclassified | place: Southern Ocean | collected 2014-10-09 | reverse complement strand
GGAATCGAATGTGGGTCGTGACGGACAGCCTGGAATCTTATTTCTGTACAGCGAAGCAGTTTCAACACACATGTACACGTGCATGAACCTAGCCCATTTCGAGTAAAACAGTGCTTCAATTAGATATAGACTGGGGCGGCGCCAAACCCCTCACCCATGAAGCCCACAATGACTCGGAGAACGTCGTCGGGAACGACGGCCAGACTCTGCAGCAGCTCGGAAACGGGCTCCTCCTGCCCCAGACCATCAAATATCTGCCGCCTGGCGACTCTGACGCAAGCCAGGACGGAGACGCGGCGGCGAGGGACGACAAAGCGGTACCGGCCCCACTCGGCGACGGTGGCGAAGCCCATCGTCTCGGCAACGGCTTCGAGACCGCTGCAGCCCACGAAGGCATCGTCGCTGATGGACGTCACAGAGGAGGGGATGATGATGGTGGTGAGATTGATGCAGTCATGGAAGGCGCAGGAGCCGATGGACGTCACAGAGGAGGGGATGGTGATGGCGGTGAGACCGGTGCAGCCACTGAAGTAATTGTGGCCGATGGACGTCACACAGGAGGGGATGGTGATGGTGATGAGACCGGCGCAGGCACAGAAGGCCACGTTGCCGATGGACGTCACAGAGGAGGGTATAGTGATGGTGGTGAGACCGGAGCAGCCAATGAAGGCCTGGTAGCCGATGGACGTCACAGAGGAGGGGATGGTGATGGTGGCGAGATTGATGCAGCCATAGAAGACCTGGTTGCCGATGGACGTCACAGAGGAGGGGATGGTGATGGTGATGAGACCGGTGCAGCGAAAGAAGGCCCTGTCGCCGATGGACGTCACTCCCTCTTGAACTGCCACGGTTCTGACGCTGTCGTTGCCTTCCAGCGAGCTGCCGGTGTAGCTGACGTGGTCAGTGTCACAATCAGACTCGTCTTCTGAAGGGGGCTTCCGCTTCCCTGAAGAAGCAGCTACTTCCATGGCTGCAAAGTGTGTTAGATAAAGGCACAGGCATTCACAATGGGCCACCGGGGGCAGGCGGCATCGTCCTCGCTCGCTTCCCACCTCCATCCTCACCCCCATCCTCAACATCGTCATCACTCGAGTCCGAGATGACCGCTTCGTAATAAGGCTGGACCTCGTCAGCCATGGAGAAGTGCATGGCTACAGCTTGTTCGAGATTGTTTCCTGCCATCTCCATAAAGATTACTGCTTCGGCCAGGGACATCCCGGTGGCTGCTGCTAGCTCTGCGCTCATTATGACGTTACTGTGAAGCGAAAGCGAGTTAGAAAGACCAAGCTTTGAAGAGATCCAGAGAATTTGTTACTCCCCCGTCGTGGTTAGGGTTAAGGGTTAAGGGCTGAGGCTCAGGGGTGATGGATTCAATGGGGGAGGGATGAGGGGGGACTCAATGAACTATCGTGAACAGTTTTAGGACTCGCGGTATCTTGGAGGAAGTGCGAAAGATCTGAGCCAGGAGGCCTACACTGTACACTACACTGTCTGTACACTGTACAGTTGAACAGTTGTAATTTTGTTCTTGTTCGATGCACAAAAACAGATGGCAGAGTGCGCACAGTCAGCTCTTCTGTGCTAAAAGACTGGGGCGGCGCCAAACCTCACCCATGAAGCCCACATTGACTCGGAGAACGTCGTCGGGAACGACGGCCATACTCTGCAGCAGCTCGGAAACGGGCTCCTCCTGCCCCAGACCATAAAAAAGCTGCCGCCTGGTGACGCCGACGCACGCCAGGACATAGACGCGGACGGAGACGCGGGCGGAGACGCGGCGGCGACCGACGCAGCAGTACCTGCCCCACTCGGCGACGGTGGCGAAGCCCATCGTCTCGGCAGCGGCTTCGAGACCGCTGCAGCCGTCGAAGGCATCGTCGCCGATGGACGTCACAGAGGAGGGGATGGTGATGGTGGTGAGACCGGAGCAGGCTTCGAAGGCATACTCGCCGATGTACGCCACAGAGGAGGGGATAGTGATATATACAACCCTAACCCTCGTTAGTCGATAGCCGCCCCAACAGCACCACCACGATCACAACCAAGCACTTGAGGAAGAACGAAAATATTGTAGGGTTACTGTACAACTGTACAGACAGGGTTTTCAGACAAACCTACACTACCAGTACATTGCTCCCGCCCCAAACCTAAACCTACACCCCTACACCTACAAAACCACCGGCCTAATCTCTCTCCCTCTTCACGCCCCCCCTCACAATGGGCGGGGCCTCCTTTTTCTTAATGGGCCCGACGCTGTCGTCGTCGTCGTCGCTGTCGCTGTCGCTGTCGCTTCCGTTGTTGTTGTTGTTCCTAGCCGCCGCCGGCTGCCGACGAGCCGCAAACTGCGCCGCTCTGGCAGCCAAGCGCGCGTCGATGACCGCCTGACGCTTGGCCTCAATGTCGGCGATGTCCTTGGCCGTCACACCGAAGAACTTGTCGAACTCCTCCACTTTGACGGCGGCTTTGTCCTACACGAGTTGTGTTAGCACGAGTTGTGTTGGTGGGGAATGGAACAAAGCGCATTCTGCTGCCAGCCGCGCGTATTCTTACCTGCATGATCCCTCCCGCACCAGCCTCCTGCGCGCGCTCGATCTGCTTGGCCTCCTCCTCGGCGAGGCGCTTCGCCATCTCCGCGTTCGTCTCGCCGGGGGGAGCGACAGCAGCCGGGGCGGCCGCCGCCGGAGCCGCGTCCTCCTCAGCGCCCACCTGCGAGGATTGGGTTAGAGCGGGATTGAGAGGGCGGATCGGGCGTGTGTGGGGGCGTTGGTCCTCATGCTTCACCATTGGCGCCCTTTTTTACATCTGGGGCTAACGCATAGCGCTGGTCGCCGATTGTGCCAGTCGCAATATAGTATTCCGAACACAATACTTTATATATCATCACTGAACCATCCAACATCCCCTCGAGCACGTCCAGCGACTCACCGCCTTGGCGCCGAACTTGGCCTTCTGCACCTCCATGATGCGGCTCTCCACGCTGTCCTTGATCACAAGGCGCATGATCTCCACAGGCTTCGTCTGCCCCAGGCGGTGGACGCGGCCGATCGCCTGCGCCTCGAGCGCGGGGTTGAGGGCAGGCTCCATGAGGAACACGCGATTGGCTTCGGTGAGGTTGATGCCCACGGCTCCGGCGCGGAGCGAGAGGAGGAAGATCGTGGTGGGCGGGTCGCCCTGGAAGTGCCGGAAGCGTATTAGAGGAGAGCGGGGGGAGAAGGGGTAACAAGAGAGGACCGAGAAGCTCGCGACGGCGGGGGTGCTGCTCTCTCATCGTTCTCCTCCTCACCTGGAAGTCCTTGAGGGCCTTGTCGCGGGCCACCATGCTCATGCCGCCCGAGAGCGTCCTGAACTGAAAGCCGTGCTTGGGCAGCTCGATCTTGAGCCATTCGAGGGTGGTTACGAACTGGCTGAAGATAAGGCTCTTGGAGCCAGGCTCGTCCGCGGAGATGCGCTTGAGCTCGCCAATGAGCTTCTTCAACTTGGAGTCGAAGCAGAACTTGCCGCCGTGGGCTGCGAAGCGTGTCGCCAACGACTCCTTCTGCGGGAGGGGAGGGAGTGTCAGTAGGAGGGGAGGGGAAGGAGGGGAACGAGCTACGAGGCCCAGAAATCTCGACCAGAACGCGCTAATTGGCAGCAGTCGCAGAAACAGCGCCCCAGAACGCGCCGCGCGACTTACCTCCTCCTCCTCCTCCTCCTCCTCCTCCTCCTCTTCGTCCTCGTCCTCGTCCTCGTCCTTCTCGACGATGGGCAGCAGGGCGGGACGCAGGCCCCTAATCGTGATCGGCTCGCGGCAGAGCGGGCAGTCGCCTTTGTCCTCGCCGGTCGACTCAATCACCCCCTCGATGCACTCCTTGCAGTACACGTGCGCCATCCCGTTGCAGAGGGTGGCCACGGGCTTGTCCAGCGCATCCAGGCAGATGGGGCACTCCGACGACTCGTCGTTCTGAGGGGGGTTAGCGGGAAGGTTAGCGGGGGCGATGGAGTCGTGTGCGTGATGTTGGTCCTCATGCTTCGCTATTGGCACCCCTTTCATCGTCTGGGGTTTACGCATAGCGCTGGTCGCCGGTCGTACCAGTCGCATTATAATATAGTATCTACTTCGCGATACTATATATATCATCACTGAACCATCCAACATCCAACATCCCCCCCCCGCCTCCTCTTACTCACCTTCATCTGGTAGGGCGGGTTCGCCTTCCTCGGCGCCGCGTCGTCGCCATCGTCGTCATCCTCAACGGACGGGTCGGGGAGCTTGCCCCCGCTGCAGACGTCCCTGAGGGCCTGCATCTTGGCCAGCAGGTAGAGGGTGTTCCTCATCACGCCGCCCCTGGCGCCGCCTCGGATGCGCAGGTAGCCGCGCTTGGCCTTCTGCTGCAGCGCCTTGTAGATCTCGTGCTCCTCGGCGCTGAACTCGACGTAGATCGTCCTCTGGGTCTTGGGCGGGAGGGAGACCAGACTCTTGGTAGTGCCGATCTTGTGCTGGTCCTTGGTATGCCTCATGAGGAACTTGCGCATGAGGCAGACGAACGTCGCGATCTGGGGGAAAGCGCCGACGTCGACGGTCTCCCCCTGCCTTGCCAGCTTCCTGCGCCTCTGCTCTTGCGCGCGCGACTGGTAGCCCTGGAAGCTCGAGTAGCGGTCAATGAAGACACTCTTGAAGAGCGCGGGCACGGCGAACGGCTTGATGCGGACGAAGTTCAGCTGGGACGCGAGGTCGCCCAGCGAGTTGTTGAAGGGCGTGCCGGACACGCACCAGCGGCACTCGCCCTGCGGGGTTTGGTTAGAGCGACGTTTATGAGAAGGATAAGATGCGGCGCATGCGGATGGTCCTCATGCTTCACTATTGGCGCCCTTTTTATCGTCTGGGGTTTACGCATAGCGCTGGTTGCCGATCGTGCCAGTCGCATTATAGTAAGCCGCATATCATACTTTATATATCATCACTGAACCAGCCAATGCCAATATCCCCTCGCACGCGCTCAGCGGACTCACCTGCAGCTTCTTCACGCTCTGCGTGTGCTTCGTGTTGATCTCCTTGATGGCGTGGGACTCGTCGAGAATGACGCGCCACCAGCGGATCTTCTCGCAGGGCGGTACGAAGAGACCGTCGTTGTTCTTCTGCTCGTACTGCTTCCTCCAGTAGCCGTCGTCGCTGCTCAGCGTGGCGTAAGTAGTCACGATGATGGACTTGGAGGCGAGGATGGCGGGATCGCGCTTCCTGCTGCCGCCGTGGTACGCGTACACGAGCCCCGGATTCTTGAGCTTCTTCTTGGCCTCCTCGATCCACTGCCCCACCAGCGAGACGTGGCACACGACGAGCGTGCCGTGCGAGAAGATGGAGCCAGCCTCGTTCTCCTCCTGCACATTTCGGTGGGTTGTGTTAGCCGCGTGAACGGCGCGACAAAGGGCGAGCAAGGGGGGGGTTGGTCCTCATGCTTCACTATTGGCGCCCTTCTGGAGGTCCGGGGTTTACGCATAGCGCTGATCGCCGATCGTGCCAGTCACAACATAGTAGGTTGAGAACAACGCTATATATATCATCACTGAACCGTCCAATATCCCCCTCCTCCCTCCTCTTGCTCACCTCGCGCGGAGGGACCTGACTCCAGCCGTTGGGCGCGACGAAGCTGACGCCGTCCGCTGGCACGTCTATGCCGGAGGGCGGCAAAGCGGGCGCGGGGTTCTGGAGGATCACGGAGAGGCTGATGACCGTCTTGCCGAGTCCCATCTCCTCGCACAGGAAGCCGCCACGGCCCATGGAGGGCGGAGTGCCCCTAGCGAAGCGTCCGATCATGGGGCAGAACCAGATGTCCTCCTTGGAGCTGACGCCCTTCATCTTGGGGAGCTTGGCCCAGATCTGGTGCGCGTTGTTGCCGTTCTCGCGGTCGAGCATCCAGCCCACGGCCTGCTTCTGGTAGTCGTGGAGGGTCACGTTGAGGCCGTCCATCTCGGGCGCCTCCTTGTGGCCGACGTTCTCGAACGAGTTGAGCAGGCCGGAGAGCGTCTTCATGTGGTTCCTGATCTTCATGATCTTGCCAGAGGCGTTGACGTACGCCAGGGGCAGGTCCTCGAGCTCGATGTAGACCGCGGGGTCAATGAAGTCCTGCGGAGATGGTTGGTTAGTGCGGCCACACGCGCCCGCGAACAAGGGGTTGGAGCGGTCAAAGAGCGAGCGCCGGCCATTCCGCGCAACGAGCGAGGAGAGCGCTGTTTGCAACTCACTTTCTCGGGCGCCGAGTGAGAATCGTTCAGGCTGAACTTCACCGGGAAGCCCACCTGCATATTGTACCAGGACGGCTTGAAGTTGCTGCTGCTGCCGGGCGCCGTCTCGAGCACCAGCTCCTTGCAGAGCGAGAGGTAGTGGCCGCGGAGCGTGAGGTCCGACGAGCAGATGCCTCCGCGCGACTTGGTCGAGCCGGTGAAGGAGATCTTGGTCTCCTGGGGGGTGTTAGTGGGGTGGGTGGGGGAGAGTTGTGGGGGAGGTGGGGGGAGTTGGTCCTCATGCTTCACGATAGCGGCGCCCTTTTGCGAGTCTGGGGTTTACGCATAGCGCTGGTCGCCGATCCTGCCAGTCGCATTATAGTACTTGGAGAAGAATGCTGTATATATCATCACCGAACCATCCTTCTATCCCCTCGCGCACGCCCGGCGGACTCACCGTCTCAACCTCCATGTCGTTGTCCGAGAAGTCCGAATCCGAGGCGTTCACGTCCTCCTCGTCCTCGTCCTTCTCGAGGCTCGCGTAAGTCGCCTTCTTCCACTGACCGACGGCCTTGTTGTGGCGGTGCACGACCTCCTTCTCGAGCTTCTCGATGTCCTTGAGGCCCTTCTCGAGGCGAGTTTTGGAAGCCGCCGCGTCGGCCTGCTGGTTGTACCCGGCGCTCCTAGAGATGGGCGGGTAGCCCGCGATGGCCAAGGTGTACGCGTCGTCGTCGGCGCCGCCGTAGCGATCGCCGTGCTGAACGGGGATCTTCTTGCGGTCCAGACGTTTGATCTTGTGCCGGAACAGGTCGGACATGGCGAAGGGGAAGATGTTGAACCACAGGCCCACGATCGTCGTGATCGTGGAGGTCGCCTTGAGCTTGGCGCTCTTGGTGTCCACGATCTCGTCGAAGAGCTCCGAGCGGGCGAACAGCTTGATCTCGATGAAGCCCTCGTTCTTCGTGGGGTTGAACGTACACTTCGTCTGGTACAACAGCGGGCGGTTGTCGCTGACGATGCGCAGCTTGGTGCGGGCGTCGGTGCTCTGCGGGGCGCACGGGGGTGGGTTAGTGGGGCCAAAAGCGCGTTGGGGCGGGGTTGGTCCTCATGCTTCACTATTGGCGCCCCTTTACTCTTCTGGGGTTTACGCATAGCGCTGGTCGCCGATCCTGCCAGTCGCATGATAGTACCGTGTCTGCAGTACTGTATATATCATCACTGAACCATCCAACATCCCCTCCAGACTCTCGCTGCCTCACCTTGGTCACGAAGCCGTCAACCGCCTGGAGCGCCTCGAAGAGCTGAGCGTCGGTCCTGTTCTCGATCTCGATGCTGTCGAGGTCGTCGAAGATGGGGACGGGCTTGGCGGAGCGGCTGTAATAGGACACGTGGGGCCTCTGGGTGACGGCAGCGCTTTTGGGGACCTCGAGCAGCGTGGGCAGAAGGGAGCAGATGGCGGCCACGGTGGGGGTCGCGCCGAGGCGGTGCTGGAACGTCTCCTCGAGGTGCTTCTTCTGGTCGTACTTGAAGCCGAGCGCCGAGTTGGACCAGTACGAGTTCGCCTTGGCGAAGCCGCTCTTGCGCGGGTCGTGCGCCTTGAGCTTGAAGGCGATCTTCCTGACACCCAGCGACGCGGCGGTGACGCCCGAGAGGTCCGACGACTTGGGCGGCTCGACATTGGGCTTGTTCATGTCGGCGGGCCTGCACAGTGGAGTGAGTGAAGGGCCAGGGTTAAAGGAGTCGGAGGAGGCTGGCGCTGGGATGCAAGGGCAGTGCGTTTGATCAGCGTTGTGCGTTGCGCGTTGCGCGTTGCGCGTTGCGCGTTGCGCGTTGCGCGTTGCTCTCGCGTTCTTGTCGCGTTCTTGTCGCTTTCTTACCTGCACACCCTCGAGCAGGCGTGGCACCAGTCCTTGGAGCTCGGAAGCACGGCGTCCCTCTCGCAGCGCCCCCTCGCGCCGTAGGCTTTCGCGAACACGGGCTCAAGGCGGTTGCTGTTGAGGCCGGCCGTCGCGCCGGGGTTGTGATCAGAGGGGGGCTGGCGCAGGTCGGAGCAGCCGTACAGGTACGACCACCACCTGCAGGGGGAGAGTGGGTGTCAGGGGTGAGGAGAGGGGGGGGGGAAGGGCGGGCCGAGCATGATATTTGCGAGCGAGCGAGTCGCACCAGAACGCGCTGTTCGCGGGCGAGGAGCGCCAGAGCGCGCTGTTTGCGAGCGAGGAGCTCCCTCATCGGTCTCGACGCGCCAGAACGCGTTCGCTTCTCACGCTCGCTCGTCGCTCGCGCTTCCTCACCTGCAGTGCTGGCACTGGAAGACGTTGGGAACGAGGCCGTTGTCCATGAGGTCACCGATCTTCGCGTGGAACTTGGGCTTGAGCGAGGGCGGCCAGGGACCGTTGTGAGGGGAGGCAGAGGGGAACGTCATCCTGGCGCCGTGAATGTGGACGTTGTACCCCGCGTACGCAGGGCCAACATCGCCAGTGTTGGCCTGCCGGGCGATGGCCGAGTTGACAGCCGAGATCTCCCCAGCACTGAGGCCGTGGGTGCCCTTCAGGAACAGCTCGAAGTTGTCCAGGTTCAGCTTGCAGATGTCCCACCACTTGGCGTTGGCCGAACTGCGGGCGGGCATGCCGTTCGCGGGGTTGAACGCAGCCGGCTGGGGGTTGAAGCCAGCAGGCTGCTGCTGGTTGAGGCCGGCGGCAGCGTTCAGCCTCTCCTGGATGCGGCGAATGTAGTCGGCGGCGGAGTAGCCCATGGCGGCCACGACGCCCGCAGGGCGGGCCGCGGCCTGCACAAACACGGTGTGAGCCACAAACAAGGTGAGAACAGAGGGGAGGGGAATGGGGTTGGGGGAGCGGGGGGCGGAGTTAGGAGAACAAGCGGGCAACAAGCATGCTGGCGATAGACCAGTTTGGAACGCGCTATTCGCGAGCCGGTTTCACAGAAAGATCAGCTCCGAGCGCGCTATTCGCGAGCCAACTTTGCCGAAACACCGGCTCAGAACGCCCGCTCAGTGCGCAAACGACCGGCTTAGAACTGCGCGCATGTCTTCGGAAGAACTGCGCGTCGGACCAAGAGGCGATGGGGGCAGCTGCAGCGAATTCTGCGCAGCGCGTCAAATCAGCGCGCTATTCACGCGCCCTCGCGGGAAACGAGCGACCCAGCACGAGCTTCAGCGGACTCACCTGCGAAGATTGGATTGGGTTAGACGTTGTAGCGAGGGGAATTGGAGAGTGTTTGGCGCGGTCGGTCATCATGTTTCACGATTGCGCGCCCTTTTAATGCGCTGGGGTTTACGAATAGCGCTGGTCGCATAATAGCAGTCATTATGCAGTCCTTTATATATCATCACTGAACCGTCCGTCTTCCTCCTCGTGCACGTCTAGCGACTCACCTGCTAGGATTGGGTTAGTACGAGGTCAGAGAAAGCGATCTGATGCTGCGCGTGGAGTTGGTCCTCATGCTTCACTATTGGCGCCCTTTTTACGATCTGGGGTTTACGCATAGCACTGGTCGCCGGTCGTGCCAGTCGCATTATAGTACCTTACCACCAGACCACGGATACTATATATATCATCACTGAACCATCCAATTTCCTCCCTCGCTCTCTCCGCCATGCTCACATTGGACCTGTCAGCCGCCACTCCCACAGTACTCCTCTTCTTGCGGCACTGCACCCAGTAGTGACGCTGCTCGCCCGTCTCGTTCGCGGGGTAGTGAGTGGACCACTCCTTACAGTCCTTCGCTGGCCCGTCGCACACGTAGCAGTAGCACAAGTCGCAGAATTCCTTGTTGCTCTCGGCGTGCTCCGCGGCCTTGTTGAAGACATTGTGGGTGCAGTTCTGGCGGTTGTGGGGGAGATTCATCGCGTTCTTCTGACCAGTCACCATGATGCCGTCCTCGTCCTCCTCCATGCCCGATAAGGCAGCGTTCACCTCATCCTCCTCGTCCTTGGGGTCCACGACCATGCAATCATCATCATCGCTGGGGCGCAAACATGAACGAAGGACACATGTGTGAACAAACGGGCAGCGGTGTGAACAAAAAGCGGGCGGTGTTTGTGAGGGTGGCGAGCGCCACACACATGTGTGAACAAAGGGGCGGTGTGAACAAAGGGGTGGAGTTTGCTCGCGTGTCCGTGCCCTGGGGGGCACCTTTCGTCTCGCAAAAGCGGCGATTGAAGACTCGCATCAATCGCGCGGTCGCAGGTGCAGCTGCGTTCGTTGCGCTCGTGCTTGCTCTCGCGCCACACACTTGAAAAAAGAGGGGCGCCGTCGCAGGTGCAGCTGCGCGCTCTCCGCTCGGTGGTTGTGCGCTCCGGGTCTTAGGTGCGCTGGTGCTCTTCGCTTAACTCGTCTCTCCTCGCATCGTCTCACCTGCCGTGGTTATTGAGGCCACGTGGGAAGGTGAACTCCATCTTGACCCTCCTGCCCTCCCGCTTCACCTTGACCTTGGGGGCAGGATTGGAGTTTCGGGTGTTGGTGGACTCGCGGAGGGAGGCGGCGAGGGCGCGCTGGAGGTCCTCGTCGTCGGAGCCGTCGGGGCTGGAGTCGCACAGGTCGATTACCTCGGAACTCATGTCTGAGGGGTGAGAGAGGGGGCGAGGGGTGTGTTGGGGGTGTTAGGGAGCGCTAGGGGGTGAGAGAGGATGTGTGCGGGGTGTGCGGAGTGTGAGAGGGGCGTGTGGTACTCGTCAAGTGCTGCGGGGATGGCGGGGGAGGTCGGGTACGAGCTAGAAAGGTGGGCAACCGGGGGGAGAAAGATGGTTTCCGCTGCTGTGTGTTGCGGGCAAGCTGGGGCGCGTACCACGGAGGAAGAAGGCGGAGAGGTTGGAGAGTGGGCACCACTGGCGTAAACGACTCACGTGTGTGGGATTCAGTGGTGTGGTCGCTGCTATGTTGGGGCGCGTGTTTCCCAGTCTGAACACGCACAGCTTTGGGGCGGAACTCAGCGTTCACAGATCGAGGGGGTACGTGTAAGGGGCCGTGTGAGTACAGTTGTAAGTGTAAGGCCGTGTGTGAACATATGTTAACACAGGCCAACAAGTGACGGTACTAACGGTGAAAAGTCACTAATCAGTTCGTGATACTTGCGTCGCCCCTTCAGCCGGGGTTACCCCAACCCTGTATGTCGCGAGCCCTTACGTGCACGTCACTGCTTGTATTGCCCCCCCAGCTTCTCTCAGCCCCCCCCAGTTCCCCCAGCGAGCGCCCGGTTTGCTTCGCATTTGCTCCACCCTGCCACCAGTCCATCTCAAGATACCATCCGTTTTGCACTAACGCCCGTGCATGAGCAAAAGGAAGCAACCGGGCTTTCCAACTCCTCCGATGCCGCCCCTCTCCACCTTCATCGCGCAATCCATCGCCTCCCTGGTCAAGCAATCGGAAGCAGCTGAAGACCCCATTAACATCCTGCGCCAGATCAAGGACATTTCCACTATGATGTAAGTCCCCAGAACATATACAAATGCCCTCAAGGGTAAGCTATACACACGCACTATCTATTATACACCCTCGTACTTTCAGTCACGATGCGATAGGAGCTCTGTTCCGGTGATTTAGTACCACTCTAGTACCCTTCTGGCGAACTCAGTGTGAACCTCCCAGTCCATCTCCCATGATTCGAATGTCAACTTACTACCGAGGAAGATCACTGGAGGAGACTCGATCGCCCTGCTTGCAAAGGCAGCGCGCCGAGTCGATTTTTATGCCGGACTTTATAGCTGAACCGGAGCCCCCCACGCTGTTAGTACCCTTCTGGCGAACTCAGTGTTGGGGATTTGTGGCCCCGTTTTCTATCCCAATAATGTCACATCTCACTCACACACATATACTTATATATATACTGTATACTTATATATTCATAGGTACGAGACGCAGCTCATAAAGGACGCCATCTCAAACGACATGTACAAGCTTTTTGAGGGAGATCAGAAGCTCAAAACGAAGCTCATGAACATGGTGAGCGTGGAGAGCGTCACGAGGGTGCAGAGCACGGAG
>Ga0307985_10001768_pt1 | contig 12204 bp, 10 predicted proteins | sample EllFjometageno80_FD_203155 | JGI IMG/M metagenome (GOLD analysis project Ga0307985, IMG submission 203155) | Marine microbial communities from Ellis Fjord, Antarctic Ocean - #80 | ecosystem: Environmental > Aquatic > Marine > Unclassified | place: Southern Ocean | collected 2014-10-09 | reverse complement strand
AGATGTGGGTAAACATGCTCGAGAATTTCATTCACCATCACGGTTTTCTGAGCAAGGCTCTGGGCTCGCAATGTTGAGCCTGTGAGCACAAGTCGTTTCATTAGCAGTGGTGCAAAATTGACTTCCGCACTGAAGCCCCGGATAAACGCTATGTTTACAATACGCGCTTCCTGGGCGGCCACGTTGAAGTTCTTTTGGATAAAGTCGCCACCTGCCATATCGAAGATCACATTGATTTTTCCGCTCACGCCCAGCTCTTCGAGTACGTTTTCAAATTCCTCGGTGTTGTAGTTGATAGCGCGGCTGGCGCCCAGTGGCTCCAGGGCACGACACTTTTCGTCACTGCCTGCGGTGGTGTAGACCGTTGCACCCAGCGCACGACAGATCATGATGGCCACAGTACCAATGCCACTAGCACCGCCGTGTATGAGTATATTTTCTCCCGCCTGCAGCTTGGCCCGCTGAAAAACGTTATGCCAAACCGTCAGCAGGGCTTCAGGTAGTGCGGCAGCCTGCGCCATGCTAAACCCCGTGGGAATGGGCAGGCATTGTCCGATGGGAGCGAGGGCGCAGCTGGCGTAGCCTCCGCCATGTGTCAGGGCGCAGATGTCATCGCCGACTTTCCAGCTGTCCACACCACTTCCAATAGCTGCTACTGTTCCTGCAACTTCAAGGCCCATGATGGGGGACGCATCTTTTGGGGGTGGGTAAAGGCCGATACGTTGCAGCAAGTCTGCGCGATTGATTCCGGCTGTGGCCACTTCAATGAGCAATTCCCCAGGGCCAGGGCTTGGCGCGGCATCTTCCTCTATGTGAAGGCTGTGATCGTCTGGGTTTATCGCCACAAAACGGCGGCCTGATAGTTTGCTCTGAGTCATATTGATTCCAGTGTGTACAGCTTTTAATGCCGTAAGCTTAGCAGGAATCAAGGCGTGACGGTGGGGTCAGCTTCAGCTTTTACAGATCAGTTTTTCGAACATTAATCGCGCTTCTTCCAGCCTGGAAAATACGGGGTAGCTGCTGTCCAATGACCAGCTGGTGGTCAGCGTGTTCAGCGTACCGACTACCATTGAAGCGAGAATTTCTGGGGAAAACTCTGTACGGACATCCTCGATCTCAATGCCGGCTGTAATAAGTCGTTCAAAGCCTTCGATGGCAGACATGCCAATCACGCGCTGTTGCTCATTGTCCTGTGCAAAGGCGACAGGCGCCATTAAAAATAGCTGCCTGTCTACGTCTTTGTAAGTGGCAAAATTAGACTCGATGTAGTCGATCATGGATTCCAGGCGCGCTCGTGTTGAGCTGTGATTCATCATCATCTGCCGCAGCATTGGCCCAGATTGTGAATACAGTCGACTGATTCCCATGCCGCCAATCAGTGCGTGCTTGTTGGGGAAATGCCCATAGAAGGTGCGCCTGGCGACGTCAGCCTCTACGCAAATTTGCTCGATACTGGTCTCTTCGATGCCGTTGAGCTCAAATAGTTGATAGGCGGCGTCCTCAATGCGTGTCCGCAGTTCCTGCTTGCGCTTCTCTCGCCTACCAGCTGGCGCCTCTGCCGTGTGCATGAATACCCCGTAATCAAATCCAAGTGAGCATATTATACTGTTGCGCAAAAAATGTGTATACAAATGTGCATCTTTGCTCAGATGTGTGTATATTATCCCCAGTCTAATTACTGAGATGGGGATGCACCTGTGCCCGAAATCGAGTCACAAGCAAGACAAAGCGCCGATCGCATCATCGTGGTTTCATCTGATTGCCATGCTGGTTTGCCTATTGCCGACTACAAGCCCTATGTCGAATCGAAGTACCACGAGATACTCGATATGGCAGTGCCCATTACTATTGAAATGTTGCAGAAGGCTGAGTCGACCTTTCTCATCAAGGAAATTAACGACGAGTGGCGCGCCCCTATCAAGCAGCAATTGACCGGCGCATGGGATTATCAGGAGCGTGTGAAGATGCTCGCTGGCGACGGCATTGCCGCCGAGGTTATTTTTCCCGATGGTATTACCGAGATGAACACACCGCCTTTTGGCGCGGGCCTTGGGTTGTCCTCTCGTGATATGGACCCGGAGCTACAGTGGGCAGGTGCTATGGCGCACAACCGCTGGCTTGCCCAGTTTTGTGCCAATAATCCCGCCCGCCATATCGGGGTGGCCTCCATACCCTTGTTGTGGAATGTGGATAAGGCTATAGAGGCTGTGCGGTGGTGCGTGGATAATGGCTTGAGCTCTGTCATGATTCCCACCATGTGGGGCGAGCACGATGCCTACCATCATACAAAATATCATCCGTTCTGGCAGGTTTGTGAAGACCTTGGTGTGGTGATTCATTTTCACTCGGGCCCCGCTCCTCATCCGGAATACTTTGGCAAAAATTTTCCGGTAGAAGACAAAAGCGAAGAACTTCCCGGCGCTATGGGTATGTATGTATCCGAGGTAATGTGGTGGTTGTATCGGCCGCTCACCTTTATGATTTGGGGTGGTGTATTTGAGCAGTTTCCGCGTTTGAAAGTGGTGCTTACTGAGGGTGGCACTGTATTTATGCTGCCTCCCTGGTTGCGCCTGTTGGACCATAATTACACGGACGTGCAGTTTTCAGCCAAGTTAGGCGATTTCCGCAGCCATCTCTCCATGGCCCCCAGCGAGTATTTTGCTCGTAATATCAATATAGGCGCGTCCTGCATACCCCGTCGCGATTTAGAATTGCGTAACTTGATCGGCGTGAACAAAATGATGTGGGGCAGCGACTACCCCCATCCCGAGGGTACCTGGCCCAATACGCGCAGCTATTTTTCCGATGTATTTTCAGGTATGCCAGAGGCTGATGGGCGAAAAATTCTCGGTGAGAATGCAGTGGACTGGTATGGACTAGATAGAGCCACATTGCAGGACATTGCTAACGAAATTGGCCCTGAGCCTTCATTATTTAATTAATTTATTTCACACAAAAACTGTTGGAGAACCATCATGGCTATTGTAGAGGCCTGCCAGTCACAAACAAATACCACACCACAATTCCCCATGGGGTGGTTCTCAGTCTCGCGCAGCCATGAACTGGCTGTGGGCGAAGTGAAGCAAGTGAAGGCGTTTGACCGCGAGCTGGCTTTGTACCGCACCAGGTCGGGCGTACCCGTGCTGCAAGACGCCTATTGCCCTCACCTGGGTGCCAATTTGGCGGTGGAGGGCCGGGTCATAGGAGAATCTATTCGCTGCCCTTTTCATGGCTGGCGTTATGGTACCGACGGCCAGTGTGTGGAAATACCTTATTGTGACGAAATTCCCGAGCGAGCTCGCATTCGCAGCTGGAATGTAGAGGAGAAAAACGGCGAAATTTACGTCTGGTATCACCCTGAAAACACAGCACCACAATGGGAGCTTCCAGAGCTTCCCGAGCTGGGGGATTCCAAATGGACAGAGCCACGGTATGCAGAGTTTTTGGTGCCGGCTCATGTGCAGGACATCGCAGAGAATTCCTGCGACCCTATCCACTTTCAATATGTGCACCGCCAACCCGATGTGCCACCCTCAGAAGTTACCATCGAACAGGACGGGCGCATCCTTCACCTGAACAGCGACATGTCGAATACGCCGTTTCCCAGCCATTTGCATGCCACGGTCTTCAGTCCGGGTTTTGCCCTGGTTCGCAACAGCTATGGCCCCAATGCCGAGATGATTATGTATAACAGCGCGCAGCCTATAAACCTCCATGAAACTCGCATGCGTTGGACGCTTATCGTTAATCGTGAAATTGAAGATCTGGCGGGAGATGATGTGATGCGCGGAATCATTGATGGCCTGTCCGACGACTATCCTATATGGGCAAACAAAGTGCATAAGCACCGCCCAGTTTTTTGTAAGGGTGATGAAACGCTGGTTATGTTTCGCAAGTGGGTGAGGCAATTTTATCTCGAGCAGAAGGAGGCCGTGTAGACATGCAAGACTTTAAACATAAAGTGGCGGTGATAACCGGTGGTGCCAGTGGTGTTGGGCGTTCCCTGGCATTCTCTTTGGGTAGGCGCGGTGCCAAGGTGGTCATTGGAGACGTGGACAAAAGCGCAATGGCAGAAACACTGGATGCATTGGCTAGTGAAGGCATTGCAGCGGTGGCACAATTTTGTGACGTAACTTCTGTGGAGAGCCTTACTGAGCTTGGAGAAAAAGCCGAGAGTGAATTTGACGGCATCGACCTTGTGTTTGCTAACGCCGGCATTGGTGCCGGTGAGTCTGGTGCAATGTGGGATTACTCGCAAAAAGACTGGCAGTGGTGCTTCAATGTGAATGTCTGGGGTGTTATCAATACCATTACCGCGTTCATGCCGCGGCTGGTGGCAGCCAATAAAGAGGCACATTTTGTTGTGACTGGTTCGGGTAATGGGGCTTTTCTTGTCTATCCCGATGCACCCATTTACACCGCGAGCAAGGCCGCCGTGCACGCCATCACCGAAAATCTGCACTACCAGGTTCAGGCGGCTAACAGTCCGGTCAAGGTCAGCGCTCTGTTTCCAGGCCCCCATGTTGTAGACACGGGCCTTTTCAATTCCGGCAGGGTGCGCCCGCAAGAGTTGCAAAAAGAGAGCGTGGGGAATGAGTCTGGAATCAACTGTGTGGATGACATGAAAAAAATGGCAGCCCAGTACGGAATCGAGTTGCAAACGACGCATCCGGATGAAGTGGCTGAAATGGCGGTCGAAGGACTGAAGAAGGACGCTTTCTGGCTGTTAACAACAACACTAGATACCGACGAGAAGATACAGGCGAGAGCCAGTATGATTCTCAATCGCGAAACCCCGGTCGCCAATATGGTCGGGGGTTAGGCATCACCAACTTACAATAATACAAATCAGGAGTAACACTATGTCGAATGATTGCGCGCCTCAGGGCAACACGGGCGATATCGTTAATTGGCCCATGCTTAAAATTGTCTACCGCACAGATCCGGAAAAAATTGCGGCCTTGCTGCCACCCGGAATTGAGCCCGGAGCCAACCCCAATGTAAATCTGACTATCTACAACTTCCCTGTACCGGATGAGCCCGAGTTTGGAATTGTGACCACGATCGATGCGAGCTACAACGGCATCGAAGGTGAGTACACTCTGGGTTATGGCATTGATCAGGAGTCGGCAATTTTTATCAGTCAGGAGACCAATGGTCAGCCCAAGTATCCTTGTGATGTGGAATTCTATCGTCTTGGGCCATCTGTTTCGGCGCGCTGTGTGCACCAGGGCTACACCTTCGTAGAGTTCAAGGGTATGTCCACCGGCGCGGCGGACAAGCTCGAAGATTTTGACCAGCACGAATGGTGGATTAAGGTTTCACGCGCCTGCGGCATGATGTCTGAAGGCTACGATTTTCCGCCCCATGTTGTACATGTGCGCAGCCGCTATGGCACTGCATGGCGTGAAGAAGTGCAGGGTGAGTTGCTGCTGCGTGACAGCCCGTGGGACCCTCTGGCTACTGAGCTTCCCATGCGCGAGCAATTGTCTGCCCACCTGTGGTGGCCCATCTTCCTCGACCGTGAAATCAAGCTTGCCGGTAAGCTGGACCCGGATGGTTTCGCACCGTTTGCTGATACTATTTCGGGCTCTCGCTGGCCTGGACAGAATGGTGGTCCCAAGCGCTCTTAGAGTGCCTGCGCCACCAATAAGCGCCGCTGGCAGTTGTTGGTGGCAATATCTGATATGGGCGCCCGGGTTAGTAGAATAAGCGGCGCCAATTCCACACGTTCTTTATCGTGATCACAATAGGAATTATGCATGGGACGTTTTGATGGTCGAGTTGTTTTAATAACCGGCGCGGGGTCGGGCATCGGCAAGGCATCGGCACTGCGGATATCCAGCGAAGGTGGAACTGTGGTGTGTGTTGATATCAACACTGAACAAGTTGAAGCGGTGGCTGATTCAATTATAGCTAATGGCGGCGAGGCGCTAGCGCTTAGCTGCGATGTTTCCAATCAGGATGCAGTCAAGGCGACCGTAGCGGCGGCTGTGGAGAAATACGGAAAGCTCAATGCGCTATGCAACATTGCCGGCATGCTACGATTCGACAACACGCTTGAGTTGTCGCTGGAAGATTTTGACCGTGTGATGAAAGTAAATTGCTACGGTGTATTGATGATGTGCCAAGAAGCGATTCCACATTTGCTGAAAACCAAAGGATTTATTGTAAATATGGCCTCCACTGCGGCGCTGGGTTCTCACGCATGGACAGCGGCTTATTCGGCCTCCAAGGGGGCGGTGTTGTCGCTGACTAAGTGCATCGCCATCGAGTACAGCATGCTGGGGCTTAACTGCAATGCGATATGCCCTGGCGGAATCGAAACGCCCATGGTGGCAGGCGCCACCATACCCGAGGATGCCGATGAGCGCTTGCTGACCAAGGTAATGCTTCCCGATGGCTACTTCGCTCCACCTGAAGATGTAGCGGGTGTAGTTGCCTTTCTCGCTAGCGATGATGCCAACCATATCAAGGGAGACTTTGTGCGCGTAGATGGCGGTTTGATGACCTAGCGACTGTCCGGCGAATAGGTCTATGTTTGTTACATTCAAAGTACCGATAGATGCCGCAGTATGACAATTTTTTTTTCACCCTAGTTGGCCTAGAGTACGAATCTGCCGAGTATTTTCTTCATCGTGTATTTATTTCAAGCTATGATAACGTTACGCTATTAATAAAGTTTTGCTTAGTTGTTCGGAGAAACCTATGTCCATGTTTGTGCCCAAGCTGAAACACGCACTACTACTCAAGCTGATGAATTTCATGGGTAAACGCATGCCCGGCAGCAGCTACATGGCATTCGCTGGGAGCGGAAGCTCTCTGCAACTGTGTCGCCACATTTCTCGAACCGGGGTCACCAAGGTGCTGATCGTCACCGATAAAGTGTTGCGCGAGCTGGGGGTGGTGGACAAAGTGGTTGAGGGCTTGCTGGCAGCTGATATTGACCTTGCATATTATGACGGCGTGCAACCTGATCCCACGTATGAACAAGTGGCTGAGGGTGTGAAAGTATGTCACGCACATGGCAGTCAGGCAGTGTTTGCGGTTGGAGGAGGCTCAGTCATTGACGCAGCAAAAATTATAGCGGCCAGCTCAAGCAATAGTGAACCCCCTCAGAATTGGGTGGGCATGGACAAAATAAAGCACGACTTTATCAAAATTTACGCCGTACCCACTACAGCCGGTACTGGCTCTGAAGCTACTCAGGGCGCGGTAATTTCCGATAGTAAAACTCACGAAAAGGGGGTCATTGTCACGAAGAATCTGCTTCCTGTGGCGGTCGCCCTAGATCCAGAGTTAGCCCTGGGATTGCCCCCACATATCACCGCAGCCACTGGGATGGACGCCCTCACTCACGGTATTGAAGCCTACATCGGTGTGTGGGATCGCGGCACGCGGCTAGAGCATGCGAGCGCGGCGGTTAAGCTTGTATTTGAACACTTAAAAACGGCATACCAGGACGGCAGTAATTTGTCAGCGCGTGAGGGTTTGTCCATGGGCGCTTATTACGGTGGTATCGCTATTAATCAAGTCAACGTGGGTAATGTACACGCCATCGCTCATCAGCTTGGGGCTAAATATAGTATTCCCCACGGGCTTGCCAATGCCATGGTGCTGCCCGAAGTGTTGGATTTTTGCCGAGAGGAAGCGCAGACCAGGTTAGCGGAACTTGCTGTGTTGGTAGGCGTTGGCAGCGAAGGAGAAGACCCATCTCAGCTCTCATGTCGATTTATTCAAGCTGTGAGGGATTTGCGCACTGAGGTTGGCATTGCCAGTTCTTCCCAGAAAATTCAGCAACAAGATTTTGATGAACTTTGCAGTGCAGCAATTGCTGAAGGTTCTATGTATCCTGTGCCAAAGTTGCTCGACGCGGCGCATACAATGGAGATATTGCACAAACTGTTGCCATGAGTATCACTATCACTGCTGGAGCGCGGTAACTTTTCTATTACAATGCCGCTACGGGTACCGGAAAATGACACTCTGCAGAAGGTGACACGACAATATGTCCGATGATCAACTTGAAACAATAGCCCATATTCGCCAAACAGTGGGCAAAATTTGTGCGAATTTCCCGGGAGAATATTGGCGTGAAAAGGACGCTAGCAAGCAGTACCCCGCAGAGTTTGTAGGGGCGCTGAGCAATGCGGGCTTACTGGCATGCCTTATCCCCCAGGAATACGGGGGCAGTGGGCTAGCTTTGGATAGTGCCTGTGAGATTTTAACCGCAATACATACACACGGCTGTAATGCTGCCGCCTGCCACGCACAGATGTACACCATGGGTACACTTTTGCGTCATGGTAGCGAACAGCAAAAATCCAATTACCTGCCAGGCATAGCTTCAGGAAAATTACGCCTGCAGGCATTTGGTGTTACCGAGCCTACTGCGGGTACCGACACTACCAGTATCAGTACTTTCGCCGTTCGCGATGGCGATAACTATATCGTGAATGGGCAAAAGGTATGGATCTCCCGGGCAGAGCACTCCGATTTAATGATTTTGCTGGCGCGAACAACACTCAGAAGCGAAGTAACAAAGCGCTCCGCTGGATTGTCTGTTTTTATCGTGGATATGAAGCAGGCGCAGCAGCAGGGCATGACCATTAAGCCAGTTTCTACGATGATTAATCACGCCACCACAGAAATATTTTTTGATGACGTGCCGGTTCCCGCCGCCAACCTCATTGGCAAGGAGGGTGAAGGGTTCAAGTACATATTGTCTGGTATGAACGCCGAGCGAATACTAATTGCCTCGGAATGTATTGGTGATGCCCGCTGGTTTATTAAAACTGCCAGCGACTATGCGACAAACCGCAGGGTGTTTGGCCGGCCTATCGGTCAGAATCAGGGCGTGCAGTTTCCTATTGCGCGTGCGTATGCTCAAACTGAAGCAGCGGACTTAATGGTGAAGCACGCAGCCAAGTTATATGATGCGGGACAGCCCTGTGGGGCGCAGGCTAATATGGCAAAAATGTTGGCATCTGAGGCTTCCTGGGCAGCGGGGGAAGCTTGTATGCAAACCCATGGCGGGTTCGGCCTTGCTACAGAATATGACGTGGAAAGAAAGTGGCGTGAAACACGGCTATACCAAATTGCTCCCGTCTCAACTAACCTTATTTTGGCTTATCTTGGCGAACATGAGCTAGGTTTGCCGCGTTCATACTAGCGAGTATAAAAAGATGAAGCCTACACCACACCATAGAGATCAGTACTTCGATTATTCCCAGGCCATAATGATGTTTCAGGATATGGATATTTATGGCCATCTCAATAATAGCCTGCACAACCAGTATTACGACAATGCCATTAACCGCTACCTTTCGCTTGAAGGCGGTTTGTGTATGCGCAGCAGTCCAATAATTGGTTTGATCGTTAATTCGGGTTGTAATTATTTTAGAGAAGTAAGTTGGCCTGAGAACGAATATCTGGATGTGGGTGTGCGGGTAAACAAGCTTGGGCGCAGTTCGGTGCAATATGCCGCCGCCCTATTCATCCCCGGTGAAGACCTCGCTCTGGCACAGGGTACTATGACGCATGTATGGGTAGACCGTGTGTCACGAGAGTCGGTCGCTATTCCCGACCAGATACGAGCGGCGATGCAGAAAATTCTCTATAGCGAGCAGTAAGATCTCTTGGCGGAAGCTCCAGCCCAAATAGCTATGGCGACTCGCTATTTGTTAGGTAAATTCGCAGACGTCCGGTTTCTGTTCATACCAGTCCACGCCCTTTTCATCTTGTCTGCGGAGAATTCTTCGGCGGCCCATCAGGCAATTAAGGTGGGCTAGTGTTTCACCGGTGGCCATCCCGAGAACGTCGTCGTCGATCTCTCTTTTGAACAGCGCCGGAAAGCAATCTATGGCGCGTTTGGGTTCTTCCAGGTGATTAAATAAATTGTCCAGGTCTGTCTCGTGACTCTCGATAACCTGTGTCAGGCGCACATGCAGGCCATAGAATGGCGCCTCATGTGCGGGTAATACCAGCACGTCGTCGGGCAGTCTGTCACGAATACGGCCATTGGATTGCAGCCACTCCTTCAGCGGATCACCCTCGGGTTCAGTGGGAAATACGCTCACGTTAGGCGTAATTTTGGGCAGCACCTGGTCTCCGGAAATTAGCAGTTTGAGTGCAGGGCAGTACAGGCAAACGTGCTCTGGGGAGTGGCCGGCGCCGACAACAACTTGCCAGTAACGATTGTTGACACGAATAGTTTCACCATCAACTAGGCGTCTAAAACTATCGGGCAGGGTAGAAATGGCTCTGCCAAAGCCGCCAAATTTTTCCCGGTATTTGTCCAGCTGCCCCTCGTTATAACCAGCTGCCTGATAAAATCGGATCGCTACATCGGGTGCCTCTCTGCCCGTGTCTCCGGCCATGGCGCGACACATAAGAAATTCTTCCCGTGACATCCATAGCTGGCAGGAAAAGCGTCTGGTGATCCAACCTGCCAGACCTACATGGTCGGGGTGAAGGTGGGTGCAAATGACGCGTTGCACTGGCTTTCCCTGCATAAACGCACTAAAAACCTGTTCCCAGACTTCCCGCGCGTTAGGGAGGTTCAGGCAGGTGTCCACCACCGTCCAGCCGTCCTCGTCTTCAAGCAACCATATGTTGATATGATCCAGTGACATTGGCATGGGGATGCGCAGCCAGTAGACGCCGTCGGCGATTTTCTCCGGTACACCGGGGATTGGGTTGACCTTTCTACCCCAGGGGTAGTTCAGGCCGCGAAAGAGTTCAGGGGTATCATTTAGCATGCGCACTATGGTCGGTGTAATAGCCGATGAAGTCCAGAACTGGTTGTTGCTTTCGCTGTGACGTTGACTGGGGCGTTCCTAACCCACGCCGCGTTCAGTATTTTTCCAATACTGCGCACGCACTGTTTTCTTGTCTGGCTTACCTACCGCAGTTAGCGGGATAGCTGCCACAAAATCTATCGATTTGGGTGACTGCACTGAACCCTTGGCCTCCTTCACCAGCTGCTGCATGGCATGAACCATCGCGTCGCTTGCTTCAAACCCGGGCTTGAGAACCACAACGGCCTTCACTGCTTCACCCCATTGCTCGTCTGGCACGCCTATAACTACTACCTGGCCTACGGCCTCGTGAGTGGCGAGAACGTCTTCCACTTCACGGGGAAAGACATTAAATCCGCCGCTGACAATCATGTCTTTGGTGCGATCGACAATGTGGAGAAAGCCCTCATCATCTAGCTTGCCAATGTCGCCGGTATGCAGCCAGCCTCCAGCGAAGGCTTCAGCGGTTTGTTCGGGCATGTCTTTGTAGCCTTTCATTACCAGCGGAGCGCGTACACAAATTTCTCCGGGTTCGCCCTGTGCCACGCGATTGTTATCTACATCGCGCAAGGTGAGGCTTACCCAGGGTGAGGGGCGCCCGCAAGAGCTCAGACGCTGGGGTTTATTCAGGTCGTGATCTGCTCGGCGTAAATTGCTCAGCACCATGGGTGCCTCGGACTGACCGAAGAACTGGTAGAAAATCTGCCCCCACTTCTCGAGGCCCTCTTTAAGCCGGACAGGGCTCATGGCCGAGGCGCCGTAAAATAGAGTTTCCATGCTGGACATATCGGCGTTAGCTGCGCGGGGCGAATCCAATAAAAAATACAGCATGACTGGAACCAACATAGTGCAAGTAATTTTGTGTTGTTCTACCATGTCGAAAAAAGAGTCTGGCGTAAAACCCTGCATAACATAGAAGGCGCCGCCTTTTTGCAGCACAGGCACAAAAAATGCGGCGGCAGCGTGGGACAGCGGTGTTGGGATGAGCATGCGTAAGTCGTCAGGAAACTCCCATTCCGCCATTTGTATTTGCGTCATATAGGCTATGGAGCGGTAAGTACTTAGCACGCCTTTGGGTACGCCGGTGGTGCCGCCAGTAAAGGTCATCGATGCGACATCATCGGGCTGAATATCTGGAGCTACCAAAGGCTGAGGTGTAAAGCCTGCGGCCAAAGCAAGGTAGTCTTCACCGCACTCGGTGGGGCCAAACCCCAGCATAAGTAGCTTGGATTCGGGCAGCTTTTTTTGTAGTGCGCTATGCAAGGCTGCTGCATGTTGCTCAAATACAGAGGCGTCATACACCAGTGCGTCAATTTCTGCTGCCTCTAACACAAACAGGTGGTCGTCTAGTGAGCCTAGCGGGTGTAGCGGCGTTCCAATACATCCCGCTAACTGCATTGCGGCA
>Ga0307985_10001766_pt1 | contig 12210 bp, 15 predicted proteins | sample EllFjometageno80_FD_203155 | JGI IMG/M metagenome (GOLD analysis project Ga0307985, IMG submission 203155) | Marine microbial communities from Ellis Fjord, Antarctic Ocean - #80 | ecosystem: Environmental > Aquatic > Marine > Unclassified | place: Southern Ocean | collected 2014-10-09 | reverse complement strand
CGCTTGGTTACATTGATCGCGGCCCTTAAGAACAACGAATCTGTTGCCGAGATATTTCCCGCTCCCTTCATTTCCAGGAGACCGTAGTCACCTGCTGTGAACTCGCCGCTAAGTTCATTGCCAGAATGAGGCTTTTGGGTAACATAATTCACCACGCCGGCGAGGGCATTTTTCCCGTAAAGCGTCCCCTGCGGCCCGCGCAGAACTTCGACTCGATCCATGTCATACATGACAATGTCTCGCGAACCGTCCCGGGACAGGAATATACCATCCAAATGAACCGCTGTGGCCGCGTCTCCCGCTGCGCCGTCGTCACCTGAACCGATACCGCGAATCGTAATCACATTCTGGTTGGGGCTAAATCGGGTAAAAGCAGTACCCGGAGTGAGATTGATGATGTCGTTAAATTCCCTGACATTGGCATCGCGCATCGTATCAGCGTCGAAACTGAGAATGGACGCAGAGACATCTTGAATACTTTCTGCGCGCTTGGTCGCGGTTACGATAACCTCTTCGAGCACAGGTGCTGCCGCGGCGCCGTTCGCTAATAGCTGCGAAATGACCAGCGGAATCAAGCTCCTTTTTAAATAACGTCCCTTAAAAATTGATTTAGTCATGATACGGTTCCTCTCTATTTATAGTTTTGTTTAAATTTGCGGAATTATTTCCGCGATTTTTCTGTACCTACGTTCATGTAATCTTTGTCTCCAATTCTCCTAACTCGCCCATCGCAATACGTATTTTGTCTCCGGGCTTGAGATACTTTTTCCTGGCATGACCTACGCCCGCCGGTGTACCTGTAGCGATAATGTCACCGGGATAGAGCGTGACATGTCGGCTGAGATAGGCGATTTGCTCTTCATAGCCATAGATCATTTCGCTGCTACTGGAATCCTGCTGTAACTCGTCATTGACCCACAGTTTGATGGGGATGTTGTAGGGATCTTCAATAAAATCCAGCGGTGTAATCCACGGCCCCATCGGCGCCGACCCCTCAAAACATTTTTGTCCGATCCAGTCAAACAGGAAAGGGACATCCGTGCGCTTCATGTGATCGCGGGCGGACAAATCATTCAAAATGGTGAATCCCGCCACGTAGCCCATGGCATTCGCCTCACTGACTTGCCGGGCTTTCTTGCCGACCACCATCGCTATTTCCGCCTCCCAATCAACTTGGCTGGAGTAGTCAGGGATTGCGACTGTGCTGCCAGGGCCAACTATTGACGAGCGAGGTGTCTTTAGAAAGAAATAGGGCTTGATGTCTTCTTTGGAGACTAACTTGCCCGTCATTTCCAGCAGGTGATCTCGATAATTCGCGCCGGCACAATACAACACCTCCGGGTAAAGCACCGGGGCTGCAAGATTGACTTCGCTCAGTAGCCTTCCACCCGGAAACTCACCTGCAGCCCGAATCCGATCAGCGGCAAGCTTCAGTTTGTCATTTGCAACCTCCCAGGCACGCATGACAGATAGAACGGAGTCAACTGGAACATCGGAAAGCAACAGTATTTTCTTCAGTTCGGCCAGGTCATACACAAGCCCATCTACCAACAAGCCCGCACGTATTGGCCCTGCGGAATCTGTATAGCTCAGTAAACGGTAGTCAGACACTCGACTCACTCCCGTAGGCTCTGAGGTTTATCACTGCAATTGCTCCTGCCTGTCTCATATTTAGCTAACCCTAAAACTTTGATCGGAAAAATCTACCGAGACATTTACCCGACCCTCGTTTATCTGCCAGCGCTGAATTTCATAGTCCACGCCGCCGTTGCTCACGAAAGGGTCCTGTGCGGCTAGCCGATCAGCTTCTTCAAAACTTTCAACGCGCCAAACGGTCATCCCCACACCCGGGGAACCATCTTGTTTAAACAGTGGACCAGAAGCGAAAACAAGATCGTCCTTTTCCATTTGGATCATCCACTGGTAGTGCTCAAGCAAAACGGGTTTGATCTTGGATGGATCACGCATCGAACGGGTCATTACGTAATAATTTTTCTGCCACATCTTTTCCTTAAGAGCAGCCACTTCTGGGGGTTGATTGGGCAAACTACTTCTCCTTGGTCACGTCAGTTTGAACACGAGAGGATGCTTCCAAAATCTCTACCATGGCTGCAATATCTTGTGTGTGGCGTCCTTTCGCCTCAGCCTTTTGGTAGTATTTTGTCGCCTCGGAAATCAATGGAATTGCGGCTCCGCTATGATCAGCAAGTTCTCCCACCCGTGCCAGATATTGGAACATGTGCCCAAACGGGCCCGCGCCTTTGTCAAAGTTGCGTGACAACATAATGGGGGCTTTGTTGGTAAAGGTCGTAGAACCCGCTGCGCTATCTTTCAGGGTATTGAATACCAATTCAGGATCCATGCCGGCGCGCGATGCCAGGTTCAGTATTTCCGCCCCTACCATGTTGTGCACACAGACCATGGTGTTGGCTAGCAGCTTCATCTTGGTGGCCTCGCCGAATTCCCCGAGATAGAAACATTTTTTGGCCAGTCCGGAGAACACGCCTGCGACAGAATCCACCACATCTTTGTCTCCAGATTGAAAGATCACCGCAGTTTTATTTGCAACCATTATAGGTAAGCCGCTGATTTCGCAGTCGAGCATCGTTACACCCTTGGCCGCTAAGCGTTCTGCCTGCGCCTGTTTTTCCCGAAGCGGATAGCTACTGATTTCGACGACGACCTGCCCTTCTCTTGCCACTTCCAACAATTGATCAACAGTGCTCACAAGTACGGCCGCTGTAGGGAGACTATGTACGATCACATCAACCGTTTGCCCCAGGTCCTGAACCGATTCCGCCCACTGTCCACCTTGTTCAATAAACAGCTCGTTTCTTACCAGATCGAATCCTGTGACATCAAAGCCCGCCTCAAGCAAGTTCGCTGCGGCTTTACTGCCTATATTTCCCAAACCAATTACACCAACTCTTTTCATATCAATCTCAACGGGATGCTAGGCATCTCTTTTCACCCAACATCTATATTTATGAACGCGTTCGGCAAAGACTACACTGTAATAATTACAAAGTAAACTGCACCGTGTACTTATTACTATTTTCCTCGACATCTCTCATAATGGGCCCGGCCCGGATCAACAGGCATAAGTGGAACCAATAGCAAGTATTAATCTTTATCTATTTGCTTTTTATGACTTTTATTTTCTATATTTAATCGAGATAAGACATTAATTCGACGCTTTATAGGACACTTACAGAAAAATCAGATTGCAATTCACTATTCATTATGTAAACTATTCCACTGAAATACCCACTTGATTTCGAGAAAATCCTACCCTCCATGAAGGCGCAATCCACAACAGCAATGCCACTCTCCAGGCCCAGCAGCCTTCACAAGCGAAAGCTTATTGTTGCCGCTGCCCAACGGATTTTCCTAGAACAAGGGTATGGAGAAACCAGCATGGATCGCATTGCCGAGGAAGCCGCTGTATCAAAGCGCACGGTCTATAACCATTTTGAAAGCAAGCACGAGTTATTTTTGGCAATAATTATACGGCTATGCGAAAATGTCATGCCCTCTTCAGCCGATGCCGAAGCTAACAAAAATTGGTCGCAGGAACGCTACCTGAAATGGCTTTCTGTAAATTTTCTTCGACACATCTACGACAGCAAGCAAATTGAGTTGTTTCGCACAATAGTTGCTGAATCACGAAATTTCCCCGAGCTCGGTATACAATTTTTTGATGGCCCCGTTTCAGCTTCCGAGAGAGTAATTTATGACTACCTGGTATCCCAAAAAAAAATCGGTGCTCTGTCAATTAATAACCCCTCCACTGCGGCTTCCCAATTTTTGGGTATGCTGAAAAGCGACATTCAAATGAAGCTTCTCTTGGGGAAAAGAAAACGGATCGCACCTGCAGAAATTGAAGGAATTGCAGAGAGTGCTGTCGATATCTTCCTCAACGGTGCCCGTAGTAATTAGCTCAGTTATCCACTATCCATCGAAAGCGGATAGCTATCGTGCTCTCCGGTCTAATCCATGACGTACCGACGGTTGAGGAATTGATTGATTGAATCATGTCTGAAACTGATAGTCTGATTAAGAAACGACTGTCCGCACTATAACGATTGTCTCTAGCGCCTTAATAAATCAGCGCTGGCCTCCCATATGGAAGTCAGTGTTGTTAGCTTTAAAGAACCCTTGCGCATTTGCTACGCTGTGTTTGCAGTACTGTGTTATCTACCACTAAAGTCACGTGTGTATTTACTGTCATGTCACTCACCAACCCTTAATTATCTTGGCAAGCTCCTTAAGCTCTGCCATCTTTGCTGGCCTGGCCGTGCGGCACGGATAGATCTTGCATCTATAGGGCAACTGGTTTCGGCATAGATTGAGCCTCTTACTCACCCACTGGCTTTCGACCTCTCCTCTTCGATCCTTCCATAAAGCCATATTTATGGCCCAATCGCTCTAACTCATCCAACTCTGCGACCTTCTGGCTGTACTTACTAAGTGCCTCTAAGGTACGTGTGCCCGCCTTGTAGCTAGGGTGTTCTAAACCACTGAGGATCTTCCTTGCCCCATGGTATCGGCACGATTTACAGCCAAACGCAGCAGGGTTTTTGCAGCGCTGCCCTGTCTTCCGGTTATTTGCTGAGCACTGGTTTTTCAGGTTAGGTAGCGGCGAGAGATGTGCTCCTATTGATCGGTGACCCATGGAAGACACAACGCCACGGTGGCAACTGGTATCAATATAAGAGTCACAATAGTCACAAACATGCTTTTATTGAGTTTTGAGTTTCCGGTCCAAAAGTCACAATACTCAACCCCCCCTATAGGGGGGGAGTATGGACAGTAAAATAATTGATTAATCATCTCTCAGGTAACCAGTACCAAGCATCACCTTCATCATCTAAGCCCGATTTCAGATAACCATTACTGCACAGTTGTTCGATTAGTCTCTTGGAGGTGTTTTTGCGTTTGCCTTGGTCGACAGTACAAAGTATTCCGACTACCTCAATCACAGCTGAATCTAATGAAACGCAATTGGCATAAAAAGGCGCTCCGGCCATACCCGCAATGGAACTATTACCGATCAGGCTCTTGATTACCTTGAGTGCAGGCTTTTGCCTACTGCCACTTGGCTCAGGCATTGGTGGTAAGCTAGAACTTTCAGATTCAACGGTGCAAGACGTTTCATCATCACCATCCTCATCTTTACCAATAACATGTGGTTGAAGCCTAAACCCAAAATTAACTTGATCAACGTCATCCTTTGATTTGGCAAGACTCCAAGTTTTAGTATTCGACTTATCGTTCTTTGTCACGGCTATAGCAGAATCGAGCGCAGCATAGAGTGAACTGTGCCCTCTCAGACCTTTTGCTTGATCTTTGCCCGTATGATGTATCAGTACCACGAGCCCCTCTATAGCTTGCTCTAAAAACTTTGCACCAGCTAATGTCAGCCCCATATCACTGCTTGAATTTTCATCTCGCCCGGGTGTAGCGCGATTGAGGGTATCAATAATAAGTACCGATGCCTTAGGCGTCTGGTCGATAATTGCTTGGATCTCGGCAGCGTCAGTGAGATCAAAGTCTGCAAGTACGGCACTAAAATTCGGTGGTAGCTGCTTGTTCCGTCCAACCTCCCATGCTTTAACTCTATTCTGTATGCCAGCCGATCCTTCCAGCCCTATATAGATAACTGAAGTCGGCTTACATTTTTTTCCAAACCAATCACTACCAGAACAAATAGCGGCCGCTAGATCAATCGCAAGAAAACTCTTACCGCTGCTGCTAGGGCCATATATTGCAGAAACTCCACGAGTAGGTAGCACGCCCTTAATTCTCCATTCCATCTTAGGCAACGCAAGTATGTCGTCTCTAGTTAAGAATATATATTTTTGTGCCGTCACTGGTTGCAGAAGTTCAACATCCTCAAGTTCGCTTAAAACATCAAAAGGCGATGCTGAAGCCCAACCGTTCGCCTTGGCAATATTTACTAACGTCCCGATGTTATTTCCTTTATCGGGATCATATTGGTCAATGAGGTTGTTAATAGCCACTTGAGGTTCTAGCATCAGAGCTCACCCCAGTGCCGCTTAGAACTGCGACTCCAATCTTCTATTAACTTGGGCCCTATATCCCAATTGAGAGAGCAAATAGACCACACAATGTTTCTCCATTTGTCGTAGTCACAATCGGCTGGGCAGTAACTCAGAAACTCCTTGACCCTAGCTATATTAGAATCATTCTCTTCCCATCCCTCAATATCCGAAGTTTTCTTTACTAAAGGCCGTGGTGCTAGTGAGTCCCGGCTAAACTTGATCCGATCAAGGCATCTTTCCACATTTACTGGATCTCCATCAACCGACCAAAATACATAGTCCTCAACGCGCCCTACAGGACATCTAGGCAGATAAAAGTACCGAGAAAGATCAGTGCATGCTGTATCGATAAAGTCGCTTAAACCTAAATTCTGGGCCACATGGAGTAACAAAGATTTATGATCGGCTGGCTGAATCGGTTCTGATATATCGAGTATCAACCTAAAGCGTGGATTGTCTGGTGTGTGGTTATAGGTCGAGTGCAGAATCGCTCTATACCCATTATCCCTAATTGCCCTTTCCAGCTCGGCCTGAGTAACAACGCTGCCTTTATTATCGATGTCGAAGACTAATAATGAGGTTGAAATTACCCGATCATTAGCTCTTGGGCCATCGGGAATATTCGCTGCCACCCAGCCGCGACCTTCTTTAACGCCTCCTACAACCTTGGCAAGCCTTTCGCAAAGAGAAGACCAGCTTATAGATCGAGCTTGCATGGGATGGCTATGAGAGCTACTAGTGGCAATATTTAAGGTAGCTGTTTGCATAGTTCCACCTCAGCCATAATCCAACGTCCTAGAGCTAAAGCTTCCAATGAAAGGTCATAGATAGCTCCTTCGCCAGAAGCAAGATGTCTAGCAGTCTGCTTCCAGTTACTTTTAAGCGCTTGCGAAGCCTGCTCTGCTATATCTAACAACTCTACAACTCGGGCATTTACATTCTTAGTTATTTCATCAATATCTTGTTGCGTTAAATCCTCATACTTTAATGCAGGCAATGCCGAAACGACCTTAAATCCCACATCATAGGCAATGATACGTGGCATTCTTTTGGCATAGAAAGCCTTATCGTACGAAACGCAGCCTCTTAGACTATTGCAGGCGTTTTTGTTTCCGACAGAGCATTTACCAATATTAATAAGGTTATCTGGAAAATGCTCTAACCGTCCGTGAAATTCTCTAATCTTATACAGGGAGCTCGCAACAAACGGATACTTTTTTCGATCTGTTAGGCCTTTCTTATAGGCTTCGTGACAGGGGTATTTATATGAAGTTGTCATGTCAAACCTCCATCAGCGTCAAAAAAAATGATTTACGCTTGGCATGCAGCTCTGTCACAAGCGCCTGTATTGCGCTCTCTGATAGTCCAGCTATTTGTGCGGCATTGAGTATATTGACTTCGTTAAGCGGCCACCCAACACTAGCATTATCGCCATAACCTAAGCTAACTGGCTTTGTAAATAAACCGTTTTGAATATCTCGATAGTGCGAGCTGCTGGAGCGTGCTCGTTGATTAAGCACTTGGGGTTTCCTAAGAATCATCTGATTCATCTTTATTTCCTCACGATAAGATTAAAAGCCACACCTAAAAAGGAATGGATAATTAACCTCACTGGAGGATGAATTCAGTGACTGAGCTGAGCTCAGAAGGTCTTAGTGTCTTGCGCAATAATCAGAGATGTATTCTCTGACAGGTAAGCTTTTTTAACTGGTTTTACCTCCCGCCAGCATCAGAAATTAGCTCTCTAATAAGTAATGCTTTTAACTGGGTTTACCTTACTCTTGAGCGGCCATATTGGCTTCATATTCGAAACATTACCGTGGCATTTAAGCCCATGCAAGCGATAAATTTTTATTCTAAAATTTCGTTACCACCATACGATTCTATTCGGCACCAAATAGCACAATACATAAGCAAAACACATCAAAATATTTTCATAAATATGAGGCACATGAGCTACAAGAAGACCATTTATTTTAAATAATCACACCACTCCTGCATCAGCATAGTTCTTTTATTAAGCGTAGTAGACCTTTGATAAGCAGCTTCAGCCTTGTCCTTCAGTTGATGAGCGAGACAGTGCTCAATAACTTCCCGAGGAAACGAGGTCTCTTCTGCAGCCCAGTCTCTGAATGTTGATCTAAACCCATGCACGGTTGCAATGCGGTTGCTTACCGGATCTAAAAACCCGTCCCCGGCTGGTAGGTCTTTCGCATGCAGACTTTTGATTACCTTACCTAACGTCATATCAGAGAGTATTCCAGAGGTTCCTTTAAATACTAGCTCTGAGCCATTGCCCACCGTAAGTGCGCTTAGAATACTCATACAGCCTGATGAGAGGGGTACTACATGTTCCTTGCCGGCCTTTATCCGCGATGCGGGTATTGTCCAAGTCTTATTGCTAAGGTTGATTTCGCTCCATGTGGCGCCTCTGGTATCACCCGACCTAGCTGCAGTGAGTATGGTGAACTCAAGAGCTTTTGCCCCTGTCGTCGGCACCAGCCTTAACTGAGTTAAGAATCTACTAGCATATCCATGAGGTAATGCTGGGTGGTGCTCTGGCCTCTTAAGTTTTTGTGCAGGAGGCAGAATAGTATCTAGATGCCCGTTAAGTCGTGCTGGGTTGTCACCTGCTCTAAATCCATGGGTAGTTGCGTAAGCTAGAACCCTTTCGACACGAGCCCTCACTCTGCTAGCAGTTTCAGTTTTAGTGGTCCATATAGGTGTTAGGATCTGCAATATGTCTTGAGTCGTTACATTGGATACAGGCATTTTCCCTATTATAGGAGACGCGTATTGTTTCAGTGAGCTCTCCCACTGAGCGCGAGATTTAGCATTACTCCATTGCTCTTCAATACGCGCAATATATTCGGCAGCACATTGATCAAAAGTTCTAAGATTAGCTCTTGCTGCTGCTTTACTAGCGCTTGCCTTCTTGCGCACATCTACAGGATCATGCCCCGAAGCAATCTGGACCACCATCGCTTTAGCTGCATCTCGTGCATTCTTTAAGCTAATTGCTGGATAACTACCTAAGCCGATATCCCGAACCTTTTTTGCTACGGTTACTCTAAGTATCCAGCTCCTGCTACCGGCTTTTGTAACTTGTAACTTGAGACCGGAAACTCCTCCAACCGAATGTAGACCGGGCGCCTTGATATGGCTCACGGCTATTGCGCTTAACTCTATTGTTTTCTTTGGCATAACCCATCTACCCATTAACCTACCCATTAATAAGTTTAGCATTATATGGGTCCATGTGGGAATCAGTGGGTGCATTTGTGGCATATAAGCTTATAATAACGTGTTATACAGTGTATATGGCTTTAATAGTGGGTAATATGGCATAGGTATGGCGGACTATCCCACCGCCATATATGTTAATTAAACCTCTGTTTTTACAGGGGTTTTTTTATATCCATTAGTTTTTTATTTATATGGGTACAATAATGGGTACAACTCAGCAAGATAAAACAGCCTAAACCGCCCTTCTAATAAATCACTTGGCACTCCCATCCAGTCAAATCAGGCTATGAGGCTCTAGTTTTAAAAAATAAATACAAGCGATAAGCCAAAAAATATTGACCTACAATAGTGATAAGAACAATGAGACCCATAAAACCAGCATCACCAAGAGTTGTCAAAAAACCCAGTAAGTTAGTCAAGACATTGTTAGGGACAAAGACTGACCCAAGTATTGCTAGGAGAATTAAAAGAACAACAAAGACCATACTATAAACATACAACCAGCAAACGGCCATTGGGATTAAAAAAAGCTTCTTCATGAGTAACTCCCTTTATTGATAACCTAATCATAGCTGAATAGCCCATACAGTCAACTTAGGGCTAGATCGAGGTGAGAAGTTCTTGAGGGTTATAGAAAGACTGGGTTTGCACATAGTAACGCGCGTAGATCGGGGTTTTGCCAAAAGAGCCAAAGGGGCGAAGTGATAAGTTTCGCCCCCTCTCAATAGCCTACTCCGCTGTGTAGAACTGCTCGCAAACTTCAAATTGGTCATTAACAACCTCATCAATTAACGATGTGGCTTGCAGATATGCGTTACCCCATGAGGCTCCTGCAAAGTAGTCATCAATGACTGCGCCATGAGTTTTTTCATCAGCAGTTATAGACTTTAGATACAAAGTACCTGCCTCTTGAGTTCCACCTCCGATCGCAATAAAGAGACCATTGAGAAAGGTGTCGTGACCTGCATCCTGTATTTCTTTTTCAAGCTTTGTGAGCGCTGCAACAAGAGCAGGTACATTGGCGGGTGAGACTTTGATTCTCATCGCTCTCTCGTATCCTGGGTCTAGACGAGAAAACCCTTTAAGCGGCGCCCAAGTTGCACCATATTTAAACTCTCGCATATTTGCCATTGCTCTAGGGGCATTAGATGGGTCATATTTACCTGCACCCACTAAAGCAGCAGTAACGTTTGGGAATGCAGTCCACATCATTAGTTGACCTGGATAATCCTGGCCCGACACGGTTCTGCAGTATCCCCCAGCATCTGCCCCAATTGCTTCATAAAGAGCAGGATTTGATTTAACAGATTTCAAATACTTGTCAGTGTCTTTAGCGGATACCATTAGTGTAGTAAAGGCACCTTTACCCTGTTCTTCAGCTAGATGACCATCTCCCAATGCATTTAAACTTACGGCGGCTAGGAATAGGCTCACTATCAAAATTGTCTTTTTCATAATTCACTCCAGTTAATAGTTATAGTTATAGTTAAGGCGTTTAATCATAACTAAATAATCCATCCAGTCAAATCAGTGCTAGATCAGGGCACCTCCTAACGTATAAAGCCTTGAACTGGGGGCCTGTTGTCCGACGTGAATGGTTCTACAGATTTCATCAGTTCAGGACTTGCATTCCCTGCAATCACAAACGAGGTAATACTTATAGAAGCAAGGAATTCCTCACCAAACGGACTGACAGCGAAAGCAGCCATATGGAAAAGGGCAGCCTCATTGTTGGGATAAACTTCAATCAAGGTGAGTTTTTTGTTATCTGGGCTCATGAAGTATTGATACCTAGTCGTATCAGGCTCAGAGGCTTTAACCGCAGGAACCATTTCCTTGAGAAGGGCCTTGAAAGAATCAGCTTTACCCTCAACAATATTCGCATTGATAGTAAAAATAATCTGATTTTCGGTAGCCTCATGATGACCAGCGAAAGATATTGTTGTGATTAATAAAGAAACTAAGATAAGTAATTTTTTCATTGTATGTTCCCCAAGTAAGTTAATAAGAGACTACACAGCTATGGGTAAGGGCTATTAGCTTAATAGACTTCCATGCTAATCATAACCAAATACCCCATCCAGTCAAATCAGGGCTAGATCGGGGTGAGTAGTTCTTTAGGCTTATAAAAAGGACTTTTCGGACACATTTTAATGCGTCTCTAGACTTTTATACTTTTTGTATAAGAAGAGAGTTAATTTAATCATTAATATTGGCCACAGCAATACCATTAAGCCGATGAAGCCACTGTCTGAAAGAGTTTGAAAAAACGATATCAGTTCCTTAAATTCATCTCCAACAAAAAGTAGCAGTAGTATGCCTCCGAACATCTGCACCACCGTCACCGTTGTATATATAAAAGAAACAATGAATAGAAGACCCCAAAATATTTTGTTCATATCGATACACCTGTCATAACTCAATTAAGCATAACCGAATACCCCATCTATTCAAATCAGGGCTAGATCGAGGTGAGAAGTTCTTTAGGCTTATGAAACACTTTTTACACATTGTTATGCGCGGACTTTCGGGACACGTTAACGCGCGACTTAATGGACACCAGTACGCGCGAATAGATCGAGGTAGTTACCACCTATAAAAAAGAAGTATTTGCCGCTTATAAAAAAGGACTTTTAGGACACCTATACGCGCGCGTAGATCGAGGTTGCCACTAGATCGAGGTTACAACTCAGGCATCAATGTCTCCAAATGAGCCTCAATCTCTTCTGCAGTCTTTCTAGTAGCATCACCTGCAACGACTCCATTAATAAGCGTATCGCCCTGTAACCCGAATAGGTAACGTAATGTGAGCAATCCATCTGTAAGAGCATCTATCGTGCCGTTACCATCGATATCAGCAAGATCACCAAGCGTCGCAATACGAGATTCAATGTCCACT
>Ga0307985_10001765_pt1 | contig 12211 bp, 12 predicted proteins | sample EllFjometageno80_FD_203155 | JGI IMG/M metagenome (GOLD analysis project Ga0307985, IMG submission 203155) | Marine microbial communities from Ellis Fjord, Antarctic Ocean - #80 | ecosystem: Environmental > Aquatic > Marine > Unclassified | place: Southern Ocean | collected 2014-10-09 | reverse complement strand
AGCGCCTCCTTGAGCCTTTGCCGAGCGCGAACGTCGTGAGCGAGGGGGGGGAGGAGTAGGGGAGGAGGAGTAGGGGGGGAGGAGTAGGGGGGGAGAGTTGCGTAAGTTACTGGAGGCATTGTGAAATTACGGGACTACTGTATGTACTACGAGAGCGCCTGCAGCGCCTCCTTGAGCCTTTGCCTCGCCAGATCAACGTCCTTCGTCTTGAGCGCCGCGAGCGCGAACGTCGTGAGCTCGGTGGCGTCGGCCACTGACTCGTTCGACACGCGCCCTGGCGCCTTCTTGCTGAACCAGCTGCTGGACGCGGCGGGCGCGGGCGTGGGAGCGGGCGTGTACACGGGCGCGGACGGAACGTCGTCCACGTCCATAGTCTTGAAGTCCCCGCCGACGCCTGTGTCGCGCCTGCCAACGGGAGCCTCGGGAATTCCAAAGTCGTCTAAGGCGTCCTTCGCCTCGCTCTTCGCCTCGCCCTTCTCCTCCTCCTCCTCCTCCTCTTTCGCCTCCTCCTCCTCGTCCACCGGCTGCGGCAAATCCGAGCCCGACTTCACCGCCTTGAGGATCTCACTCGCCCGCCACTTGCAGTATTTCCGCTTATTCTCGTTCATCTCCTGCTCCAGGCCAGCCTCCTCCACGTCGCCGTTCTCGAAAATGCTCATCACCTGGCCACAAACATGTGTGAACAAAGGTGAACAAAGGGGCCACAAACATGTGTGGACAAAGGGGCTAGGGGGGCTCAGTCGTCAGGCTCTGTCGTCGGTGAAGTCGGGGACTCGCGGTTGTTGCTTGCTCGCTCGCTCGGCGTCGCTTCTCGTTCGCTCGTCGTCGCCTCTCGTTCGCTCGTCGTCGCCTCTCTCTCCTTCACCTCTCCTCCGGGCTGCCTTCTCTTAACAAAACTCACGTCGAAGAAGTTGCCAGCCGCGTAGTAGCTCCTTGCGAGGTTCTTCGCCTTGACGTAGTCCCTCTGGTTGTTCCTGTACACGGCCTTGTACTGCTCGTCCGCCGACAGCAGTATCTTGAGCGAGAAATCCCTCGTGACACTGTAAGCTTCAACCTTTGAGAACGCTTCACCGACCAACTCCTTCTCCTCCTCGAGGCTGCTCATTACGGCGAGGAGGGTGGCCTTGGCGGCAGGGGAGGTGGACATTAAGGGCAGGCCGGTTTCGATGGCGTATTGGCGGCAATAGTAGGCGACTAGGCGGGTGGCGGGTTGGGTCTTGTCACTGTCGAGCTCTTCGGCGCGGCGGATGAAGGGGATGATCCTTTTTAGTTCGGGGGGGATGGGGAGGGGAGACATACTGAGTGTGTGAGTGGTGGGGAGGAGTTAGCTCTTTCAGGGGAAGGAGTGTGTGGGGAAGGAGTGTGGGTAACCCTAACCCTAACAGCCGGCTAATATTGTACCAATATTGTATTGTTGGGGAGGGCTTGGGGTTGTCGCAGCGTGTCAAATTGGACAAGTGCCGGGGGGGCGAAGTGAGGAAATTTACAAGCTGCCTCGCGTACTTACGTGTGATCTTGGTTCTGGTCAGGTTGTGTCTTGATTGCAAGAGCAGAGGATCTGAACCGGTGCGGGTGCGTCGAATTGCGGCGTGCGACGAAGAATCGAGCGAGTGCACCTATTTTTGAACATATTTTTGAACATAATGTATGGATTCATAGGAAGAGTCGGACTAGATTCAAAGGAACGTCATGACGTGTGACCAAAGGTTGTCCTTCAGCTTCTCAAACGCGAGCTGGGTGTCGAGCGCGATGGTCTCTGTGCGCAGGCGCTAACGCAACTAGACGTAGCCGTGCTTGATGCAGAGGAGGAGCGTGGTGCGGAGGGCGATGGTGGCGCGGCGGGCGGTGGTGAGCTCGCGCAGGAGGGACACGACAGCGGGGCTCCTGTTGGACTTGATGACGCAGTCCGAGGGGATGAGTCCGCCGTAGCTGTCTTTGGCGAGCAGGGTGGGGGGTGGTGACGGACCAGGATCTTGATGGCGGCAGGATCGGGGTGGAACTCGGCTGTGGCGTGAAGAGGTCGGCGGAGGTGAATGTTGGCGATGTCCAGGGTGTTCCTCTTCTTGGAGTCCAGTTCGGCCAGAAGGAGCATGCTCTGCAGCACCTCCACAGGCGCCTTGCGAACTGCCGCGAGAGCAAACGCAGTGCTCCCAAACTCATTCAGGGAGAAGAGCTCAGAGACTGCAGCCTGGGTCGGAAGCTTCTTGATTCGCGCGAGCAGCTCGTCCCACGACTTGCGGACGCAGAGCACGCGCAGCGACAGGTCGTCCTCTTCGTGCGCAGCAACAAGAGCTTCCAGAGCGTTGGAGGTGCCGCAAAGCTCGATGAGGTCAGGGAAGCGGTGCAGCACGAACGCGACGTAGCAGTCGAACAACAAGTTGTAGATCTCGTCGTGGCTGCTGAAGTTCTCGGCGGGCTGGCTATCGAACCACTGCCAAACACGCTCATCGCCAACCAACGAGACCACTACCTCAGGATCGCGACTGATCACAAGCTTGACGACCTCAGGGTCGTCTTGGAGCTCGACCGCCCAGTGCAGGACGCGCTTGCCGTCGGCGTCCGCGATGCGCAGAACACTTGGAGTCGCCAAGGGCTCGATCAGCGCAGGAGCCCCCTTGTCGCGGAAGGCGGTGATGAGCGTCTCGAGGTGTTGTTGGTCGGCGTCCATTGTCCCGCGGGAGCGGCGAGTGTGAGCGTGAGGAGCGGCGAGTGTGAGCGTGAGGAGTGGAGAGGGTTAGCGCGAAGAGCGGCGAGGGCGAGCGTGAGGAGCGGCGAGGGTGAGCGTGAGGAGTGGAGGTGTTTGCGTGTCGCTCGTTTGAAGGTTTGCAGTGTCGCTGAAAGGGGGGCAGGGGGTGGCCGTACCAGCCCCCGTTGGTCAGCAAGGGGAGAGGGGGATGGTGGTCAACTAGCGTGTGGTTGGCGAGGATTGGCAGCTCTCGCGTAGATGCCTCACTCGGTACTTTGCGGTGCTTGTTGAGCGTCGCGTTGTCAGCGGCGAGATTGCGATTTTCGCCAATCATCAACACAGGTGACGGCCGCTACTCACTACCCCATCTGCTCATCCGCTTCTTCCAGACCTCCCCGATCTACCGGTTATCCTACCCTAGTCGCTTACAACGCGCAGCTCCTTCCGCCCACCTCAACGGCCAATCCATTCCACTCCCTTGTCACTATCGACACCAGAGTTGATAATGAAGCAGAGCAACGCCTCCCTCACCCCCAACGAGTTGAAGGCCAGAAAGTTAGCCAAGAAAGAAGCTAAACAACTGAACAACACATATAAAGGTCAGGCTGGCAGTGACAAGAAAGAAGCCAAGCAGAACGATTTAGAGAAAGCTCAGACTGGCAGTGCTTTCATGCTTCACCTCGTACCATACACGCTCTTCGTCCTCACGCTACTCGCTACCTTGCTCGTCATACCCTTATTCCTGCTCCCCACCACCTTCGCAGGAACATTCTTCACCTTCCTCATCCCTGTCTTTCACTTCGTCCTTCTCCCATCGCTTTCTAAAGACCGCTTTTCGGTCCTCCGAACCTCCCGCTTCCGGCTGGTCCGGACCTTCTTCCAGTACACGCAACTCCTCCACCTCGCCTACCGAATAGTTATTCTCTCCTCCTCCCTCCCAGCACCATCTCTCCAGCACTCCAAACTCCCCAACTCCCGCCCGCTCATCGACGGCATTCTTCAAGCTGGTCCCGACACTTACCAGAAGAAGGAAACAAACGTCCTCCAGATCCAATCCCTCCTCTCGCTAGTAACCGCCCAGATCGCCTCCCACCCCATCCTCACAGTCCTCGACATCGGCGCCGGCAAGGCTCTCTTCACGCGGGCCGTCTACGAGGCCCTCTCCCGGCGCGTCGTCTGCATCGCTTTCGATTCGCGCAAAGGAAGCAAGAAGGACGAGTTCTACGATCCACCGGACCCGGCGAGGGGGGAGGAGGAGCCGTACGTAAGAGTGGTCGCCGACGTGAAGAACCTGACCAAGGCAGTAGTGCCGCATTTCAAGCCGGGAGGGCAAGTCCTCTGCATCACGAAGCATCTGTGCGGGTCCGCGACGGACTTGAGTCTCATGTCCATGTTGAAGCCGTCGCTCGGCAATGCGGTGACTGCGGGTGAGTGCCACACACGCGGTGTGCCACACACACGGTGTAAACAAGGTCACACACATATTAAGCGAGCAAACGCGTGAAGCAGCCCCCGCGCGCCGACAAAGCACGCCGATCAAAGCACGCCGATCAATAAAAACACACCGCCCCCTTGTTCACACGGAGGCTCCCTTTGTTCACACATGTGTGGGAGGTCCCCCCCCCTCCTAACCCCCCCCCTACAGTGCTGCTCGTTCCGTGCTGCCACCAGAAGACCCTGCGAGAACAGTACTGCAATCTTGAGTGGCTTCAGTCGAAGGGGTTCTGCACTGGACACGTGGGGTTGCGGGGAGGCAAGCAGGACATGGATTGGACCGCGTTCAGTAAGCTGATCTCCATCTCCAAGATGATCAAGAAGGACTCGCTGAAGCCATTCGAGTACAGCAAGAGCCCCATGCTCAAGCTGCTGGGTTTCGGGATCTGCAAAAAACTGGGCCGGAGAGTGAGGTTGATTCTCGAGGAGGGGCGGAGGAGGAGGCTGGTCGAGGGAGGGTTCGAGGACGCAAGGATCGTCGAATATATTGACGGCCAAGTCACTGGCGACAATTTATGCATCATCGGCGCTCGCGAAGGCGAAAGCTTGATCTGTACAGAATGTAACTGACGTTTTTCTCACCTAATGTCCTCAGCTCATGTCACAATGTCCTCATCTCATGCCACGCGTGATGTATCGAACATTTCTTGAGCTGCGTGTCTTGCGCTGCGTAGTTGCTTGTACATCTCACGACACGCTAACAGCATGGTCCCACAAGACAGGCTCTTCCTGCTGCAGCAGCCCACCTGACTCACCACCCTATCCCTGCCGATACATAAAGCACCCTGTGATTCTCGCGCGTTGAGCCCAAATAATGTGCCGCAGATTATCGCTCAATTCATCAATTGAGAGTGGTCCTGATTTTTAAGGGTGATGAGATATGGGTCAGATGTTAGAGGATATACGGATATACCAGAGCTCTAAACTTTCCCTATCAGCACCTGTCAACATCCGAAACTTCCAAGAGCTCCAGCCCCTCAACATGGATACCTGCCTCTCCTCCCTATCTACGCTGTCCACCTCGCCCTATCTTGGCCTCTACCATGCCTCCTCGGGTTCCTTTAATCCTGTAGCAATCACCTCCTTCTTCATGCACCCTGGTGACCCAAATTTTTTGTTTCACGGAAACGCATTCACCACCAACGCCGGAATGCAAATGGGCAACCCTGACATCTGCAACCACATGGAGTATTATGCCTTGAACTACGACGACGATGTGAACCTGAACCCCACCTTCTGCTCATCCTCGTCGATTGGCGCCGTCTGCCTGCCTCACGCGTGCACAGGCATCCCCATTAGCGATCTGCAGGTAAGGCGAGCCAGTGTCTTCCGCAACTGTGAACAAATGAGGCGCCAGTTCAGAATGACTGGAACTGCGGGCGATTTGCGATCGGTGCAGCTTTCTTGAACCGCATTGAGCAGGCGCGTCTTTTGCGTAACACTTGTTCACGCGAGCGGCGAGGGGAGGCGAAAACGACCGGCTCAGAATGCGACCGGCTCGAAACGCGACCGGCTCGAAACGCGACCGGCTCAACGACCAGCGGGGCTGAAATCACACCTTCCCCCCTTTGTTCACCTCCCCCTTTATTCACACATGTGTTTGGGCAGCCTCACTTCGCCAACCTAGCTTCGACTGCGGCCAACACGAGCGAGTTTAAAGCGTGCCAGTCGTCCGCGATCCCGAACACAACCACCCCCATCAACGAGTTCATCGAGTGTGCCGGCCCCAACGCCAACTACCTCTACTTCTCGAACGCCAACTACTTCCTCACGGCCTTCGGCCCAGCGGGCATGAACTCGCCTCTCCAATGCTCACCGTTCACCGCACCACCCCTCGACACAGCTGCCCTCACGTGGTCTATCGTAGCGACCTCCATCCTCGTTCTGACCCTCGTCGCTTCCTGCCTCTCTTCGCTCGCTCGCACCCCCTGGTGCTACTTCGCAGAACCCGACCGCAGCCCCTCGCCTCTCGATCCGGCCCGCGAGAAGCTCCTTGACGTCACCACTGAGGTCACCTCAGAATCCTTCATCTCCCCCGAGGAGGACTTCGTCATCTCCAAGCCCCTCCCCTACGCCGTCACGGCCTTCGACGGTTACTCCCACGTTGCCGACCTCTTCTCCTTCACTCGCCGCAAGGGGCCGTTCGCGTGCCTGGACTGCTTCCGAGCGGTGTCGGCTCTCTGGGTTCTCACCGGCCATTCGTACCTGTGGCAGAGCTTCTACGTAACCAACGAATTCAGGTAAGAAACGAGTTTAGCTAGTGGATTGGAGAGCCATCACGAGCGAATGCAGCCGTGACGGCTGCGAGCGGCTCGGAAAGCGCAACGAGCGGCCCAAAACGCGCTACGAGCGGCCCAAAACGCGCCACAGGCGGCAAAATACGCTCCGCGAGCGGCTCAAGCCGCGATATTCGTCCGCCCGGCTCGAACGTCCAGCAAGGCTCAGAACGCCCAGCTCCCGGCGCTCGTTGTTTCACACCACAGCCCCCTTTGTTCACACGCGTGGGAATGCGCTGTATCGTAAAAGCTGACCGTCTCCTTTTCGTTCGCTCCTCACCGCTCTTTCCTCATTACTCTCGCTTCGCTCACTAACAATTCGCTTCGCTCGTGTAGGATGGTCTCTGGCCCCGATTCGTTCGCGGCGCACTTCCTCTCCAACCCTTTAGTCACCAACTCCTTCACGCTGTCCGTGGACACATTCTTCTACCTCTCCGCCTTCCTCGCCGCCTACTTCCTCCTCAAGGAGTTGCACAAGCACCCGCACAAGAGCCTGCTGAAGATCTGGGTAGCCAAGGTCGTGAACAGATGCGTGAGGATATGGCCAGCGTTCGCGTGCGTGCTCTTTTTCACTTGGAAGATCGTGCCTCTAATGGACTCTGAGACGCGCGGTGTCGACGGGGCGCTAATCAGCGGTGCCTGCGAAGGCGACGGATGGTGGCATGCGCTCTTGTTCGTCGGCAACATTCTTCCGTGGAGCCGCCGGGGGTCCAGTAACTGCTTTGGCCACACTTGGTACGAGCGGAGGATGCGCGAGCGAAGCGAGCTAGCGAGTGGTGCTTTAACCCGCTCACGCGAGCATTCTCATTGAAACAACAACCCACTCACGCTCTTTCCTCCCGCAGGTACCTCGCGTGCGACATACAGCTGTTCCTTCTCCTCCCTCCCGTAGTCATGGGCTACGCGGCCGCCAGAAACCGCGACCTCGCCTCGTCTAACACCGGCACGCGCTTTCTGAGAGGCCTGTGGATCGTTTGCCTGGTGTTGTGCATCGCTGGGTCATGTTGCTACTCTTTTACGATGGCGTCGAAGAACGGCTGGTCCATATTCAACAACGACCCAGACAATGATTACATGAAAGACTACTATGCTCTGCCGTGGACTCGCTTCCCGAGTTACTACCTGGGCGTTCTCACAGCGGTCGTCTGGTACGAGAAGGAGAAGGAGTATCCCGACTTTATGCTGACGAGAATGACGAGGAACGTCGTTTTGTGTGCGGCCATTGGACTCGTGCTCGTTGCGGTTTACGGCCCGTACGCGGGTAACCTGCAGGTCAAGTGCGGCGTTTTGACCGACGACGGGTTGGACTGCGGCTCGGGCTACAGCGTCGCGGCAAGAGCGGCATTTGTTGCGTTTGTCCGCCCGTGTTTCGTAACCGGGTTGAGTGGGCTGAGTTTGGTTTGTTTTAATGGCCAAGGGGGGGTAGTGGCAGGGATCTTGGAGAGCAAGGCGTGGCTGCCCCTGAGCTTGACCAGCTACTGCTTCTATTTGGTGCACCCAGCCATCTTGACCTTGTCGCTGGAGAGCGAAAGCAGCATGACGACGTTCAATGGTATGCTCTGGATGTTCCGGTTCGCGGGCTTCGTTGTCGTGGCATTCGCAGCAGCAGCGTTGTTCCATACGGGCGTGGAGGTTCCGTTCGGGAAGCTGCAGAAGCGCTACTTCTGGAGTTATTAGTTTAGGTGTTTGGTGTTAACGTGTTGTATTCCAGACTGGGACCCTGCTCGCGCTTTCTCTTGTGTATATCGTTGCGTTAGGTTCTCACGAGACAACGAGTCCCAGTTTGCCAGTTTGGTCTTGCAGGCGAGGGCGAGAATCTTACAAAACATCGCTACCTTGGATACTTGATACATAATACGCGCAAGCTGTCAAGTCGCTCATCCACCCCCCACCTTACCACTCCCAACTCGCTCCCCCCCGCTCCCCCGTCCTTCCCCCTAAAGCACCTCCAGAAGCTCCATGGTTAAGAACATTGGGTCCAAGATGGGCTACTTCGAGAACGGCGTCCACAGGATGCCAGTACGCAACTACGATGCCAACACCTCCGCGTCGCGCCGCACCAACCCTGCCCCCATCGCAACCATTACTACCCAGCAGTCCGTGAACGTCGCGGTTGACCTTTCCCGGAAGCAAGCTAGGATGCTGAAGAAGTTCCAGTCCAACGCGAACAAGATGGCGAGTAGTGGCGCCCCGAACGTCGTCGTCGTGGTGTGTGGCGCCGCTCTCCACGCTCACAAACCCCAACCTCTCTCCTAACCTCTCTCACGTCCTTCTAACCCCCCTTTCAAGCTCAAGAACGCGGCGAAGGTGGACGACGTGTACGCTTTCCTCGAAACAATGGGCCAGATAATCACCAACAGCAACGCCTCCCCCTCCGCCGTCCTCGCCAACATCGTCGCGACCCTCTTCAAGAAGGACACAGAGGAGCGCACTTGCGTCTACTACGCAGCGCACACCGGCAGCTTGAAGGTCCTCACGCTGTGCTTGGACGTTCTGCTGCTGCACTTGTCCCTCTCCAACCCCCACCGCCCCGCCACGGAGCCGCGGAGCTACAAGGACTGGCTCACGTACTTCGCGCCCAATGCCGGATCAGGGGTCATCACGTGCGGGTTCACGGGCTTGGACTTCGAGTGTTGCTACGTCAGCGCGCTTAGCGACAAGGTTCGTCGTGTCCTGATGGTGAATCGCGTCAAGATCACGGTCGCCGCCTTGCTCCCCTTCGCGCCGCGCCCGCGCCCGTACAAAGAGTTCAAGGTGGGCGGGTTCTGGAATGAGGTGAGGGGACTGCTGAAGGCGAATGCCAAGGACAAGAAGGTGGGAGTGGCGAAGAGGGGGAAGGCGAGACCGGGGATCGTTTACGACACGGGGCACTACTATGATTATGACCCCATCGAGGACGACGAGTACGACGACGAGTACGACGGCGAGTACGACGACGAATACGACGACGAGTACGACGACGAGCAGGATGTTCGGGGAGGGTATAGTGACGAGTTTCTGAAGAGTGACGAGTCTTGCGAGGACGACGACGACGATTACGTGAGCGTCGATGCCCCTCCCCCGGCCCCGACGGTGCAGAGGCAGGACTCCAAGGGAATGGGGGTGGCGTATTTAAGAGGGTTCTTCAAAGCGACTGAGGAGGGCGGATCCGACGAGGATTCTGCGGAGGAGTGGAACATTGTTGAGAGCAAGAGCTGGGCGAATGTCGTCGGAGTCACGGACGGGGTAGCGAAACTCGAGCTGCCAGTGGCGCGGCCACAGAAGCCGCCGCAGAAGCCGCCAATAACAGCTGAGGATCCCGAGGACCTCGCGGACCGGGACGAGTTCTACTACGCTCAGAAGACTTCGTTTGGTGGGAAGAGCAAGCCGTGGAGAGGCGAGGGTAAGACGCCCAAGTCTGGCCTTAATTACTCCAGACAGCCGATGGTGAGCCGGGGAAGCAGGAAGAATAGCTACCAGTAAACAGCATCCTGTGGACTAATATATATCGTACTCGCTCAAACAACCGTGAACGCAAAGGCTCCATCAAGTTGAAGCTGAACATCTCATGAACATCTACAACACCTCCCTCGCCGCCGCCGCCCATATCGGCGCTCTCTACGCCCCCTACGACGTCCCCTCACACAGCTTCGACTTCCGGCGCTGCATCACCGACGAACCCATCACCGACGCCGCCGCCAATCTCCTCCCCTCCCCTACCACCGACCCCGCCGCTAACCTCCTCCGTGTCCACCAGCACAACACGATCTGCTCCCCCTCAGGCCCGATCTTCAACGGCATCACCTCCTACGCCACGAGTCTCCCCTACTGGGAATGGGGCTCATTCTGGTCCCCCACAGACCCCACAGACCTCTCCCCCGGCCTCTCCGTTACCTTCGAGATTTACGTCAAGTAAGCGAGCATCGAAAACGGCCTTCCTGACCTGCTCGATGTCGTCGATTTCAAACTGTACAACTACGGCAGCAAAATCGGCGTCGTCCCAAAGGACACAAGAGACGGAGCCACAAGAGACGGCTACGATTTTCATCCTCGCTTGATTGCAAGCGACTTTGAGTCGAGTACGTACACACACATCGTCGTGACCCTCTCCTCCAACTGCATCACACTCTATAAGAACGGGATTCTCGTTGCGGAAAAACACGGCGCTAACAACCTGGAGATCAAGAAGCGCGACGACCACACAATTGGACGGAGCAACGAGGGCGCAAACCCGAAACTCTTCAAGGAAACGATCGCGTTTATGAACATTTACCATGGCGCCCAACAGAGTCAAGCAGCTCTACCAGCCCGCACCACCACTGGGATCTCACCACCTCCACCCTCTCTTCCTCCGTCCCTGATTCCTACGGCGACCTCCCCCTTCTCCCCTTCTCCCCACCCGCTACCAGATTCCCAACGGCTGGGACTTCGGCGGCACCATGACTTTCGCCAGAACAGATTGGTCGAGGCGAAGGCGCTGTTCGACGAGAGATCAAAGGGGGCTTGGAAGATGTGGAGTTGGGAGCGGTAGTGAGCAGAGAGCTGTATGACAAGGTGGTGACGGAAATGGGCTGGAAAAGGAGGGTGAAGCGGCTGAAAGCCAAATAGCGAGATATTTGTTGCAGTGATGATCTCTGTGTTATGGCTTTACCCCCTGTACTCTCTACGCCGCGCCCTCCTTCGTTTTGAGGTTCTTGACCATGGAGTGCGCTGCGTTGTTCCACTCGAACTTGGTCCTTGTGATGGGCATCACCCTCCTCATACTCTTGAGCGTCTCCTCGCTCATGTTGACGTACATGGCCGCAAGCGACAGGTGCAACGCGTTCTCGCCCTCGAAAATCTTGGCGCCGACGGCGGCGGCGAACTCGGCATCGGACGAGCCGGTGACGGGCATCGAGGGGAAGTCCTGTTCCACAAACACGGTGTGAACAGAGGGAGCGGCGGTCACGCATACGGTGTGAACAAAGGGGGCGGCGGCCACACACATGTGGGACGGTGCTGTGAACAAAAGGCGCCGAGAATCGGTCGTTCTGAGCCCGTCGCTCTGAACATGTCGCTCGTCGCCATGTCGCTCGTCGCCGGTCGCCCGTCGCTCGTCGCCCGTCGCTCTCACCTTGGTAGTGTGCAACTGCACATTCCCCTCCTCGAAGTAGTGCGCCCTGATCTTAGCCTGCCCCTTCACGCTCTCGCCCTCAACCGTCCACGTGCTTACCCAGCTCGCCGACCAGTAATTCTTGAGGTTAATTTTGTCCCCCGAAATGACGATTGTGAACTTCCCGCCCTTGGTGAACACGCCGCACGCGGCGCGACCGCCGGAGAAGTGGCGGGAGAGGTAGTCCTGGACTTGAGCGACGAGCGCGACGCGCTTCGGCTCGAGGGCAGCGTCGAACGAGTTGGGAGGGAGGGGCTTGTCGGCGGAAGTTTCGCCGGTGAACGTGAGGTGGTCCACTTTAACGCGCTTCTTGTTCACGGAGTCGATGAAATGGGTGGGATCCTGAGAGAGGGTGGGGTGGGGTGAGTGGCGGCTGGCTTGGGAGTGCGCAAATTCTTGCATGTACTGCGCGTCAGTGCATGTAACCCGTTCTCCACCCCCTTGATCTTCACTCACCAACTCCGCCTCCTTGCTCACAACCATGAGCCCCTTCCCTCCATCAAGCTTCACGAGCGCAGAGTGCCTCGAGTTGTACGCGCGCGCAATCCCCTGCAGCATCTCGGGGGTGAGAATCGCGACGGGAAGGAGCTTCTTCACGTCAGCGAGTACGGCGTCGAACTGGCC
>Ga0307985_10001761_pt1 | contig 12220 bp, 17 predicted proteins | sample EllFjometageno80_FD_203155 | JGI IMG/M metagenome (GOLD analysis project Ga0307985, IMG submission 203155) | Marine microbial communities from Ellis Fjord, Antarctic Ocean - #80 | ecosystem: Environmental > Aquatic > Marine > Unclassified | place: Southern Ocean | collected 2014-10-09 | reverse complement strand
ATCAGTGGTTGACGCTAATGTAGTTTATAGCTATAAGTATAATAACGATTGCTTAACCCCTATGTCAGATCCTTCATGTCCTGGTTACACTGATGCAGTGTTAGGTATGATGGGTAACATTGACGTAGCTACCTATGACCCAATGAACGATGAGAACATTACGGATGTGCTGGACGAGAAAGCAGATCTAGAGGAAGATACGGAGCAGGACGAGGAAAAGGAAGACAGTGATAGGTTAGAGAAAATCCTAAGTAGTGTAGACGACTCAGTTCTCTCTGCTAATGTGATCTCCCAGAACCTGTTGATGTTTGCTATGACGAACATAGCTACGATGAATACGTATTATGATAAAAAGTTAGCAGGTGGCGTCTACAAAGAGACAGTTGTTCTTGATGGAGGTAACCTACCTGATAACAAAAAAGGCGCTAGAGCAGGACTGGCACAGCAAATATTACACACCAAGATGGTGGGTATGCAGTATGAACCAAAGGAATAACGCATGAAGAAGTTACTAGTATTAAGTATAGCACTCGCATCTTGCTCACCGGCATACGCAGCAGAGACCCCAATAGTGGGTAACGTTCAGACTAGATGCCTTATCACAACTGACACTAACGGTGTATTTGGTAACCCATTACCAGGCAAGCTGAGTACAACTGCAGCTGATGGCGGTGTTGTACCTGTTGTACGTTATGATGTAACTCTGGCAGACTCTTACCTAGCTAAGGTGACAACACCTACTTCGTTTAGTTCAAGCCCAACCTTAAATGACGCAGTGACATGGACTGGTTCTACAACAGTTACTAAAACTACTGATGCTGGTATGGCTGCGTATGAGACAGGTAAGATCTTGTATGGTTCTACTACCCAGTACGATCTAACTATCGCTGGCTCTACGTGGTTCTCTTCTGAAGCCTCTGCAGTGTATGGTGGTAGTAAGTCATTCCCTGGTGGTAGTTACACGGCACTCGTATTGGCTGAGTGCATTGCTAAATAGTATTAGAGTACTACTGTATCTCATAGTGATTACACTCAGTACCCCTGTGTATTCACATGAGATGACACCAACCTACCCAGTCTTTGAACAGTCGTTTATGGCGGGTATATCTGTCACTACGTTGAAGATATTCAACAAGAGAAAGGATGTCTCGTACTATGAGATAGGGGTATTTACTAAAGACTGGGAACCTATCCCATTCGTATCACAATACACGGTGATCCCTATGAAATACCTAGATACAGTATCGTTTGACATATACGTAAGTCACTTGTCATTAGACTCTGTTGAGTACATATGCTCTGTGTCACAGATACAGTACGGTACTACAGTGTCATCAAAGATATGTTCGAGAGTTAAGTAATGGGTAAGCTCATACTTGTGGTATACGCTGTTTTTGTATTGCTACTGATGCTGAGTACAACGGTACTTGCAGCTAATTCACTATCTCTGCAACTACCTAGCAGTGGTAACAACTACCAGTCAGATAAGTTTAAGGCAGGTGACCTGGATTGTTCTAATGCTATAGGTGGTACTATTAACCTAGAGTTTGGTATGACAGGTATTATTAACAACGCTACTAGTATATTTGACTCATCTAACTCATCTCCTAAGTCTAAAGACCTTGGTGTGTACGCTAGGATTATCATGCCTTTGAACGCACCTGAGGAGAGGATTAACTGTAATACGTTGTATCTACTAGAACTACATAAGAAACGTCTTGAAATCATGAAGCTAGAGACTGAACTAAACGCACTTAGACGACTACAGTTGGAAGGATAACATGGCAGAGATAGAGTATGGTGGTGTTAAATTAGGTGGTAGTAAGTTACTACTTATAGTCCCCCTTATTGGTACCATCGTAGGTGGTTTATGGGGAGGCTTTGAAGCTTACCAACGTTACCTAAGTATGGAAGCTAGGATCAGTGAGTTTGTTACACCTGACCTGTCAGACTATGATAAGCGTATCGCTGTCATGGATGGGAAATTTGCCGTAATAGACAAGACACTTGTCCTACTAAAGGATGAAATCTCCTCGATTAAAGACACCTCAGAAGGACAATACGTCACCATAAAGGACCTTAAGAACTCCATTAGGGATGATATCAACAGGCAAGAAAAGATTATAGACAAGGTAGAAGACGACATCTCTGGTATTGAAGAGGATGTTAGGGCTACCATAGATACAGCTGAAGGCAGGTTTGAGAGTAAACGTGATCAACTGCAAAAGGACTACGTACAGAAGTCTGACACCATTCGAGAGGATGTTGAACGTAAGATTACTGATATGGAAACTAGGTTGAATAAGAAGTTACAACGAGCTCTGGACAACCCCTTAGCTAACTAATATTAGCAATTGTACTTATGGTACTCTAGAGGTACTAGGAAAGGTAACTAGGTATGTGGTATACTCCTACGTACTAAACCTTATAGTAACATATCATGATGGCCATATGACCCCTAAAAGAGTCTGTATGTACATTACAGCGTAGGGATTAAGGAATTGAACAATGGTACAATCACCCCACATATTACAGGGAATTACGATGGAAGTTAACGCACGGTTCGACCGTCTAGAGGCTAAGATAGACAAGCTTGTAGATGTGATGGTGAAACTCGTAGAGATTGATACCAAAATGGATGGCCTGACATCACACAATGTCATCCAAGATAACAGATTAAATAAACATAGTAGCACAATAGATAAGCACTCAATTGCCCTAGCTACAGTCGTAAAGACTAGTGGTGCTAACGAGTGGTTTATTCGTATATTAATCGCAGGTGTAGTATCTGCAGTATTTTACGCTTTAAGAGGTTAACCATGTTCAAACTAGGCCAAAATTCATTAAACAACCGTGCAGGTGTCGATCCTCGCTTAATAGAGATCAGTGACCTTGCAATATCTATGTCTAACATTGATTTCGGTATCCCTTCTACTGGTGGGTTGCGTACCACTGAAGATCAAGCCCAGTTGTTCACCTCAGGAGTCTCTAAGGCAGACGGACGTACAAACAAATCATACCATCAGACAGGAAAAGCAATTGACGTGTATGCTTACGTTGACGGCAAAGCCTCCTGGGACAAGCTTCATCTTGCCTTGATTGCTGCCGTGATGCTACAAGCAGCCGCTCAGTTAGGTTATAGGCTCAAGTGGGGCGGTAACTGGAAGAGTTGGCAGGATATGCCTCACTTTGAACTGGAGGACTAGATGGGTATTTTTTCATCAATAGTTGGCCCAATAGCCGACCTAGGTAAAACCTATTTAAGCGGTAAGAATGATATCGCTAAAGCTAAACAAGCAGCAGATATTATAGGACTGCAGGCAGAAGCTGATGTTAAAGTAGCCGGTGTACGTGCAGCTAACAAGCTAGCGGACAGTGGGCAGACTCAAGAGTTTAATCTCGACCTAGTTGCCATGAAGCAAATGGACAAGTCCTTCTTAGATGAGATTATGATAGCACTGCTACTTATTCCTATAGCGGCATCGTTTATGGGCTACCAAACAGAAATTACCGCTGCATTTGAATCATTCGCTGCTATGCCTGAGTGGTATCAATACTTAGTTATCGGTGTGTACGTAGTTAAATTTGGTATGAGAGGCATGTTAACTAAGTTAATGTCGGGTAAGTTCTCCGGTGTTAAGCTTAAGTAATATTATACCTAGGGTCTATTACTGATGGTGTATTAGGTACAACATGTGGTATAGTGATATAAATACATTTAAGGATGTGGTAGTAGAAATGACAAAAGAAGAAAGACTACGTTTTGATAATAACTTGGCGGCTAAAAACAAAGCAAGTATAGTTGCTAGTATTAATAAAAAGAATAAAGAAATGCAGGAACGTCAACTACGCGCTAAGCAGAGAGTAGAGGGTAAGGCTTTTGCAAAAGGGGTAGGTGCTAGACAAGAAGCTCACCGTGACAATATCATGAAGGATATGACCTATTCAGAGAAGCAGAAGTTCCGTAAGGACACAGGTGGTAGGTATGGTAACCTTAGATCAGCAACTCATAGGACTTTAGGAGAAGTACTTCATGGTGAAGACGTTACACCTAAGACCAGGTGGAGTAAAGGTGATGCCCCTACCACAAAATTTACCCCTAGTAAAAAGGTGGTGTTAAAGAAAGATTCAGATAATCATGGAAAGAAAAAAGTAACAATCCCTATGGTTAACAAGAAAGGTTGATACATGAAAGTTAAAAAAGCTGATTTGCTTAATGCATTTAAAGCTGATCTAAAAGCAGCCGAACTCTTGAAGAGAGACCAGGATGCTAGTATCAGTGTGTGGAAAGCAGAGTACAATGGTGACCCCTACGGTAACGAAAAGAAAGGCAAGTCTGCTATTGTTTCTCGTGACATTAAGAAACAGTCAGAATGGCAACATGCCACTATTGTCGATCCTTTTGTTAGTACCACAGACATAATCAAATGTACTCCTATTACCGCAGAAGATGAGCAATCAGCTCGTCAAAATGAGCTGTTACTAAATACCCAATTCTGTCGTAAATTTGACAGGTTTAACTTCATGTCTAAGGCAGTGAAAGTACTGGACCGAGAAGGTACACTAGTTGTACAGACCGGTTGGGACTATGAAGATGAAGAAGTGACCACTATGGCTGACATGGTAGTTATGGATGAAGACGGACAAGAGTCTATTGTCAGTAAAGAAGTTGTTGAGACTATAATCAAAAAGAACCAACCTACTGCTAAAGTATGTCGTAATGAAGATATATACATCGATCCTACTTGCCAAGATAATTTAGATAATGCGCAGTTTGTTATCTATCGTTACGAGTCAGACCTATCTTCACTTAAGAAAGATGGACGATTCAAGAACCTAGATAAAGCCGCAGGTGGTGGCAGTGAAGATTATGACTATGATCCGGCAGATGATACAGTATTCCGTTTTACTGATGAACCACGTAAAAAGATGGTTATATATGAGTATTGGGGTAATTATGACGTTAATGGTGATGGTATTGCTGAGCCTATTGTGTGTGCTTGGATTAATGATACTATTATTCGTCTGCAGTCTAACCCATATCCCGATGGCAAACCTCCATTTATTGTCGTACCCTTTAACAGTGTACCGTTCAAAATTCATGGTGAAGCCAACGCAGAACTGATTGGGGATAACCAAAAGGTTAAAACTGCTATTATCCGTGGTATCATTGATAATATGGCACAATCCAACAACGGACAAGTAGCCGTACGTAAAGGTTCACTAGATCAAATTAACCGCAAGAAGTTTGTAGCCGGACAGAACTTTGAGTTCAATGGTAATCCTTCTGACTTCTGGCAAGGTAGTTACAACCAGATTCCTGGCAGTGCATTTGATATGATCGGTTTGATGAACAATGAAATCGAATCAATCACAGGTACTAAGTCATTTAGTGGTGGTATTAACTCAGGCTCTCTTGGAACTACAGCAACAGGTGCTAGAGGAGCTTTAGATGCTACTGCTACACGTCGTATGAACCTAGTGCGTAACGTCGCAGAGAACCTCGTTAAGCCTCTCATACGTAAGTGGATGTCGTATAATTCTGAATTCTTAGAAGATGAAGAAGTAGTACGTGTTACTAATGAAGACTTTGTTCCTGTAAGACGTGATGATCTAGATGGACGTATCGACCTAGCTATTACAATCTCTACTGCAGAAGACAATGCAGCTAAGTCTCAAGAACTTTCTTTCTTGCTACAGACATTAGGACCTAATGAAGATCCTGATATCCGTAGAGGTATAATGGCTGATATTATGGATCTTATGCGTATGCCTGACCAGGCTAAACGTGTTCGTGAGTACCAACCTAAACCTGATCCAATGCAAGAACAGATGAGGCAACTAGAGCTGGAACGTTTCCAGTTAGAGAATGAAAAGATTAAAGCGGATATCCTAGATAAACAAGCCCGTGCTCAAGAAAATACTATAGATGCACAACTTAAGACTAATAAAGCTGCTGTAGAAGCTGCTAAGGCTCGTAAGTTAACTAGTGAAGCTGATGGTATAGACCTTAAGTTTATTAAAGATGATGAAAACTTCGCACATCTAGATCGTGTTGAGTTGGAAGATCTTAAACATGCACAACGTTTGGAGATGGAAGCAGCTAAACATAGAGCAAATTTAGAACAAATGATGGCCCAGCAACTTGCTGGAGATTCTGCTATTGGTGTCTACCAATGATACAGTTATTTAAAAATATTGGAGTAATGTAATGGGAAGTATCGCTATAGCTCAGGCTAATAAAATTAATGCAGACAAGGCTCAGGCTTTGGACAATATGCAATCAGACGACGCTCTCTATCAAGCTCGTGAAGCTGGTGGTATGGAAACTAGGCTTGCTGTAGAGGACGCTATTAGACAGAAGCAACAGTACCAACAGATGGACCAAAATTTGGCCAGAGGTAGTGCTTTTGCTCAACAACCCGCACCTCAAGGTCCTTCTATGTGGGATGAGTTTAAATCGTACATGAGTGGTAAAGGTGACAATATTGTTACTAACTTTAATGCGTTAACTAGATCTTCACCATGGCAAGGAACCGAGGCAGAACAGAACATGCTTCGTCAAGGTGCCGCAGAAAAGCTTAGGCAAGACCAATATCACTCACAGGCCCCAGCACGAAACCTTAGTCCGGCTAATCGTAGAGAAGCCATAGCCGAATACGAACGTAGTTTAGGAGAATAACCGTGGAAGGATTAGCAAATCAATTAGCAGGACCAGCCCAGCAACCGCAACAACAGCCACAACAACCTCAAGGGCAGCCACAACAAGGTATGCCTACAGTAGAGCAGATTATTGAACTACTTATGCAAGGTGTTGATCCAGAAGAGTTAGTGCAACAAGGTGTACCACCTGAGCTTATTATGGAAGCTATTGCAATCATAGAGCAGCAGATGGCAGGTCAACAACAACAGGCTCCTATAGATCCTAATGCAGGGTTGGCACAAGGCTTAGCTGGACAGTAACTACATATGAGTTACTCGCCAGAAAGTATTAAACCTTATGTAGATTTTATCAATAACTGGCATTATGATAATATCAAGAATAACCGTGTGTTACGAAATAAACATGGTGAACTGACTACAGTAAAGAGTACAGGAATTAAGGTAGGTGATAACATCTATCTTGTACCTGGGTACATTGATGGTATAGAGTTATCAGAAGACCAAGCACAAGACTACTGGGCACCTAGAATCCCTAGGCTAGAGAAACAAGGTCTAATAACAGGTATTCCTGATATACAGGTAGATGACAAAGCTAGTCATCCTGCTAATATTATATCTAAGCTTAACCATACGTTTATGGATAAAGAAAGCTCAGAAATTCCGGATAGTGCTATTAAATATGATTACTCTAATCAGCCTAATCCAGAAGTACAACTAAGACAAGAAGTTGTAAATAACTTAAGTAATAGAGCACGTACGACTACCAATCATGGTTTAGCCCAACAGCTTAACAACCAAAGAGGTCAATAGTATGGATCAAGGTCTAGCACATCAAATGACCTATGGAACTGGTGCAAACCAAAGTACTAAACACCACTATGACGGTGTTAAAAAGGCTATTAAAAAGAAGAAATGTGGTAAAAAACGTAGAAAGTAGTTGTAACTTATAGTATTTTTATTATATAATACGAAATATAAGCAATTACTAATACCCTGTACGTCATTGCTTACATTAAATATTAACCACTAACCCACAAGTAAAGGATTCATTTATGAACAACCTTAATGAGCAGCAAATTTTAGAAGTAGAAAATGTATATTGGGCAGACCTTTGGACTTCCCTAGAACGTTTAAAAAGTAACAAAGATTTCCAACGTGTAGTATTGGAAGGTTACTTTAAAGACAAAGCTATAAACGGTGTTAGTTTACTTGCACAAGATGCAATTGTAGCAGGCGGACACAGATCCGCAGTGATGGAAGACTTGATTGCTATATCTAGCCTTGAAGATTTCTTTGTCACGATTGAGAATTTAGGAACTATTCCTCCAGAAGATGACGACGAAAACGACTCATAACAAGGAGGTATAGAATATGAAAGAAGAAGATTTATGGGACATGTCTGATGACGATCTTGAAGCTGCCTTTAAGGAAGCACAAGCATCAGAGCAATCCCCCGACACCGATTACGAAGCTGAGCAATCAGCTACTTCAGAACTTGATGAATCAGAACCTTCTACGGAAGAAACTGAAACTACAGATGGTGATGAAGAGGCAGTATTGGATGATGATACTGCTGAAGAAGAAGAAGAAATTGATGGTGGTCCTGAACAACTTGAAGATGATCTTGAAGATTCCGGCCATGATACTAGCGATGATTCTACTACAGATGAAGTGACAGACGAAGACGATCCTGACGCTACTAAGGAGACTCCTGACGAGGACTCTGAAGATGATATAGATCCTAGTTCTGATGACACTACTGATGAGGAAGAAACAGAGCAACCAGCACAGTCCTACAAATTTAAGGCTAATGGCAAAGATTATGAGTTTTCCAGCGACGAGATCGTTGAGCAATTCCCACAAATCTTTGGACAAGCAATGGATTACACCAAAAAGATGCAAGCCATCAAACCTTGGCGTAAGACAATTGATGCCCTTGAAGGAGCAGAGCTGAGTCACAAAGACGTTAGTCTAATGATTGATGTGCTGAAGGGCGATAAAGAAGCTATTACTGAAGTATTGAAACGAACAGGTACAGATACCCTCGAAATAGATACAGAAGCTGATAGTGCCTACATTGCTAAGGATTATGGTCGAGACGATGGTGCCTTGGCGATTAAAGATGTTGTTGATGACATTAGCCAAGACGTTGAGTACTCAACTACTCATAATATTTTGTCTAAGGAATGGGATGAAAAGTCATGGAATACCATGGCAGCTGATCCTAATATGATTAGATTGCTTCATACCGACGTAAAGAGTGGAATGTATCAAACATTACAACCACTAGCTGAAAAGCTTAAAGTATTCGGTGGGGCTAACAAATCAGACCTAGAGTATTATAAGGAAGCTGCTCAACAGTACTATAACAAAGCTGCAGTACAAGAAGCACAAGATAAACGACAAGCTGAGGCACAGGTTACTAAACAAACAGCACTAGCTGCTACGCAAGCAGAACAAACTAGGTTAGCTAGTGTTAAAGCCAAAACCCAGCAACGTAACGCTACGAAAGATGCTTCTGTAAAGCGTAAAGCCGCTGCACCTACTAAGCATGCAGCAGCTGGTCGAGATGTTGTTGATTACCTTAATGAGTCAGATGAATCATTTGATGATTGGTATAAGCACCTTCAAGACAGTATGTAAATAAATCTTCAGAGGGCAAAATGCCCTCATAACTATATTATAAAGGACCACTAAAATGGCTACCAATGTATATGGTAATGGTACTAACAGCACCGCCGGTGCTAATACTATTACTCACTTTTATGACCGCGCTGGCGTTAAAGCCGCTAACCGCGTAAACGTTTATGGGCAGTTCGCTGACCGTAAATCCATGCCTAAGAAAATGGGCAAAACCTTTAAGATCTCTAAGTTCTTGCACATGTATGATCGTGCTCCGAATGATGCGGAATTTGCAGCTGCAGGTTTCTTATCTGCACGTTCTGTTGCTGACGTAAACACTGCTTTAACTAACGCCACCTTAACTGAAGGCGCTGGTGCAGTTAACAAGCGTACGCTACAGAAGATCACCATGGAAACTTCTTTGGCTCGCTACGGTGAGATGATCGACTATACTGATGAAGTAGAGTTGTTCTCTGAAGACACCATGCAAGTACGTTATCGTGAAGAGCTAGGTGAACTAGCGAACTCTCGTCAAGAAGATTTGCTCCAGTTGGATATGTTGTCTACCGGTACTGTAATGTACTCTGGTAGTGCTACCGCTATTGGTGAAATCGACGAAGACAGTACTGTATCTTATGATCTAATTCGTAAGGCTGTACGTAAGCTAGTTCGTAACCGTGGTAAGAAGAACACCACTATGGTTACCGGTTCTACTAAGATCGATACGTTGACTGTTGCTAAGGCATACTACGCTGTTATCGGTGCTAACGTTAAGGGTGATTTAGAAACTCTTACTCGTGGTACTGTTGCTGCCAACGGTATGACTGAGTTTGTTTACATTCCATCACATAAGTATGGTTCTGCCTCTACTTTGACTGAAGGTGAAGTTGGTGCTATGCACGAAGTTCGTTTCATCGAGTCTGAAGCTGCTGTTGTATATGCTGGTGATGGTGCTGCGGCAACTACAGCCAATGTTGGTAACTTATCTTACACAGGTACGTTAGACACTACTGGTAAGTTTGATGTGTTCCCAATCTTGTTCCCTACTCAAGGTTCTTTCGCCACTGTTGGTTTGAAGGGTCAAGGTAAGATCAAGTTTAACTCTAAGTCGCCAAGTGAAGTAGAAAACGCCAACCCTTACGGTACTAACGGTTTCTTCTCTTACAACTTCTTCTACGCAGGTATTATCCTGGAAGAAGAGAAGCTACTTAAAGTTCTTGTTTCTGCATCTGCATAAACCTACGTAGTAACTAAATAAGCCCTCTTCGGAGGGCTTTTCTGTTAATAAGGCTTTACTTTATTTTATTAGTTTAATATAATGGAGATTCCATTATTAACTTTAACTCTAAAGAACCGAAAGGAATTAGATATGTCATCATTAGAAGAATTAAAAACAGAAGCCGACGAACTGGGTATGACCTATAACAAGAACATAGGTGCCAGCAAGCTTCAAGAAAAGATTGAAGCATTTTACGAAGGCCAAGAAACTTCTGGTCCTGCTCTCGAAGCTACGATTGTAGAAAAAGAGAAGGAAAAGCCTGCAAAGGTTGAAGCCAAAGAAGATTCCAGAGTAGCTAAACGAATAGCTCGTGAGAAAGCAGCTCGGGTAACTAAAGTTGTCACCATTATTGATAACGATCAGAGAGTCAACAATCAGACAACTACCTGTATTGTTAATTGCTCAAATGAATTTTTTGACCTAGGTACTATGATTCTTCCTCTTAACGAGAAGATAGAGGTATTTACGGGCCATATTAATACGTTGGAACAGGTTAAGATCCCACTCCATATGCGAGATACGAGGACAGGTCTAGCGGAAGTTAGAATGCGTCCACGTTACACTATCTCTTACGAGAACGTATAGTATAAGGGCCTTAGGGCCCTTTCATGTTTTACATATAAACAAAGGATGAACTATGAGCTGCGATGTAGCTAGATTTACAGTCACTAAAGGTTTAGATAATACTTTTGTGTTTACCATTAAAGCTGATGGTTCTACCTTGCCGATGGAAATAGAAGCTGGCGACACCTTCGAATCCCAACTAGTCAGTTTATCAACCGATGCAGTTGTCCTTACTAAAACTCTTACAGTCGCAAATGCTCTAAGTGGTAAGGTTAACTTATTGATCACTTCATCCGATACTAGTTCGTTATCAAGTGACAAGGGATCAAAGACAGATCGTTACTACTTACGACCTGTTTATAAATTACTTATTGCTTGCAGTACTACCAATAACGGTAATTTCATAGCAAGAGTGCCTGAAGTTTATGTCGACTAATGTAAGTAGTACCATTCTTATAGATACATCTTGTACTGACGTAGATGTTGTTCCTAGGGAAGACCTAGTTGCTACGTCTTCTCAAGACATTGATCTACAAACTGTAGAGTCTATCGTTGAAGGCCATAAGAAAGAATACTCCATTGTAGGCGATGGTTTATACGCATCTGTAAGCGCCGATGAAGCACCCACATGGCTCACTAGTTTGATTGATAGCGTTGTAGCTACATCTGTAGCTTCAGGTATGACAAACTATGATTTACTTGTGCAAGACGTACTGAATGCTATAGATTCTATTGATGTAGCTAGTAACGCTTACGTTGAACAAATAGACATAAGTTCTATTGTAAATGGTATCGTAACTAGTCGCCTGACCACGTTAAATGCCACGTATGGATCTACGTACGCTACTAAAACAGAGTTATCTTCTGCGGTAGCTACAAGTGCATCAGCAATAGCGACAGATATCTCAGACCTAAACGTATCTTTTAACAGCACTATAGATAGCAGAATAACCAGTATACAGACGGCTTTTGCAGCTGCCGATTCTGCCCTAGCCTCAGACGTTAACGCATTAACAACGGCCTTTGCTGATCAAAGTGTGGATGTGTCTGGTAACGCTAGTGCTGTAGAAGGCTTACAAACATATGTAGGTC
>Ga0307985_10001760_pt1 | contig 12221 bp, 15 predicted proteins | sample EllFjometageno80_FD_203155 | JGI IMG/M metagenome (GOLD analysis project Ga0307985, IMG submission 203155) | Marine microbial communities from Ellis Fjord, Antarctic Ocean - #80 | ecosystem: Environmental > Aquatic > Marine > Unclassified | place: Southern Ocean | collected 2014-10-09 | reverse complement strand
GAATTCGGGACGTGTCTTTCATGCCGAGTCGGGGTGGACAGTTCAGTGTGAAATCAACCGGAATGCGTCCCCTCCCCCCGGACACTGGGGAACCGGGTATAGTTGAGTATGGGGTGGGCGGGATGGGGCGGTGAGGAGTTGTCTTGGGGGACACTCGTGGTCTGATTCAGGTCAAGTATGGGGCGGGCGTTTGCGTATGAAAATGAGAGAAGGAACAAGGGGAGGGATGTGGGTGGCTTTACGCTGGGCGAGTGAGCAAACAACTCGCGAGGCGGGTATCAACGCGAGTCAGAACGAGTTGGGAAGGAGCCTGGAATCATGAACTGTTGTCCTGCCCCACCGCGATAGACCACCGTGCCACCGGTCGATGTCTAGTTAAGATTTATCGAGCGCTGAAATTAATAGTTGTAAACTCGATGTCTTGAAAATTGATAGAACGGGCTGCGGAACTCGTGTGAATCCGGCGTTATCTAACCCCAACCCTAGCTTTTGTAGCTTTTGTCGGCGCCAATGAGCTACAACAAGACAGGCCTGGGGATGCGGGCGTTTTACTCTGCTTTTGCAGCCTTGCAGACGTGTCCTCTCTTCAATCTTCACCTCGCTCCCATGAAGCTCAGCCTTGTAATCATCTCCGTGCTTTCGCACGCGAGCTCCTCCTTCATGCTGCCGGCGCCGCACCGCCAGCTGAACGCGATGAGCCCTAAGGTGAGAAAATGGGAGGCCGCCGGATTGGGAGAAGCACACTTGGCACTAAGAGGGGGGAGCCTAGCCCCCCTGATGGTTGCTGAACTGTTACCACGCATCAGATTGAGGCAATTCGACCACCCCCAACGATCACCCAACGACTTAGCACCCGGGGAGGAGTTTTTTGGGGGGCCCGAGTGCTACATTGTCGAGTTATTTATGCAGCTGTTGTCTATTGCACCTAAGTTAATATGTGATAAACATGAGCCCCTGCGCTAACGAAGGGTTGAGAATACCGAGAATACCCGGCGCCGGTCATACAGCAGCTGATCGATGCCCTTTCAGCGCCCCTTTCCTCTCCATTTCCCTTTCCTCTCTCTCCTCCCTCACACTCCCTCACAGATCTCTGGCCCCATCTCCCCGGCCCTCCTTCCCGCCTTCGCCCCGACCCCCTCCACGGCGCTGCTCTCCACCGCCGAGCCCGTCGCCGCCAAGTCTGGCATGACCGCCGGCCAGCTTTACGCGACCACCCTCTCTGTTGTCACCAACCTGTTCCCTCTCTGGACCGTCCTATCCACGGGAATCGCTCTCAAGTCCCCCCAGTCCTTCGCCTGGTTCACCACCGAGTACTTCACCGCCGCCCTCGCTGCCCTCATGCTGTCCATGGGCATCACCCTCAAGCCGGCCGACTTCGTCAAGGTCGGCAAGAGACCCAACGCGATTTTCATCCAATTCGCCCTCTGCTACGTCATGATGCCCGCGCTCGCGCTCCTCCTCGGCCGAGCCGCCGGCATGGAGCCCGGCCTCCTCGCCGGCATGGTCCTCGTTGGCTCCATCAACGGCGGTCAAGCCTCCAACCTCTGCACCTACATCGCCAACGGCAACGTCGCTCTCTCCGTCCTAATGACCCTCGCCACCACCCTAGGCGCGATCGTCATGACGCCGCTGTTGTGCAAGGGATTGCTAGGCGCTGTTGTGCCCGTTGACGCCTCTGGGATCGCCATGAGCACCGTGCAGGTTGTCCTCGCGCCCATTGCCGTGGGCATGGGACTGAACAGGTGAGCCCAGAACTTACGATGTAGTGCGAACAAAGGAGGCACTTTGAGCGAGAAGCGCGAACCGGCTGAAAGCGATCGGCGAAACACGGCCGGCTCAACACGGCCGGCGAGAAAGGGCCGGCTCAAACAAATACGCTGCAAAGAACGCGTTGCTGGAGCACGTTGTGTTATGACGGCCGGCTCAGAACGGCCGGGGACACACGAAAACGCTGCTCAGGGCCGCGAGTAGCGCGTTTTGAGCGGCGAGTAGCGCTCAACGGCCTGCCCAGAACGCACCATTCGTGCCACACGCGCTATTCGGTCGCCTCGCAGCGGTTTGACATTCATCAACTGTGTTCCTTGGCTCACCCTCTTGTCGCGTACAGGTACTTTCCCGCCCTGGTCAAGCTCATGCTCCCCCTCGCGCCCCTCGTCGGCATCTTCAGCACCGTCACCCTCGTCGGTTCCGCAGTGAGCCAGGTCGCCGAGCCCATCATGAACGCCGGCCTCGGTCTCCAGCTCCCCATCCTTCTCCTCCACTTGGTCGGCGGCTTGGTCGGGTTCGCGCTCCCCAAGGCACTGGGATTCGGAGAGGTCGCTTGCCGCACCATGGCCATCGAGACGTCCATGAAGAGCTCGGCATTCGGGTGAGTGTGGGGACAGGAGTGGAGAGCGGTCCAGGACGCGGCGCGCTTATTATGTTTGTAGCCTTTTTCACACAGTGTATGGCGTGCACTGTTCGAGATCAAAAAGCCTCCCACCCCCTTTGCTCACACAGTGTGTGGCGACTCATTTCTCACACCTTCTCCCTTCCAGCTTCCTGCTCGCCAAGCTGCACTTCGGCCAAGCCGCCGCCCGCGTGCCCTCCGCCGTCTCCGTCGTCTGGATGGCTCTCACCGGCTCCATCCTCGCCGTCATCTGGCGCTACATTCCCATTAAACCCACCGAGTTCGACAGGACCCTCGTTACGAAGTACCCCCCGTTCTCGATGAACACGCTCAAGTTCTGGAAGAAGGCGGAGTGAGGGGTTGTTGCTATGGGGGATACTTACCAACGGTTGGGAAGGGAGAGGATAATAGATATCTAAAGAGTTATCAAGAAAACTGGGGGACTACTGCTGCGCTTTATTTGTTGTGTCGTTATGTTATAGTTTCGAAGCCCGAACGCACACTTGTCGCGTGAAATGCGTGTGCAAAAAAGATATGAATGTACTGTATTTCTTCGCCTCGAGACTTGTCATAGCTTCTCTCTTACTCAGCCTCCTCCTTCCTCGCTTCGACCTAGATCCCCACGTTATGGTGTTGATGCGCAGCATCCTGCTCTTCTTGTCCCTGATCATAACCCTGAATTCTCTATCCCCGCCTCCATCCCCACCTCTATCCCCACCTCCAACACCATCAATACCTCCCCACCACACAGCTGCGTCGGCTCGCTCCGCCCTCGATAGCTGGGCCCAGTCATCCTCCAGCCCCCCAACCTTGACTCGCACCATCCCCCCCCTGATCCCCTCCACCAAGTTGGACAAGTACTCCCCAACAGTCCCTCAGTTTGCCTCCCATCTCGGCTCCACAAACGCCGCCAATCTGGCCGCCCGTCGCGGCCACCTACTCCTGACCGGGGCCAAGTTCGCCGTATCTAGGCAAGTCCAGCCTTGCGACGTGCTGACGCTTGCCTTGCCGTCCTCTCGACGGACGACCAATCCCAGTCAGCTCGGAACGAGCGATTCGGTTCTGCGAGGTGAGGGCGACGCTGACAAATTCTCTAACAAAGGGAGCTGGGACTCCTCTGTGGCAGGACGAGCACCTCGCTGTAGTCGGAAAGCCGGCCGGCTTCACAACGCTGTCGTGGACGGGAACCTCAAGAGAGGAAGCGAGCTTTGCTTAGACGACATCCTTCCCCTGATACTTACGCCAAGCAAAGAAAAGACAGGCTGCCAGCGCCGATGCCGAGGCATAGGCTGGACAAGCGAGTGGCGGGTCCAGTTGTGGTGTCGAAGACAAGGACATCCCACGTGCAGCTTGGGCGCGAGTTTGAGGAGAGGCGACCGAACGAGGAGTACCGCGCCGTTGTTGTGGGGGAGGTGAGTCACAAGGTGGGCCGGATCGTGATCGAATTGGAGGGAAAAGAAGCAATAACGGACTTCGAAGTCATCTCCACATTCGAGTCGAGCGTCGACGGGACGCTCACTGAGCTCAAACTTTGGCCGTGAACGGGGAGGAAACGTCAACTCAGACTGCACTGCGCTTTGGAACTGGGCACCCCAATTTTCGGCGACGACTTGGTGGACGACTTGGTTGACAACTTGGTGGTGGAGACGGCAAGGCGGCTGGTCGGTCTATTTCTGTAGAGCACGCGAGGAAGTCTCGAGCGACGAGCTGCGAGTTGTGCGAGGCGCGCTGAATGACCGGCGAACGAACGCGCTACGAGCGCCACACGAACGACCGGCGAGCGAATCCGCGGAATGACCGGCCCAGAAAGCTATATTCGCTCGCTAGCTCGTCGCGCTGAACGATCGGCCCAAAACTGTCTCTTCGCCCCTTTGTTCGCACCGCCTTCCTCCTTTGTTCACACATGTGTTTGGGCAGGAGCATCGAACTCAATCACCCGATGAGGGAAGGAACGATCGTGAGAGCTGCAAGAACCCAGGAAGTGGCAGGCCTTTAGAGAGAAAGCTGCGTCAGGCGTCGAGTGGCTACGGCTGCGCGAGCAAGCACATACAGTGTGAACAAAGGGCGGCGCAGCAAAATCGCTGTCGGTTGAGGGCGCGTTCCATGCTGGCTCAGCTCAACCCGCGAGCAGACCAAAGTTCCATTCGCAGGTCTGAGGGCCCTTCTGTCAAACTAAGGCTCGAAATTATTCGTTTACGACGCGTGGTTAGCTGATCTCTTCGGCCACCGTCCCCCCTCCTCGCCTCTTGAACATGTCCATCGTTTGGCTGTCCATCACACGCTGCACCTGTCCCGCCATCCTACTCAAAGGCACACCCACCGTCGCAACCGGCGCCGCCAGCTGCTTGCACGCGCCCTCGCTCGCCCGACACGTCAACAGCATGCTGCCGCCCATTGTGCACAGGAAACCGTACGAGAAACCGACCATGAGCACGCTGAGAACTAGCGAGCTCGCGTAGAGCATGACTCCCGCCTTAATGAGCCGCAGGCCGTCGACCAGGCCGAGTTCGCTGCGGCCGTTGCTCTCCTCGGGGACGAGTCGGGAGATCACGTTCACCGCCTCGATGCACACCAACGTGAGCGGGTAGAGCAGCGCGAGTCGGCCAATGATGCAGGACGAACCTAACGCCAACAGCGTCGAGCCGGTCTTGAAAAGGAGGGCGCGAGTGTCGATCAGAATCGGGTTCCATTGGCGAGCGAGAGCCGGCTGCGCCACACACTTGAGTGAGCAAAGAAGGAGGCGGTGTGAGCAAAGGGGCGTATGATATATTTCAGAAAGCCGGCCATTCCGCGAAACTCGCTCGCAGTCAGAGCACTCGCAAACCGCTTGTTCTTGCGCAGTTTTTGAGTGTGTCTCACCTGTAGCGCCTTCCTGAGCGACGACGGCGAGTACGCCCTCGTCAACCAGCTCTTCGATCGTTCCTCCCGCTCAATGTCCCTCAGCACTGAGTCGCACTCGGACAACAGGAGCGCGGGGTGCTGCCTTTCGAGCTCGCTTGAGGTCAGAGCGTAGATGAGCGTGGAGAGTTGGGAGAAGCGGGCGTCCGCGGTGGTCTTGCTGGTCAGCATGGTCGGGCTGCGGGACGGTAGCTCGGTAAGATAGCAGGTGAGCGCCTTGATGAGGGAGAGCTTGAACGCGGGGATTACGTCGCGTGAGTCAAGATACGCGCGCAACTCGACGCAATCTTCGCGGAGGAGCGACTGTAGCGGAGTTTGGTTCAGCTGATCGATGGTGGTTGATAAAGATTCGGAGAGCGCGAGCGTGGAGGCGTCGACCAGAGCGGCGTAGCCTCGGTACGGCTGAGCAGAAAGCGTCGTTACGGATGAGGAGGATGGGCGGGGCTCACTTAAGGCCAACGGTTTTAACGCGAGTCGCACTCGCTTCGGGCGAGCGCGATCTTTCAAAAGGGCCATGATGTTGAGTGTCTGGCCGTCGCACGAGACAACTGTAGCTCCAGAGAACTTTGCCAACTCAATCTCAAGGGTGGCTGACATTCTCTCTGCTTGACCACCGGGGACCAAGGCCGAGACGATTGTGGAACCGGTGCCGGTCGGGTTGATGAGCTTCAGTCCCAGTGGTGACGCTTCCGTGAACGTTAGGGTGATGGCTTCGCAACTCATGATGAAGCAGGTTGCGATTAACGAGAGATAATGGCGACAGTCTGTCAAAGAAATCGTCGCCGGTCATTTTGGATGGGCTTCAAGAAGTGGCTGGTGCTCTCTCTACATTACTGGCCTCACCACCTCTGCCTGCTTCCTCTGCCTTATCCAGCTCCTCCTCCGCCCTCCCGCGTCCCCCAATTCCCTCCTCACCTCGTCGTCATCCGCTGGAATCATCTCCGCAGGAACCCTCTGCACCCAGCTCGCCGTGAACCACTCCGGCCTCTCCTCCTTCCACCTCCACCAGTTCTCCCCCACCCACTCGCTCACCTCCCCCTTGATCTCCCGCCACACCTTCTTGTTCTTCTTAAACAAGCCCGCCTTCACGCTCTCGTCCTGCGACTTAAACCTGTCCATGATCTGCTGTTTACCTGTCGTCGTCGTGAAGAATGTCCCTCTATACTCCTTCTTCATGAGCGCAAAAAACACAATGAACACCAACGCCCACGCGCCGCTAAAGAACCCGACAATTGTCCACGCGACGTCCCCCCCGCCGTCGGCTGTGAACACCCAAGCACTCCCAAAACTAGCCAGCAGCGCCAAGAACATGTTAGCTGTCCAATACAACCCTCCCAACTCTTGTGGACCGCGGGAATGGATCAGGCCCGCGTAATCAACAATCGTCTTCTCAATGACTCTCATCAACAAGCTCACACACAGACCAAGCGCGCCGTCAATTGGGACCCACGAATGGAAGTCCCCCCTTGCCACCTTCTGCAGCAAATATAGCGCCATGTCCCCCGCCATATACATCATCAAGTACCTCTTCTTCGCGAGCATCAATAGCGCCGCGCTGAACGATCTCAGCAAAAGCAGCAACGCGCTGTTGAGCAGCATGCAGCCGAAGATCAACGTTCGACTGCCACCGTCTGGAATGTAGCCGTAAAAGGTGGGATCCAGCTTCCTCGCCGCAGGATCAACATCGAGGTCAAACGATATACTCGCACTACTGAAGCCCGTCGTCATCGCGCTAATCACGACGCTCCCAATCGTGGACTTCGATGCGGTTCTCTCCTTCACCAGAACGTACAGCTGGAGCAAACAGCCCGGTATACTCTCACAGACCATCTCACACATCTTCGTGGCCACAAGCTCAAACCTACCATCAAAGACGTGATGCTCCTCCATCTCAACACCGGTCACAGTTCTCATGCAGTCGAACGCGGGTTTAAGGCCTGTTAGCACGATCAGAATCTCCTTCAGCATCACGACCGGCTTCTTCGAGTTCTGTATCCCCACCATCAGCAGCTGCAGCACGATGCTCCCCAAAACCATCAACAGCAAGCTCCACCCGTACCCCCTTGTCTCATCCTTCTCCATGTACCTCAAAATCACGAAGATGTCCGTCGCCATGTCCATAATGCTGAGCCCAGCGCCCATGAACACGCGCATCTTGAGCCCCCACGAGACCTCCCCCAACAGCCGCTTCGCCACGATGTTAAGCATGGGTCTGAACCACGCCTCCCTCCTATCCAGCTCCCCCAAACAGCGGTATGTCCCAATCCACTCGTCTACCCCCGCCTCGGCCGTCAAGTTGGTCGCCAAGGCCAGTGCCAAACCCGCTCCCACCCTTCTCCCCTCCTTGACGCTCACGCAGCACAGCTTGCTCTTCATGTCGCCCGCCGTCCTTAGTTTGTTCTCGACCACCCTCACCATCATGGGCTGGAAGAACTCGTACCTGCGAGCGAAGCGAGCGTGATTGTGAGTAAACGGGCCATTCGATGGTGAATTTGGGGGAACAAGGCGAGCGCGAGTAAAAGATATCGCGTTTCTACGTTGGTAGTACATGCGCTCGCCTCGCTCGCGCGCTTACTTCTCCGCGATCTCCTCCAGCCCCTTGTGCTTCCTGAACAACTCCCCCATCCTCGCCCCCACTTTACTCTCCCCCTTCTCGTGATGCTTCTCCGCCTTCGTCGTCACACACATGGACCCGCCCACAGCCCGCCCATCGTCCGCGTCCCACTTCTCCAACTCCGTCAGCGCCTGGAAGTACTCCTGAATGTGAGTAGTCGTCGCCAAGCTGCCGCCCAAGCCCCAGTTCATCACGAACCGAGGAATCTGGCCTCCGACATCAGGATGGATCACGTACGTCACGACCGTCTCCTTGTGGTTCTTCCTTTTGATCCTCATGGCGCCCGGGTTTTTGCCACGAATAACGCCCTCGTACTCTGGCCGATTTGAGTCGGGAGACACGACAAAGATATAGCTTCCGTCGTCTTCTTTCGCCCAAACAAGCCTTGAAGGCCAGTCCCGCTGACTGATGAAGTCGTACGGCGACTTCTTCCTCGAGTAGTATAGCAAGTGGTGACCGTTGAGTCGCTCGTCGACAGTCTTCTCAAGGTCAAGATCACTCCGGGTGCAGCGATGCAGAGGGTCCCAAAGGAAAGTAAGAACCTGCGGAAGAGTGAGAAAAAAGCAGCAACCGAGTGAACGAGTGGGGCACTCACCTCCTCTGGGCTAGCTCGCACTGTCACGGTTGCGCGCCCCCAAGCGCGAGAGTCCGTTTTCCCGAACGCCTTTTCGGCTCTCGTCGTGGGCGACTTCATCTCGAGTTTTGTGGCCTTCATTCCCTCAAAGTCCGCGAAGTGCTTCCTCCCCTTCCTCAGTATCAGAGTCTCTTCCTCCGAATACCCCTCCTCATGGCCCGTGATCAAGTGCATGTGCTGCGCCCTGACTCCTTCGTCTATCTCCAAACTCCTGTCGAACCGCTTCCTCATAGTGCTGAGGTACATGAGCTGCCCCGCCGCTTGCCCATTTACGACGAACTTGGGTATCGCGCCCCCTAGGTTAACTTGCTGCGTCCAGGTCACCTGCGTCTGCGGCAAACCTCCAACTGGCTGCAGGCTCCTGTACACAGTGTGAACTATAGAACTTCCCCGAACATAAGACGGGTTGAGCGGGAAGTCTGTGTGATGGGTGTTATCGTAGACCACGGTGAGCTCATCTCCTTGCTGCCGCCAGACCTGAGCGGATAGGAATTCTCTCGGCCGGAATCCAGGAATGTTGAAGTCGTACACGCCATGGAACACGCCATAATGGTCGTTGAGTTTCGTGAGTGAGCGGGGCAGGCTCCCGTGATCGCGCAGGCTCTCTCTGCTCGTTTGACACATGTCCCACGCCGCGCACTCCTCGACAGGCGCGTCAACTGTCAAGCTCGCCCGTATCACCGCGCCGCTGCTCCCATCAACAGAGATCTTGCCCATCCTCACGAGGTGGTCGAGCGACTCCACCTCCTCAAATCGGTCCCACTCCAGCACCCCGAGCTTGACATGGACTTTGTTCACGAGTACATTCTCATCGGCGGTTAGCATCTGCGGCTCGTCCTTGAGGACTCTCGCCAGCTCGTCCCTCTCGACCTTGTCGATCTCGTCGTCTCGTTGGAACAAAGCCCTCGTGTCGTCTACTGCTGCGAGCCCCAGTGACATTTTCAAGTTCACCAGCCACTCAGGTAAGCGCCCCCCAGCATCTAGATATTGGTGGAAGGCGACCTCGCACTGCTCAACACTGCTTGTAGAGGGAGTGAACCGCACGAAACATCTCGACACCGCTCGCACAGTCTTCATCTTCATGCCGTAGTCGACAATGTCGTCAACCGGCGAGTAAGTGATAAGTACATCGCCGTTAGTGTCCGTGACGCACATAGTGCGCCCCACCAACTCCCTGTTGAGCAACGGGAACGGCATCTTCTTGATCGTGGCCCAACAGATGTCGTGGACGCCGTTCGTCGTCACAAGCAATCGCGCGGGGTTGCCCTGCTCGTTGCTTTTCTGAACGGGCAACCTGCCCATGACTGAGAACCACTTCGCAGCAGCTTTCTTAGCCGAACAATCAATCGTCGTGGTTGCCTTGCCGAGCGCGACAGAGCGCTCTCCTCTCCGCGGCGGCGTGAACTTCTTCCACATCCTGACGAATGAGGAGGGGGAGGGGAGGGACACCCATTCGCCGTTAACGTCAGTTTCGAGCGCACGGCAGGAAGAAACAATCGCTTTCTGGTCGTCGTCGAGCGAATCAAGGAGCGGCGGGAGAGGGAACAACGCCTGCATTTCCGCGTCGACGACGCGGGGGGGCCTCTCGAACTTGTCCTGCATCGTAAGCACCGTCGAGAGAGTGGACTTAATGCGGGTGTTTAGCAGTGCCCGGGGGATTATGCCATTCAGTTGAGCTTGGACGAGGTACGTGATCTGTGTGTGGGTGAGTGTAAGCGAAAATGTGTTGGGGAAGGCGAACATGCACATGTGTGGGGGGACAAAGGCAACCATACACATGTGTGAAGAAAGGCACACATACTAGATAGGCGGGGCAGGAACTTGCGCGCGAACGTTGATGGGACACGCACGAGTAAATGAGGCGTGCGAGTAAATGGGCGCGAGAGAGGGTTGAGGGAGGGCGAGCGTGAGTGCGAGTTAATGGGCGCGAGGAGGGCTCGCTCATCTCCGCGTTGGTGATATATACGCGAGGGGAACAGGGCGTCGCGTATCGTACAGGAGATAAGCGAGCCAAGGTTGAGGGGAGAGCTCGCTCGTCTCCACGTTGGTGATGCATACGCGAGGGGAACAGGGCGTCGTGTCTCGTAAAGGAGATGTGCTCGCTCACTCGCTCTTACCTGACACACGTCGTCGGCGAGCCTTTTGATTCGCCAGAACCCCTTCACACTCCCCCGAATCGCGTTGGCGGCCACGCCGTGATTTGCGATGGCGTTCTTGATCGCATGGGCGTGAATCTGTTGGTTGTAGTCCTCCATGGGCGTGATCGCCATCGTGAACGACCCATCGTCTTCCTTCCTCCAAGTCATCCACGTCGAGAAGACTCGCGGCGACAAGCCCAGCCCGAGACCCACGGTGAACGCCAAGAGCATGGAGTGTGAGTCGGCGACGCGGACGATTTTGTTGAGTGCAGTGATGCCCTCGGCCTCGGCGCTGCGGCTCACGTGCTCATAGGTGTCTTGGTTCCAGAGGTAAGAGAAGACGTGTGTGTGCGACCGGTCGATTGTAGCGACAGCCTTGCCCCACGCTGACGAGTCGTTGTCGATCTTTTGGTAGTACCTGTGCGAGGGTGAGTTAGCACAAACATGCGTGAACAAAGGGGACGTCAGTTTTGGTTCATGTCCATGTGTAAACAAGTGAGCGCATGGCGCAACTTACGCCACGCTGGAAGTAACGGTGTTGGGTACGCGCGACCAAGTGCCCCCGTAGATGAAAAGCTTCTGCTCCGCTTCCGTGAGGTTCGCCAAGTGCTCGTCGCAGGCGCCGTGATCGTCATACTTGAGGCACGTCTTGAGCAGTTCAGTCTCATGGGGCTGAATGGGAGGGGCGGTGGGAATGGTGAAGGCGAACGAGGCGTAGGTTGCGGCGTCGACCTCGGCGTATCGCGCGCACTGCTTGTGCAGGGTGGTCAGGGCAGAGAGGAGGTGGTGGAGGATTTTAGTGGCCGTTGGCAAAGTGAGGGCGTTGTTGTTACGTGTTGTTCTGGTGGTAGCTGGCATCAATTTGGTCTTCATTCCCTCCTTCATTCCCTTGATGGTAGACTTTATCGTTGTACCGTTAGACACCCAGGCGGCGCTCGAGGTGACTGGTACGACCGCGGCGAGGTCTTGGGTTCCGATTTGGGACTGCATGGCGTCGGTTTCGGCCATGCGTTCGGCCATTGTTTTCTTTTTCTTGGGGGGGGCGGGGGCGGCGGCATCAGGGGCGGGTGCTTGGGCGGTCGATTCGATAGGGGTGGTGAGGGTGAATGTTACTTGGCTGGTGTTGAAGGGCCGGCTCGTGATTGTGACGGAACCAGAGATCGGCGCTCGTGAGTCGGTTGGTGAGGTGAGAGTGGTGATGGTGATTGTGTTACCTTGGGAGGTTAGATGGAGGGAGAAGGGTACGAGAGTGGAGATGGGGCGGTTGGAGGCAGAGTATGATGTGACTATGCTGGTTGTGATGGTGTGGGTTGCTGTGGCCTGATTGGATACGGGGGTTGGGGATACGGGGGTTGGGGAGACAGTGGCAGCAGGACTTCCGAGGAGGGATGGAAAGTTGGTCATAATCAGGGCTGTGAGGGGCGCGGGGCTAGCATGGATTCGCGACGTGGATTGGATGGTGATGAGGTTCGCGGGAGTAAGGAGCGTGGTCGTGGTCACGAATATGGTTGAGAGGGAGGAGGAGGAGGAGGTGGAGGAGGAGGTGGA
>Ga0307985_10001758_pt1 | contig 12226 bp, 9 predicted proteins | sample EllFjometageno80_FD_203155 | JGI IMG/M metagenome (GOLD analysis project Ga0307985, IMG submission 203155) | Marine microbial communities from Ellis Fjord, Antarctic Ocean - #80 | ecosystem: Environmental > Aquatic > Marine > Unclassified | place: Southern Ocean | collected 2014-10-09 | reverse complement strand
GCGGGCGCCCCCCCCGGCCGCGGGGCGGGCGGGGGGCGGGCCCCCCCCCCCCCACGCCGTGTGACAAGCGATGATGCTATAAGATGATATAAGAGAAATGTGGCGTTGGAGCAGAAAGGGTTCCGGTACCAACTCATGGAAACAACTCTTGCACAACTTACACTAACCCTCACACTCAGCCACTCATACTCGACCCGTCCGGAGACGCGAGTCGGTTTTTGAAGTACCAGCGCGGCAGCTTTCTCCTCGGCTTCAACCCTGGCGACATGGAGCCTGAAAAGCTCCGTAAGCTGCTCATTGGGGCCATTGGATGTGGGTCTAACATGACGCTCAGGTACAGGACTATTGACGCGGTGGACGACCTGACCAAGTACTTCGTGCCCGGCTGCTTCCCCCCCGAGGTACTCTCCAAGAATAAGATCCTCGACGAGTCCGTCTGGTCCACGTTGTTACGGCCCGACGAGGGTGATAAACAGGCGCATGAATTTCTGGCAATGGACGGGTTCTGCCTAATGGTCGTGACTGAAACTGAAACTTACCCACCTGAATGCTTGGAGTATTTCGAGCCGATACTTGTATCGAGTGGCAAGGCTCCGACTGTCAATAGCAAGGGGGAGGTGGAGGACGACGTTGCAAAAATGTTTGGAGCCAAGGAGATAAAGAAGAACTCGAAGGACTTGGTGGAGGCAGGGTTCGACGGTGAGCTGGAGGACATCAAGCAGCTGGTTGACAAAGGGTATCACATCGATTCGGAGGACGGTCGCGGGCACACTGCCATGAGCGAGGCGGCGAGTCAAGGCCACGACCACGTGATTAAGTGGCTGCTCTCGCAGGGAGCCGATCCTAATCTCGGGAATGACAACAAGCGCACGCCGATGTACCGCGCGGCGTTCAACGGGCACGTGGGGACGATCAAGCTGCTGCTGGAGAAGGGTGGGGACCGTGAGATTGTGGACAAGAGCAACGGGGAAAAGCCGTTCGATTGTGCGAAGGATAATGAGACTAGGGAGGTGTTGGAGCAGTGGGATTACACGCTGACGGAGAAGCTGTTGGAGGAGCGCGCCGCTGAGATCAGGAAGAAGCTGGAGGAGAGAATCGTGACCGCCGCGGACAGGGAGGCTTTGGCGAGGCAGCTCATCACCGAGGAGCTGTGTCTGAAGGCAGAGACGGGGGATTGCGACGGACTGAAGAGTTTGTTGATGGAGCAAGCAGAGGAGGCGGACCGAACTGAGAAGCGGCCACTGGTAAGTGCAAGCGCCTACGTCGAGCCCAAGCATCAGGCCGCGCCTCTCACTGCCTCTCACCAACTTCAATTAACCCTCCTTCGCCCGCAGGTAACGTGCGAGGCCCGCTCTTCGCGAGGGCAGACGTTGCTTTCGCTCGCTGTTCAGTACGGACACGCCCCCATCGTGGAGCTGCTGTGCAACCACCACAAGACGTGCGACTTGGAGAACTTCGCGCTCAACCCCGGCGAGCACTCGTGGGAATACAGAACGTTCAAGGCCAACGTTAACAGCAGGGAAAACAAGGGCTGGAACGTATGCTCGATTGCCGTCTTTCATGAACAGAAAGCTTGCCTGCAGGTGAGGAAGGAGCAGCGAGCAGCACCTGTCAAACACGCTGCGATCTGTACTCGCGCTGCGACCTTCTTCCTCCGACCTCTAACTCTCGCTTCGCTCGCTCGCCCAACAGATACTTCTAGAGAACGGCGCAGATCCAACCGTCAAGAACTCATACAGGAAGAGCGCTTTGGATTTGAGTCAGGACGACCTCGACGCGGCAATGAACGTCGTGAAGGACAAGAGCGAGATCCGGAAAGTGCTGGAGGCGTGGGACAGTTTGCAGGGCAGCAAGCTGTTCGGCACGGGGAAACTGGGGCTGGCGAAGGTCGAGGGGCTGGCGGAGGCTGAGAAGTTGCCGGACGAGGGCACGGCCATGGAGATGCAGCTGGAAGTGGCGAAGGAGGGCGGGCTGGGGAAGAACCCCAAGAAGGGGGCGAAGGGGGAGGGGAAGGGAAAGAAGAAAATGGGCGCCGCCATGAAGAAGATGAGCAGCGCAGGAGCCTTGAGTAAGAAGAAGAAGTGACACGTCGAAATCAACCTTGCCTTCTACCAGAACTTCAAGTCAAGTCCTTAATTACCCTTACACTCCTACCCTCCGCTGAACGCCGCGATGCAACAGCCGCAGAGTACGACCGTCAAGAAGTCGCTATAGAACAGCACGACGCCGTCCAGGTACCGGTCCGCCATTACGCGCGTCTCAATCTGGATCGTGTCGTAGCTGAAGTACGCGACGGCGAGGCCGGACATTATTTGAGAGGAGAGCCAGTGCACGAACGTCCCGTGACCAGCTGGGATGAAGTACGCGAGCTGGAATATCAAGCTCGGGACCATGGTGATGAAGAACCCAGCGATTGCCGCTTGGTTCATCGCCAGGATGCCGTTGCCACTTCCGTCGCTCTCTTCGCTAGTGTCGGGCCGGTGTTGGGCGCACGACTTCCATCTGGAGGTAGAGAGGACGAGCATGAAGAAGATGCTACCAACGCAGGTCCCAATGATGGTGAAGTTGGAATAGCTGTTGAAGCCGTTCGGATTGCCGAAGAACAGGCCGAAGACGATCGTGAATACTCTGGGAGGTGAGGGGTGAGCCAAGGGGTGCGTGGGGGTGGGGCTGTCCTTGCTACTCACACCAGCATCAAGTAGTTCCAGGGCGCCTTGTCGTGAACAAGGTTGAGCACTAGGAGGCAGATGAGGAAGCCCGTGAAGCTGAAGAAGCCGAAGTACCGGTTGGTAGTGATGTACTCCCGGACCACGGGCGTGACCTGAATGAAAGAAATGATCATCAGCACGCACGTCAAGTTGAGCAGCAGCAGCGACAGTAGCTTGCGCCTGAACTGCATCCGTATCTCAATCCCAGCCGCCGAAACGGCGAAAGGATTGCTCGCGGCATCGCTAGAGTTCGCCATGTTCGCAATGTCCGCCACAGCGCGGTCTGGTAGAACGCCGTGACTCCTCGCCGCCTCCAGCCCGTTGGCGACCCGAGCCTGAATCTTATCCCCCACAGTTACTTTCTTCCCGTCCAGCTTCTTCTGGGACACTGTGTCCTTGAGCTTGTTAAGGGCCACCGTGGGCCGACGGTAGTGATCGGGTGTGTGTGCGTTCAGCGGGTTCTGCAATGATTCGCCCTGCTGCGATTCCTCGTCAGGAGACACCTGCTTGTTACTAGCCATCTGTGAAAAATGTGATTAGTCCGGAAGTCCTTCTCAATGTTTGCATCAAATCATTTCGCATCCAATCAACACAGGGGGTGGACATCGCAGGGGGTGGACTTACCTCTACGTCGCTAAACGTCGGCAGCGGCGGGCTCTTGGGGGGAGGAATTTTTGCGAGGCAAAGAGAATTCCTGAAAGAAATATGTTTCCATACTATAACTCAGCCAAGTTTCGACGACGGCGTACTCTGCGAACAACTGTATTTGAGAAGTACACTACTACGAAGTACAACTGTATTGAGAAGCTCGGTGCGACGGTCCGCGACGGTCCTTTCTGCGTTACCGGGGGCAGGGTAGCGCCTAGCGTTGCGGCTACGCCCACGCACTCGGTAGCAACTGCGGCCCCCTTTTGACTACAGTCCGCTCCGACGGGCTCGCAATGAGCGACAATCGAGCGCTGAGGAACTATGTGTTCGAAGTGACAAACGCGTCTACCCTCACACGTCGGGTTCACTGTGTGTTTTGCTGAGTACAAGACGACGTTAGCAAGAGGCTTTTTCATCATCACCTTGCCTGACCTCCACCACCGCCGCTGATTCACAACATCCTTCCTAACCTTTCCAAACTTCCATCCCTCGCCCTCCCCCCCCACAACCCCCCTAAGATTGATCCAAATGGCGACCACCCCCTCTGAAGAATGGTCCCAATATGAGTCCCCCACCGGGGACATGTACTACTACAACGAGACCACTGGCGAGTCTTCATGGACTGATCCTACGGTGGCCGCGGGCGCGCCGGTTAAGGAAGGCGAGGAAGAGCATGGGGTTGGGGGAGGGGAGGAGTATTATTACGAGGAAGGGGGGGAGGGAGAGGAGGTTTTGGAGGAGGGTGAGTTGGAGTGATGGGGAAAGGCTGCTGACACTGACGCTGCTGATGATGACACTGCTGTCGATGCTGCTGGCACTGCTGCTGCTTCTGACTCTTGCTTGCTGCGGCGCTGTTGCCGTTGACACTGACACTGCTATACTGCTTCTGATACGATACCTGCTTGCTGACACTGCTGTACTGCTTCTGACACCTTTTACTGTTGCTACTGACACTGCCGTGCTGCTGGCATGTGTCCCCCCCGTTCTGCGGAATTGCCACGCCACCGCCCGCTTTACTCACTCGTGTGTGCGGCAGCCGGCGCCCCCCTCACCACACCCCAAAAATTCCCTTCCCAAGATCCTTCTCGTGAACCCCTCGAATCCGACTTCCTTCCCAACTCGCCGGCCCTTGAAGAGACCTGGCGCTCGCTCAGCCACGACAACGCGCACTACGAAAACGCGGCGCACGACGTCACCGACGCGGCCATCGGCGATGTCACCGCCACAACCCTCGACACGTCGTACCCCTCCACGTCGTACCCCGCCACCCCCCTGCAAACAGACGCCCCCGATGCCTCTGCCTTCGACAGCATCAACCCGCTCACCGCCAAAACGGCCTTCGCGCGCGCCCTTGATCAAACCGGCTGGGTCCGTTACTACACCGCGACGAACGACCCCTACTACTACAACCTCGAGCTCGGCGAGACAAGATGGACGGTGCCCGACGAGGTTGCGAGATTGGAGAGTCACCTGACTGTCATTGTCAATTCCTTCTCTCCCGCACACCACAACCGGTCTAACTTTGCATCCCCAACGAAACCAGTTGTCAAATCCGCCTCGTCCAATCTCTCAACCTCCCCCTACACCTACTCCCGCTCCACCGAGATTACGTCCTCCGCGTCCTCCAACAAGAAGCCGACCCTTCCGCACACCGCCCATACCCTTCCCCTAACCACCACCGAACTCACCATCTCCGCCACCTCCCTCGCGCTCACCCCCAGCCGTCTCTCCCCCACCAACTTCGCCGATATCCACCTCGACAAGATCCGGCGCCGGTTCCACGCGGTGGCGATGAACTACGGCGGCGTCGATTGGTCGTCCGTGTTCCACCGCTTTGACGTCAACTCGGATGGGATGTTGGACAGAAGGGAGTTCGTCAAGGCGGTGAGGAAGGGATTGAGGATCGAAGCCAGAGACATCAGTGAGAGGGACTTGGACGTTCTTCTCAAAACGTTGGATAAGAACGGAGATGGGGGCGTCGATTTGAAGGAGTTCTCGGACTTTCTTGACGAGCCGTCCGGGCGCATTTCGCCCAACAACCCTAGTAACGCACTCGTACACGGAGTGACCACGACTCAGGTCGCGAATCGTCTCCGCCGCTCCCTGGTCGGCATCCGCCCCCCCCCGTCCAAGAGTTCGTTCAACTCTCACAACCTGTCTCGAATGGAACTGAGCAGGAGCGGCGGCGCGGCGCCGAGCTTCGACAAGGCGAAGTCCGACGCTGAGGAGAGTGGGATGCAAGCAAGGGCGAGGAACTTGGCGCAGGACAGAATGCAGAGCAGTGCGAGGGGGGTCGGGCATGGCGACGCGGCGAGGAAGATCACGGCCGTGACGGACGCGAGGAGTAGGCTGCAGAGGTTGGGGCCGAGGGCGAATCCGAGAGGGCAGAGGATGCCGACGGATCTGTGGGTGAAGGCGGGGCATCGGGCGAAGATTGCGCATGCTGCCAGCAAGATTTGGAAGAGCCCCGAGGTGAGGCATGCGGCGTATGACGCGATGTTGGGAGCGGTGAAGGAGAGTGACTTGGGGGAGATGTTGACGAGTTTCGAGCACGCAAGGTTCAAGCACAGGGGGAGTAAGATCACGCCGGCGGTTTTTGAGGTGCTGAGGAAGCGGTTGAAGAGTGATGCGTATACGCCGAGAGGGGTGGACTATGTGAACCTATATGCGAGGTACGACGAGGACAGGTGCGGGTCGTTGACTGAGGAGAGATGGAGGGTTGTGATGCGAAAGCACTGCAAGTTGACGCCCAACGAGCTCAGCGATGATGACTGCAGGGTCGTGTTTGAGACGATTGCGGGGGAGAGGGAGGATCCGACGAGCACCGGCGACGAGCCCGAAGACGTCGTCATGGTGCCTAATGAGGGCATGGACATGGAGCACTTCCTCAAGTTTGTCAAGACGGACGCGCCGGCGGCCCTGTCACTCTCCCGCGCTAATCACGGGCGGGTGAGCCAGGTCGAGGTGCTCATGTACGTTGTGGAGAAGGCGAAGGAGAGAATTCTGAGCAACGCGGACAGGCACGGTGTGACTGATTGGACGGCGGTGTTTCAGATGCATGACGCCGACGGCAACGGGGCGCTGAGTTATGACGAGTTTAGCAACATTTTCAGGAAGGATTTGAGTTTGGGATTGAAGGAGCTGAGCGAGAAAGAGCTCAAGCTGTGCTTCGACTTCATTGACGACGACATGAGCGGGGACGTTAGCTCGACGGAGTTCGTGAGGTTTCTGCACCACGGGGTGGGGGACCGAAGGTTCCCGGTTAGAGGGGACGAGACGGTCTTGGAGTCGAAAGACTTTCAGGCGAAGGAGGAGACCGGACACACCAAGCTGACGAAGTCGGGGCTGGAGTCGCATAAGTGGTTCGCTGAGCAAGTAAGTATGGAGAGACACCTTGGGGTTCGCGTCAATGCGCCAATGCCAATGTTGTCCCCGGACTCGCACTAACCCAACCATCCATCCCCAGGAGTTCAATAAGAAGATGAAGCACCTCAAGGACGTGACCGAGTTGGTTCGGAAGAGGATCAGAGCGCACTCGTACACGACCGCTGGACAGGACTGGAGCATATCGTTCGATGCGTTCGATAAGAGTCACGATGGATACGTGGAGTTTAGCGAGTTCCGGGTGGGGGTGAGGAAGATTATCAACATTCCGCCGCTCGTCGTGCCCGACAAAGATCTGATGATGATCTTCAGGCACATCTTGAAGGACGAGGAGCAGCAGGACTGGATGTCGGCGACGAACTTCCACGACTTCATGGAGGGGGGGATTGGAAACGCCGACGAGGTGAAGGAGAACTTCGCGGCGGACTGGGTGTATGTGGACGAGGACGCGGCGAAGCAACGGCTGCTGAAGCGCTTCAAGCACAAGGTGCTGCAGGCGAGTTACAAAAACACGGCGGGTGTGGACTTGGCGTCCATCTTCCACATGATCGACAAGGACTCGAACGGATCCATCTCGCACGAAGAGCTCTCCGACGGAGTCAGGAAGATGCTCAAGGTGCCGGAAAGCGACATCGACAAGACCGACATCGACACAATCTTTGAGCACCTGGATCGCGACAAGTCGGGAGCGCTCAGCATAGCAGAGTTCATACAGTTTCTCCACCAGTAACATCAGCCAAGCAATAGAACGAAAGTGATTGTTAGCCCGTTTTGGTCACTAGCGCACATGTGTGTCGACATTTCGGGGCCTACAAAAATCTTTCCCGCACAATAAGTGACAGTCATGTTTTACAATATCTCTCAATTGAAGTGACTGGTGTCGTAGAACCCGTGACTGGCCCACTCGTCCTCCTGCATGGCCTTCTCCACCAGCCCCGCGTTGTAGTCGTAGCTGAGTCGCTCTCCCTTGGCGATCTTCCTCGCGCTGAACAGCGCGACGCGACACTCTCCGTCGACCGCGAACCTTCTCGTCCTGACGTTGATCTTCCTTCTACTCTCGTGGCTACTGTTGTTGACGCCACTCAGGAACCTCGCCAGGTTCCCCGACTTGCTGGGATCAATGATCAAGCTCGTCTTCGGGTTGTCCGTCTCGAGTAGCATCATGAGCGAGTCGCTGTCCGATAGACCCGAGTCGGATACGCGCGTGACGACGCCGGTGTACTCGACCAACAGCGTCCGCGGGGGGATGTCGATCAGCGCTTCCACAATAAATCCTTGAATCGGATCGTACTTTGGCGTTAAGCAAGGCAGCATGCCGTGCTTGGTGTTCTCTTTGAACTGCATGAAGACGTCGATGTTCGCTTTACTCAGCTTCTCGACCTCGTCTAGACTCGCGTCGTTCATGGACCGCGGCACCTTGTTCGTGTACACGAGCTCCTCCGTGTACGTCTCCAGTCCTTGCTCCATCATGGCCGCGGCGAGCGTCGTGGCCGTCTCGACAAACGCCTCGGTGGTGTGCGGCGGCTCGGGGAGGGACCAGACTGAGTCCGGTACCTTGGCCGTCTGGAAGATTTCGCCGATGCGCCACGTCTGCTTGTCGACCAAGTACTCCTTAACGTCAAACTCGGCTCGCTTCAACCGCTGGTTGGACAGCGCAAGAAACTTGGGCATCTCGCGGTACTCGCCCTTGTTGTAGACCAAGCTCGGCTTTTTGAAGGGCAGAGACAGGTACTCGGCGACCTTCTTCTGGCCCTCCTGGGAGTTCAGCATGAGGTCCACCGTGTTTTTGAACTTCTGCGCGGCTTGCGCAGTGTTGGGCTTGCACGTGGCGCAGAACCACTCCCCCAGCGGAACGTTCACGAGGACCGGGCGCAGGCAGTACATGTGAAAGCCATTGTTACACTTGTCGCACATTATGATCCTGTCCTCGTCGACGCCCTTGCGGCAGATCTCACAGACGGTGTGCGTGAACGGGTCCCACGACAGGTACGGCTGCACGGCGGCCGGGTCCCAAACCTGACTCGGACGCACAACATTGGAGCCCGTCTTCTCTCCTCCCCCCTTCTGCCCCCTCCTCTGTCCTCCCTTCTGCCCTCCCTTCTGCCCTCCCTTCTGCCCTCCCTTCTGCTGCTCTCCCAGCTTAGCCTCTTTGCTTATGTTGCAAAGAGCGAGCGGGCCGCCAGCCGGCTCCTGCGGCAGGAATCCCCTGTTCAGTGTCTCGATACGCGCCCGCAACGGGTGGGTCTCCATCTCCTGCGGTCCCTTCCGCCTCTTCTTTTTCGCCTGCTTCTCGTCGTCTTCCTCGTCGTCTTCCTCGTCGTCTTCCTCGTCGTCTTCCTCGTCGTCTTCCTCGTCGTCTTCCTCGTCGTCAGGACCGTCGTCAGGACCGTCGTCGTTATCGTCGTCGTCTGTATCCTCCTCGTCTGACGATTCCTCGAACTCCTCGTCGTAATCCGAGTCACCGGCACGCTCGTTCCAGCTCGTAAGCCACACCGAGTCCGAAACAAGGTGCTTCGCGTCCTTGAGAATCCCGCGCTCGCCCATGACTTCCCGCTGTTCGTCGAAAAAATCTTTGGCCACGCCGGCGTGCCACGGTCCGCGCTTACTAGGGCCGCTGAGAGCGATGCACTGGTTCCGGATGGCCGAGCCGGGCAAGCCCGGGCCGACGACCAGTTGGCGTTGCGGCCACTCCAAAACCGCGCGCTTCGTCACGAGTGACGAGGCCAGCGCGACGGACGGACTCAACGGCGGCCCGCCCCCCTTCTTCTTCTGCGCGTCGGACGGAAATAGGGGCTTGAAGACGCCGTGGTCGTGGTCCGTCTCCTCGTTCGTCCAGCACGTTCGGATGTTCTGCTGCAGGTCCGTCAAGCTCACGACGTTGAACTCGCCGCGCTTGGCAACGTCTGGGTTGCTCACATGTGAGAACAAAGGGGGCGCAATGTGAACAAAGCGGCACGCTTGGTCGTCTGAGCGGCGCTTGCGTTCGCCGGTCGTTTTGAGCCTTACCTAACTCCTCGCTGAGGCGGGGATCCACGCCGATTCTCGAGCCACCGCCGGCCCAATGTACGACGACGCAGTCCATGGGGCTGACGTGCTGCACGATCTTGCCCCGGTTGCCGTTGACGAGGGTGAAGTTGAGGCCGAGTGGGATCTGTTTCTCCTGCTCCTCGCCCTCTCGCACGTACCGAACGTCGTACAGGGCGCGAAGAGACGCGATCTGCGAGAACGTGAGATCCTCCTCGTCCCCATCGTGATACTTGAGCCGATAAACGAACTGAATATCGACGAAATTGCTGCCCTCCTGCGCAGGAGAGGCAAGGTTGGCGTCGGCGCGCTTCACTTGGATGATTGACGCGTCGAAGAATCCGTAGCCGTCGAAGAAGCGGCGCACGCGAAGGCCGAGGGGGAGGAGGCAGGATGAGATGCTTGCGTGAATGATGGAGTCCTCGATGGACCGGACCTTGAAGAGCGGCGGCGCGTGGTCGCCTGCGAGAATTGTGCCGTCGACGGAGGTGACGTCGGCGGCGCGCTGCTTGCGCGGAGTTCTAGGAGAAGCGGCTTCGGCGCCGGTAAGTGCCTGCCTCGGAGGAGTGGCGGGAGTACGGTCAACGGGGACGCCCTCCTCCTCTAGCACAAGATCGTGGCTCGGGTCGTTCTGCGAGCCCCAGATGACGCCGACGAACGTGTCGTGGTGGTACGGCCGGCAGTTGTGGCAGAACTCGAAGCCGAACGAGCCGAACCTGCCGCACTTGTTGCCCTTGCACGGGAGGAGCTCGGTCAGGACGATATACGGGATGACGAGAGCTGACTTGGACTTTTTCGCCATGGGCGCCACCACAGCGTCCTTGTAAAACTGCTCGAAGACGTTGCGAAACGCCAACGTCGTCTTGCACTTTTGCTCCAGCGCCTTGGCATCGTCGTCCGTGTCGACATTCACGTCCGGCGTCGGCGGATTCTTCCTGTAAAACGCGTCGATCAATCCCAGCGCCTTGTCCAGCAGCGCAGAGTTCTTCCCCCCCGTCGCACCTCTCTTCTCCTTGCACGCCTCACACGCGCGCTTGCGGTACAGGTTGTCCAAAGTACATCTCCCGCACGACCACGTGAACGCCGTGGTCGGATGCGCTTGATGCTTGGGGCAAATGTCCTCCTGCGCCGGCATGAGCCGCTTCTCGATGAGGAGCGCGATTTTGCCGGGCGTGAGAGGCGGCGCGGCGCCGCCGCCGACGGCGATGGGGTTGTACGCGAGGTCGACGGCGAGGGTGTCGTCTTTGCTGTTCTTCCGGTGGGGTGGCGACGAGTGGTGGTCCGAGGAGCAATCTCCTCGCTCCCGAGCGATCCAGAACGACTTGGCGCGGTCCTTCACGAGGTTACCTTTGGGGAAGAGCACCTCGACGTACCCCTTGTGCTGGCAGAAGACGCTGCCGGAGATCGTCTTGGAAGAGTCGTGGTAGACGGCGGTGCCAAAGCGGCTGGGTAGCGCGACCGTCTCGAGGGAGACGCGAGGGAGAGACGGGTCGTACTTGGGTTTAGTGGCCGCGTCTACGCGAGGGGAGCGAGGGGAGAAGGGGATGGGGGCGGCGGGGCTCGCGTAGGCGGGGGGAGAGGGGCTGGTCGTTGTGGTGGTGATTGAGGAAGTGGTCGTGCCGGTGCCCGGTTGCTCGTCGTCGTTCACGTTGCAGTCGCACGCCGTGGTGTTCATGAGTTCAGGCACGACAAGAACGTCCTGTATGTCCTCGCTCCCCTCGAACTCTAGGCGATCGTAGCCCCTCGCCGGGTCTGAAACGACGCGGAGCCTTCTCAACACGGCGATATCCCTCGGTCTCAGCTTATGCACGACTCCCTCCTTGTCTTTAACAAGCGCGAATCCAGGTATTCCAGTGGAGATGCACTTGCCAATGATTGAGGGGTCGTCGCGGACGACGACGAGCTTGAGGAGGCGGGCGGCGATGGGGAGCTGCTCGAACGTCGTCTGCCGCGTGGGCGGGCGGGCCGCCGAGGATGTGTAGGGGGTGTGCGTGGGCTGAATGGGACTGTCGGGGGAGAGGTACAGTTCGCTGGGGAGGAGGGAGGAGGGTGAGACGCGGGGTTTAGGTTAGTCAGCGGCCGGAGGGTAAGATGTGGAGTTTATTCCGCTGCGGCCGGAAGGTGCGATGTCGGGTTTGCTCCTTAGCGGCCTTCAGGTAAGCCGCTCACTCACCTACACGAGTAAGTCTTCGTAACGCTCGGTCCCCCCCCAAGTCTGTCGTACTTAACCTCCACCATCCTCTCCTCATTCCTTCGTTTTGTTTCGTGAAACATGGTTACGGTGGCAATGAACGGCTGGAGGGAGGGGAGGGAGGCGTCGCCGAGGAACTTGGAGAGGTGGGAGGAGTGGAAGACTAGAGCGCCGAGGTGGTCGTAGGGAGAGAGGGTGGATAATTGCGGGTGTGTGGGCTGGTCAGAGGAGGAGGAGGATGTGGTTGCTTTGGGGGCTTCGCGGGGGGCGA
>Ga0307985_10001757_pt1 | contig 12228 bp, 12 predicted proteins | sample EllFjometageno80_FD_203155 | JGI IMG/M metagenome (GOLD analysis project Ga0307985, IMG submission 203155) | Marine microbial communities from Ellis Fjord, Antarctic Ocean - #80 | ecosystem: Environmental > Aquatic > Marine > Unclassified | place: Southern Ocean | collected 2014-10-09 | reverse complement strand
GATTATACTTAACCCAGTCAAAGTTATTGTTTAACTCTTCTATTATATTATTTGTATTGCCAGTTAGTTTTAAAGGATAATAGTCGCCAAAACGTGTTAACGTAGAGTACAAATTATTTACATTGTCTATCATTATCGTACATCCTTTTCAAGTATATGAGTATTTACCACCTTTAAAAGTGCTATATTTTGTTTGTGATAAGTATTTTATATGATACACTCAAACAAATTTGGTGAAATTAAAATACTTGAAGATAAGGAATATTTTCAAGATAAGGTTATAAGTCTAGCAATGTCAGGTGGTGCCGATAGCACCCTTCTTTGTTATTTAATAGCTAAAGCCATACACGACGGAAACATGAACACTGCTATTTGGCCAATGAACGGATATGATATTTCTTTACCACACGATTCTCTTAAATTAATTAAAGTTATGGAATTTATTAACAATAGATTTCCAGAAGTAGATTTAAAATATCCTATATCAGTTGTTTTTGATGGACAAGGTGAAGATGTTAAGAATGATTATTTGCGGCCTTTAAGAGACACTTTATGCGAACAAGGTGCATATGATATTTGGATGGTAGGAATAAATCAAGGACCGACGTTGGAAATTCAAAAGAAAGAATTTCCATCTGTTAACCGACTTGCAGGATATACACTCAGCGAGCAATTATTAGCACCTGAGTTAAATGCGCCATTTGTTAACCAAGATAAAAGATTTATTGTTCAATGTTATAAAGATCTCGGCTTATTAGATTTGTACCACACTACTTCATCTTGTACGCAAAGTGATCCAGGATGCAACGAGTGCTGGTTCTGTTACGAAAGAGCCTGGGCTGAAAAAGAAGTACTAAGATGACAAATAGTATTAATATAAATATAATAAAGGAATACACTTATGTATATTGATTCAGCAAACGTGCTCAGCGAACATAAACTAGCACTATCATTAAAAATTAGTAAATGGGTCGAAGAACATCATCCAGAAAGAACAACTGAATACGATAAATGTGAAAGAGACATTGGTTACATTATTAATTCGATAGAAAATTGTTTACGAAAAGGTAATCATCAATCAATTGATTACATAGGACATATGTTTTATAAAGGCGACAAGTTACAGCTTAAATCAGTTGATGTAGAATTTCTAGCATACGATAAATTAAACTTAGAACTACAAAGTATAATTAGTAATCTTAATGCATGCGAGTTTATAGAGACCTTAATTAACAGATTAAAAGAACATCTAAGCAACGGCTTTCAAAATTATATAGATAATCCATTCAAAGCAAGATTAATAGATAATATTGATCGAGAGACAACTATAAAACGCATGTTTTATGGTTGGGATCAAGAAATGGATATTGTTCGCAATATGCAAAAGTGTCAACGAAACTGGGATTATTCTCAACCAGTTAGCGACGAACTTGCAGATTATTTACTATGGCATGCCGAAAATTCTCCTTCAAAACAACACGAAGCATATTATGATGTATATTGGTCTAATGACAGAAACGTTATAGATGAGTGCAGTAAATATACCTGGGGGTCAACCCACAGCAGAACTCCGCCATCAACGTGGCGCAATACACAAGCTAATGCAAATATGTACATGTTGTTTGTAGCCAAAGAACCAGAAACTAATTTAAATTGCCACTCTGACGGCACAACAAAAGAAAACGCAGACGCACCACGATGGGAAAATGCATATGTTAGTATTGGTATTGCTATGGGCCTAGTAATGCGAGCAGCTAACGCTATAGGGTTAGTTACTGGATGTAATAAAAGCCACGGAGACCTAAACGGTGATATGTTTTGGGAAAGAAAGCTAGGCATTGAAGAAGATGTATTAGCAGGACGCAAGAAGATTGCATACGGTATTGGTATTGGCCATCCACAACATGACCGACCAAGGTGGGAAACAGACGACTATGAATTAGCAATTGGTGCAGGCAACGGAAGTAAACTTACAACAGATCCTAACATGGAAGTGCATCCTGTTACCGGTAAGCCTATGCGTAAAGTAAAAATTGTAGATATTAGAACTACAAACAAAGCAGTTGATCCATACGGAAATGAACATATCCTTCCTACAGAATCATCTATTAAAATTAACACAATGCGCAAGCGCATTATTAATATAAGAGAGATTAAATGAAAAGATTAATTGTATTTGGTTGCAGCAATACGTTTGGTGAAGGCTTACCCGATTGCGGAAGTCAAAGTAATAATTGGTGCGGAAGCGAGCCGAGTAAGCTAGCTTGGCCCGATAAACTTGCAGCTTTGATGGGTATAGATGAAGTAGTTAATTTCGGACTTGGCGGTCAAGGCAACAAATGTATACTCAACTACGTGATTGAAAAAGTGGCATCTGGACTCATTAATCCAGATACAGATGTTGTAGTAATTCTTTGGTCGTTTTTTAGCAGACATTGTATTTTTCACGACGATGGTAGTATAGAAAGATTCTTGCCAAATGATATTAAAAACTTTAGACCCGGTATTGTAAAAAAACGGAAGTCAATAAAGTTAATGAGAGTATACAAATGGTATAATAACTATCATAGTTTTAAGGATCAACATTTTGAAAACTATACAAAAATATCACATGCACGTCACTACCTAAATAGCAAAGGTATTAGATATCACGGGTTTACAAGCGAAACAGAGGAGTCCCAACAACCAAAGAAATGGTTTGATGACAAAACACTACTTCCTATTGGTATTGTTAGTATACTTGGATCACACGGAGTTGCACTTGACCAGATGCACCCGAGTGAATTAGGGCATAGCCACATAGCTGAGATAATGTACAAACATATTACAAAATGACAATTAATATCGTAGTCACAAGCAAACCAGTTGACGGTTTATTATATTACAGTTACGAGTATTGTTCTTATCTCAATAATATAGGATTAGATGCACAAGTTGTAATTATATGTCATCGTAAGTATTCGTGGAAAGAATATATAAAATCAATTTCAATGAAGTACATTCATTGTAAAAATATTGTATTTGATGACTATACTCCTAGTGATAATGATGTAACACTAATTATGGGACGTAGTATGATGACTCTTAGTTGGCAAGACTTTAAGGATTATACTAACGTACAACAAAATACGTTACATAAAGTATTTTCTATAAACGTTATTAGTGTATATTCTGAAAATCATCCAACAAAGTATCCGCTAGCTGTTGATTTTTACAAGCCTAATCAAATATTAGATTTATGCGACACTGACGTATACCCTAATGGCACAGGCACACACTTTGAAAAAACTATAAACTTTAGTATATACAAACCACACATTAATAATATACAATTTAAATATTTGTTTTTAGGCACAAATGACAAATATTATGCTAGTATTGAGAAAGTAATTGATCAATATCCCAATCATGCCATCTTGGCATATAATGAAACTTATGTCAATATAAATAATAATAATATATTTGTACCTGTAGAAAATCTAATGAGCTTGTTTCAAACATACGTGTATACTAAAGAAACTTTTGATCCTGCTCCTAGAATTTTCCAAGAGTGCAAGTTCTATGGTAAAGATGTAATTTACCATAGAGACAAAACAATACAAGACGGTGGCAGTGTATACTGGAGGCGAGATATTAAAGAGCCTGATGTTACACAAATACTAAACGCAATGGAAAGATTTAATGACAGCATATGATGCATGGGACCGAGAGTACCAAGAAAATAAACAAGACTACTTAGATGTGTTTGACCGTTTTATGAGTCAAACAAATTATGAGAATAATGAAGACTTTGAACGTAACTTTGCTGAACGTGTAGGAAGAAAGTATTGTGTTAGTGTAGCAAGTGCTACAGACGCACTGCATTTTACATTGTTAGCACACGGTATAGGCAAGGGTGACGAAGTATTAGTAACAGACTTTAGCTGGATTAGCAGTTCAGCTTGTGCAAGTATGGTAGGTGCTACTCCTGTATTTTGTGATATTGAGTTAGGCACATATCACATTAGTTTAGATAGTATCAAACGTATGTATAGTGATAAAGTTAAAGCAATTATATACCCGCACCTATTCGGTAATATGACTGACACTACAGAGATACAACAGTTCTGCAAAGATAAAGGAATATTGTTTATTGAAGATGCTGCACAGAGTCTAGGTAGTAGCTTACATAATGTACGTGCAGGCACTGTTGGAGACTGTAGTGTATACAGTTTTAACAGCAACAAAGTTATTGCTGGCATTAATGGTGGCGGTGTTGTACTTACAGACAACGAAGACATTGCCAAACGTGTTAAGATGATTAGACGTCACGGTAAAGATAAAGACTTTAGTATGCTTGGATACAACAGTCGTATGTATGTGCTTAATGCGGAAATTATTAGCCTGCGCTTGCGACATGCAGACAGTAATCAAGAACGTAGACAACAAATTGCACATGAATACAATACAGCATTTGCAGACTTACCTGTAGCAACACAAGGAATGTCTAATGGACTTAACCATAATTACCATAAGTATGTAGTACGATTTAAGGATAAAGACACTAGAAAACGTGTTAAGACTGCTTTAAATGCTAGTATACACTACGAAACTCCATTAAGTGCAAACAGTATGTACGACAGCGTAGACAGCAGGAGAGACGCTTGTACAGCTTCTGCAACAGCTTCTAGTACTGTTTTATCGTTACCTATACACGCTTGGCTAACTAATAGTGAAATAACTAATGTAATAGAAACTATTAAGGAAAGCATTAATGAGTAGACTAGTAGCATTTGGATGTAGCAATACATATGGAGAAGGGTTACCTGACTGCTGGGATGATGGGCAGGCCGGTCCAAAACCAAGTAAGTACGTGTGGCCACAATTGTTAGCAGATGACTTAAATCTAGAATGTGTAAATTTAAGTGTTCCTGGTACAAGTAATAAACAAATTTGTAATGATATTCTTAATACAAACTTTAAACCAACAGATATAGTTTTTATTATGTGGACTTATTTTAGTCGTACTTGTTGTTTTCAAGATAATGATAATGATGAAAGTAAATTTGGGAATTCGTCTAAATCTAAAAGAATAATGGTGCAGGATACACATAATAAAAATTTTAACCGTAAAAGACAGAAATATAACGATACTTACTATAGAAATTTTTATACTCAAACTAATTCTAATATAGAAACTTACATGTATGTAAATCTTTCAAAATTAATGTTGAGAGAGAAAGAAATTAAAAACTATCATGTTAGTTGTAATCATACACAAGATAAATTAATTTTTAATTATTCTCCGCCGGATTGGAACCAAACAGACGTTTATAATATTAACGATGTGCCATGTGTTGATGAAGCATTAGATAATGTTCATCCAGGCATCGAGTCTCAGAAAGAATTTTTTAGAAGAATAAAAAAACATGCCGCATTAAAGGAAACACTATGAGCATATACGATACACTAGAAAAAAGACATCATGTACTTGAGTATAAAGAAAAAAATATTGATAATAAGTTGCTAGATGAATTGCTATGGTGTGCTTGGAAAATATCTCCGTCAAAAAACAACTTTATGCCATATACTGTAAATGTATTAGGTCCTAATAAGCAAGCTGAAAAAAATAAAATATATGCGAAGGTAACTCAGAATCATAAGTTTTATGATGACATCGGAGCATCTAAAGATACTATTGCTAATCCTAAGATGATATCGGAATACAAATTTAAACCAAATATGTCATATTCTCATGTGTTAAAAAATTCTCATCTAATAGTATTCAGTTCTAGAGTTTGTGCAGAGCCAAATCCCTTTTACAAACGAGCAGTTGCGTTAGAAGGGCACTATGCTGAACAGTGTGAGCTTGATCAAATTATTGCTACAGCAGAAAGTACAAGTTTTGAAGTAGGATTATTTGCTAGTAACTTAACTGCTTTATGTATAGAAAATGGCATCGATGTATCATTTACTGCCTGTTTACCTAAAAGTATAGACAAGTGGACAGACACACCTTACTTATGGTATGACGAAGTAAACCAAACAGCGAAAATACACGTAATTATGTCCTTAGGATACGCTCAAAGATATAGATATGAATGGTTGAAGGAAAAAGGTGTACAAGCACTAGATATTAAACCCGAAAAAGATCTAGTAGTTAAGTGGCAATAGCTGTGACCAGTGAATTAGATAAAAAATATTAAGGTAAAAATAAATGACATTAACACTTAAAGATTTAAAAGGCAGCGAGTACAGAACTGTAGACTTTTACATGACCAAGAGTTGCAATAAAAGTTGTCACTACTGTACAGCATGGACACTTGAAATGCGCAACTTAGATGTTGACATGGATTTTGTACGAACAATTTTAGACGGGCTTGCTCCATATAAAACACGCATCTGTTTACTAGGCGGAGAGCCTGCTCTTATTAAAAATCTTAGAGAAATTATTACTGAAATTAAGAAGCATCCTAATCTAGTAATTCAAGTATTATCTAATTCACTAATACGTAAATTTTATCCAGAGGTATTAGAAGATCCAGAAATTATCTACATTGAACATTTAGTATTAGACTTTTATGAAGACCGAATTGAAAAACTAGGCAACTATGATTTCTTTAAACCTAACGATTTAAACAATTACAATTTGATTATTGAAACGCCAGGTTACTTTAATTACAGAGACAAACATGATTTAGCATATTTAAAACATAAGAACACAGAGTTTAAGGAATACAATTCACGTTCGCCGGACTTTTTTGACGATCATAAACCTGTCCAAGCGCCGGAAATGGATCGAAGAGTATGTGCTAAGTTTCCTTTAGTTCCTGTGTTTGACTTTGAAATACAAAAAATAAGACATTGTAGTCGTAAAGTAATTAATGGGTCAAGACAATTTGACGTTACTAAAGAAAATATCGACAAGATGATGAATTACAAACTGTTTGATTATGAAAACTATTGTCGAAGCTGTTTTGATATCATTCCAAAACGTCCCACAGCACAACGTGAACGTATACTTGATATAATTAAGGATGATCAATTAAACAAAATATTCACGAGAACCATATGAATATTTTTTCTGTTGCAGTAAATATACACGATCATAATACATACAACGGCGAGCTTCATTACTTGGCCGAAAGATATACTCGTAAAAAGCACAATCTTAATCCTACTAATCCGCACGATCCAGAACCCAGTCGTGAGTTTTTCCGTGAACACTTTTTACCTAACTATAATAAAGATCACATGTTTGCATTTACATGTTCAAACCTAGGACAAGAATTTGTTCGTGATCTACTCGAAGATACATTACCAGATTTAAGTTTTTTAGATTTTAACCCTACTAATTTATGGGACTATTACAAGACTGATGACTATTACTATATCGATCATCATCAATCACATGCTGCTTATGCTTTTTTAAGCTCAGGATTTAAACAAAGCGATGTGTTAGCAATTGACGGCAGAGGATGGCAATTTAACTGCATCTTTACAGACAAGGACGGAAATATAACCAACCTGTCTGATAAGGTATCAATCGGTGGGCTTTGGAATCGATTGTCACAAGACATTGGATTTAGTTACCTAGGTGCAGGTAAAACTATGGGCCTAGCAGGGTTTGGTGAGTACGACAGCGAAATACACGAAATGATAGATATGTATATGGCTGCTCCTAATCATAGATTACCAGACGGATCTTCTGAGATTTTAAAACGTGTTCCTAAAGAAAACGTTGCATTTACACTACAAATTTATACAGAAAACTTAATTAAAAAACATGTATATCCTCTTAAAAGTTGTAACAACTTATGCCTAACAGGTGGAGTGGCATACAACGGATATGTAAATGAAGAATTTACAAAACATTATACCAATGTGCATGTGCCACCGGCTGTAGGCGATGAGGGACAATCTCTTGGTACGTACATGCATGCTGAGTATACTCAAAATAATAATGTACATATACCAAATGTATATGCAGGCAAAGAATATAACTATGTCGGTGATGAAAAAGTTAATATAACAGAAGTTGCTCAAGCTATTGCTGACGGCAAAATTGTTGGATGGTTCCAAGGCAAAAGCGAAAGCGGTAATAGATCGTTAGGCAATCGTAGCATACTTGCTGATCCACGTAATACTAATATTAAAGATATCATTAACTCAAAAATTAAACTACGTGAAGACTTTAGGCCATTTGCTCCTAGTGTACTTGTAGAACATTACAAAGAATACTTTGACACTACTCAGCCAAGTCCGTACATGAGTCGTATTATGCCAGTTACGTCAGCTGCTATTCCAGGAGTAACACACGTAGACGGCACAGCACGTATACAGACCGTACAGCGCGAGTTTAATCCTCGCTACTATGACTTAATAAATGCGTTCTATGTGCTTACAGGTGTTCCTATGTTGCTCAATACTAGCTTTAACTGTCAAGAGCCTATTGTAGAAACTCCTGAAGACGCCATTGCTACATTTAATAAATGCGGGTTAGACATGTTAGTAATTGGTGATTATGTAGTTAGGAAAACAAATGATTGATAGATCTGCTATAAAATATTATGAAAATATTTTAAAAACATCTAACTCTAACATTGACTTAGATATATTGTCTAAAATATTATATTGTATTGAACACGATAAAGGCGATGAACTTTTAAAAATTATATTAAAATTATCTCATCCGTCTATCGATGATACCTATCTTTTTAATGTAATAAATCTTATTAAAGACATGCCTGAAATAAAAGATGATATTTTAGATTCTGTTAGCAGTAATCAAGTTGCATCAAAGTATGCATTACTTAATGCTGTAGATAACTTAAATTTTTTAGATAAAGATTCTACAGTAGTAATTTGGGGGAGTTGGTATGGTAGTATTCTTATACCAGCACTTACTAATAAAGTTAAAAAGATTATCAGTATTGACTTAGATGAAGCACCTTTAAAGATTGCAAAGAATAGTTTATTTAAAAATTATAAAAACATTCAATATGTGTGCGATGACATTTTTAAAACATACAGAGATGCATATTTAAATACAAATCTAATTATTAATACATCTTGCGAACATATGCCTCCGATGAAAGATTGGAAATGGTTTGGGGCTGGTGCATTAAGTAATGATCAAGACACTAGTATATTTAGAACTCCTAAATTATCAGACAATTGTTACTTTGCTTTTCAATCAAATAATATGTTTGGCATAGAAGGGCATGTGAATTGTGTTAATAGTTTACAAGAGTTTAAAGATCAAATGCCAGAACGTGCAGAGATACTTTTTGAAGAGGAAGTAGAAGACACTCGCGGCACACGTTATATGTTAGTCGGTAAGTTAGCTTCTATTTAGAATCAAATTGTTGTTGCAACCATTCGAAATTGTTTATAAGGCTAATATCAGCCATATTAGATATGCCAAACTGCCGCCCAGCCCTGGCACCATCAAGAGCGTAGCTGCCATAGCGCCTCTCACTGCCTTTTGTACACCAAGTCATAAGTCTATCTTCGGTTTCTTCATTATTTTGCCTCAAGATTGTTTTACTACTTAATTTAGCACATTCCCTGAATGCACTACGCCATGTACTAAATGCGTCAGTATTAAATGCTGTAATGTTTGCAGTTTCTTCTACAGCATTAAACTTTGAACTGATACTTGTGGTCATATCAGGTTTTGTAGTATCCATGATTAGAGTTTCATTTCTTGGAAATAGCTTTATTCCACCGTACCCATATACTAGATCATTAATTGGATTTATACTTCTCCATACATACACATTATCTCTCTGCCACTTTGGAGATTGAAAATCAAAATTAAATCCATCCACTATTTGCGCATCTCCATCAACAATCCAAAACATATCAGTATCACAGATCTCAGCAGCAGCTATATGCGCTTGATGTATTCCTTTAACACCGTGTACACGCTTTGCTCTAGGAAATTTTTCAGATAGTGCAGCATAGTTTTCGTCTGCGTTAGGTTCATTATAGCTAATAAACACAATATCAAACGGCTTAGGCGTACTAACAGTTATGTCAATTTCTTTTTTATTTACAAAAAATCGATAATCAAACTCACGTTGCGCAAGTGGCTTATCTTTGTGTATCAAAAACACACCGTCGTGATACTTGCTGTTTTTGAATACGTGTATGTTTTCACGTTCGTAGTAAGGTATATGATAATTAAAATCCCAGTCTACGTCTACGTCATTGGGAACTACATAAAAGAAATCTGTACTTGCCTTTTTTCTTAGTTCGCAAAATTCTTCATAGGTGTTTATTGTAAATATGTCATATTTTACAGGATTACTTGCTACTATGTCAACTTCTTTTTTGTTTTGGAAAAATCTATACTGTAGCTCTTTTTCGTGAACTTTAATTTTTTTAGGAAACAAGCAAATTCCATCAAAATGTTTGTCATTTTTAAATACATGAACAACATCTAAACTATAATCGTCTGCTTTATATGAAAAATCAAAATCGTCGTGTACTAATGTGTCCGACCATACTACCCAAAACATTTTAGTAAAACATTTCTTTGCTGCTTTAGTATATGCTTGGTGTATGTCTTTAACATTATGCACATGTTTGGCCATAGGAAATCTAGCCTTCAGAGCAGCGTAGTTCGTATCTGCACTAGGTTCGTCATAACTTATGAATACAATATCATACATAACTTATTATAACACCTTTTTAGTTAATTGTCTAGTATTTCCGTAATGAATTACTTTACAATTTGCATTTACATAAGAGCGCCAAGGATCAACTACTATGCTACCGTTAGGAATATTACAGTATAATTTGTCTGCACTAGTTTTTCCGGTATACTTGTATGTAGTACTTGCGCTGTGTGCTAATAAAAATACACAAGGCTCTGTTGGATTATAATCGTCGCCTGTTAGTGGATCTACATACACAGGTTCAAATCCCTGTTCTTGGCAGTAATGCCCAATTAATAAACTGTAACTACCGTCGCAATACTCTACATTTGGCTTGTATGCTTTACCATGAATAACAATCTGCATATTATGTTCGTTTGCATGTTGCACTAGTTCTAATGCAATGTTCTTTGCTTGTATTTCTCTAGCATTCATGATGCTGTCAAATAAATCGTATCCTAAGCCAAGTTCGTTTGCCATATAGCGTAGTGCAATGTTATCACGCGGATGACAGCCACCACCGTCCCCCATACCAGCTTTCATATACTGTGGACCCATAATACGCATCGTAGACTTAGCTAGAGCGTCTGTAACAACGTCTACGTTAATGTTGCCCTGTTGCTGCGCTACATCCTGTATCATGTTTACAAGACCTATTTTAGCACTAATAAACGTATTGTAGAATACTTTGATGCACTCACACTCGTCCCATGTGCCAATCTCATAGCGTGGATCATTTTCCATTATAGTTTTATAAAAGTCTACAAGTTGTTTTGCATCACCTGTAGCACTTCCGTCCTCAGTCCCAATCATTACCATCTCTGGATTTACCATATCCCATGCTACACTGCCCATTGCAATTAAGTAAGGATTGTATACAAAACGTGTGTTAGGAACAAGATCAACAAACTGCTTGCGTGTTGTGCCGGGCAATACTGTACTAATAAGCACAAGTAATTGATCTTGTGTCATGTGCTTGTTTGCTTCTGCTAATACATCCTTTACAATATCGTAATTAAAGTCTTTCGGATTTAAATGTGCAGTTGGTGCTCTACCATCGTACTCTGGATCATGCGGAGTCGGTACTGCAATGAACACAATGTCTCTGCCTTCTACTGCATCTTTAATTGCAGGCATCATTGTTACTTGATGACTAGTGTGATTTGCAACATCATAACCCGTAACATTATGCCCTTTACTTACTATTGCTTCTGCACACGGCATGCCTAGCTTGCCTGTACCAATAAATCCTATTTTCATTTTGAGTCCATTACTTTAATAACGCTATCTGCCAATATAGTGTGGCCCTTAGTACTTAAATGACCAGGGTCGCCTTTTAAATGATATTTTTTATTATCAAATATATTGTTGTAATTTAAGAAATTATCTTTATATTTAGATATCGTTGGATGATCTTCTCCATTAAAGCCATACTTACCTACTTTTACAAAGTATAAATTATGTATGTTATATTCTTTTGCCAAACACTGAAACGCAATGTGATTATTAATAAACTTTTCTTGTTCGAACTCAATATCGATAAACTGTTCGTACATTTTCATGAGCTTACTTTCAATACCACTAT
>Ga0307985_10001755_pt1 | contig 12234 bp, 8 predicted proteins | sample EllFjometageno80_FD_203155 | JGI IMG/M metagenome (GOLD analysis project Ga0307985, IMG submission 203155) | Marine microbial communities from Ellis Fjord, Antarctic Ocean - #80 | ecosystem: Environmental > Aquatic > Marine > Unclassified | place: Southern Ocean | collected 2014-10-09 | reverse complement strand
CTTCATGACGACAGGCATCACTGACATGGCCAAGGTTGCACTGCAAGGGTTGACGCAGAATCTTGACGGCGGTGCGAACACGGGGAACAGCATGGGGGGGGCGGCGATGAGTGGAGGGAGTGTTGTGCAGACTCATTCTATGGCGTTGAAGAGTGCGTTGGAGATTCAGGAGGGGGATGGACCGGGAGATCTTAATTCGAGCATGTTGGCGAATATGGTGGCGAGCGTTAGGAGTGAAGGGAGTGCGAGGAGTGACGTAAATTTGTTCGTGAACACGGGGAACGGTCAGGGCAGCCACACCATGGGAGGTACGACTCGCAGCGGTGAAGGCAACGAGCCGGATTTGGGGGACGTGTCGACGAATACGTTCGGGCAGCACGGGGAGGTGGCTGCGCTGAGCCCGCACTCGGCCCTCACGTGCGTGTTTGTGGAGGCTGAGGGCGCGCTGCTTACGCCGTCTGAACCCAGCGGTACGACGTTTGTGGCGAGTGGGGAGAACGACGAGCCGATTGTTTGTATGTGGAGCTGTGAAGTACTCAGGGTATTCAAGTTGGAAGTGGATGAAGAGACGGGCGTCATCGCGGGGGCGAGTGTGGGGGGGGAGATGAGGTGCAAGGGCGCGCAGCCGATTGTCAGTGGGGGGGCTAGTAACAGCGGGGTTGATGTACTCGTTCTCAATGAGGATAGTACCCTCACCCTCTACCGTGGGATGAGGAAGATTGTCGATGTTGACACAGGCCCCGGCGCGAACACGCCCGGCGGTGCGAAAGTGCAAGTACTGGACATCAAGTTCGCGGTACACGATCGCGTTCACTTGACATACAGCAACAACGGCGCCCCGCCCACCACAGTCCGAGCCCGCCTCTCCCTGTCTCTCGGGGACAAGAGCGGGGTCGCGGAGACGGTTCTGCATGCGTTTGAAGTCACGCTGCCGCCGGTACTGGGGGCTGCGGTGAGGGCGGATGTGGTGAGGGTTGCACAGAGGATTGGGGGCGAGGGGGAGGCGGGTGAAGGGGATGCGGCGTGGAATGCGCTTTGTGTCGTGGTCAGGGCGATTTTGAGTGGGGTGAATGGGGAGAAGAAAAGGGCTACGAGATCGTCGAAGCGGACCGCGCCCTCTAGCGCGCCCTCCGACGACTCCGCTTTCGGCAAACTGCTGCAGTCTGACTACCACCGGGAGTACCTCAAGAACAACCCGAACTTGCGCAAGCTCTTCAAGCCCCCCCAGTCACCCTTCTCCGCCTCCTCCGCCTCCTCCGCCTCCTCCGCCCTGCTTCAAACGCTGACGTTCCCGTGCGTGCAGCAGTTCGCGTCCTTCGACAGCTGGAGCCAGCTCTCCACGCTGTTCGATACGCTGCACCTGGTGTACGAGGACTCGAAGCTGTCGCTGGCGTGCTGGAAGTGGCTCAGGCCGCTCTCGCTGCTGCTGCACGAGATCGCGAGCGTGTGCGGCGTGGCATGTGGCGACTTCTTGGACCACTACAGCCGCGACCTGGACTTCGACATGCCCATCCCCCCCCCACCCTCCCCCAACGCGCCCCCGCCGCTGCCCCGGCTTGCGCTTACGACGTTCGTGAGCCCGCCGTGCATCCTCAACTGGCTCGTGATGACTATGGCCGGTGGAACGGGCAACGCGAAGCCGGCGTTTCCGGCGGCGGAGCCGTGTGATACGACGAGGCGCATTTGCAGGCTTTACTCGATTCTGTTTGATCCGCTGAACCAGGATTTAGTGGTGGGGGGAGAGGACGAGGGAGCCTCGTCCGAGTCTAACAGCGAGCGGGTTTATGAGGTGCACGAGCGGGTTGTTTTGGCGATGGTCGACGAGGGTATGGGTCACACTGCGCTTAACGATATTCCTCCGGGTGTTGCGCTGCCGATTCTCGAGGCCATCAACTTGACGAGGCAAGCGCCGCCGTCCGACTGGCCGTCTTCGGCTTACCATTTGATCGGGCGCGAAGACATGTCCAAGATGCAGGACATTAAGAACAACATCATCGCGCGCCCGAAGCCGACGTCTGCGGAGGCGAGGTTCCTGGCTTCTGGTGAGACGACGGCGGGAGGGGTGGAGACGCATGCGGGGGACGATAAGGACGGGTTGGTTCTGGTGGAAAAGTTCTCCTCTATGCTGTTTAGCAAGGACCATCGCGTGCGCGAGGTTGGGAGGCTCTTGAGGTCGTCACAGCCGCTCTTTCTCAAGGTGGAGCGCGCGCCGGAGGTGAGCGACCACGAGCACGAGCAGCGGAAGCAGACCAAGTTGATGCATTTGTGCTACCGGAACATGGCGGTGCCCGTCGGGCGTGGCATGCTCACGTTGGGGACTCTCGATCCGCTGCTCGCTGAGGCGCTGCCGATTCCTGAGGTTTGCTTGGCCGGGAAGGTGCCGCCGAGCAACGCAGTCATGAAGCTTGACACCAGCGCTTGCGATGCGCTCATGACGGCGTGGCCTGAGTTCCACAACGGCGTAGCGGCGGGGTTGAGGTTGGGGTCGGCGGCCACGACGAAGGGCGTTAGCAGGACGTGGATCGTGTACAACAAGCCCACGCTGAAACCCCCGGCACCGCCCGTCAACGGGCAGCCCGCGCCGCCGCCAGCGAACTCCCCGAACTACTCGCACGGCGGGCTCTTGATGGCGCTCGGGTTGCGAGGGCATCTCGGAGCGCTCGCCATGACTGACATTTACGAATACTTGACGCAGGGCATCGACACGACCACAGTGGGCGTGTTGCTGGGCATGGCGGCGACTCAGCGTGCCACGTGCGACCCGTCGGTGAGCAAGATGCTGTGCCTGCACATTCCGTCGTTGTTGCCGCCGCCGTTTACGGAGATGGACGTGTCGAGCGTGGCGCAGATTGCGGCGGTGGCGGGAGTGGGGCTGCTGTACCAGGGGAGCGCACATCGGCTGATGACGGAGTTCTTACTCGGCGAAATTGGGAGGAAGCCAGAGAGCGACAAGATCACGGACAGGGAGGCGTACGTGCTGGCCGCGGGGCTCGCTTTGGGGATGGTCAACTTGGGCAAGGGCAAGAGCGGCGCCGCGGCGGGCTTGAGCGGGCTCATGATCGAGGAGAGACTCAGCCGGTACATGAACGGCGGCAGGGACGAGAACACCAACAAGGGGAGCGGGGGGAAGGGGGAGGGCGGGGGGGACAGCAGATGTAGCCGGATCTACGAGGGCGACATGATCAACGTCGACGTCACGGCGCCGGGTGCGACGCTGGCCTTGGGACTGCTGCACCTAAAGAGCGGCAACAGGAGCGTCGCGGCGAGGCTGAAGTTGCCGGAGACCGGGGCCGAGCTCGATCACTGTCGGCCGGACTTCTTGATGCTGAGAGTCATTGCGAGGAGTCTCGTCATGTGGGGGGAGGTAAAGGGGAGCGAGGACTGGATCTTGGCGCAGGTGCCCAAGGTCGTCGCGAGCTGCTGGGCGAAGATGGGCGAGGTGGGCGGGCTGGGGGGGTATTTGGGAGGATTTGCGGGGGTAGGGATTGACGACGAGAGCGGGGAGGAGGAGGAGGAGGGGGGGGCGGGGGAGACGAAAAAGAAAAGGAACAAGAAGAAGAAGAGAGGAGCGGGGGGGAGGGAGGAGGATCTGGAGGGAGTCGACAAGAACACGGTGAAGCAGGCCTACGTGCACATTATCGCGGGGGCATGCTTCGCTCTCGGATTGAGGTTCGCTGGCACGGGCGACGCCGGCGCTCAGGCTGCAATCATGTCGCAGCTGATGGTGCTGAAGAAGCTGCGCGAGGACAATGATAGAGTGAGCGCGGCTAGACGGCCGGGGAAGTACTTGGTGGACATGTGCTTGGGTTGTGTGTGCGTTAGCTTGGGCATGGTGATGAGCGGGACGGGGGACTTGGAGTGCTTGAGGGTTTTGAGGGAGTTGAGGACGAGGTGTGATGCGGATGTGACGTATGGGACGCACATGAGCTTGGGCGTTGCGCAGGGGCTGCTGTTTTTGGGGGGAGGCAGCTGTACTCTGGGGAGGGAGAACGAGGACGTGGCCGTTTTGCTGGTCGCCTTTTTCCCTAGATGGCCGATCAACACCATGGACAACTGCATGTGCTTGCAGGCGTTGAGGCATTTCTACGTGCTTGCTGTCAAGGAGCGGGCTGTTGAGTGCGTCGATATCGACAGCGGGGTGCCGGTGTTTGTTCCGGTGGTGGTGAAGAGGGAGGGGGGGGTGATCGAAGAGAGAGTGAGTCCGTGCCTGGTGAATGGAGGGGACGTGGTCGAGATCAGGGTGGAGAATCACAAGTATTACGAGGTCAGGGTGGGAGGGGAGGGCTGGGACGGGGGGGTGGTGTGGGTCAAGAGGAGAAAGGCGTGCGTTGAGGGCAGTGGGGGAAAGGGCGTGTTTACGAAGCATGAGGAATTGAGAGAGTTCATGCGGCACGTGGGGGTGACTGGGGTGACTGGGGTGACGGGGGATAGGAACAAAGGGATTGTCGGGATGGGGGCAAGTCTGGGTGACTTCGCGGGGTCGAAAGTGGTGGAAAGTTTGGATCGAGACGAGGTTTTGGGAGTGTATTTGCTCCTGCGGAAGTATCTGTTAGGACTGAGAGAGGGAGGAGGGAGAGTTATGGAAGTATGGCAGATGAAGCTGGTACTCGTTGGGGAGAGGGTAGGGGAAGGAGGTGGTTTGCTGGGGGAGGATTTTGTTGATTTGTTGAAGGAGAATGTGGATAGATATTATTTAGAGGAGGGAGGGGTGACGGGGGGAGAGGGAAAGGGAGTGATGAGGGACTATTTGAGAGGTGACGGGGGGCGAAAGATGATCAAAGGATTTGGATCCTTCTTCGCGTGGATAGGCATGCCACGTGTGTTCGGGGCTGGGGGAGGGACCGTAGGTGAGAGATTGGGTAAGTTGTCCGTGGACGAGTTAGCTAACGAGGAGGAATTGAAAGACGAGGGAGGAGTGAGGAGAATGTTAGGTAGGATGGGGGGAGGTTACGTTGACGAGTCTTGTGTTGCGGCTATTCTGATAGAGTGATCTGATAGAGTGATCTGATAGAGTGATCTGATAGAGTGATCTGATAGAGTGATCTGATACTACTGTACTACTACTGTACAGTTGTAGAGTGATCTGATACTGTACCTAGGTACAGTTTGTACAGTTGTAAAGTGATCTTTTGCTAATTTGCTACAACTGTATGTACAACAACAGTATGTACAACTACTGTATGTACAACTACTGTATGTACTTGTCATTTGTCATTTGTCATTTGTCATGCAGCACACGCACACTACAGTTGTAAAGTAACCACTCGTTGAAAGCATCTCTCTTCTCTCTCCTTCTCCACAACAACCTTCATCCCCCTTCCATTCCCAACCAACAATTTGTCCTCCCTCCCCTCTCCTTCTCCACAACAACCTTCATCCCCCTTCCATTCCCAACCAACAATTGTTCCTCCCTCCCCTCTCCCCCCATCAACCCCTCCATCCTAGTCCCACACTTATTGTAGTCTTGCACTGTATCCTGTCATGGAACTTCTACTCACGCATTCCAACGCCGACGCGATCAACCGCGTGCTCCAACAAGCGCACAAATCACTGCAAGCATACGCTGAATCACCCGAACCCGCAACGTCCTTCCAAGAAAACGCAACCTTTGACCCTGACGAGTACAAGACCATACTACAATCTATCACCTCTCCGCTACGTGAGTTCTGCTGACGCATGCAACGTGTGGACATTCGAGTGTGGATACATGATGGTGAACGTGATGGTGTATAAAGCGGAGTCTGAGTTGTGCTATAATGCTGTAATGCGACTAGGATACACCGATACACACAATACACTACATGTGTGCCAGGCACACACTAGATGTGTGCCAGGCACACACTAGATGTGTGCCAGGCACACGCTACGTGTGGCGGCGACCAGCGCTGTGCGTAAACCCCTGATCTCCAAAAGAGAGCTAATAGTGAAGCATGATGACCAATTCCACGCGCCGCACCACATCCTACTCCCAAGCCCCGTTTAACCCAATCCTCCGCAGCCCTACCCACCCTCGCTTCTTCCATAACCGAAGCAATTCACTCCTCCCTCACCCCCACCGCCGGCGCCGTCACCCCCGCCACTGAGGTGACCCTCCAAACCGCCCTCTTCTCCCTCCTCGGCGACGACAACATGGGCCCACTCTTCACTCTCTTCGAAAACGCTCCGAAAATATACAACCTCGCACAAGCCCTCTCCCCAACCCTCCTCGCTGAACTAGCCGCCGCGCCCCCCGACTCCCAAGCCACTGCCTCCCCTCAATCCTCAGCAGCCACCGACGACGCCGCCTCCGCCCTCTACGCCGCCCAACTCGCCGCCGCCGAGCTCTCCTCCCTCCCTCCCCGCGCCCCGACCGCAACCACACCCGCCGCCCCCGCCCTCGTCGGCGTAACCGTGAAGCACTCCTCCGACAAGCTCCTCCAAAAGCAGCAGAAACAGCTCAAGAAGCAGCACGCTAAACTCAAGAACCAGATGGGTAAGTGCCCCCCCCGTGCCCTCGGACCAAGGTTCTTCTGCGCTCAGGCCCCTCGTGAACCGTTCGTTGGCGCAAGATCGCACACACGCATGCCCTGCCCTTCGCCCCCCGCCGTAGCCCCCCCGTTCCTTCGTTCACACACGCACGCACACAGGTCCGCTCAGTGAATCCGCCGACTACCTCGAATCTCTTGGCTTCGATCCGTCATACCTCGCCCAGGAGCGGTCCCTGGGCCTGCAGGGCGGCGGTTTCCGCGGCGCCGACGCCGGCACTATCCGCGGAATGCTCGACGACCTCAAGCCCGAGGGCACGAAGCAGTACTACGAGGACCGCGATGGGCTGCCCGCGAACTCGGAACGGTCTTACCATGAAGGATTTGAGCAGGTTTACGTGCCGCCGGCGTACCGCGACGAGGAGTCGCTCCCGCCAAGGGTGGTGTGCAAGGAGCACATGGACCCGCTAACGCTCAAGGGCTTCCATCCGTCTACTAAAACGCTGAACCCAATGCAGTCAACGGTGAGTGACCGGCCCAAATCGCGCTTCGAGTACAAACGACTTTACTCACACACACCCGTTCCTTCCCAGGTGTTCCCCGCCGCATTCAACTCCCAGGAAAACCTGCTCATCTGCGCGCCGACCGGCGCCGGTAAGACGAACGTGGCGCTGCTCGCGCTGCTCGCCCACTTCCGCGACCGCGACCTACTCCACCCCGACCGCCTAAACGCTGCGTCCACAGGCTCCTTCGACTCCGGTAACAAGGTCATTTACATCGCGCCCATGAAGGCGCTGGCTCAGGAGGTGGTGGAGAAATTCTCGGCCCGGCTCAAATCCCTGCACCTCACCGTCAACGAGCTGACTGGCGACATGCAGTTGACCAAGCAGCAGGCCGAGCGCACGGATGTCATCGTGACGACGCCCGAGAAGGTCAGTAGCAGCCGCGCCCCCTTGTTCACGCATAGATGTGCCACCCTATACTCCCCCTTACCCCCTCTCTTCGCAGTGGGACGTGGTCACGCGCAAGGGCGGCGACGGTTCGCTGGCTCAGTCTTGCGGCCTGCTCATCATTGACGAGGTGCACCTGCTGGCCGACGGGCGCGGCGCGGTGATCGAGTCGATCGTGGCCCGCCTGCACCGCCTGGTGGAGTCATCCCAAAAGCAGTCCCGCATCGTTGGCCTCTCGGCGACCCTGCCCAACTACAAGGACGTCGCCACTTTCCTGCAAGTGAACCACAGCCGAGGCCTGTTCTACTTCGGGCCCGAGTACCGCCCTGTGCCGCTCGCGCAGACGTTCATCGGGCACACGCTTCCGGAGAAGGACCGTTACAAGTGCCTCAACAAGATGAACGAGATCACGTACGACATCATCCTGGACTCGCTCAAGAACAACTACCAGTGCATGATCTTCGTGCACTCGCGAAAGGTGAGGAATAGAGAGCGACGCGAGCAAACGAGCTGATCAAAAGCGCCGCCCCACTCTGTCTTCCGATTTCCGAGCCGCTCATTCAGCGCGACCGACCCGTTCTCTTCGCTCCTGACACTCGCTCCGCTCGCCACTGCAGGAAACCGGCCTGACGCTCACGGCGCTCGCCGAAATCGCTCAGAAGCGCGCAGAATTGGCCTACTTCCAGACGCAAACCGACGACAACTCCGCCTTCACCAAGTACCTGCCCTCGGCCCAGAAATCCCGCAATGCGGAGCTCCGGAACCACTTCCAGAACGGCATGGGAATTCACCACGCCGGCATGCTGCGCGGCGACCGCAAGTTGTCTGAAACCATGTTCGCGGAGGGCGCCATCAAGGTGCTGTGCTGCACGGCGACCCTGGCTTGGGGCGTGAATCTGCCCGCGCACACGGTGGTCATCAAGGGCACGCAGGTTTACAACTCGGAGAAGGGCGGCATGACGAACCTCTCCATTCTGGACGTGCAGCAGATCTTCGGGCGCGCCGGCCGGCCTCAGTTCGACACCTTTGGCGAGGCGCATCTCATCACCTCGCAGGCGTCGCTCCCCCGCTACCTGAACTTGCTCGTGAACCAGTCCGCTATCGAGTCCAACTTCATCAAGCAGCTCGCGGACCACCTCAACGCCGAGGTCGTGGGCGGCACCGTGTGCAACATCACCGAGGCGGCCCGATGGCTGCAGTACACGTACCTGTACGTGCGCATGCTAAAGAACCCCATGGCGTACGGCATCAAGCCAGACACGCTGGACTCCGACCCGCAGCTGCACGCCAAGACGACGGACCTGGTCAAGGACGCAGCGAAGCTGCTGGACTCGCGGCGGATGCTGCGCTTCGACCCGCGTTCCGGCAACCTCGCAGTGACGGACATGGGCCGCGTAGCCTCGCACTTCTACATCCAGAACGAGTCGATTGCTACCTTCAACGAGCTCCTCGCGCGCATGCCCAACGCGTCTGAGGCGCAGCTCATCCACGTCATTTGCTCGGCGTGCGAGTTCGTGAACGTCAAGGTGCGGCAGGAGGAGCTCAAGGAGATTGACGAAATGAAGATCAAGTACTGCCCTTTGGCAGTGCACGCGACCGTCGACGAGTCTGCTGGCAAGTCCAACGTGCTCCTGCAGGCGTTCATCTGCCACGCCAGGCCCAAGTCCTTCACGCTCACGTCCGACATCAACTACATCGCGTCCAACGCGGGCCGTGTGGCGCGCGCGCTGTTCGAGATGTGTTTGCGGGCTGGCAAGGCGGCTCAGGCGCTCAAGCTGCTCAGAATCGCCAAGTCCATCGACAAGCGAGTCTGGTGGTTCCACACACCTCTCCGCCAGTTCTCTGACGACCTGCCGAGCAACATCTTCCCGGCACTAGAGTCGCGCGGCTACGTCACGTTCGACTACACGCAGTCCATGCTAGAGATGATTCCGGAAGAGGTGGGGCAGCTCGCTCACTGGGCTCGGGGCGGTCACACGATTCAGAAGCACGTCCGCTTCCTGCCCAGCATCGAGCTGGAGGTCACGGTGCAGCCCGTTACGCGCGGTATTTTGAAGTAAGCAAAGCACACACTCTCCCCAACCCTAACATCGATGTATCGCTAACGCCCTCCTCGCAGGTTCTCGTTGGAGCTGACGTCCAGGTTTGACTGGCACGCGAAGCACTGCGGCGGCGCCCAGGGCTTCTGGCTGTGGGTCGAGGACGGCGAGAACGAGCGCATCTACCACCAGGAGTATGTGTTACTTTCCAAGCGCAACCACCCCGAGATTATGGAGCTGGAGCTGACGATCCCCGCCTTCGAGCCGCTTCCGCCCCAGTACTACGTGCGGATCGTGAGCGACAGGTGAGAGTCGTGGGTGCTAATGAACACACGCGCGTGCCTCTTCTAACACCAGCTTCGCTCGCGTGCAGCTTCGTGGGCTGCGAGCAGGTCATCCCCGTGTCTTTCCAGCACTTGCTCCTTCCCGCCCGGCACTTGCCCTACACCGACCTCGCGGATCTCACCCCACTCCCGACCACTGCCCTCCACAACCCGCTGTTCGAGTCGCTGTACGAGTCCAAGTTCGAGACTTTCAACCCCATCCAGACGCAGCTTTTCCATCTGCTGTACTACACCAACAAGTCGCTGCTGCTGGGCGCTCCCACGGGATCAGGCAAGACCATCGTGGCCGAGCTAGCGATTCTGCGCATGAAGAACTTGGACCCTTCCAAAAAGGCCGTGTACATCGCGCCGCTCAAGTCGCTCGCGCGAGAGCGCCTCAAGGAGTGGAAGAAGAACCTGGGGCAGAAGCTCGGGTGGACGGTGCTGGAGCTCTCCGGCGACACGTCCCACGACGTCAAGACCATGGCGAGAGCGGACGTGCTCGTGTGCACGCCCGAGAAGTGGGATCTGATCACGCGCAACTGGCGCGATTCGTCCAGAACGTGAGGAACCACACACGCTCGGATTCTGTCTAAAACGCTGGCTCAGAACCCTCGGCTCCAAACGCGCTCAGGTTATTCGCTCTAACTTCTTGTTCCCCTTACTCACTACGCTTTGTTTGCAGGTTCGTCAAAGACGTGGCCTTGCTCATCATCGACGAGATTCATCTGCTGGGGGAGGACAGAGGCGCCGTCCTTGAAGCCATCGTGAGCCGCACTCGCTACATCAGCAGCTTCGCCGGCACTGAAACTCGCATCGTGGGGCTTTCCACCGCGCTGGCCAACCCGCGCGACTTGGCGGAGTGGATGGGCATCGACTTTGACCCGCCCAACCGGGGCTTGGGGATGTACAACTTCCGGCCTTCCGTCCGCCCCATCCCCATGACCGTCCACATTCAGGGCTTCCCTGGGAGGGCGTACTGCCCGCGCATGGCGACCATGAACAAGCCGTGCTACGCCGCGATAAGAGAGCACAGCCCTGAGAAGCCCATCATCATCTTCGTCGCGTCGCGCCGGCAGACCCGGCTGACCGCCATGGACTTGATCTCGTACGCCGCGGGCGACGATAACCCGAGGATGTTCTTACACGGCGACATCCACGTCGACTCGATCAACGACGCCGCGCTCAAGCACACTCTGTCGTTCGGCATCGGGCTGCACCACGCAGGTCTGTGCGCGTCGGACCGGGACACCGTGGAGAAGCTGTTTTTGAGCAACGAGATCCAGGTGCTGGTCGCCACCAGCACGCTCGCGTGGGGCGTTAACTTGCCGGCACACTTGGTGATCGTCAAGGGTACCGAGTTCTTTGACGGCAAGACGATGCGGTACGTCGACTACCCCGTCACGGACGTGCTGCAGATGATGGGCCGAGCGGGGCGACCGCAGTTCGACACGGAGGGCATCGCGTGTGTGCTCGTCCAGGAGGGGAAGAAGAACTTCTACAAGAAGTTCCTGTACGAGCCGTTCCCCGTGGAGAGCAAGCTGGAGGCCAGGCTGCCGGAAACGCTGAACGCCGAGATCGCAGTGGGCACCGTCAAGGATGAGAACGAGGCCGCTGGCTATATGAACTGGACCTACCTGAGCCGGCGGGTGGTGCAGAACCCGAGCTACTACAAGTGCGAGGGGAACGATGTTGAGCAGGTGCAGGCTTGGTTTGGTGCTTTGGTGGCCAAGACGGTCGATGCGCTGGAGAAGAACGGCTGCGTGGAGTGCGCTATGAGCAAGGGGATCAATCCTGTGAAGGTTGTGACGCCAACGGCGCTGGGAAAGGCCGCGTCCAAGTTCTACTTGCAGCACACGACGCCGATGGAGATGCTCGAGGGTCTCAAGGTGCTTCGGGCCGATTTGCTGGCGGGGGGGGAGGAAGTCGAGGGGGGCGTCGTTGCGCGTATTTTGGAGATCCTGGCGTTCTGCACCGAGTTCGACGAGGTGCCGGTGCGCCACAACGAGGAGTTGTTGAACGCGGAACTAGCCGAGTTCATTCAGTTCCCGCCGAGCGAGGACATGGACTACGAGGACCCGCACTGCAAGTGCTTTCTGCTGCTGCAGGCATACATTGAGAAGACCAAGCTGCCCATCAGCGACTACATTGGCGACACCAAGAGCGTCATTGACCAGGTGGGGCGGCTGCTGGCCGCGATGCTGTACATTGCGGTGGAGGTGGGCACCACGATCGAGGTGGCGGAGAGCATTGTCATGGCGAAGCAGAGCATGACGACGAGGATGTATGGGGGGCGGGAATTTCTGTTCCAGGTGCTGGGAGGTATTGTGGAGGGGGGGGAGGGCAGGTTCAGCAAGAGAGCGAGTATGTGCAGGAAGGCGATGGAAAGGCTGGCGGAGAGCACAGGGTTGGGGTCTTTGTATGATTTGAAGCGGGCGCATTTGGAGATGGGGGATGC
>Ga0307985_10001753_pt1 | contig 12239 bp, 1 predicted proteins | sample EllFjometageno80_FD_203155 | JGI IMG/M metagenome (GOLD analysis project Ga0307985, IMG submission 203155) | Marine microbial communities from Ellis Fjord, Antarctic Ocean - #80 | ecosystem: Environmental > Aquatic > Marine > Unclassified | place: Southern Ocean | collected 2014-10-09 | reverse complement strand
ATCGGCAACATCTCCGACGTGTCTATGGAGATGGAGCTCAACTACCTCGATGTCGCTGAGCGCTACCGCACCCTCCAGCGTTACGCCATCAAGGTGCCCGAGGAGGAGATGGCCGAGGCCCTCAACCTCAAGACCCGCTGGCACACGCTCTGGGTCGACTCGCGCACCAAGGATCTCCGCCTCGTGGACGTCAAGGATCAGTTCCGCGAGGTCACGAAGTCCCTGGCGATCGCCTTCCAGGAAGATTGCAAGGTGGCGCACAAGTTGTACCTCGACGCTGGTCCCGGCAACCCGAACCTCTCGCTTGACGAGGGCTTGGCGCTCCTCGAGGAGTACCACACGAAGATCCGCGGCATGAACGCCCAGAAGATGGACCTCTCCAACGCGGAGAACCTCTTCAACATCCCCGTGACCATCTACCGTTCCCTCTCGGACCTCGAGATCGAGATCGAGAAGCTCTCGTCCATCTTCAGGCTCTTCTCACAGTTCAAGGAGTTCGAGGAGACCCAGTCCTCCACCCTCTGGGCCGAGCTCAACATCGAGACTCTCGAGGAGGGCATATCCGATCTCGAGAAGACGTGCAAGAAGTTCAACAAGGACCTCAAGGATCGCTCCACGTTCAAGGCGACCGAGCTGGTTGTGCAAGAGTTCAAGGAGTCCATCCCTCTCATCGTCGCGCTCAAGAACGACGCCATGAAGCCTCGCCACTGGGAGAAGATCATGGAGTTCACTGGCGCCAAGTTCGACATGAACCCCAAAACCCTCGCCCTCGCGAACATCTTCGCGATGGATCTGTCCAAGTACCAGTCCCAAGTGGAAGAGGCCGTCAACGAGGCTACCCAGGAGAACAAGATCGAGTCCGCCCTTGCGGAGATCGAGATTCACTGGGTCAGGACGGACCTCGGTCTCTCCAAGTACACCAAGGATGGCAGCGACCGCGGCTACATCCTGAAATCCGCCGACGACATCAAGCTTGAGCTCGAGGACCACCTTCTGAACCTCCAGACGATGGGCGGATCCCGCTTCGTGGTCATCTTCTTCGACAAGCTCAAGCTGTGGGAGAAGCAGCTCAACGTCGTGTCAGAGTGCCTCGAGATTTGGTTCCTCGTCCAGCGCAAGTGGATGTACCTCGAGTCCATCTTTATTGGCGCCGAGGACATTCGTCTGCAGCTCCCCGAGGAGGCCAAGAAGTTCGACGCGATCGACAAGGCCTTCAAGACCATGATGAAGCTCACGAACGACGCCCCTAACGTTGTCAAGGCGTGCAACTCTGACGGTCGTCTCGATGAGCTCGGCTCGCTCTCCGAGCGCCTCGACAAGTGCCAGAAGTCGCTCACGGATTACCTCGACACAAAGAGGAACGCCTTTGCTCGCTTCTACTTTATCTCCGACGACGAGCTCCTCTCCGTCCTCGGTAGCTCCGACCCGACCTCCATCCAGATCCACATGCTCAAGCTGTTCGACAACGTCAAATCCATCGGCTTCGGCAGGGGTGACAAGACAATCATCAGCATGACGTCCTCCGAGAAGGAGGGCTTCCAATGCGTTACCCCCGTGCAGATCGAGGGAGCTGTTGAGGTCTGGATGACCGCTGTGGAGACCGAGATGAAGGCCAGTCTCTGGTATATAACCAAGGAGGCCGCCTTCAACTACGCCAAGGAGGACAGAATCGACTGGATTTGCGGCAAGACGCTCGGCATGAACACCATCGTGGGCAGCCAGATCTGGTGGACCTGGGAGACCGAGGACGTGTTCAGGCGCGTGGCTCAGGGCAACAAGTACGCTCTCAAGGACCTCGAGGCCAAGCTCACAGGAGAGCTCGGCGACATGGTGGTCGTCATCAGAACCCCGCTCGACAAAATCACGCGCGCGAAAGTCAATACGCTGCTCGTCATCGACGTCCACGCTCGCGACATCATCTCTGCGTTCGTCAGAGAGTCCATCTTGAACGCCAAGGCGTTCGAGTGGGAATCGCAGCTTCGCTTCTATTGGGACAAGGACGAGGACAACTGCATCATTCAGCAGTGCACCGGGCAGTTCCAGTACGGCTTCGAGTACATGGGGCTGAACGGGCGCCTCGTCATCACCCCCCTCACCGACAGGTGCTACATGACGCTGACGCAGGCCCTCACCTTCAAGATGGGAGGCTCTCCCGCCGGCCCCGCCGGAACCGGAAAGACCGAGACCGTCAAGGATCTCGCCAAGTCACTTGCCCTCCCTTGCTTCGTTATCAACTGCGGAGAGGGTCTTGATTTCAAGGCCATGGGATCCACGTTCGCCGGCCTCGTGCAGGCCGGCGCATGGGGCTGCTTCGACGAGTTCAACCGTATCAACATCGAGGTACTCTCCGTGGTGTCGGCGCAGCTCAAGGGAATCCAGAACGCCCTCGTCTACGACTCGCCCACCGTCGAGATCAACGGCAACACCGCTACCGTGAAGCGCGTCAACGGCTTCGCCACCAGTGGCGTGTTCATCACCATGAACCCCGGCTACGCAGGACGTACCGAGCTGCCCGACAACTTGAAGGCTCTCTTCCGCCCCGTGACGATGATCGTTCCCGATCTGCAGAAGATCGCCGAGAACATGCTCTTCTCCGAGGGCTTCGACGAGTCCAAGTCGCTCGCCAAGAAGATGGTGGTCCTCTACAAGCTCTCCAAGGAGCAGCTCTCGAAGCAGTTCCACTACGACTTCGGCCTCCGCTCGATGAAGACCGTGCTCGTGATGGCGGGCGGGCTGAAGCGTCAGTTCGCAGAGATGTCCGAGGACCTCGTGCTGATGCGTATTCTGCGCGATGCGAACATGCCCAAGTACATTTTCGAGGACGAGCCGCTCTTCCTCGGACTGATTTCCGATCTGTTCCCCGGACTCGACTGCCCCCGCGTTGGCTACGAAGATCTCAACCGCGAGATCGGAGCCGATCTCGAGAAGCACGGCTACAAGTGCAAGGACGATTCCGTCCACCAGGAGCAGATAAACAAGTGTGTGCAAATGTTCGAGACGCAAATCGTGCGCCACACGACGATGATTGTCGGTCCCACCGGCGGCGGTAAGAGTCTCGTGCTCTCGACGTTGCAGGCCGCGCGCCTCCAGGCCGAGGGCACTTCTGTGAAGAAGTGGATCATCAACCCCAAGGCTCAGTCGATCAACGAGCTGTACGGAGTTATGGACCCCACTACTCGCGACTGGACCGACGGCGTTCTGTCGCGCATTTTCCGCGAGCTCAATCAACCCCTTCCGGCCGGCAAGGAGAACGAGATGCGCTGGATCATCTATGACGGCGACGTAGACGCCGTGTGGGTCGAGAACATGAACTCCGTCATGGACGACAACAGGCTTCTCACTCTCCCCAATGGCGAGCGTATCAAGCTGCAGCCCCACTGCGCCATGATTTGCGAGGTCTTCGACCTGCAGTACGCGTCTCCTGCTACCATCAGTAGGTGTGGTATGGTGTGGGTCGACCCCAAGAACTTGGGCTACGAGCCTTACTACGAGCGTTGGGTGCGCGGACGCTGCGGCGACACCGTCACCGTGACTCCCGAGAACGAGGCCGAGGCTGACCAGCTCTCTCTGCTCTTCGACAAGTATGTCATCGTGTGCATCGACTACGTCTTGAAGGGTTTGGTCGACGGCGTTATGGGCGAGAAGCTCAACCAGGTCGTGGGCATTGACAACATCGACTTGTGCAAGCAGTTGTGCTCCATGCTCGACGCCTTCCTGCCCCCCGCCGGCCACGACCTGAGCTCTGACTGCGTCGAGAACATCTACTTGTACTGTTTGATGTGGGGCGTTGGCGGCCAGCTCGTCGCCGATTCGAGGATTAAGTTCGACGCCTTCATAAAGAAGATCTCTTCCGAGTCCCTCCCGGACAAGCTGCTGTACGACTTCTACTACGACGTCGAGGCCCACAGGTGGAACAACTGGTCCCTTCGCGTGTCGGAGTATGCCGAGCCGTCGCCGTTCCACTTCTACCAGGTCATCGTTCCGACCACCCAGAGCGTGTTGTACACCGACATGCTCGAGAGGATGGCGCCACTCAAGCCAATCCTCTTCGTCGGCGAGTCCGGCACGGCCAAGACACTCACCATTGACACGTACACTACCGGCCTGCCCCACGAAAACTACTCCAGGTTGACCATCAACATGAGTTCGCGCACGTCGAGTAACGACGTGCAGCACAACATCGAGAGTGTCGTCGACAAGCGCACTGGCTCCATTTATGGTCCGCCCAGCGGCAAGAAGTTGATTGTCTTCATCGACGACATGAACATGCCCATCGTGGACGTCTACGGCACGCAGCGTCCCATCACGCTGTTGCTCACGTTGCTGTCGCACGGCTTCTTTTACGACAGGGAGAAGGACCTTAACCAGAAGACCATCAAGGACCTGCAGTACATCGCTGCCATGGGCCCTCCTGGCGGCGGAAGGAATCCCGTTGACCCCCGCTTCATCGCTCGATTCAACGTTTACAACCTGGTACAGCCCTCGCAGGAGGTTCTGACGAACATCTACTGCTCCATCATTGAGCAGCGCGTAAAAGAGTTCAGTCCCGACGTGCAGGGTGTCGCTGCCAAGTTGACTGGTGCTTCCCTCAACTTGTTCAACTTCATCATGGAGAAGCTGCCGCCCACGCCCTCCAAGTTCCACTACATTTTCAATCTCCGTGACTTGTCCAGGATCTACGAGGGCATGTGCATGTCCACTCCCGACAAGTTCTCGACCTCCGCCTCGTTCGTGAGGCTTTGGAGGAACGAGTGCACGCGCATCTTCGTCGACCGTCTGGCTACCGACGCCGACTTGAAGCTGGTTACCGAGTACTTGAACAAGAGTATCAGGGACAACTTCGGCGGCTCTGCCGAGGAGGCCTGCGTCGAGCCCATGCTCTTCGGTGACTTCGAGCACGCTCTGAAAAGAATCGCGGAGGACCAGGAGGACCCCAAGCTGTACGCCGACATGGGTGACTTCCCGACCATCAGAAAGACGTTCGACGACATCATGGACAACTACAACACGGACCTTAAGGCGATGACGTTGGTGCTTTTCGAGATGGCCCTCGAGCACTTGGTGAGGATCATGAGGTGCATCAAGAACCCGCGCGGCAACGCGTTGCTGATCGGCATCGGTGGCAGTGGAAAGCAGTCGCTGACGAAGTTAGCGAGCTACACTTGTGGCTACGCCATGTTCGAGCTCACTCTCAGCCGTGGCTACGGCGAGTTTGAGTTCAGGGAGGAGCTCAAGGAGCTGTTTAGCAAGCTCATTGACGGGCCCATAGTGTTCCTGTTCACAGACGCACATGTTGTGGAGGAGGGTTTCTTGGAGATCATCAACAACCTGCTTACCACCGGCATGCAGCCGGCGCTCTTCGCGAACGACGAGAGGGACGGGATGCTCAACAAATGCCGCCCGTTGGCCAAGGAAGCCGGGGTCGGCGAGACCGCCGACGAGCTGTGGGACTTCTTCTTGAACTTGTGCAGGACCAACTTGCACATCATCTTGGCCATGTCCCCCAGTGGAGACAAGTTGAGGGTGAGGTGCAGGAACTTCCCCGGTCTCATTAGCGCGTGCATGATCGACTGGTTCTTCGCATGGCCCGAGGACGCCCTGGAGAAGGTCGCCACTACGTTCTTGGGCGAGGAGGAGGAAGTCAAGCCCGAGCATAAGGAACTCGTTATCAGTCACATGGTTCTGACGCACATGAGCGTGACGGACAAGGCCAAGGATTTCAGGGAGGTCATGAGGAGGCACTACTTCGTAACGCCCAAGAATTACCTGGACTTCATCGACAACTACCGGGAACTTTTGAAGCTGAACAGCAAGAAGATTAAGACCGCCATCAGCAGACTGGACGGCGGATTGACCAAGCTGGTGGACGCTGCCGAGGCCGTCGACAGGATGAGCAAGGAGCTGACCGACAAGAAGGTCATCGTGGACGCCAAGACGAAGGACGTCGAGGCTTTGATCGAGGTCATCACGGAAAAGACCGAGGTCGCCAGTGCCAGCGAGAAGGACGCCAACGAGAAGAAGGCGGCTGCTGAGATTTCGGCCGCCGAGATCGCGTTCAGTAAGGGCGAGGCCGACGAGGCACTTGGCCTTGCCATGCCCGCCGTCGAGGCTGCCGCCGCCGCGCTCGAGAACATCAAGAAGGACGACCTCACGGAGTTGAAGATGTTCAAGAGTCCCCCTCCGCTGGTCGCGAAGGTGTGCATGATGTGCAGTTGCATGCAGCCCACCGGCGAGAAGCTCGACGAGACGTGGGGAGGCGCCCAGAAGATGCTGGGCGACTCGAAGCTGCTCGAGAAGCTGAAGGGATACCCCAAGGACAAGATCAAGGACAAGTGGTTCAAGGCTGCCAAGAACTACAAGAAGGACAAGGACATGACGGTCGACAACATGACCAAGGTGTCTACGGCTGCCAAGGGTCTGCTGGTGTGGGTGGAGGCGATCATGCAGTACCACGAGGTGGCGAAGAACGTCGAGCCGTTGAGGAACAAGGTGAAGGACATGGAGAAAGCTCAGGCCAAGACGGAGGCTGAGTTGGCGAGTCTGACGGCGAGTCTGTCTAGTCTGAAGAGCGAGCTGGCTGAGCTAGACGTTGGCTTCAAGAAGGCCAACGGGGAACTGACCCAGCTGCAGGAGCAGGCAAGCGTGATGGAAAAGAGGCTCAAGGCCGCTAGCAAGCTGATCGATGGATTGACGGGCGAGCGAACGCGATGGAGTAGCGACATTGAGGAGTTGAAGGCTGGCAGTCAGAGGCTTGTCGGCGACTGCTTGCTTGGCGCGTCCTTCTTGAGCTACACTGGAGCTTTCAACGCCGGTTACAGGTTGGAGCTAATGTACCAGTTGCTGAACGCTGATTTGATGACGAAGGGCGTTCCTTTGACCGAGGGCTTCAGGGTCGAGCAGCTGCTGACCACCGACGCCACGGTGCAGGGCTGGCAGGCTCAGGGTTTGCCCGCCGACGAGCACAGCATGCAGAACGGAATCTTGACCACGAGTGGGAGCAGATTCCCGCTTTGCATTGACCCGCAGCTGCAGGCTGTCACGTGGATCAAGAACACTTACGCCGACGAGAAGCTGACGATCAAGTCGCTGTCCGAGAGCGACTTCATGAAGCATTTGGAGCTCGCGATTCAGTTTGGGAACCCCTTCCTGTTTGAGAACGTGGACGAGGAGCTGGATCCCATGCTCGACCCGGTGCTGGAGAAGAACTTCACCATCCAGAACGGTAGCAAGGTCATCAAGTTGGGTGACAAGTCCATCTCGTGGGATGACGGGTTCAAGCTGTTCTTCTGCAGTAAGCTGGCGAACCCGGCCTACACGCCGGAGGTCATGGGTAAGGTGTCGCTGATCAACTACGGCGTGACTCTGGATGGACTCGCGAACCAGCTCTTGAACGTGGTCGTGAAGCACGAGAGGCCGGATCTGGAGGAGCAGTACGGCACTTTGGTGATGGAGATGAGCGCGAGCGCGAAGATGATCGTGCTGCTCGAAGACAGTTTGCTGAAGGAGCTGAGCAGCAGTAGCGGCAACATCTTGGACAACGAGGAGCTGATCGCTACCTTGGACGAGACGAAGACAAAGGCCGTCGAGATCCAGGGCAAGCTGGAGGAGGCGCAGTTCACCAAGACGGAGATCAACAAGGCGCGCGACATGTACAAGCCGGTCGCGAAGAGGGGCAGTATTCTGTACTTCAGTGCGAGTGGGTTGAGCATGATCAACAGCATGTACGAGATTAGTCTTGACAGCTTCTTGACGAACTTCATCGTGGCGTTGGACAGCTCGAAGAGGGAAGTCGTTCTGGACAACCGGCTGAGGAACTTGATAACAAGCTGTACCGAGAACACGTATGACTACACGTGTACGGGCATTTTCGAGAGGCACAAGCTAACGTTCAGCTTCAGGTTGACCACCATGATCATGGAGGGTGACGGGAAGCTGGACAACGTGAGTTTGAACGCTTTCCTGAAGGGAGACACGAGCTTAGATCCGCCCAAGGACAAGAAGCCCGAGAAGGCGGGGTGGCTGGCCGACAAGGGCTGGAAGGACTTCGTGTACTTGACGACGCTGGACGAGGCGTTTAACGAGGTCATGAAGGAGTTCATGGCCAACATGGACCTGTTCAAGGTGTGGTACGACTTGGAGGCGCCCGAGGAGCAGCCCATCCCGGGCGACGCCGCGAAGAAGCTCTCGGGCATGCAGAAGCTGGCGGTCACGAGGGTCTTCAGGGCCGACAGGTGTTACAACGCGGTGAAGCTGTTCATTGTGGGCGTGATGGGCGAGAAGTTCGTGCAGCCGCCGGTCTTGGATTACGCCAGGATCTACAACAGCAGCACTTGCTTGACGCCCATGGTGTTCGTTTTGAGCCCCGGTGCGGACCCGCAGGCGGACATCCAGACGCTGGGAGATGAATTGGGGTTCGTGGCGCCCACGAAGTTCAGGTTCATCGCACTGGGCCAGGGCCAGGGAGAGCTGGCGATGAGCATGCTGCAGGCGGGGTATAGTAAGGGGTACTGGGTGCTGCTGCAGAACTGCCATCTGCTGATCAAATGGCTCAAGGTTCTGGACAAGAAGTTGGAGATGATGAAGACCCCGCACAAGGACTTCAGGCTGTGGCTCACGACCGACCCGACGCCGAACTTCCCGCTGGGCATCTTGCAAAGGAGTCTGAAGGTGGTGACGGAGCCCCCTGATGGATTGAAGCTGAACATGAGGAGCACGCTGAGCAAGATCGACCAGCAGATGCTGGACGATGTGCCGAACGAGGTGTACAGGCCGTGTCTGTTCGTCTTGACTTTCTTACACGCCGTAGTGCAGGAGAGGAGGAAGTACGGCAAGATTGGGTGGAATGTGAACTATGACTTCAACGAGAGTGACTTCATCGTGAGCAGGAAATTGATCGCTCTGTACTTGACCAAGGCGTGGGAGGACAAGGACGAGGTGCTGCCGTGGGGCAGTTTGAAGTACTTGATCGGAGATGCCATGTACGGCGGGAGAGTGAGTGACGAGATGGACAGGAGAGTCTTGGTGACCTACTTGAGCGAGTACATGGGCGACTTCCTGTTCGACGACTGCCAGAAGTTCTTCTTCAGCAGGGAGGGTTACGATTACTGCTTGCCGGAGGACGAGGACGGCAAAATCGATAACTACCAGCGGGCCGTGGAGAAGATGCCTCTGACGAACAGCCCCGCGGTGTTCGGCTTGCACCCGAACGCCGAGATCGGGTACTACAACAACGCCACGAAGGGCTTGTGGATCGACTTGATTAGCTTGCAGCCGAGGACCGCGGGAGGCGGGGAGGGCATGAGCAGGGAGGACCACATCGCGGCGGTCGCGAAGGAAATGCAGGGCAAGATTCCGATCCTGAAGCTGGATATTGGAACGTACGACTCGATGATCATCAGGGCGAAGTTGATGGACAGGAACGGGGGCAAGCCGCCCACGCCGTGCCAGGTAGTGCTGCTGCAGGAGCTGGAGAGGTGGAATAAGTTGACCATGAACATGATGGGGAATCTGCTGCAGCTGCAGAAGGCCTTGATCGGGGAGATCGGAATGAGCGACTTGCTGGACCAGATCGGAGACGCGCTGTTCAATGGCTTCGTGCCGGCTCCGTTCTGCAAGCTGGCGCCGGCGACCGAGAAGCTGCTGGGCGGCTGGATCCTGCACTTCACGCACAGGCACCAGCAGTACGAGAAGTGGATCGAGGAGGGAGAGCCCGCGTGCATGTGGATTAGTGGCCTGCACATTCCCGAGAGTTATCTTACTGCGTTGGTGCAGACCACTTGCAGGAAGAAGAACTGGCCGTTGGACAAGAGTGTTTATTACACCTTCGTGACGGATGTCGTGGAAGATAGTGCGGTGGGGGACAAACTGGAGGACGGGAGCTACGTGAGCGGCATGTATTTGGAGGGCGCGGCGTGGGACTACGAGAGGCGGTGCTTGAGGAGGCAGGATCCCAAGGTGCTGGTGGAGCAGCTTCCGATCATGATGGTCACGCCGATCGAGGGAAGCAAATTGAAGCTGCAGGGGACTTTCAAGACGCCGGTGTACGTCACGCAGAGCAGGAGGAACGCGGCGGGGGTGGGGATGGTGTTCGAGGCGGATCTCGCCAACCAGGACCACACCAGTCTGTGGATCTTGCAGGGCGTGGCGCTGTGCTTGAACATTGACTCGTAGAGGGGGCAAGAGCGAAGCGAGTGTGGGGGGTGATAGTATAGAAATAGAACAATGATTAGCATTAAAAGAAGAAGAAGAAGAAACAAAGGACTGGTGCGCGTAGCGGTGCGCGTAGAGCTTCGTGGTGTCGGTGTTTGCGATTATTCGCTCACATCAGCGCCAGCGTCACCAGGGTGATTAACGCTATTCACTCAGCCTGGCCGCTCATCCGCTCCTTTTAGACCGTACCGACCTTTCTCCGGGCCGGCGTTAGTCGCCTATAACGCGCTGCTCCTTCCGTCGCCCTCAACCTAATTGCCAAGCACATGATCTACAGTTGTACAGCCCCAGTTGTACCCGGTACATACACTACTCTAGTACAATCTTCTTGGCACTACTTCCAACAAAGCCGCACCAGCAGTACTTACTTATCAAAGCTACTAACTAACAGCTGCTCAAACTAACCCCCCTCAGCATCTCTCCCCAAGTCATCCTTCCTCTTCCTCCTCGCCCCCTCGCCCCCCTCCTCCCAACCCCCGCCCTCGCCTCCGGCGGCGCCGCTGCCGGCGGCGTCACTGCGTGAGGCGGTTGTGGAGAAGGAGGGGAAGGAGAAGGGGGCTGTTAACTGGGATTAGTTGAGAGGGAATCTTGATTTGTACCTCGAGATCGTGCAACTAACTACCTGAAGCGAAGGAGCTTTAACCAGCGAAGGAGCTTTAGCCAGCGAAGGAGCTTTAATCAGCGAAGGAGCTTTAACCGTTCAGCGAAGCCTTTTAATTGATCGTTCTTACGAGGTAATCCACTAGCATGTCTCGTATCTCGTCAGTCTCGGCGTACGTAATAGCTCCAAACCCGTCCTTATCAGCGATCTGCAAATCCACCTTCTCCGTCTCAAGCAGCCTAGCCACCAGCCTTTCGTGCCCCGCCTTACTTGCCATCATAATCGGCGTCCTCCCCGTCGCCTCCTCGGGAAAATTCGGATCCGCGCCAGCCGCGAGGAGATAATCGACGATCGCGAAGTACTCCTTCCCCGGCTCGCATCCGTAATCGACGACGTCCTGTGTTCCCCGCGCCGTCGGATCGCAAGTATCCGCAAACGTAGCCTCCTGGCGTTCCACGAACTCGTCCCAATCATGGCTCGACGAAGCACGAGGCGTTGTTTCACTCGTCGTTTCACTCGGCGTCGCTTTCGGCGGCATATTGATCTTCCCCATAACCTCATTCCTAACTGCAACCGTAACCGCGCTCCCGTCCCCGCTCCTATAGTCAACCTTAGCCCCCCCCTCCACCAACACCTTCACCGTAGTTTTCATCCCATTCATCGCCGCTCTCATCAACGGACTCCGCCCATACACATAATCCCACGTGTTCACGACCACCCCGCTCGCCACCAACACCGCCACCGTCTCCGGCAACCCCAACGCCGCGTAAACATCCACCGGCCTCCACCCTTCATCACACCTCCTATCCCCATCAAAGCCAGCACCGATCAACAGCTTGGCAATGCGGGCGCAGGACACGTCGATGACCGCTTTCGAGGAGGACTGAGGGTCGGTTCCGCACATGTGGAGGACGGTGCGGCCGAGGGTGTCGACTGGGGGGGAAGCGGGGTGAGCGGGTGTTGAGAAGCGGCAGAGCATGGAGAAACAGTGCAATCAGCAGCGACATTGTGGCAGAGGGATGAAGAAGCAGAGCCTGCAGAGGAAGCGAGTGGCAAACGAAGCGAGTCGCGGCGGTCGCACAAGCAGTACTGTCTGGCAGTGTGTCTGGCAGTGCAATCAGCAGGACAGTGCAATCAGAAGGACAGGCAAGGTTCTTGGCATTCGCGCTTCCGTCGCTCTCCATCCAACACAGGCGTACCTCTGTCAACATCAACGGGCGCGTGTCCCATCAACAAAACTCCATCATTATGTGCATTGATCAGTCCCGTGACAGTAGGTAAGTCATGAATGTTAACGGATTCACTTAATCTGTCTCGGGGGAGGACAGGGGGGGGGTTTAGGGGGGCGAGGGGGGGCTTTTGAGGTTGGGAGAGGAGGAGGGGGGGGAGGGTGAGGAGGAGCAAGCCAGCCAAAAAGCAGGCGGGGTTG
>Ga0307985_10001752_pt1 | contig 12246 bp, 14 predicted proteins | sample EllFjometageno80_FD_203155 | JGI IMG/M metagenome (GOLD analysis project Ga0307985, IMG submission 203155) | Marine microbial communities from Ellis Fjord, Antarctic Ocean - #80 | ecosystem: Environmental > Aquatic > Marine > Unclassified | place: Southern Ocean | collected 2014-10-09 | reverse complement strand
ACACCGTCGCGTCAGACGCGTACTTGGGAGGATTGTCGAGCGGCACTATCGAGAAGATCGAGGAGGACGGGCGCGAGTTCATACGGTTCGAAGGAGAGACTGTGACCAGGGTGCCGGAAGTTACCAAGAATACTCCTGATGGGAACGCCGTTGTGAGGGCCGGTGAGGAGCGACGCTGGTCGAGCGCGACAAGTGGCAAGAGCGACGCTGGACAAGCGCGACGAGGGACGAGCGACAAGCGACAAGGGAAGAACGACATGCGAAGAACGATGCGCCCAGAACGACACGCCCAGAACGACTTAATCCCCGTCGCCTTTGTTCACGCCGTTGACACCGTACCCCCCGTGTTCACGCAGTGTGCGTGTTTGTGTATGGGCTCACACCTTGTTTGTTTGGGCAGGCTACGTGACCTTCCAAGTCCCCCCCCTCCTCCCCTCCTCCCCCTTCTCGTTCATCTCCTCCCGCCTCCCTGGCGGCCTCTCGCTGAACGAGCACGACACAATCGAGATAGACTTCCGCTCCTCACACCCCCGCTCTTTCATCCTCAACCTTCACGTCGACTCTTACATCCCGCACGAGGTCTACCAAGGTTACATCGTGGACGTGCCAGCAAGCGACTCGTGGGCGACCGCCGAGATTCCGTTCGCCAGCCTCCTCCTCACGAGCCACGGGCAAGTGAAGGAGACTCAGCGGGTTCTGGACAACCCGTGCATCGTCAAGTGGGGGATCACGTGTGCGGACGGGCAGGATGGAAGGTTCGGAATCGACATCAGAGAGGTTAGAGCGGTTTGCACGGACGAGGATTACGAGAGCGAGGAGTGAAGGTGTACAAAGTAGCGTGCCAAGAGTGCTGTTCGTACTGTTCATACTGTCTGTCAATGTTGTAGCATTAAATGTTGTTGAAAAGGGTTCCCGGGGGCCATTATTGGCGGCGGCGCCACGCAGGTGTCCGCCAAAATACTTGTGGATTTGAGCAAGCCACCAATGCCGTGGCAATGATCGACAAGCTATTTTCAAGATTACAAACTACCGCTGGCTAATATTTTTTGCTGGTTCTTTTTTTTCGTATAAAACGACGTCGTGGCCTCGAAACTTCAAGGGCTGGTATGCCATTCGTTATTCCAAACACACCACCCTAATATTTACTTGTTTTCTCCCCCTCTCCCTCCAAGTCAACCCTCTACTGCTTGCCGTCGAAGCCGTCGAGTCCCTCGGCCTCTTTTTGCGCAATGATATCGTACATCTTGCCTTCTTCGGGAATGAGGGACCTCTCGGCTCCAATCCCGATCTTGAAGTTGGGGAAGAGCTGTTCTCTGTCCATGATCGCATTGAGCTCCTCCTCGGAAATGCGAACGTTCTCGACGTTGTCCGTCTTCTCCCTCAAGTTGGCAATGTCGTCCGCGAGCAGATCCTTAAGCACCTCCGTGGAGAGCGTCTCGCTCTTGCTCCTGGCCCCTCCCTTGCGGAAGTCGCCGCCGGCAATGGTCATCCTGTCGAGCTTCTTCTTGGAGACGGCCTTCTCCATCATGGTCATGTCCACACTGCCGGCGGTGAGCAGGCGGTACACGGCGACCGGCAAGGTCTGGCCGATGCGGTGGCAGCGGTCCATGGCCTGCGAGTCCTGGTGCGGGTTCCAGTCGGAGTCGAAGATGATGCACGTGTCGGCGGACGCGAGGTTGATGCCGAGGCCGCCGGCGCGGGTGGACAGGAGGAAGACGAAGAGGCGATCGTCATCGTTGTTGCGCGCCCCTCCGTTGTTGAACTTCTCCGCGTTGAACAAGTCCATCTGGCGCTGCCTGTCGTCGATCTTGGTGGAGCCGTCGATGCGGCAGTACTTCCAGTTCCTGTAAACGAGGTAATCCTCGATGATGGACAACACCTCGGTCATCTGGGAGAAGATGAGCACCTGGTGCTTGGCCTTGAAGAGCCTGGTGAGCATCCTATCGAGCAGGTTGAACTTGCCGGACGCGCGAATGAGCAGCGCGGGGAAGGCCGTGCCGACGTGCTTGCCGCTCGCCGGGTCGATGGGCTCGCCGAACAGGAACGGGTGGTTGCTGTTCTTGCGGTGGTTCATGAGCGTGTTGATCTGCGACGTCATGTTGGCGCCCTCGATGCCGCTCTTCATGAGCTCCTCGCGGAGCACGCCGTTGGCGATGTTCGCGGCGTAGCCCCTCTGCAGCTGGGACATGCCCGCATACACGACGATCTCCTTCTTGGGTGGCATCTCCTTCAGGACGTCCATCTTGACGCGGCGCAGCAAGAAGGGGCGCAGGATCTCGTGCAGCTTCGTCACGATGTTGTCCTTGCCTTGCTCGGCGAGAATTTCGCTCTCAGTGGTGGACTCGGCGCCCTTGCCGCCAATATCCTTGAAGCCGAACCAGGACTGGAACACGTTGAGGTCGTCGAAGATCTGCGGGTTGACGAAGTTTAGGAGCGACCAGAGCTCGTCGAGGTTGTTCTGGATGGGCGTGCCACTCAAAAGGAGGCGGTTGTCGGCCCTGATCATCTTCAGGTTCTTGATCAGGCAGCACTTGCGGTTCTTCAGGCGCTGGCCCTCGTCGACGATCATGTACTGGTACGGAGCGAGGCTAAGGGGGGCACGCACACTGTGAGCCACACACACACACACTAAGCACACACACTAAGCACACACACTAAGCACACACACTAAGCACACACACACACTAAGCACACACACACACTGTAAATAAGGGGGGGAGGGACGTGAAGGCTTCAACGGCCGGGTCTTTCTCGTGCGCGCTCTTCGGACTCACCTGGAGAGCTTCTTCATGTCGCGAATCGCGACCTCGTACGAGGTGACGATGACCGGGAACCGCGGGTCCTTCCTGTTCTTCTTCTGTAGCGGCGCGACGTTCTTCCCGTCCTTGTCCTCGTGGACCCAGAACGCGTTGCGCTCAGCCTGACTCCCGTGGTAGCGCACCACGGGGAGCGAGGGGAGCCACTTCTCAAACTCGCGCACCCAGTTGGGGAGCGTGGCGAGGGGAGCGACGACCATGAAGGGGCCGAGGACGTTCACCGTCATGAGGTGAGCCAAGAGGCCAATCACCTGAATGGTCTTGCCGAGACCCATCTCGTCGGCCAGAATGCCAGACACACCGTTCTCGTACAGGGACGCGAGCCACCTGACTCCCTCGAGCTACTCATGAATACAGTGTGAACAAAGGTGTGCCATAAATGCAGCGTGGACAAAGGGTTGCGTGCCGCGTGCGCTCGCTCGCTCGCTAGTTAGCTTCATAAAAACACACAGCTTGCGTCGTGTATGTTCGGGACTCACCTGGTAGTCCTTCAACAGGCAGCCCTTCGCCAGGACGCGGGGCTGCGTGAAGATGGCCTTGCTGCCCAGTGTTGCCTTGTTGGGGGTGGATGAGTTCTTGGAACGCTTCTTGCCCTTGGGGGTGGTGTCAGTGTCCGCGTCGGCGGCGGCCTTCTCGGCCATCTGGTTCTGGAGGTCCTTGAGGTCGCCGGCGATGAACTGAGAGTACTCGGACGCCTTGTTGAGGAGAAAGTCGAGCTGGGACTTCTTGTTCTCCTTGGCATAGGCCTTGCCGAGGAGGGTGGGGGCTGAGAGAGGCGGGGGGGTCTTGGAAGCTTCGCGCTCCTTCTGATCAGCCTCCAGCTGGGCGAGCATCATGTCCTCCTCGTCTTGGCTGACCTGGCTTGCATCATCGTCTCCATTCTTCTCGAGTGAGGGCTCGGAAGATGTAGGAGGAGGGGGCAAGGAAGAACTCGTGACGGAGGTGTCGGCTGAGGGAGTGGAGTCCACAGGCACGGGGGTAAAGGTGACAGGTTCGGTGGCCATGGCGGTGGTGGTGCGAGTGCGGTGGTGGTAGGGGAGTAAGCGAGGCGAAGCGCGCCTTCTCGAGGTGGTGGTGGCAGAAGCTGGGGAGCGGAGCGAGAGGAGGGAGGTTATCACGGAGCTTGAGTAGAGTTCGTAGAGAGAGACTTTTGCGACAGCAGTCAAGGCGAAATGACGTCTGTAGAAATGAAAAGTAGCAAATCGCCAAGCGAGTAAACCATCACCGAGTGAGAATTGCGCTCTCTCGCTCACGCTCACTCTCACACGCTCTCTCTCACACGCTCTCTCTCTCACGCTCTCTCTCGCTTCCCACAGCTCTCTCTCTCGCCTCCCACAGCTCTCTCTCGCCTCCCACAGCTCTCGCACCTCCCACAGCATGTCGCCTCCTGCCTGGTTCGCCATTGAGTGCCGAGCTTCCATCCGTATCCAAGCCGCCGTTCGCGGCATGCTCGAACGCGACGGAGCCGCGAACGTTACCAGGTACACTGCCTACACCATGTACACCGCCAAACCGCACCAGCCGCCCTTCGCGAGGGAGACGTTCGCCGTCGATAAGCTCCTTTACGAGTGAGTCAAGATTGAGCAGGTCGAGACGATCGACACGACCGCCAACGACTACGCTTAAGGTGTCGTCGATTGACAACTCATTGATTAAGAACTAGTTCACACTACTGTTACTCATTTGCTCTCGCTCTTCAAGAATCGGTGGAAGCCGCTGTACGCTTTGTCGAGGTCGTGCAATAGCTCCCTCGTCTGGTCGTCGTCGATCTCCTCCACCGCCCGCATTGAGTTGAGCGTGACCAGCCACTTCTGAACGAGGTCGCTCGGCTCAAAGCCGGCGGGGAGGGCGGGAATGCGAGTCAGAGAGTCCATGAGGTCGCTCATGAGCTGAGGGGGGGGTGAGTGTGCGCCACACACATAAACACACGTGTGAACAAAGCACACACGTGTGAACAAAGCACACACGTGTGAACAAACGAACAAGCGTAACCCTCGTGACTTAACCCTAACGCAACGAGCGGCTCAAAACAAACACGCTGCCCCTTTTGTTCACACCGACTTATAAGTTCTGGGCCAGAGGTGTGTGTGTATGGGCAGTCGGCGCGTCGCGGCACGACGCGTTCACAACGCCCCCCCCCCTCCGTGCTCGCTTCGTAAGTGCGGCCCTTGCTGCCCCGGACAGGTTGACTTACGGGGTGTATCTCGTCCACCGCCCTCTGGTCCAGCCTTACGGCGTCCATGAGCGTGATGAAGTGCTGCACCGTTTCCGCGACGCGAACGGCGTCGGTGGAGCCCGGGGTGTTCGCTTGCCGATGGAGAGTCGTGGCGGGGACGCCCGTCCTGAACAAACGGTCGAAAGCGCGGGGGCAGTCCAGGGTGTATTCTTTGAGGAACGTAGACGTGTCAATGGTCGACGAGAGCGCGGCTTCGGTCGTCTTGAACTGCGATATTAACTTCATGCAGGAGGAAGTGTACTAGCGAGAAGGGTGTTAGAAGGGCGGGCTTCGGCAGTGCAGAAACGAAAAGGCGGTGCAGAAACGAGACGAGCCGCTCGTCACTCACCTCGTCCGCCGTGACCAGGTCGCGCGCGTATGCCCTCTCGAGGGATTCAGTGGATCTTATAATTGCATAGAGATCTGCCAGGTCGTCCATCTTTGTGCGGTCGCGGGCGCTGGTGTATAGAGGGATCGCTGCCGACATTATTATATCGGGGTGGCGCGGGGAGAGGGGGGCGGGCTGAGAGGGGGCTCTGGGGGGGAGGGTTAGAGAAACATGAGTATAACAACATGAGAACTCTCAAATCTTGGAGCAGATTCGAGTTACTATTCACCCGTGCCCTGTTTGCTGTAGGACAGGCCGGTATCTGAGAGTATGAAGGGGGGTTTGGTGAAAACATTAGCGCGTGGCCAGCGTGCAGCGCGCTCGCGAGTTACCAAGAGTTTGGCTAGGAACTCTCCAAGCTAAAACAGGATTCGTGCGCCTTTGTTTGCAACGCGCGCTATTTCCTGGCACAGAACAATATCGCTCGCCTTCGATTGATCACACCGCCGCCCTCTTGTTCGCAGTATGTGTGTGGGTTGTAAGTTCTGGGCCAAAGGTGTGCGTGTGGCGATTAAAGAGGCTTCTGCGACTCTGGCAAGACTTGTATCATTGCCATCCTCACTTCCGCAGTGAGCTCCTTCTCCGTCTTCCCCACGCTCGTGATTGGTGCCCCCACCACGATGGTCGCGTTGATTGATGTGGAAGGGCGCATGGGCATGGCCCAGTTGATGGGCATGACTTTCTCGGCGCCGATTATTGACAGAGGGACAATGGAGGCGCCGGACTCGACTGCCATTTTGAACGACCCGCGTTTGAACGGCATCAGGCGTCCTGTTCGGGAACGGGTGCCCTCGGGGAACGTGCACAGAGGGATGTTCTTCTCGAGGGTTGTGATACCCTGGCGCAGCGTGAGGATTTGGGAGCGGCGATTGCTGCGGTCGATGAGAATGTGCTTCGACAGCTTCATACTCTGTCCGAGGATGGGCACTTTCGTGAGCTCCTTCTTGGCGACAATCTTGTAGTTCCTCCACCCGATCGCCGCCCCGAGGTACGGGATGTCCATCCAAGAGCAGTGGTTGGCGACGTACATGAGCGGCGGGGAAGGGAGGGGGGAGGAGAAGAGGGAGGCGGGGGGGATCGCGCCCGGCAGCAGCTTGATGGTGGGGAAGCAGCGTGTGAAGCGAAGGAGCGAGATGCCCCAGACGTGAGCCAAGAAGACGGGCACGCGGCGGTCGGGGTCGACGTTCAGGCGAAGCACTCGGTTCAAGACGAAGTACGATGTCCAGGTGATGAAGTTGTAGAACGACCAGATGATGCCGAGATAGATCGACGTCAGGCCGTAGTATAGTCCGTACAGGTTGATGCGGCCGACCTTGGGTAACTTGACGGAGGTGGATCGGAAGGCGGCGTCATAGGAAGTCGGGAGGGGGGAAGTGGGGGTTATGGAGGAGGGGGTTGAGGAGGGGGTTGAACTGAGGTGGGGAACGATGCGGGTTTTCAGTACGCGGGTTTGAGTTGGGATTGAGGTGAAGGCGTAGCCTTTGAAGGACAGGATCAGCATGCAGAGAAGAATGTTCATGACGTTGCGGTGAGCCATTTAGGAGGTAGAGGGGAGAGGTTTTGTGTGAAGTCTGGTGATGGTTGAGGCGGGGAGGAAGGTGTTTGTAGTGGGCGATAAGGTCAGTAGTAGTAAGTCGGCGAAGGTTGAATGAATGAAGCGGATGAGCGAACGGTTTCACGAATTGAGTAGCTGCCGTCGCGGGCGATAACGATGATGGCAGGGCGGAAAGTCCAGGAGACGACAACTGTAATTCAACGCCACACCTCCACACGTACAGCTGTACCGACACAAGCGGACACAAGTGACTCGACACAAGTTCATTCCTCCCATCTGTAAATCGAATCGTCTCTTGTCCGCGCCGCCACACCCGAGCGTGTCTGGGCGCTCGTAGCATGATTTGGGAATCCCCGTTTCCCCCGGAAGCAGATCTGCCTCCAACGAGTGTGCATCCGCTAGATACCAGCCGCGGCATCGAGCGCGAGAAGGCCCCAGGCTCCCCTTCCCCAACCCAGCGAAGATGCGGACGAGAGCGCCCCAGGCCAAGAGGAGTCCGCCCGGCGACTTCCTGGCGTGGGAAGATCCGCCGAAGAAGAAGAAGAAGACGTTCAAGGCGCTCAAGAAGGGGCAGATCGTGGCCGCCAGTTCAAAGGCAAGGGGAAGTTCTACAAAGCCAGGATCTCGAAGGTGCTCGACGATGACGAGTACAACATCGACTTTGACGACGGTGACAAGGACAAGAACGTGGCTCGCAAGTGCATCAAGCCGATGGACGACGAGAGCAGCTCTGATTCCGATTCCGGCGAGCGCTATGACGAGCGCTATGACGAGCACTACAAGCGCACCAGGTAGTTATCACTAAGTGTAACTGTGTGACAGCGTAACAGCATCAGCTTAGCTTAACACCGCTCACATTCCCCACACTTCCTCTCCTTTTGCCGCACCCTCCACAGCCAACCGCCTTCGCTGCGAGACTCCCACTCAGCAGCTTCCAGTTAACTTTCACCTCTCGCTTCCCTGCGACCTCCACACCCCCCATCCACTTCCTCCCTCTCCTCCTCTCCTCCTTGACCTTGTCCCCCCCCTCTGCTCTCCCCACGACCACCGCCGAGTAACCGCCAAGCTTGATGTCCCCCACAACTCCCCCCCCCTCGACCTTCGTCGGCACGCCCGCCGCAGCCGGCACCTCGGCCCCGTCCTGTCCCTCCGCACAACCCCACACATACGCCTCCCCCTCCGTCGTGACCACCGCCGTGGTACAGAATCCCGCGCTGACCTTCTCCACCCGCCGGTCCGTCCCCTTCCCAAACGCCGCCATTCTAACCGGCGAAAGTACCGCCGTGTACGGCAACCCCAACCCCAGCTGCCCGTCCGTACCATCGCCAAACACGTAGCACGAGCCCTCGGCGTCGCAGCAAACGGTATGGTACGCGCCCACCGCCACGTCCGTGACGAAAGGCGCCCCTTGATCAAGTGACGCATCAAACTCCACAACAGTAGGCTCGGGAGAGATGAAACTCTTGTCACTGTCGGGGTTGGCGCGACCGAGCGCGCCAGAGTCGCCGAAGCCCCACGTTATAAGCTCCCCGGCGCTCGTCACTGCGGCCGAGTGCAAATCCCCCGCCGCCGCCGCCTTCACCCCTCTGACTGTCCTCGGACTAAACACGTCGTTGAAATCAGGAGGCGTCCTCGCCTCTCCCGCGTCCTTAAACGTCGCCCCAGATTCAACCCCAACAAGCGTCGGAACCAGAACGTCCCTCTCGTCGAAGTCCTTCACTGTCGTCCCCAGCCCGTTCCGGCGAGTCTTCAAAGGCAGCATGTGCCCGAGTCGACCGCCGAATCCAGCACCAGTGGAGTACACGTACCTGCCCACACGCATGTCATGTTAGTCACACACACGTGAACAAAGGGGGGTCAGTGTGAGCAAAGGGGAGGTCGGTGTAAACGAAAGCGGTCGAAACGCGGCGCAGCAAAATCGCTGTACCGCTCGCGGCTTAGCAAGAGATCTCGTTAGCGAACTCGCTCGCGAACAGCGTTCAGCGCCGCTACGTACCCGTGGGGGGTGCTCACGAAGAGGGAGTGCTCGCGGCCGCACGCGATGGACTTTATCTTGACGATCGGGAGGGCCGCAGTCGGCTGCATCTCCGGTGTATCCTCCACGGGTCCGTTCAAAAACTCCCTCACCATCACCGGCCGCCCGACCTCCCCACAGTCACCACCAACCCCAAGACGACCGGCCTCCCCCCATCCACACGAGAAGCACACGCCATCACTGGCCAGGAACACCGTGTGTTCCCTCCCGCAGCTCACCATGACCACGTGGCGTCTGTACTCCACCGTCCTCGGTATGTCGACCGTAAAGAGAAGAGGAAGTTCTTCCGGTGCTGGATCGAGGAAATAATCCCTGTACTGGTCGCTATCGACGCCAAGACGACCGGCTTCGGGCAGGCCGAATGTGAGCGCGCAGAGGCCGGTGGGGCCAGTGGCCAGGATACAGTGGTGGCGGTAGCCGGAGGAAATCGTGAGCGGGTGGCTGGCTGAGAGGTAGGGGGAGCTGGAGATGGCATCTACACTGGTGCCAAGGGGGAGCTGGGTGGCGGTCATCACGTTGAGCGGGCTGTAGGCTGATGAGGAGGATTCACGGGCGGCCGGGGACTTCCCCGTGAGCAGCCCGGAGGTTAGCAGCGTGGCCATGACCAGCGGCGGGGTTCAAAGTTATTATTTACTCAACGTTTGTGTCCGACGCACAAAACTACTTGTCGGGTGCGAGTAGAGCCAATGCTTTGCAATGAACAACACCATCAATTACTCAACTATACTGTGTATCCGTTGAGACTCCTCTGCAGCCAGTCGTACGTGCTAGTACTCCAGTCATTAAGGGCGTACGCGACCAGTTCCTTGATGAACTCCTGCCGCTCCCTCCTGGTCCTGCCTCCGCCCTCCAGCCTCCTTACGATCCCCTCCGCCACCGCCCGCGCCTTTTTGCCGCTTCGCTCCTTCCCTCCTTCCGCGCTCGTCACCTTTATGCCCTGTTCCACAATGAGCGCGATCTCCTCTCTGTGCTCTCTGCAAATTTCGAACCCCTTCTCGAAGAGCTCGAGAAATTCGGTCGCCCGACCCCCCCAGCCCCCAAACACGTCCCAATACTCCTGCGTGAGCTTCATGGGCGCGCGCTCGTTGAAGATCGGGACCTTGGCCATCTTGGGCGTGTCGCCCAACACGTACCCGAAGTCAATGTGAATTATGGTGCCGTCCCGCGTGAGCATGATGTTGCCGTTGTGTCGATCCTTTATCTGCAGTATGTAGCACACCAACGAGTAGCCCACGAGGCTGCGAGGGTCGTGTGAGTGAGGGTTACAAGATTTCAGGTGCCATACACGCAGTGTGAGCAAACGAGGTGCTTTGTCCCAAACGTGCAGTGTGAACAAAGGAGGCGCTTTGAAAGACGCCCTGCCGCGCTTTGTCCGCTTCGCTCGCCCCTTCCGCTCACCTTCTCAGAAAGCGCGTCTGCGCGTTCTTGACATCCGCCCCGAACGCGCGCTTGAAGAAATCGGCCAGCGAGGTGAACCCGTCCGTGTTCTTCTTGAGCTCGTCGACGCTCACGCTGTCCCGAATGACCTCGATGACGCCCTTGTCGTGCCCCGTGCACGTGATACTGTACGGGCGAAGCGTCGGCCCGCAGGGGATCTTCTCGAAGAGCGTGCTGATGTGCTCGATGAGCATCATGACGAGGCTCTCCTTCCGCACGTCGTCGCCCGACTTGATCACGAACGAGCACAGCTTGCGCCGCGGGATGTGACTGAACGGAGAGGTGCGGGTCGTGGATCGCTCCAGCTCGGCAAACGGGATCCCGAACACTTTGTCGAGCAGCTCGAGGCCCGTCGTCAGCGGGGGCGGAGGGGAGGGGGGGTCGCTGTAGTACGGCATGGAGGACGGGTCAAGCTGGTAGGGGGAGGGAGGAGGGGGCGGGGGCGAAGAATAGGGACCGCCGTAGCTCGACGGGGGAGCATAGGAATCGGAGGGAGCGTATGAATCGGGGGGAACATATGAATCGGGGGGAGCTCGTCCGAGCTGGTAGCTTGCGGGAGGAGGGGGAGACGCGCACTCGTCTTCGTACCCGCCTCCTCGCGGCTGCTGCACCTCCCCCACCCACCCCACTTCCTGTTCGGGTTCACGCGTGGATTCGCACGGCGGCTCCTCGCCCCAAGTCCTGGGGTCGTTCTCGTCCCAGTCGACCTCCGCGACCTCCGCCATGAGCAGGAAAGGCGCCTTCTCCCTCGAGCTGAGCATCCTTGCGTGTTCGGGCAGAACGCGCAGGATCTTGTACACCCCTGGGGCTGGCGCGGGGGCTGCGGAATCGGACGTTGTCGTCGTGGGCAAGTGCAGAGGCACGCTGTGCAGCAACGCGGCCGACACGGACACGGGCTCGGCGGGGAGCTCCCAGGGCGTTGGGTTCTCGAGAGTCAACTCGCCGTGAGAGTGCATTCGCCGGGAGAGGATGTAGTTGAGCGAGTGCAGCTTGGACTGCAGGAACGGCAGGCGCTGGTGTTTGGGGAGGCGCACCATGTCGAAGGACAGGCGGGTCAGCACGTCGATGAAGTACATGGAGTCGCCCATCATGTTCGCGCGCTGCTGGGATTGGGGGGGGAGCGGGACGGGCGGGTGGAGGGTGTTGAAGGCGGTGAACGACTCCCACATCTTAAGGAACCTGAACAGGTCAGTTTTGTAGTTCCCGTACCGCTCCATGACGTCAGCGTACTCCGGTGGTGATAGGATGTAAACGTGTTTGTACCTGGTAAGTATTGGTAGCATTTCGCCGAGTAGTGACTCTAGGAGCCAGCAGATGTGGGTTGCGGAGAGGGGGGAGGTTGGGTTGGGGGAGGTTAGGAGGGTCATTGTGTGGGGGGTGTAGGGGTATTGGGTGGAGAAGAGGAGGAGGAGGGAGGGGAGGAGGTTGGTGAGGGAGGGGGAATTTGAGTGGAGGGAGGTGAGGAGGGAGGAGAGGTAGGCGTGCCGGAGAGGGCCGGGGGGGATTCTGGAGAGGGTGGTTGTGATGGCGTGTTTGAAGGATTGGAACGTTTGGGGGACACCATTAGCATCATGAGTGTGTGGAGTTTGAGTGTGTGGAGTTTGAGTGTGTGCATAACTTGCGCTCGCATCACTCCCATGTGTGGGTTCTGTTCGGCCACAGTCTGGTAGGCTGTTTACCGGTCGTCGCCGCTCATCGCCAGTCTCGTCCCTCGGATAGTAGTCCTGGTTCCACTCGTTGTTTCCTGCCGGTGTTGGCGAGGGAGTGGGCATTGGTGAAGGTAGGTGGGGGAGGGGTGGA
>Ga0307985_10001751_pt1 | contig 12249 bp, 1 predicted proteins | sample EllFjometageno80_FD_203155 | JGI IMG/M metagenome (GOLD analysis project Ga0307985, IMG submission 203155) | Marine microbial communities from Ellis Fjord, Antarctic Ocean - #80 | ecosystem: Environmental > Aquatic > Marine > Unclassified | place: Southern Ocean | collected 2014-10-09 | reverse complement strand
CCTCCCTCCCCCCTCCTCTCCCCGCACTTATCTTGCCTGCTGCTCGCGCGCTCCAACTCCCTTCTCGCCCAGGCCCACGTGCACGAGCAAACGCTCCAAAACCTCGTCGAGTCGCTCCACCCGCCGCTCAACCAGTACATGAACTCCACCCTCCCGTTCCTTCTCACCTCGACGCATCCCCTCGTCCACTCCTCCCTCATCTCCAAAGCAACGTCCACCTTCGCCGCCTCCCAGCGCGCCGTCACGTTCACTCACGGGCTGTACAAGTCCTGCCTCCTCGCCGCGGCAGCCGATGCGTGCGTGGCGGCCCGCCTCGTTCCAGACCTTCCAAAGGCGTGGGACAAGGCGGCCATTGCGATTCGGAAGCTGGGCAGGGAGGAGAAGGAGTACTTCCGGGCGCTCGCGGGGAGCAATGGGAGCATTTGCTACCAACTCACGGGAGACGGGAGTTGCGAGCTGTTTTGGGAGACTTTTGATGACTAGCACACTCGTCGTTTATACTCTCTTCCTCATCCCTCCCCGTTCGCTCGCTCTTTTGGGCGACTTTTGATGACTAGCACACTCGTCGCATGATAACCACCTCACTAATATACTCTCTTCCTCCTCCCTCCCCGTTCGCTCGCTCGCTCCTTCCTCGCTGCTTGCCCTCCAAAGTCGTTTATATTGATAACCACCTCACTAATATACTCTCTTCCTCCTCCCTCCCCGTTCACTCGCCCGCTCCTTCCTCGCTGCTTGCCCTCCAGAGCATGTATGTCATCCCGGTCTCCGCCCGCGTTTCCTTAAGTGTAGTACGCAACTAGCGGCAAGACCGAAACAACCCACCCTCCTTCAAACCTCCCTACCTACCCACTTTCCCCGCTTCACCCCCCCAGCAAACCTACGCGTCCAACGAGAACAGCAGTGCGACGCCTGCCAGCGTGCACCTGTTCCTGTCGAGCGTGTCGACCTGCAGAGTGGCCGTGAAGATGAACACGTGTCCCCTGAAAGTGGTGTAGTACACCGGGCAGTTGTAAAGGTGCTGCTCCGGCCTCATGTACCCGACGGCCTGCGGGTCCCAGTCGCTCTGGATCTGCACGGCCTTGATGTAGATCAAGGGCATGAGCGGGTAAAGCTCCTTGGGGTAGCTCTCCGCGATCGCGCCCTTGCACTCAGTACCACTCACGTCACACGCGTCGTAGCCGTCCGTGGCCCACCTCGCGCCCTCCATGTAGATGCCGTGCACGTACACGCCATCCTCGGGGTACTTGGTCGCGTCGGCCTTCTCCGCCATGGTAGTCAGATGCGTCTCCGTGCTCATCTGGTCCAGCGCGTTGCCCGTGCTCCTACTGACGACCTGCTTGATCGCGGTCAGGAAACTAGTCGGGTTGAACAGAGCGCCCATACACAGACTGTACGGCAGCTCCAGCGTCCCGGTCCACTCGATCAGCTGCTCGACCCTCAATTGGGTGTCCGCGAACCAGGGCATCAAGCCCTTGCTGCTCGGCCAGGCCCACTTCTCCCAGCTCGCCTTGTGGAACGGGTTCCTGCCCGGCACCTCGTACAAACTCAATGCCGTCAACAGATCCTCCATAGGCTGCGTCATGTTCAATGCGCCCGCCATGCCCTTCAGCAGCTCGTCGAGACTCGCGCTCATCACGTTCAGCAACAAGTTCATCCTTCCGCACTCCTGCTTGACCACCAAAACGTAAGGCGCCTGGCCTCCCGTCAGCAGAGGCTCGGCCCTCTCGTCCAACGTAACCAAGTCGAACAGTGCCGGCAAGTCGGTCAAGATGGCGTTAATGGTGTCAGTAACGCCGCCCCCTGCTCCCTCGCCTCCTCCGCTGCTTCCCGCGCTCAGCCTCAAAATCGTGCCGAACATGTCCGTGGTAGCGCCCATCAAGTACGCGATCTCACTGTTGGGGTGCAACCCGTACAGAGGAGGCGCCTCGGGGGGCAGCTTTTCCTTGGTGTTCTCGATGTAGTCGTCCAACTTCATGCCCTCCGGGTTGGGGCTGTTGAAACCAGGCGAGAACTCGCCCCCGCTCATGACGATGTCGGGCTGCATCAACACGGCCAAATACGTGTTGTCCACCTCACGGTCCCAGAAGTCCGTGATGTGCCCTCCGTACATAATCTCGCCGAAGATGTACCTCAGATCCTTCCAAGGCACGACGTCGTTGCTGTTCAAGTAATCCTTGCACACGTCACTGCAGATCATCAAATCTCCAGTGTTGAAGCTGTACTTCCTCGACCATCCGATCTGGCCGAACCTGATTCTGCCGACCATGACACTGTGGAAGAAGCACAGCGTGTACAGGCAAGCCTTGTACTCGTTGCTCTTCTTGCAGTCTTCCAAGTACTCATCGCTGTAAAGACTGAACGCCCTCACGATGTTACTCTTCAAGTCGCTGGGCGCCTCGTTCGCGACCTTGATGCAGCACTGCAACAAACTCTCGGGCATGTTGCTCTGGTAGGCGAAGCCTGGGGGCTCGCCACTCACGAAGCACCTGAAGTCGGCGTGCGCCGTCTCGGCGCAGATCTCCAGCTTCCTGTCCAGCTTGGTCAGCCAGCTCTGCATCAAGTGCACGTTCTGGAGCATGACCCAGCCGCCCTTCGCGGCCATCTTCTCCAGCATGTTCTCGGCGTTCGCCTCCTGACCCTGTCCCATGCTGATGTTCACAAACGTGCCCTTCTCGGTGCTGATGCCCAAGTTCTTGCCCAAACTCTCGACCATGGGAGTTGGGTCCACGCCGGGGAACAGCACGAAGAACATGGGAGTGCTCGCGCTACTCTCCTGGTACGTGGTCTTCATGTCCAGAGGGTTCTGGAAGACGTACTCCTGGCCCATCGTGCCGGCAATGTAGTTGCTCATGGCGAACGTGGCCCTGTCGGGCCTGATCGCCCTCACGAACACCAGCTTCTGCTGGGTTGTGAGATCATTCAGAACTCCCGGCATCGGCTGGTCCTCGGGAGAAGCATGGTTGTACCAGACCTTCCATTCCGCCGCGTTGGCCTCCAAATTCTCGCTCATGTTAGCAAACGCGGGCACCATGTCGCCCAAACTGTTCGCCAAACCCAAGGTCTGCGACAAGTTAATATCCGGCATCCACTCCGCGACGGCGTCGGTAACCAACTGGCTGGTCGTAACAGACCCGTCCTCAGCGGTAACCTCCGCGTCATTGCTCTGCATCAAGTTCAGCAGCATGCTGTCCACATACCTCTTGTCCAGCTGCTTGTCCGCAACCTGCAGCGTGAGCGCGAACAGACTGACGACCGTGAGCTTGTCCTTCTCGAACAGGCCCCTCCTGATGTAGTTGAACGTGGTGCTTGTAATGTTCTCGTACAGCTTGGAACACCTGGCCTTGTAGTCGATGGTCTTCTCGATCTGGTCCTTCTTGGCATAGATCGTGACGGGCTTGCCGTTGGCCATCTTCAACTCGGTCATCTCAACAACGTAAGTTCCGTCCGCCCTGACCTCCATCACCTTGCCCACGCCGAAAACGTCTACATCGCACAAGTCCCCCACGCTGCACAGCAAAGCGGCCTCGGAGGCCTTCTTCTTCTGCATGTTCAACATCAGACCGCCCATCATGTCCGCCATGTGGTTGCCCTCGGAGCTCCTCAACTTGTCGGCGTTCTTGATGTCCTCGTCGCTAGCCTTGAACGCCGCGCCCAGAATGTCGTGGTTCCAGTTGAACCTCTGCGTCATGATGATCTTCTTGACGTTGACCTTGAGCCTCTTCATCAGGCTCATCTTGCTCTTGGGCTTGCCGGCGCTCTCGGCCTCCTTGTCGTCGTGCTGCACCTTCTCGATGCCGCTCTGGAACACGACCACGAAGGCGTTCAAACTGTAAATGTAGTACGTGTGGATCTTCACCAGCTCGTTCATGATGAAGAACAACTGTGCGCCTCTCCTCGCGACCGGGCGGTACTTCTCGCTCGTCTTGTTGATCGAGATGGCCGTTTTCTTGCCCGCGGCGAGCTTGACAGCGATGTCGTCCGCCACCCTCTTGCTCTCCTCGAGTCCCTCAATCAGCTCGACATCCTCGGTGATGTCGCCCTCGGCCTCGGCCAAGCCCTTCAAAATGCCGTCCTCGAGCTCGGCGATCTTGACCATGAACTCGTTGGCCTGGTGAATCAAGCCGGCCTTCTGGGAAGCCAGTTCCGGCCTCTCCTTCCTCACGACGAGCGCAAGAAGCTGGTCCTCCAGTCCCTGGGGCGTGACGGCGAAGTTGACCAGAGTACACTCGGCTTGAATCTCGGGCGCGAAGTTGGGGTTGCTCAACTTGGTGTGCAAGTAAAGCCTGAAGTTGCTGTTGAACTCGACCTCGTCCTCGCCCAACTTGCAGAAGAACGAGTTGCCTCTCTTGAACGTGGAGCGCATGATGACCGGCATGATGATAGCGTCGATCGCCTCGCCCATGTTCTCAATGAGCATGGGGTAACCCTTCTCCAGACTGAGCTTCATCTTGACCAACAAATCCTTGTTGCCCAAACGGGCGATCTGCAGCGGTCTCTCCTCACTGTTGGCGAAGTGCTTGACCCACGCGACGCCCTGCAGCTGCGGGTCGATCATGAGCGGGTAGCGCGCACTTCTGCACACGATGCTGCCGTTCTCGGTAGAGACGGGGTCGGCGGGCAGGCCCTTGCTGTTCCACAGGGCGACCTCGGCATCCGTGGTCAAGGTGCTCAGCGGGTCGGCGGGCATCTTCATCGGCAGAGGGCCGCCGGCGTTGGCCTCCATGAGAATAGGCAGCCACTTGTTGTACACCAAATTGTCTCTGTACGGCTTCGTGAAAGGGCCGATGTAACTAATGAACGCGGCTCCCAAAAGACAGTCGCCAATCAGCAAGTACTTGTTGGCGGCCAAGTCCTTCACGCCCTGGTTCCACCTAACGTTCTCGCTAGCGAGAGCGCCGATCAAACGGTTGGCCATGTCCAACTTGCTCGTACCCTTGGCGACGGTGGCCTCGGCGTTGGCCTTGGTCTCGTTCGCCTCGTTGAACTGGGCGGTCAGCACGGCGAGCTTCTCCTGGAGCTCCTTGACCTGGGCGTTCACGTCGGCCAGCTTGGCGTTGGCCTCCGCAAGCGTCACGGTCATCTCGGCCACGAGCTTCTTCTTGGGCTCGACCTGGGACACAATGTCGTAGTAGATCACGATGTTGATGACGTAGTTGCACAAACCGGCGGCGGCGGGGTTCTTGTTCTGGATGATCTCGGGCTTGAAGTGCTCCATCGCGATGTACTTCCTCACCTCCTTCCAGTTGACCTCAGGCACCTGCTTGTTGTCGAACGCCTCCTTCAGTCCACTGCAGTCGGACAGGAACGCCTTCAAGTCCTGCATGAGAGTCTTCTTGGCGGCGCCCCAGTTCTTGTCGTCGTCCTTGATCTTGCCACTCTTCTGGACCTTGAACGCCTTCGCGGACGTCAAAGGAGTGCCGGCGAAGAGAGTCATGCACGCAGAAAACACGTCGTCGACTCCGGGGGGAGGCGTGGACATGCCCTTGGCGGACTGAAGATCCTTGAGCTGCACAGTGTCCAGGGCTGCCATGGCAGCTTCGACGGCAGGGATTGCGTTGGCCAGGTCCTTCTCGGCGCTGTCCATGGCCTCGGTAACCTCCTTCTGGATGATAGCGACCTTGGCGGCCTCCTCGTTAGCCTTCTCGGTCTCGAACTCAACAACGGCTTTCTCCTCGGACACAACCTTAGCGATGCCGGCCGCGGTCGCGGCCTTGCCGTTGGCGTCCTCCACCATGATGGCCAGGTCGGCCTTCAGGGCGTCGACGGAATCTCCGCACTCCTTGAGCTTGGCAACTCCGTTACTGAGCCTGAAAGATGCAGTGTCGTTCTCCAGCCTCTTGGCAGCCAAAAGCTTCTCGTAGCCGGCGAGCAGCTCGAGGTAAGACTTGGGCGTCGTGAAGACGGTACGGTTCTCCTTCGCCTTGAACTCCTTCGCGGCCTCATTGACGGTGCTGAAAGAGCGGGGGAAGAAGAGAGTGATACCGGCCTTGATCTCTTCGGTGCCGAGATCCATGTCTGCGACGAAGCGCAGGGCGACGGACGCCAACGCCTCCTCGGGCCACGGCTGGAACCAGTCGATGGTCGTGCAGTTCACGAGGGCGGGGAACTTCAAGCAACGGTTCCTGAAGGCGTCTCCGATGGGGGAGAAGCACAACACGACGTGCAGGTTCTTGCGGACCATGCTGATGAAGTAATCGTACAGACCGGCGGGGTCGAGGCCGGCTCCGGCGGCCTTGGCTTTGCTCACGACGTCGTTGCAGACGGCATCGAGCTCGTCCTGCGCGTACAAGTCGGAGATCTTTCCGGAGGAGAGCAGATCGTTCATGTAAACGAGAAACTTCTCGTCGGTGATTTGGTTGTCCGTGAAGAGCCACATGACGCCCTCCTGCTTGACGCCGGCGATGCGGTACATTGCCTGGATGTCGGCCTTCAAGTCGTTGACGCCGTACGTGTTGGTGATGGTGATAGCCATGGGCTTGAAGCCGCAAATGTGGGACGACAACCTCGACAGGGACTGCTTTCCGGATCCTCCAACTCCAACAAGCATGCAGTGACCAGCGGTGTTGTTGATGACGCGGGTGATGCGGCACACGTGGCGCATGGCGTCCTCGAACAGGACCAAGTCCATGACGGCATTGGTCTCGTTGTAGTCCTCCAAGGCGGCATCAAGACTCTTCTTCAAAACATCGGTGGAGGCGACCTGGTCGTACACGGGCTCCTCGCCGAGGCCGTCCATGAAATGGCAGAAGAGGAGAGGCTCGGGCTTATCTCCCGTGAACTTGGAGAAGTTGAACGAGGGCATGGCGGACTTGGCCTGTTTCTGGACGAGCTCCTGGAACTGGGCCTGGTGCTCGGGCGAGACGAGGCGATCGGCGTACACGCGCTCGCACTCGTGGAGCCACACGTTAGCGAACTTCTCGGCCTTGTTGAAGCGCGCGGGCGTGGTCATCATGAGGCCTCCGAAGACGGACGCGAGGTGGCGGAGGTTGAACACGTAGTGAAAGTTAGCCGCGGTCTTGCGGAACGTCGACTGCACGGCGTTGTGCACGTTGAGCGTGCCCTTGATAACGTCCTCGCAGATGCCGATGATCGACTTGTCGAACTCCCAAGACTCGAAGTGTCCGAGAAGGAACGTGTTGAAGATCGTGAGGATGGACTGCTCGTTGGGCGCGGTGACGCCGAAGGCGGTGAACCAGCGCTGCAGGCGGGGGTTGATCAGGAAAGATCCGGCAGTGGGGTTCATGGCCGTGACGTACTGGCACTTCGTGATGGTCTTGAGGGTGAGCTTGGTGATGTCGTACCAGTGGTTGTAGTCCATGTGCTGGCGCATCAGAGAGATGCCAGACTGCGTGTTGTACGTGTCGACCATGGGCAAGTTGAGATCGTCGATGAAGAGAATCATGGTGTGGCCGTTGGAGGGGCCGAAGGTGGTTCCCGAGAGCTTCACGAGGGGCGCCTCGAGGATGGCGCGGAGGGCCTCGCCGGACGTGTAGAAGTTCATGGAGACCGACAGCGACTCGTACTGGTCCTTGTCGAGGTCGCCGAGCATGCCGTTGACGAGCTGCGTCTTACCCTGGCCGGCGTCGCCGCAGAGCATGACTGGGAAGCCGTTGGCGACGAGGGAGTTCATCCAGAACGCGATGGAGGAAGTCTCGCCAGTGGGGACGGTAAGTTCGCTCATGGCCATCGTCTTGGAGTCGAACTTGACCTCCTTGAAGACGGGGGACTGGCTCCACTTCTCGAAGACGTTGGACTTGGGGTCGAGCCAGTAGTCAAAGACGGTGCCGGCGCCGGGGATGTTGATGCTGCGGGCGGACTGGTGGGCCTTCCACCAGTCAGAGAAGCGCTTCTTGTAGTCCGTGCCGTCGTCGCCGACGCCGAGCGAGGAGCCGAAGGCCCAGATTGCGCAGAACACGAAGTTGGACTCGAGAGAGCGGTTGTTCTTGCAGATTGCCGCGGTGAGCGTGCCCTCGAGGAGACGCAGGAGGGACATGACCAGAGAAGTCTCGAAGTAGGGGACGAGCGTGGTCATCTCCTTCTTCATGACGCGGAGCGTCTCGGGAACGTACGCGTCGAAGCACTCGGTGAGCAGCTCGCAGACACTCACGGTAGCGACTTCGCCAAGCCACTTGGACTGGGGAAGGAACTTGATCCAGGAGGCAACGACCGCCTTCCACTGGAAGCCAGTGTCGGTGGAGATGTAGAGAATACCGGCACGGGATACGGTAGCGGGGGTCGCGTACGTGAGATCGCGGATCTCGAAGATCATGCGCATGTGGGGCTTGAGGGGGATGCGCTCGTTGGAGGCGAGCGTGAGCATCCTGTTGTCGTCCATGACGGAGTTCATGGACTCGATCCAGTTCGCATCGAGGTCGCCATCGAGGAGGATCCACTTCGGGAACTCGTCGTCGATCTGCGAGAGGTTACGCATGATGGTAGAGAGCAGGCCGTCCTTCCAGTCGCGCGTCGCGAGGTTGATGTAGCCGTAAAGATCCTGAGTGTCCATCGTCTTGGGGTTGACGTCGACGATCTGGACTGGGCCACCGCGCTCGCCCTCCTTGGGGGTGGCGTACCTGATCTTGCGCGCCTCCTGCAGGCACAGGGTGGCGGTGGACTTGCCAGCAACGGGGGGTCCCATCGTGAACACGCAGTGACGGATCTCGAGAAGCTCGTCGAGCTGCACGCACTTGAGCACGAAGGTGGGGTCCGCGTGAAGCTTGAGGGACTCGCACGCCTTGATGATGCACTCCTGCATCACGTTGTCGACCTGACGCTCGGGGTTGAGTCCGGGGAACAGGTCGCCGAGCAGGCCGTGGAAGACGATCTCGTCGACCTGGACAATCTTCGGGACGTTGAAGTCACGGAGCGCGCGCATGAGCACGGCGTCCTCGGAGGCGTCGGGGTCGCCACGCTTGAGCTGTCCGGCAACAACGAGCACGGACTTGATGGCACGGAGCCCCCAGTCGTAGTGCTCCTGCTTGGAGAGCAAGTCCTTGAGCAAGTTGTACAGCGTGAAGAACTTGGTCGCGAGGGACTTGGCGGTGGTGAAGCCCTCCGCCATCATCATGTTCTCGCAGATGAGCACGAGATCGGGCGTCATGACCGTCATGGGGCGGAAGAGCGCCTTGAGGCCCTCGGGGAGGGCGGAGCGGCCCAAGTACCCGGGGTTCATCGTAATGTACGAGCCAGTGGTCTGGTTAAGGTTGACCATGTCGCCCTCAATCATAATCTGCTTGGAGCCGATAGCCTCGTGCTTGTACATCTTGATGCCGTCGGTGACGCACTTGTACTGTACGGAGCAGACTGAGAGCACCTCGGGGATGAGGCGGTTGAACTCGTCGAAGCAGCCCCACGCTCCGGAGGAGGAGAGACCCTTGAAGATGTTGCCGAGGGACTGGTAGTCCATCTCGGGGGAGCAGTTGAAGACGTAGCAGCACTTGCCGAGCGCGTTCGCGAGATCCTTGGTGGACTCGGTCTTGCCGGTTCCGGCGGGGCCGGCGGGCGCGCAACCCATGGACAGGTGGAGAGCCTGGGTGGCGGTGACGTAAATACGATCGGTGAGGGGAGTCACCACGAGGCGACCGCCGTTGCCGAGGTACTCGAAGTCGTAGTAGAAGGACGCGTTCAGGATGTCGCCCTTGCCCTTGGAACGCCCGTCCTCGTCGTCCTCGAGGCGCTGCTTGAGCTGAGCCTGCCACTGGAAGTCGTCGTTCGCGAGCGACTTCTCGAAGATGAGCTTCTCGACGATGTCACGGGAGTGAGCGTCCATGGTGATCATGACCATGACGCGCATGCGGTCGGACTTGTTGAGATCGCCGGAAGTGACGACGATAAGGTCCTTGAGCTGGTTCTTGATCCGGTCGATGTTCTTGTTCATCGCCTCCGGGTCGGCCCCGGAAAGGATTTCCGCCTGAGCTTGCTCGGTCTCCACGACGTAGTACATCGTCGCCGTAAGGAGCGCGATCATGACCGGGTCGGACCTCACTTCGGTGCCGTCGGGCGAGTCGCGGAGCCAATCGGTACGGGGCTGCGACTTGTAGCGCTTATAAGACCTCGTGAGGCACTTGGCGAGCGAGTGCATCTGTCCCTGCAAACTCGCCTCCATGTAGTTCTCGACCTTGCCGTTGAGCTGGATGGCCGGCTCGAAGTCGACGACCTCGACGCCGACGCCCGAGATCCAGCTGGAGGCGGTGGGGCGAGTGTCGTTTTTGGGACAGTCGATAATGAACGTCTTGGTCTGCAGGCAAACCTTGTCGACGTGCTTCATGATGATCGTCGGGTTGGACGCGTTCGAGAGAATGTCAAGAAGGTCCGCCTCGGACACGAAGTAGAAACGGGGGAACAGGCGGCGCTTGCCGTCAATGAAGTCGGACAGCGCCTTCTTGCACATCTCGTGCTCGTGCAGCATCTCCTCGAGAGACTTGAGGAGGCCCTCCTTGTTCGCGGCGACGGAGGCGTTCTTGTCAGCCCACATGCCCTTGAGCGTGGAGCGAACCAGCTTGTCGACGACCTCGAACTTCTTCGCGGCCTCGGGCAGCTCGCGCTTCACCTCGTCGGACTGGATGAAGAGCGGCTCGAGGTACGACCACATGCGCTGGAGCTCGGAGAGAGTTCCGAGCACGTCGGAGAGCGCTACGAGATCCTTCTGCCACTTGGCAGAGTCGACCTTCCAGAAGTCGTAGCGGGACGCGACCATGCCCTGGAGGATGAGCAGGTCGGCCTCGAGAGCCTCGAATTCGGCCTCGCCCATCTTAACGAGCGGAACGCCAGAGTCCTTGTACATGGTCGAGATGAGCTCGACCTTCGACCAGGTCTCCTTGAGCGTCGCGAGCTGCACCTCCTGCTTCGCCTCTTTCTGCGCCTTGTCCGTGGACTCCTCGACGAGCGCGGAGTTCTTGGGCGAGCCGAGGTCGAGGTCGAGCATGATCTTGAGCGTCATGGTCGGGTCGTTCGCGGGAAGCGTGAAGATCCTGCCGGTGCCGGTCATGATCTCGTTCCAGTGGCGCTCGCGCATCGCGGGCGTGCAGAGGGACGTAATGAGGGGGCAAACCCTGAAGAAACCCTTGGCGATCCCGTCGAGGCCGACGTACGCGTCCATCTCTTTGAGCGGCTTGGGGAGTTTCTTGACGCGCGAGACGAGCCCGCGGGAGCCCTCCTCCATGTCGTCCGGCTTGAGGTCGGACCAGAGCACGGCGGACGCCGTCTCGATGAACTTGTCCACCTCGTCGTGGAGGTTCCAGAGGGTCTTGAACTCGTCGAGGTAAATGCCGACGGCCTTGAGGAGCACGGTGGCCTTCTTGAGAGCGTCGGAGAGCTCGAGCGGCGTGGCCTTGGTGACGAAGATTCCGTGGCCCTTGATCTCGGTCTCGTGCGCCTTCTTGCACGCCTCGATGAGGTCCAGGGAAGGCTTGACGCCGGTGGCGTGAAGGATGAAGGCCTTCTTCTCGACCTCCTTCTTGTACGCCTTGACCTGCGACTCGTGCTTGGTGATCTCGTCGCGGAACCTGCCCTGGGCCTTGAGGAACTCCTTGAGCTGTGGGTCCGGTGGTTAGTGTTTGTGTGTAGGGGGGGGGGGGTTAAGTATGATGCGTGGTGTGCTTACCTTGCGCTCCTCCTCGAGCCTCTGTTTCTCCTCCTCCTCCTTCTTAATCCTCTCCGCTTCCGCAGCGGCGTTCCTCTCCGTCTCCGCCGCCGCCAGCTCCACATGCTTCTCCACCAACGCGATCTCGAACCTCTTGATCTCGTCCTGCACTACGGGCATGGCGAGGAGGTGGGCCACGATGGCCTTGTGGCCGCGGCGCTTGGCGAGCCACAGACAGTCGACGCCGGCGCCGCACTGGCGCTTGACCCAGGAGACCTTGCCGGAGAGACCCTCGGCCTTCTGGTGGGGACTGACGAGACCTTTCTCCATGAAAGCAATGAGCAGTTCCGTGTACCCGTTCACGGCACAGCCGTGGATGCCGTGGATGCCAGTTACCTCGTCGGTGGCTTTGGCGTAGGGGGACTCGGGTCCAAGCTCGTTGAGGGACGCGATGATCTTATCCTGGTTATTGCACTTGTGGTTCGAGTCCCTCTTCCATCCGCTGCAGTCGAATACTTCGGCGAGAAGCTCTTGGGCGGGGGTTTGGGGGGAGGCAAAGGGGTTTACGGGACGGGCGTTGCAGCGGTGGGCGCCGGTTTTGATTACGATGGGCTCGAGCTTGACCCCTTCGGCCTTCTTTTCCTCGGCCATGGTGGGACTGGGGA
>Ga0307985_10001750_pt1 | contig 12250 bp, 13 predicted proteins | sample EllFjometageno80_FD_203155 | JGI IMG/M metagenome (GOLD analysis project Ga0307985, IMG submission 203155) | Marine microbial communities from Ellis Fjord, Antarctic Ocean - #80 | ecosystem: Environmental > Aquatic > Marine > Unclassified | place: Southern Ocean | collected 2014-10-09 | reverse complement strand
ATGTCGAGCTGACTGCTAAAGTTTATGAAGCATTAAGCAGAGAGCTGTCCGCTTTCAGGAAGGAGAGCATAGACCTTGAGCATGACGTGGCTAGGATAATACACAAGCAAGTAGAGAATGGTTGGACTCTTGATGAGCGTGGCTCTAACCTATTACTCGGTGAGCTTCGAGAGAAGTTACACAATGTAGAGGTTGATGTGCGTAATACATTCAAGCCATTGCCTGTGTGGATTCCAGCTAACCATCCTCAAGACAAGAAGTATAATGTAGATGGCTCAACATCCAAACGATACCTAGCACAGATAGATAAGGGTGCTCATTGGAGAGATGGTGAGTGGGGCTATAACATATTCCCTCAGTTTAACTTAGGCAGTAGGCAACAGATAGGTAGGTACCTCCAGCACTTCGGATGGAAACCTAAACAGTTTACTGAGAAGGGTAGTGTTATTGTTAACGAGAGTGTACTTAGTGGTGTTAAGATACCACAGGCACAACAGATAGCCGAGTACCTTATGTTACAGAAACGTGTAGCACAGGTGCAGAGTTGGGTAGATGCTCTTGAGATTGATGGTAGAGTACGTGGCTATGTCAATACTATCGGTGCTGTTACTGGTCGTATGACACACAGTAAGCCTAACATGGCACAGGTTCCTGCTTCCTATTCACCTTATGGTAAGGAGTGTAGAAGTTTATGGACTGTACCTCATGGCTATTGGTTAGTAGGTTGTGATGCTAGTGGCCTTGAGTTACGGATGCTCGCCCACTATATGAATGATGATACATACACCAATGAGATACTGACTGGTGACATTCATACTGCCAATCAATTGTCTGCTGGTCTTGATACTCGTGACCAAGCCAAGACTTTCATCTATGCTTTCCTTTATGGTGCAGGTGACGAGAAGATTGGTAGCATACTAGGCGGTGGTTCCGGTATAGGTAAGAAAGTTAAGAGGAAGTTTCTTGATAACACACCTGCTCTCAAGTCCTTACGTGAGCGTGTAGCTACAGCATCTAAGCGTGGCTACCTCATAGGATTAGATGGTAGGAGAATACATGTACGTTCAGAGCATTCAGCTCTCAACACTTTACTTCAAGGAGCAGGTGCAATTATTATGAAAAAAGCACTTGTATTATTAAATAACTATGCTATACTAAAGGGTATAGATTACAAATTTATAGGAAATATACATGATGAAATACAAACAGAAGTCCATGAATCAGATGCTAAAGTTTTCGGTGAGATTGCTGTCAAGGCGATTCAAGAAGCTGGTAAAGAGCTTAACTTAAACTGTCCGTTGGATGGTGAATATAAGATAGGAGAGAACTGGAATGCAACCCATTGATAATGTAAACCCAAGCCACTACAGGCAGGGAAAGATAGAAGTTATAGACTTTATATTGGACCAGAAGATGGACTATCTTACTGCTTCAGCTATGAAATATTTATGTAGACATGCACACAAGCATGGAGGTGAGGGCCAGATAGATGACCTTCGTAAAGCGAGATGGTTCATCGAGAAAATCATTGAGCATAAACTGGGAGAAGAGAAATGAGTAAGATTGATAACTTAGTTCAAGACATATACGACCTAGCGGAAACAAAGAGTCATCCTGCTAGGGTACCGAGTGAGCAAATCTTTAAAGACTTTGGTTCCAACATGGAAACAATCATGAGAGAGTGGCTGTACCCTAAGGACTATAGTGGTGGTACATTAAGGATGTCTAACATTGGACACCCTGATAGAAAGCTGTGGTTCAAGCACAGAAGGAAAGAGTTCAAAGGTGAAACACTAAAGGCTCATACTTTAATTAAGTTTCTTTATGGTCACTTGATTGAAGAGATGCTACTAGCACTAGTCAAACTGTCAGGACATGATGTCACTGATGAACAGAAGAGAGTAGAGCTTGAAGGTATCAAGGGTTCAATGGACTGTAAGATTGATGGCTTGTTGTGTGATGTAAAGTCTACATCAACCTATGGCTTCAAGAAGTTTAAGGAAAACACCTTGCAATATGATGACCCCTTTGGTTACATAGACCAGATAAGTGGCTATGGTCAGGCAGAAGGAGCTGATGAAGCCTGCTTCCTAGCTATGGATAAGTCAAACGGACACCTTGCTGTATCGAAGGTTAACCTAATAGACAAGGATGTTGTCGCAAGAATCAAACATGTTAAGTCAATGATAGAACTAGATACAATGCCTGAAGCATGTTATGACCTAGTTGCTGATGGTAAATCTGGCAACATGAAACTACCTATAGGATGTTCTTACTGTGAGTTTAAGAAACATTGTTACCCTAACATGAGAGTCTTTGCTTATTCAACTGGTCCAAGATTCTTAGCTGTAGTTAATAACGAACCTAAAGTAATGGAGATTAGAAATTATGAGTAAAGAATTTAAATTAATTATATCGGACAGTCGTACCTTTGAAAAAGATATGGGCAATGCTCTTAATGATGGGTGGGATTTATTAGGAACTCCTCATTTAGATGGCAATAGATTTCTTCAAGGATTGATTAGACATACTAAGGTTCCTGCAATAAAAGAACCAGAGAAGAAGAAGTAATGGAGTGGCGATACAGGGGCATGATGGATGCTAAGGGTGTGTGTACTATCAGAGAAGTTTTCTACGAGACCGATGGTACTATCACTAGCTTTGCTGTAGACCCTGCCATACCACATGGTGAATCACCAGATGATTTGAAGTCTAACATGGTAGCTATGGTTGAGTGTCTTGACCAGCCATACCTACTTGAAGGAGACTTCATACCCTCAGGTGATGATGAAGAATTTGAATTTACTTTTATAAGAGAAGATGAAAACAAATACCATTAAATACAGAAACAACTTTGAAGCTGACATTGGTGAGAAGTTAGTTGACTGGAACTATGAGCCCTACCAGATACCTTATGTTACAAAGCGTAACTATACTCCTGACTTCACTAAAGGAAACATCTTAGTTGAAGCCAAGGGTTACTTCAGGGTAGGTGATACACAGAAGTATAAAGCCATAAGAGATTCACTGTTCTCACAAGAGCTTGTGTTTGTCTTGACTAATGCTGACAAGAAAGTTAGAAAGGGTTCCAAGATTACAATGGGTGAGTGGTGTGACAAAGAAGGATTCAAATGGTTCACACTAAAAACACTAAAGGAGCTGAAGCGTTATGGCATTACTACTGAATGAACTAAAGGAAAAACTAGCCAACGAGTTTGATGTCTGTCTGCTCTGCGAGTTCTTAGATATAGAACCGGAAGAGTTACTAGAAAGATTTGATGACAAGTTAATTGACAACATAGATAAATTTAAAGGAATAGAGGATGAATAAATTACCAAACGATTATCAAAACTTCATTGCCCTTAGCAGGTATGCACGATGGCTACCTGAAAAGAACAGAAGAGAAACATGGGAGGAAACAGTAGCACGCTACTTTGACTTTATGCATGAGCACTTGAAGGAAAACACTGACCAGAAAGAAGGAATGGTTCCTGAAACTAGGGAGATATTAGAGAAGGCTGTGCTTAACTTAGAAGTTATGCCTAGTATGAGAGCTCTAATGACCGCAGGTCCTGCCTTGGCTAAGAACCACATAGCTGGGTACAACTGTGCCTACCTAAGTGTTGACCATCCTAAAGCATTTGATGAATGTCTATTCATCTTGATGCATGGTACTGGTGTAGGCTTTAGTGTTGAACGACAGTTTGTTAACAAGCTACCTGAAGTACCAGCAGACATGGTTGACATTGATGATGTCATAGTAGTCCAGGATTCTAAGGAAGGCTGGCAGTCTGCGTTCCGTAAGCTAATCACTTACCTGTATGATGGTGAGATGCCTAAGTGGGATTTCTCTAAGGTCAGACCTAAGGGTGCAAGACTATCTACCTTTGGTGGTAGAGCTAGTGGTCCAGAACCTTTGCTTGATTTGTTTAACTTCTCTACTACTATCTTCAAGGAAGCAGGTGGTCGTAAGCTAACAAGCTACGAGTGTCACCGCATGATGTGTAAGATTGCAGAGGTAGTTGTAGTGGGCGGTGTTAGACGAAGTGCCCTAATGTCATTGTCTAACTTAACTGACGAGCGTATGCGTGGTGCTAAGTCTGGTCAGTGGTGGTCAGATACACCAGAGATGGCTCTTAGTAACAACAGTGTGTGCTATACAGAGAAGCCAGACATTGGTATCTTTATGAAAGAATGGACATCACTCTATGAGTCTAAGTCCGGTGAGCGTGGTATCTTTAATAGAGAAGCTGCGATTAAACAAGCAGGTAAGAATGGTAGGCGTGATACCGACCATGAGTTTGGTTGTAATCCTTGTAGTGAAATACTATTAAGGGATGGACAGTTCTGTAATCTAACCGAGGTTGTTATCAGAGCACAGGATACACAAAAAGATATGTTACGTAAGGTTAGGATAGCTACTATACTTGGTACGTTCCAAGCATCACTGACTAACATCAAACGCTTACGCCCTAAGTGGGTATACAACACAGAGGAAGAAGCATTACTTGGTGTATCTTTAACTGGTATTATGGACAATGGCTTTATGAATAACAGTGAGGGAGATAGAGGATATTATGGTAAGCGTAACCTACCTGATTTTCTTTCTGACTTGCGTAAGGAAACAGTCAAGACAAATGAATACTGGTCAGGATTGTTAGGTATCAAACAGTCTACTGCTACTACTGCTATTAAACCTAGTGGTACAGTCAGTCAGCTAGTTGATAGTGCTAGTGGTATACATACTAGACACAACGACTACTACCTACGTAGGGTAAGAGCTGACTCTAACGACCCAATAGCACAGCTTATGGAGGACCAAGGTATTCCATGTGAGCCTGACGTTATGAAACCTAAGAGCGTTAAAGTCTTTACCTTCCCTATGAAAGCACCTGATGGAGCTGTTCTTAGGAATGCTAGGTCTGCTATTGAGCAGTTAGAACTGTGGCTTACTTACCAAAGGTATTACTGTGAGCACAAGCCTAGTGTAACAATTAGTGTAAGGGAACATGAATGGATGGAAGTAGGAGCGTGGGTATACAAACACTTTGATGAAGTATCCGGTGTCTCTTTTTTACCACACTCTGACCATTCATATCAACAAGCACCTTACGAGGACTGTACTAAGAAAGAGTACACAGCGTTGCTAAAGAAAATGCCTAAGGCTGTTGATTGGGATTTGATTAGCAAGTATGAGTTAACTGACCAAACTGTAGGTACTAAAACACTAGCCTGTACTGGTAGTGTGTGTGAACTTGTTGACTTGGTTGAAGAAGAGAGGGATGTAGAGTGAACTTAATAATAATACTAGTAGTAGGAATAGGGATTGTAATGATTGATGATAACCCTAAAGACCTGCCTGTTATAATAGAAGAAAGTTTAATATGCCAACCAGCTAATGAAGGCTGGTGCATAGGATGGAAAGAAGAAAGTACTAACATGACTAATTTTAATGGTATAATAGGGGAGTGATTATGAAAAAAATATTTAATTTAGTAATGCTAACAATGGTTGGTATATCCACAGCCTCATTAGTGTATGTTGTTATGTTCCTAAACGCTCTACAGAAAGGGTGGCTAGTATGACAACAGTAAATCTAATAAGAAAACTGTGGAAAGAAAAGGTTGCGGTGCCTAGACTGTTGAAACAGACAGACAAAATACTGGGTAAGATAGATGTTAAACTAAAAAAAAAGGAGTCAGTATGAAGGAAATGATTAATGAAGTCCTAGCTAACAAAAGTCTAACGGTGTTCCTCGCTATTGTTATAGCAGGTTTACTACTCGGATGGGTTGGTGGCTAACACGTTTAACTGGGGTCTTGTTCCTATGGACAGGACCTCAATCCTCTATCAACAATTAAAAGGAACACTAATGCCTTTGAATAAAAGCACAGACATAAAAGAATTAAAGAAGTTTGACATTGATTTGTCATTTGGACAGCAATGGGAGCAGTACATTGACGAGATGTTCTCCGGAGCTAAGACTTGTGAAGTAAAAACAGAGAGAGATAAGTGGGCCAAGACAGGCAACATCTGCATAGAGAGCCAAAGCTATGGCAAACCAAGCGGAATAGAAGCAACTGAGGCTGACCTATGGGTTCACAATTTAACTGTCGACAATGAGCTTATATGCAGTCTTGTCTTTCCAGTGGATAAACTAAAAGAAATACTTCCTCAGTTACCTAAGCGAAGTGTCATGGGTGGAGACAACAATGCTAGTAAGTTACAGCTTGTTAATCTAGTAAAGCTTATGACCTTACTCACTACTAAATAAACCAACAGCACTATACCCTGTTAGTCCAAGAATAGGAGCCATCTTAGTTACATAGATTGCCCACTCTTCTGCGGTAAGACTAGCAGGTTTATACTTTGCAATATCTCTAGCAATATTAATCTGTCTTTTGTTTTGTCCTGCGTTATCCCAACCAGAAAGAGAGCCCGGCATGTTGCTATCACCGCTTAACATATCTCCAACCTCGCTTTTCTTTAGCTTTTGTAAAGAGTTATAAGCATCTGAAAGTTTTTGTGCTTCTTTCTGAGGTCTTTTTTGTCCTTTCTTTGCACCTGTCACATATTTTCTAGCTACTTTACTAGGCTTTACAAGAGGATTGCGAACATAAGGAGTACTCACTGTGATACCTACATCACCAGCAGGCATTCTAAGTTTAAATAAATCATTAACATCATTAACAACAGACACCATTGTTCCATCTAGGTCTAAAAAGTTTTGTGTGTTAACTCCACCTAGTTCATAGGCTCCACTCTTATGACTATCTCCAAACCATAGCTTATTGCCTATGATTTCAAAATCTCCACCTACTTCTTTTTTATAGAATTCAGCCATATCTTCTACGGAATTAAAAGGTACTTCTCTTTTCTCAAGACTAGTATATAAGGCTTTGTTTTTCTTAGAGAATTTATTTATTTCATTCTTAATATTACCAGCAGCTCTTGAGGACATATCTTCCTTAACAAACATCTGGACATTAGAACCTGATGGTATGCCATCTTTCTGTGCTATGTTAATTTTATTATAGAAGGTAGCCATGTCGTCAGAACTAACTGTTCCGTTTGTTTGCCAAGGCTTTATATCTTTTGTTTTAATAAAATCTTCTACAGTAAAGTTTGATTTACCATAATAGTTTTCTTTACCTACAGTTTTCTGAAGCCATTCAGTATTAATTCCCTGTTGACTGTTCTCAAGAAACTGCCAGTTAAGCTGACCTTGCATGGCTTTTTCTGAATCAGTAATCTTTTCTTTAAGTTTTTGTTCGGATGCTGTTAGTTTACGAGCTTCTTTTATTTCTTCAATATCTATAAGTTTTAACTCAACATCTAGTTTTTCTTTCTTATTTAAACCACCATCTTTTATTAGGTTTTTTAATTTAGTTTCTTGTCCTTCTATTCCTCGCACTTCCTTAGCTCTTACTCTTATCCCTTGAGCCAAGTCGCTATCTAGGAAAGCAAGTTTATCTTTCATTACTGTTTGTGTCCTAGCAGACACACCAATTTCTTTCCTCATCTTTAATTTTGTAGGGTCAATTAGTTCTTTACCTGCACTAGAAAGAGTTTTAGCACCACCTACAGTAGCAGCTATTGCCTTTCCTACCTTACCACCCCCATAAAACAACTCTTTACCTAAATCATTCTGGGCATTAGCGGTTAATGATTGAGCTACTGGCCTACCTACTTTTGTATCAGAAACTTTTAAAAGTCCTTGGCCCATTAATGAACCAACTGGTTTAATAGCTTTGTTCCAAAGGCTCTCGCCTACTTTATTTATTAAAGGAGTTAAAAATTTAGTAGCTGGTCCTATTCCTGCCATAACTTTAAAAGTTAACCGAAGCGTTGAGTTCTAAAGGCTCCATCATCCCAGAGCTTGGTGCAGTTTCAGGTCCTTCTACTGCAATCTCAGGTGATGGAGATACGTTCTGTGTGTCTATTTTAGGCAAACCATAATAGTCATTTAAGAATTCATCTTTATCTTCCTGAGGTAATTGATAAAGAAGTGATTTCATTTCATCTTCATCTAATGAACGAAGCTGTGCTATCATTTCCCTTTCATTATTACCAGTGCCACTAAGCTCTGTTAAATATTCCTCTCTCTTTTCCTGATTTCCTATCTTATCAAAGATAGTGTTAGAGTTCCAAGAAAAGTCCTCATTACCATCAAATAATCCTGCCATAATATTTTCCTTTAATTATCATATAACCAAGCCGAAGCTGTTCTTCCTATGCCCGGCCAAGCAGTAAGAATATCTTTTCCACCTTTACCACCCATACCAGCATTCCAGTCATCACCTACAGCTAAGTTTTTTCCAACATGTAGGGCTTCCATGACTCCGTTAACAAGAGGGTCAAGAGGAGGAACAGGTAAGGCAGTTAACCAACCATATACATCACCACCTCTAGCTAATTGGTCTACATCATATTTACTAATTAAACCTGAGGACCTCCAAGCGTTAACATAAAAAGTATTTTCTAATGTACTATCTCTTCCAAGCATTAAATCAATTACTTTGTCTGACCCCATGTTTGCCATAGTATAATAACCAGCTAACTTTGCTAATTCTTTAGTTGCTTTTTTTATGTTACCTCTACCATATTCTTTAAAAACATCTTGTCTAATTACGTTTACATGTTTCATAGCAAACGATTGTAACATATACATCATTCTACCATTCTTCATATTTAAATATGCTTGAGGCATTTGAGTTAAAGTAATGGGCTGTATTTTACTAAGTTTAATAAATGCAATGTCTTTCATTAAAGATGTTGGAGCATCTATAGTGCCTGCATTAAAGGCTTTAAAATCATCTGCTGCTTTTAAAGCATCTTCAGGACCAAGCCAAGCTCCCCATTGCTTCATAAATTCTTGCCTTCCTTTAGGAGTCTTTACTTGTTGTGCTGCTTTACGTATGCTTGAATTAACTAGAGCACCCTTACCTAAAGCATCAATGTCACGAAAGCCTGTGGTTTTAAAAGCTAAGTCAACCCATCTTTTAGTTCCCATAGCCGAAGTAAAATCTTGAGCTACATTATCTATTAGACCCATGTCTTTAGGAGATAACATTTTACCTTTGCTAAGAGTATCTAACACACCTTTAGAAGCATTTATAATACCATTCTCTTTAGCAGAAGAAGCTAAGTCAGCAAGCTGCCTAACTGCGTTTGTAGGATGTCCAAGCAAAGACATGTACCCTATGTCTTTAGTTGTTTGAACAAATTTATCCATTTGTTTAGGACCGTTTATAAACCTAGCAGTTAATGCTGTTTTTAATTCTTTTAAATCATTAGGACTTATTTTTTCATTTTTAAGTTGACGAGCAACAAAGTCTTTTACTGTTACATCTAAGTCACCACCATCATCTAAACTTTTTCCAAATACTTTATATCTTTCTATTTCCTGAACAGATTCTTTAATGTAATTATTTGTAGCTTGCCATGGTTTAGCATAAGCATTTAATTGTTTTTCACTTAATGTTTCTATTTTTCTATTTTTTGCAGAGCCAGCGTTCTTTAGATTTTTAGGTGTAGATTTAAAATAAGAACCTATAACATCTTCTAACAGCTCGGTACTAGCATCTTTAGGATTATTAATTTTATATTTTTCTTTTAATATTCTATTAATAGGAGCTGTTTCACTAGCAGGAGCACCATCATACCATAGCTTAGAGCTAATCATTTTACGAGGAGCATATCCTTCAATCTTATTAAAAGGTTTTTCACCATTTGCTAGTCTTGCCTTGTTTCTTGATTTATATATTTCATCAAGACCGTCTCTATAAGTATCCCAATCTTTAGCTAAGGCAGGTCCTTTGTCACTAGAGTTAACTATAAACTTTCTTATATCCGCAGCATCTTTTGCAGTCTTAGAGTTAGACATATCAAGCCATAATTTATTTTGTTGTTCCTTAGTAAGAACTCCTTTAAGTTTTGTAGATATAGGAAAAGCTTTATTTAAAAATGGTTGAGTCAGAAGCGTATATTTATGAGCTTCTTCAAAGCCTTGCTTTTCTATTTGCATTATTTTTCCATAGAGTCTTGGAGATATTCTATTTATTTTTTCTCCAATAGGCTCAATAATAGTATCAATTATTTTAGCAGCAGATAATTTTCCTTTCCTTGTAATAGCTACTTCATCAATAGATGCTTGTTCTAATCTATCTAAAGCCTGTTGCCGGTTTACAGGAATAGAAGGTTTTCTAAATTGAATAATGTCATCATAAGTTTTAGAGTCTATTCCTAAATTATCTAAAGCTCTAGGAAGAAGAGAATAATCAACTGGGTCAGTGGGGTTAAAAGGTTTTGATGCTGCCATCATATTAACTTCGTTCTCTATAGTCTGTAACATTTTATCTTTCTTAGCCTTACTAGCTTTTTCAGTAAATTTATTAGTTATTTTTTTACCGGTTGTATAAGCTAACTTAGAAGGAAGTAAAATAGCAGGTGCTAGTGTAGCTCCAATAATAGGAGTTGCCACATCTACTTTACCTTCCTGCCCATACTGGTAAGTAGAAGCATCAACTGCTCCAAATGCCATCATTCTTGGAATACTTGCCATTGATAAGGCTAATGAAGGGGTGGTCATTAAACCAACAAACCCTCCTATTTTATATGCCCAAGAATCTGTATCAGAATTATACCTGTCATCAATTCTAGTTTTAGAGATTTTAGAAGCCTGAGCAACTCTTTCACCTCTTTCCATGTTAGTATATTCTTCTTTAGTTAAACCAAGTTGGTCCTCTGTGCTTTCCCACTGTAAACCATTGTCTACACCAAGAGCAGTTTGTAAAGACATCACTGTAAGAGCATTACTCATTTGCTCTTTAGTCATTTTGTTATCACCAGGATTTCTCCAATCGTATGAGTTTTCTATTTTATTTTCTTTACGAATAGAATCTCTTTCTTCAAAAGTTTTACCAGCTTGTATATATTTTTCAGTCCAAGTATAGTCAGCGTTTCTTTTATCTACCTCAAAACCACCAATAAAATTATTAATCCAACTACTTGATTTTACAGAAGCTTGCTCAATTGCTTTTGTTTCTTGCTCATACAACTGTTCTTCTTCGTCAGGGTCAGTTGTTTTACCTGTTAGTTTTCTAAGGTATTGTTCTTCTGTTAAAGAAGAGCTATCAGAGACAGTAGATGCTACAGGTGTAGAAAGTTCTGTACTAACAAGAGGCTCAACAGACCTCGATAAATTTTTACCTATAGGGGTAGGGTTACTAACTAATGAGTTTATGTATTCTTCTTCAGTCATTATTGTTTAAATTTATAAACTTGAGAAACACCATTTACATCTAAATAATTACTAACACCATCTATAAGAAGCCTTTGTTGACCAAATTCTATTAGTCTATCATTTGGAATAGCAGCTCCGGAAACTCCAAAGATAGCATCTAGTGTTTGTTGTAAGGCATCAGCATTAAACTCCACACCTCCCCATGTCATTCCAGATTTTCCTTGGTAAACTTCAGGAAGGTTAAATACTCTAGTATAATACGGATAAGCCTCAGCCGGAGTAACTTTTGAATCTTCTCTTTTAGAAAGCCTTCTATCGTATGATTGTAAAATACCACCTATTTCATTTTGTAAAGCTAATGCTTTTATGTCGGAACCAGCATCAGGTTTGTCACGTAAGAACACACCACCAACAATGTTGTTTCCTTCACCGGTTGGCATAACATTTCCCATCTCACGTAGACGAGCATCTGCTGCTATTTTTGCTTGTTGTTCTGCATCTGTCTTTACATCTTTTGAAACAATTCTTTCAGTGTTTGCTATTTCAGTAATAGTATCTTGAAGTTGAGTAAACAAAGGAGTATCACTGTACCCTGCATCATCAATTTCTTTTAATAAAATTCTTTTATCTTCAAGACTTTCACTAGGTCTGTCTTTTAATACAGTATTTCTATATTCTACAGCTGCTTGATTTCTTTCATATTTTAACATTGCAGCTGATTTATCTTTTGGTGGTTTTTCTATATCTCCAACAACTCTTTCTGGAGTTCCTGCTTCTAATGAGTCTGTCCAATATTTATAACCGTCACCTAGTTCAGTCATTCCCCTAGCATCTGGAGTGTTTGCTTTTTTCTGTGCCTCTTTAAATTCAAACTGTTTAATTTTAACAGTTAAATTATCTGCCTTTACTTGGTTAGAAAGATTAAACATCTCTAAACCCTTGTCATAAAAACCTGCTGCGTTTAAAGCTGCTGATGCTTCCATCATACTGTCAGGGTTAGTAGG
>Ga0307985_10001746_pt1 | contig 12255 bp, 14 predicted proteins | sample EllFjometageno80_FD_203155 | JGI IMG/M metagenome (GOLD analysis project Ga0307985, IMG submission 203155) | Marine microbial communities from Ellis Fjord, Antarctic Ocean - #80 | ecosystem: Environmental > Aquatic > Marine > Unclassified | place: Southern Ocean | collected 2014-10-09 | reverse complement strand
ATATCATTAATGGAACCGCTGATATTAGCGGTGTTGATCTAGGTAACCTGTTCACAGATAACAGCGATCTAGGCAATATTGGCGCATTAGACGCCCTATTAGATGATGAAGAGATGTACGAAGCCATTACGGGTGGTAGTGGCTATCCTGGATCAAACAAAGGTGGCGGTGGTAATAAGGTAGTTAAAACGATAAATAAGCCATATAGCCAAGCAGCTGCACTAGCCAACGCCGGTACAACAGGTGCTAAAGATGGTTACAAATTCGGTCTAGCCCACGGTGGCCATATTAAAGGTTATGCCATGGGTGGTGCTCCAGACTTCAGGCAAGAAGTGGCCACGATAGAAGATCTTGATGAAGCTACCGATTTAGAATTGCTAGCAAATCAAGCTCAACAGATGTCACAACCTAGTACTAGGTCTGACGAATTGATGGCGATGCTACAGCAAAATAATACTAATCCTAATAGCTTTGGTAATCAGTTATCCACAGAAAAAACCGCGTATACTAACGCCGCTGCCGATTTCCAGAAAATGATAACGGACATGGCTGATAACCAGAGTACGGGCCCATCAGAGTCAGAGAAGTGGTTTAGATTAGCCGCTGCATTTGGCGCACCCACTAAGTCTGGTCATTTCACAGAAAACCTAAGTTTAGTTAATGTTGAGTTAGCTAATGTGGCTAAAGAGAGGAGGACTGCGGGAGCTGCCGGAAACACGCTTAGGATGGAAGGGGCTAAGTATGGTCTTGAGCTGTTGAAAGAGCAAATGCAGAACACTAGCGGTTTAGCTGCTGAAGAACGTCGAGCCAATAAAGACATGCAGAACATGCTCTTAGAATGGGATAGGGAAAACCTTAAAACATTGGAAGCACGTGAATATGATTTAGCGGTAATCGCAGGTACTCGCGAATATGACGCTACTAAACCCCAGACTGAAGCAGGTAAGCTCGCCGTGGCTATGGGTAATAAGGTAGGCAGTATCGGTTATCAAAGTTTCGTTAGAACATGGTATACCGATAAACAGGCGAGAGATAAGCTTGAATTAGAAGCGTTAACTAATGCGGCTAATCAACTTAGCAATGCTGAAATAACGCAGCTTGAGAAGACTGAAGCTACTTTACAAGCAGCAGATACAGCGCTAACTCTCTTAGCTCGCGCTCATACCTTGAATAACACTGCATACACTAATGAACCTGTGGATGCGTTGATGACTAGTTTGGATGGGGTGTTTGACCCAGAAAGTCAGCAATATAAAGACACTAAAGAATTAGAACTAGTGTTGCAACAAGTCGCTGTGGCTCAATTGAAAGCCACGTTCGGCGGTGCAGGTATTACTGACGGAGAACGTAAAGCACTGGAGAACTTGCAAGGTATAGGACTTAAGGATAAAGACACACGACGGACAATTATTGAAGCTGCAATAAGCGCCATGCGTAAAATAGAACTTAAGAAGCAGGAACATAAGAAAAGTATTCTTAACCGTACAGCGTATAAAGTTCAACCAGTGGAGACTAAATGATGGCTACCGATAACTATTGGGGTAACACCGCTCGCGCAGTTCTCGGCCAAGGTTTGGCTATGGGCTGGGGTGATGAACTTGAAGCTAAGATTAGAACCATGTCTGGCGATGAAACGTATGAAGAAGAGTTAGCCATGATAGCTAATAGCTATGATTCATATGCTGATGAAAATCCAATGACTGCACTAGGAGGAGAGATAGCGGGTAGCTTCCTACCTACTGTTGCAGCGTATGCTGCGGCTCCTTTCACGGGAGGCGCTACGGCTCCTCTAGCGATCGCCAATACTGCACGAATGGCTAATTTAGGTAATAAAGCATTGAAAGTGTGGAATAATCCTTTAGGTAGATCTATGACAGTGGGCTCAACTAGCGGCGTTGTTTCTGGAGCGGGCACTGCAGACGAGGGCGAGAGAATGTCTGGTGCTCGTTCTGGCCTAGCTTGGGGCTTAGGTCTCGGCACTAGTCTACCTATTTTAATTCGCGGTGGTGGCGCAGTGTTGAGGGCTATTGGCGATAAAATGAGGAAGAGCGGTATACGAGTTGAGGAAGGTGCGCTTAGAAGGATATACGATAAGATATCTAAAAAAGGTGGTACCCCTGATGACGTGTTTGAACAGTTTATGTTAGACCAGGAAATGGGTGTTCCAAGTAGAATAGGTAACTATAACCCAGCTACTGTTAATCAGATGGACACCTTAGCGTCTACTGAAGCTGCAGGGGACATGATAGAGGACGGGTTAATTAATATACAGAACCAAGCTGGGGAACGGGTCGTAGCACAGACTAATAAGGCATTGGGAGGAGACAACTATTATGATATGGTGGATGATCTCACACATGGTCTTAGGAATAAAGCTAAGAACTTATATGACGAGGCTTATGAATTTGGGGCTGTTGATGATAAACGGATTCTAAGTCTACTTGAAAGTAACCCTAGATTTAAGCAAGCATATGAACAGGCTAAAAGAATAGCTAAGAGTGAACAGGACGCAGATATTCTAGCGGGTGGAGATGGTAAAGCATTTGAATTAATACCCTACGAGATATCAATGGACGGTGACAAAGTAGTAGGTGCGGTGCTTCCAGATGTTAGAACTCTTGATTACATAAAGCGGGGCTTGGATGATATTATCCGTAGAGGCTTCGATGGTGTAGGTTTAGCGCCTACTGAAGCAGCCGCTCTACGTAAACTGAGGAATGGTTTTGTTGATGTTGTTGATGAAGTCACTGAAGTTGACGGAGTGTCTGCATATAAAACAGCTCGTAAAATGTACGCTGGTGAAATAGAAGTTATTGACGCATTGGAAGCAGGTAAGAAGGAATTCAATAAATTAGCTCCTGAAGAAATAGCTAAGAGATTTAAGAACATGAGTGCCGCAGAAGGTGAGGCGTTTATAGTAGGAGTTAATAGGTACCTAACAGACTTGGTTAATAACCCTGCACATAACGCCAATTATGCTCAACGAATTATTGGTTCCAAAAACACTAGGCTGAAACTTCAAGCCATGTTCCCTGATTTAGATGATGCTGGAATGGCGCTCTATGAAGCCGCTCTTATGAGAGAAGCCCAGATGTTTAAAGAAATTGGAGGTACGTTAAACAATTCTAGAACAGCTAAACGTATGGCTGGGCAAAGAGACCTACAGGATACTGATAATATAATGGATGCGGTTGCATTAGGTGTGGGTACTTTAGATACTAGCCTAACCACAATGGTGGCGAACTTGCTAAAAGGTCGCACAGCTTCTGCTGATATGAAGAGGCGTATGGCTGAAATGCTCATGGCGGACAACCCAGAGAAGGTGGCGGCAGCGGTGGAAGCATTGAACCAATATGGTAAGAAAGCTGCGATAGCTACTCAGAAACTAACCCAAGTGGAGACAGGTTTATCTTCAGCAGGCGCTCAACTTCTTGACACTGAAACGGGTACATCTAGACCTGCAGGAACAAGGAACGCAGCCTTCGGTAATAGTAGAAATGTCCAAGATGTAAAAAATGAAGTCACTGCGGAAGTGGCAGTTGATACTTCGACACTAACCATGGCCGAAAGATTCCCTGATCTGGATATGGAAATAGACTAATCACCTCGCCCCAATGAATGGGGCTTTACTTTCTTGGAGAAGTGCGCTATAATTAATTCATTGGTTGAGACCGACTCACCAATTATAACTAAATAACTGGAGTATCACATGACTAACTTAACATATTTATCCCCACAAGAAGTTCTATTAGCTGTCGTAGGTGTTGACGCACGTAGTTATGCAGGCGATCGCACTCCATATAACGCTATTAGAGATTTCGCCTTTACTTATACCTGCTGGGCATTAACACCTAAAGGTAACCATGGCCACTTCGCCACTCAAGAACAAATCAATGCCGCACCTAAATGGTTGTTAATGGATTCTATCTTGAACGCTTGTGAGAGCTTTGATGAAGGTAGTAGAGAAGATGATCGTACTTTTATGGAGATCGTAGGAGCTTCAATGGGTGGTATGTCAGAAGTATATACCATTAAAGGTGAGTACGTAACTCAGTATTAAACCTGATCGGGGCTTCGGCCCCATAACTTATAACTGGAGTATCTTATGAACGTATCAACTATTGAACCTAACATGGCCGACCGTTATATGGCTAAAGTGAAGTCATCTTCACAGTACAGATTGATAGAAGGTATCGGCTGTGCTAAAGTCTACCGCATCACCGATGGTAAACTGGTCGTTGAATTAGACTGGGATGAAGATACAGATGTTATCGTCACTACATATAATGTGTGGCCGTTGGAAAAAACCCTATAACTTATAACTGGAGAATCACATGTCTTGTGGAACAATTTACAAATTGAAGTTTGGTTGGGAATACTGGTATGACCGTTGTGAACGCACTTGGTTCGCAGCTCAGTTTGATACTGTGGGTAATCAGATATCTCATGAAGCCCATGATGCTTATCACAAATCAAGTATTCTTGTCTTGGTTAACCGTGATATAGCTACTGAAGAACGCTTATTGCAGAGCGTGTCCCATCGCAGCTTAGTGGAATTTGCACTAGGTAAAGGTTATAGTATCGAAGTGGTTGGCCTGACACCTGAGTTAGATATCAGGGATCATGACATCAAAGATGCTAAGACTAATCCTTGTGATATAATCAACGATATTGAACATGCTTTCGTTTATGATGCGAATCATAAGGATGTCTGCTGCATGATATTTCACTATCCTGATAATCCTCTCGTACCTGTGTGGGCACTAGTTGATTTAAACGCTCCGGCAGGTGAGAGCACAGTTACCTCACATTCTGGAGGCATCGTTAGAGACTGGGAAGCACTGTGGACTTACTATGGTACTCGAGTTGATTCTAAGTCATTCCTTTATGCAACACCATTAACAGAACTAACTGCTAAGCAGTGGGAGAAATAATATGAGACTTTACGTAAATAGTACTAACGAGTGGTTTGGTAATCAAGATGATGCTAACGCTGCTAAATTACCTTATGAGCTGTGCGTTGTGCCTGATGATAAGAAGGGGCTCATTCAGTTCTTAAACAACTATAAGGCACTCACTGAAGTTGATGAGATGTATCGTGAACCTACGGCTACTGCTGATGATGTTGTCCTACTCCCTTGGAAAGAAGAGAGGGATGCGAAGCTGAAGCTCGGAGTTGTACGTAAGCAGGTTATTTGTTACTTGGAGTACAGTCCCTCAAGTGATGAAGTGACCGATGTACGTATGGTATCGTCTGAGACATTAGCTGCAGATAACTGGGCGGCGTGGAGTAAGCTAGACCGAGAGCTGTCGTCAGAACGTGAGGGCTCATAATATCCTTATTGAAAAATAAAACTTTACTTTGCTAATTGAAGCAGCTATAGTAGAACGCATAACTTATAACTTGGAGTACAGTATGAATCAACGAGATTCTCAAAACACATTGAAACGCCTCAATCACAGCGCATCTGTCAAGCCTCAGTCGCGCTCTATTATTGTGGGTCGCATTCTAATAGCCTGCCTACTACCCTTACTTGTAATTATTATTTTCACCATCACAGGTCAGATGGATTATGAAGATGAAGTTAGGGAATCTGTCCATTACTGTAACATGGTTGCCGATGGAATCTGGCCTGATTACAATAATCTTTACGATCAATGTGATAAAGCGTATAATGCTTTAACCGAACTGGAGAATAACTAATGATTAACTTTACTGAATTAACCACTAAAGAATTACTTACGTACTGGAACAGTTATGAAGGTACTAAGCCTATTAAGAAGTTTCGTGACCGTGCTACCGCTGTTCGTCGGTGTCGTGAACTGGGCGATCTTGTCCATGCTATTGAAAGTACTGGCCGTACTCCTAAGCGTACCACCCCAGTGGCTCTTGAACTTGTTCAGAAGCCTGCTGATGTACCGCATAATAAGTACGCTAGGCTTCCAGCGACTCCTGAACGTAAACGTAATATGTCTGATTCTTTACGTCTTGATAGAACCATTTACGTCACTAATGAGGCGGGTAAAGAATGGTACTTCAACAATACTCATGCTATGTGGAGGGAACGTCCTGACTGGATGTCTGGCGCTCAAGTAGACCGTATTACTCGTGTTCTATATACGGCTGCTAAGCAGGGTATTAGGACCTCTGTTGAACTTAATGGTCGCACATTCCAGATGCAATATGTTGAAGACTTAGTCTTGAGTGTGGAGGGGTAACATGGATACTATATTTGAAAAACTGTCCATTGACCGTAATGAGATTAAGTGGGAGGACTATCTCGGTGAGTACACACCTTGGGAAAACAGGTCAGGTGTTTGGTTCAAGCGTGAAGATTACTTCGCGCCTCTGGGCTATGCTGGTCCTAACGGTTCCAAGATGCGTCAATTGATCTGGTATATCAACCGCTTCAAGGAAGGTAAGAACCATATCGTTACTGGGGCTTCCATTCAATCTCCACAACTTAGTATGAGCGCCGTGGTCGGTGCCCATTATGGGCTGAAGAGTCGGCAGGTGGTTTACAGTAAACCACATACTGTGACCAAGCATGACAATCCTAGGATAGCTGCTGGATTCGGTGCGGTGTTTGAATACGCCAACGGACCTTACAATCCTATCATTCAAAAGAGAGTAGCGGATCTCACGCAGGATAGTTCTCTTGTGGTTGAATACGGTATTACATTACCGCATAAAAAATACCCCGCTGAGGATGTTAGGAAGTTCCATGAGGTCGGAGCATATCAAGTGAGTAATATGCCTGATGAAGTTGAGCGGCTGATCATGCCCGCAGGGTCTTGTAATTCGCTAACCAGTGTTTTACTCGGGCTTAGTAGAGATCCTAGGAACTTGAGAGAGCTGTTTACTTTAGGTATTGGCCCTGACAAGCGAGCTTGGGTTAAGGAACGTCTTAACCTGATGGGTGTCGATACTGACGCCCTACCGTTCAAGTGGAGGCATTACTCCCTGCACGATAACAAGTACTCATCTTATAGCGATAAGTTTAAAGGTGAGAATTTTGACGGTATTGATTTCCATCCAACATATGAAGCCAAGATGTGGCGCTGGTTGAGAGAGCATGAAGCTGTTGAACAAGATGATCGTACGGCATTCTGGATTGTAGGAAGTGCCGCCGATACTAAAGTCGTGGAACCATTTTACACACAATTAGGATAATAACTATGATAACTCATAAAGATTACAGACTACCAGAGAACCGCAAAGAGTATTTTAATAAACTTTACGCGGTTAATCTGACTCACGGTGTTATGCCAGGATTGGTTTATCTTTACCTACCTGCGCTGGCTAAGAAGTACGGCTGGGATCACGAGCAGAAGCTCTGGTTCGCTTTCTTAAACGGCATGACCCAAAACCCTATAACATCATTAAAGTTGTTTGAGCAGCTTCCTGAGGTGCCTCCGGCAGGAGCGGCATTAACTAAGTTTACCGACTGGTTCAATGAATCGTGGGATAACCTCCAGTATGATACTGACAGGCGATACCAGAAGAAAGATACCATCACGGCGATTAAGTCTTATGCTGAGATTGTGTCTAAATACGACAACCAGTTATTCATGATCAAGTATCTTAATTACCCTGATCTGTGGAAGCTCGTTAGAGACAACTATAGCTCATTTGGCAGGCTCTCATCTTTCAGTTATCTTGAGTATGTCTACCTTAACGGTTATGGTGTAGACTGTGATAACCTATTGTTTGAAGACAAGTCTGGTAGTAAGTCCCACCGTAATGGAATGATGATGCTGCAAGGGGCTGATCAGTATGTTTGGGATAAACGGTCTGATAGTGGGTTTGACGGTAACTACCCAGACTTCCCTAAGATATGCACATGGCTTAATGAGACCTCTAAATGGCATATAGAAGACTTCAAGAAAGCTAACCCCATGGTTCCTAATGCGGGTAACTTCACATTTGAAAGCAACCTTTGTACCTTCAAGAATCACTTCTTTGGTAGACGCTATCCTGGAGTTTACTCTGACATGGCATGGGCCCGAATAGAATGGGCTGAGGAACGGGGAACAGATGTTTCAGTGTTCAAAGACATTCGAGAGGCCAGCTTACCTGATTGGCTGCGGGTGGAGACGTCTGGTGAGAAGATGACATCGTCATACATTAACAGTAAGGCTGCACAATTTAAGGATACGGGTATGCCATTTAGAGGGGAGTACTTCCTATGAGTAATATCATACTACGTGTTTCTGGAACTTTCGGGTCTGGTAAGACTACGGCGGTTAGGGAGTTTATAAATAGATACCCGAGTGAGATCTTGTACGCTGGTGCTAAGATAATGGGGTATCGTGTGGACTTGAGTTCTCAAGGTGTTACCCAGCCGCTTTACATTGTAGGTAAGTACGATAATGTTTGCGGCGGGACTGACTCCATCAAAGACCAAGCGACGGTAGCTGATAGAATAATGAAGGCTCATGCACTAGGTCACGTCATGTACGAAGGTGCGTTAGTATCCGCATCTGGTCTGGGTGGGAAGGTTACCCAGACTACTGAACCGACAGGTTGTACTGTGTACGCATTCCTAGATACTCCTGAAGATAAATGTATTAGCAGAGTGATTCAACGTAGGCTAAACGCAGGTAACGAGAAAGAGTTTGATCCCAAGAACCTAATACAGAAGTTCCGCAGCGTGTGGAAATGTTCTGAGAATTTAGTTGAGGCTAACTATAGCGTGGAGTATATAGACCACCTATATCCACACGACCATTTATTAAAACTTATAGCGGAGTACTAACCATGATTGAAGCATGTCCATATCCAGCACCAACGAAGAAGAATATCACCTCAATGCCCGCATTGCTTTATTTCATTTGGGAGCGAGAAGCAATCAGACTCGGTAGAGAGAATGAAGACTACACTGGTGAGCTTACTCAGGATCCTATATTGCGTAAATACAAGTTTACCAATATCAGGAGAAAAGATGATCGCGTCAGTAAGTGGATTATTGAGAATGTGATTAAGAAGGGATACCGTCAGGATCTCTGGTTCGTACTCCTGATCTGCCGCCTAGTTAACTGGCCACCGACTCTTCAACATTTGATTGATGAAGATGTCTTATTCAGAGTCGCTGGTGACTTTGATCCTATCAGGTTTTCTGAAGTGATTGAAGGATTTAAAGAAGAAGGTAAGAAAGTGTACTCCGGAGCGTACATGGTTTACCCGACCAAGAAGGAAGCAGGCTCAGTTAAGTCTCTATCTTTAGGTAAGTATATTATTGAACCTGTGCTAGACTCCGCTGATGAAATAGATTCCGCTCAGCATGTTTCAATCGCTAAGTTTGTGGAAGAGATGGCTCAGTGTTTCGGTATCAGTAACTTTATTGCAGGGCAGGTTGCTGCGGATTTAACGTACTGTCAGGCCACAATGTCTGAGGCAGTTGACTTGTATACGTTCGCTCCGATTGGTCCTGGCAGCTCAAAGGGATTGAACTATCTGTTAGGTCGTTCTCCTTATGCCTCTTGGAAACAAGAGGACTTTAACTCACGATTGATGACCATCAGGGAACACATTGTTGAAGAGCTAGAGATTGACGATATGACCCTACATGACGTACAGAACGTAATGTGCGAGTACAGCAAGTATGCTAGAACAGTTCTTGGTGAAGGCCAACCCAAATCAATGTACCGTCCTCAGGAGGGATTTTAACATGGAACTAAGAGTAAATAATGTCAACGAAGCGTTCTCTGAAATCTTCTGGAAGTTTCGCGTATTAGATGTACCGCCAGAGGAGACCCGTAACGGACCCGCGCTAGTGTACCCTGAAATGGTTACCACTATTTATAGGTTCCCTGACGAGCGTGTTCTGTTCCACGAAGGTCGTGATGCTAACCCTATATTCCATTTGATGGAAGCTATCTGGATGTTAGCGGGTAGAAAGGATGTTCAGTTCCTCAAGCAATTCAATAGGAGAATGGCCAGCTTTAGTGATAACGGTATTGAGTTCAACGCGGCTTATGGTTACCGATGGCGTCACCATTTTGGTAGTGATCAGCTGGTTAAGTGTATTCACCACCTACGAGGTAATCCAGATAGTCGCCAAGCGGTTATTCAGATGTGGGATGCTGAAGACCTCTGCAAAGAGACTATTGACAAGGCATGCAACACTCAAATAATATTCAGCAGTAGGAGTGGTAAATTAGATATGACCGTATTCAATAGGTCAAACGATATCTGGTGGGGTGCTTATGGGGCTAACGCGGTTCATTTCAGCTTCTTACATGAATTCATAAGTCGTTCTGCGGGTATGCGTATTGGTGAATATCGTCAGGTGTCTAACAACTTTCATTTCTATACTGACCTGTATGACGTGAGCACTTACTTTGATTCACCACCAGACCCAGTTGACTATGATCATTACAGGACGACTGTTTCTCCATTCCCCATAATGGATAATATGGATTATGAAGGATTCTTGGAAGAGTGTGAACGGTTCTGTGACGATCCATTTCAAGAGGCCAGTACTGATATTAATAGCGGCTATCAAGAATACAAGCATGCCTTCTTTACTGACGTGGCTATACCGATGGCCTTGGTTTCAAAAGAGCGTAAAGATAATACCAGCGATGGTTTGGAGCAGGCTTCCAACATTAAAGCATCTGACTGGAGGTTGGCTGTTGAGCAATGGATCAAGCGCCGTCAAAAATAACACTTTACTTTTGGTAATTTATAAACCATACTTATTGTATAACTCATAAAGGAAAACTAAGCATGAAGACAACTCTTGACTTCTTATTAGATGGCGCACAGGTTAGGCGATTTCATACTCGCCAGACTGTGGCAACTGAGACAGTTGGCCATCACTCCCACGGCGTAGCCACCATAGCATTATTGATTGACCCAGAGGCCAGTCGTGATCTTATAATTGCTGCGCTGTATCATGATCTATCTGAACATGTAACTGGTGATATACCTTCCCCTATGAAACGGGAGTATGGTATTAGCGCCCAGATTAGCGATATTGAAGATAAGCTGATGGGCCAAGCAGGTATAGTATTCCCTACTCTTTCCAAGAAAGACCAACGAACTTTAAAACTCGCTGACATCGCTCATGGCGCAATCTTTTGCTGCCAAGAATTGGAGTTAGGTAACTTGAAGATGCGTAACATATTAGATACGTATCTGAGTTATGCCTATGAGCACGTTCTTGTCGGTAGGGAACAACAGCTCTTCAGTTTGATTGAAGAAATGTCTAACGATGTTGACCAGCAAGAGTTACTTAATCTACTAGAGGATATGATCCATGACCGCGAATAATAAACAAATTGGTGGCAACCATTACAAGAATGACGGTAAGGGTGAAGAACATTGGGATCGTGTAGAGCGCCTAAACTTGAATTACTTTCAAGCCTGCGGTACTAAGTATATTGAGCGGTGCTACTTGAAAGAAAACACCATCCAAGACTTACAGAAAGCCGCTCACTTTATTCAGAAGCTGATTGAAATTGAAGAGAGCTATGACTTCGTTGATAAGGTTCTTAACATGGAAACAGACGACTCATACCATGAAGGTGGTGCTGACGGATCATACGTCAATCAAGACCAGCCTGACCTATTTCACTGTGAAAAGTCGTGAGTACTTGGGTGTTTGATACTGAGACTCTTCCTAACCGTACTCTGCTCAGCGCACAATGTGTTGAGACTGGGGAATGGTTTGATGTCTGGAGACATGAGTACGATGCTGTCGGTAAGTTGAGGGAGTTCATCATGGAACCTGATTCAACTTTCGTAGGTTTTAATTCTCTATCTTTTGACAATGTGGTTGTAGCTGCGTTTGCTGCAGGTAGGGACGAGACCCAGATCAAGACCATAGCGAATGATTTGATTGAGAATCGTACGCCACATTGGGCGGCTTACAGGAAGTATCACTTACGTCAATGGATAAAAGATTCAATAGACCTAATTGAAGTGGCTCCTTCTTTCGTAGGATTAAAGGCTTACGGTGCCAGAATGCATATGCCTATTTTACAGGACATGCCGATGGCTCATAATGTTGATGTATACCCTTCTCAAGAGAACGATATACTTGAGTATTGTCATAACGATGTGTTGACCACAAGAAAGCTGCTTGACACATTAGATGAGCAGATAATGTTACGTGTCCAAATGAGTCGCCAATACGGTGTTGACATGCGTAGCAAATCTGATTCACAGATGGCTGAGCAGGCTTACATTAAGAGCATGGGTTTACAACGCAGGGATAATAAGATACCGCTAACGATAACATATGATGC
>Ga0307985_10001745_pt1 | contig 12256 bp, 12 predicted proteins | sample EllFjometageno80_FD_203155 | JGI IMG/M metagenome (GOLD analysis project Ga0307985, IMG submission 203155) | Marine microbial communities from Ellis Fjord, Antarctic Ocean - #80 | ecosystem: Environmental > Aquatic > Marine > Unclassified | place: Southern Ocean | collected 2014-10-09 | reverse complement strand
CAGGCAACTCCATCACAACGGCAACGGGAGTGGGGTGATCTCACAGTCTCCAGTTTTGTGGTTATCTCTATTTTTCGACAATGCCAAGATCAGCGCGTCGTAGTAACATAGCGGAGTACCTTAGCGCAGTTCAATTTCGGAGTTGCAGCTGCGAGAGTCGGTGCAGGTGCCGTAGTGGTCGGCGCACCCCTCTGCGAGAAGTGTCAGTGAGCTACGTGATGACTAGTGTGAAGCAGAGCTCGCGATTGGGTAAGCGTGGTAGACGGCGACTGCAACTCGGTGTTTGCTTGTCGCTCGTTTGAAGGTTTGCCGTATCGCTGAAAGGGGGGCAGGGGGCGGCCGTACCAGCTCCAGTTTGTTAGCTAGGGGAGCGTGTCAACTAGCGCGTGGTTGGCGAGGATTGGCAGCAAGCAGGTATATGGCTCACTCGGTGCTTTGCGGTGCTTGTTGAGTGTCGCGTTGTCGGTGAGATGACGATTTTTGCATCACATCAACACCCGCGACGGCCGCTACTCGCTACCCCATCCGCTCGTCCATTTTAATTTCGAAATCCTCGGCCTACCGCCTATTCACTCCTCGTCGCCTGCAGGGATTGACCTTTTATTTGCAAGACTACCCTCAAGTGTGTGTTAAAGATCGGCCTGCATACGTGCTGGTCAAGGCTGCTGCAGGCGCCATGAAACTCGTCCTCCTGATAACGCTGTTCTTTCCTTCCTCCTCATTCCTGCTTTCCCCCCCCTCGACCTTCCTCCTTCCGAGCTGTGCCCTCTACTCCACCCCTCCAACCCCCCAAACCCCCCCTTCTCCTTCTCCTCCTCCTCCTCCTCCAACCCCCGAAAGTGATGTTAACAGTGACGAAGAAGAGACGCTCTCGTACGGCCGCTACGTGCTGAAGTCGATGGCCCAGCTCTCCCTCCTCGACTACAGGTGAGGGAGCGCGAGAACGAGCGAGATTGGGGAGGATGGATCAGTGATGATAAGTGATGATGAACAAACTAGCATCTACAAACTAGCCAGGATAGCTTGTTTGCGCTGTATTTGTGCTCCTGCTCACCCCGTGTTCCCTTAGCTGGCGGCGCTCCCTCTTTGAATCGTCCCGCGCAACAGACCACAAAAGCATCCGCCCCCTGGACTCGGCCGATCTCGGCCAAGCGGAGTCCAAGGCCGTCGCCTGGCTCGAGGACGTCGTGGACGCCGAAACCCAGCGCGCCCAGAAGATAATCGCCGGCGACGGCCTCCCCCGCAACGCCACCCTCGGCCCCAACCCGCTCGGCGAGGTCGAGGACAAGGTGCGCAAGGTGCTTAGCGTCATCTCAACGGCGGAAACTCAGAGGGTCCTGTACGCGAAGGACAATCAGGACGGGGAGTACGGCGTGTTCAGGCCGCCGAGTGCCATGCCAGCCAAGATCATGGGGGCGCTCGGGAACGCGGAGCGCATGATCAAGGGCGTTTTCAGCGACATTGCGTCCGCTGAGACGACGAGGGCTAACTTGGGAAGGGCTGGGGAGGAGAACAGTCTGGTTAGACCGATGGACGTCCCTGGGGCGCTCGGCGACGCCAAGAAGTTCTTCGCCGACATTCAGAGGGCCGAGTGGAAAAGGTCAGCTGAGAAGATGGAGAAGCAGGTCGATGTCGTTAGGCCGATGGACGCGTCTGTGAAGGGGCCGCTTGGTGCGGCTGAGGAGAAGGTTGTTGGGGCGTTGAACGACATCAAGAGGAAGGAGGAGGCGCGGCTTAGCTATCTCGTCAACAGTATGCCGATGGAGAGCGACAGCATGAGCGTGGCGGGGATCGTGGAGGCCGTCGGGGTCGGGGTGCTGAGGGCGCCGTATGCAGTTGGGCTTACGATAAGAAGGGTTTTTGAACTCTTGAAGTCGGAGGCGAGGACCAACGAGGACGAGGACGAGGTTGAGGGCGAAGGAGGGTACGACGGGGAGGAGGTTTAAGCCCGTTAATCCGTTAATGGCCTTTTACGTACCGAACCGATACCATGCCTCGTTTAGTTTTGGTTACAGGCTAGCTTGTACGAATCTTCGTCGCCCCCGCATTAAGCTACCTTCTCTCCTGATGAACCTCAAGAACCTATACGGCACTGTCGTGCTGCTGCTGGCCCTTGCGATCGCCGCGCCTAAGTTTTCGATCGTTGAGCCCCTCCCGCTGGCCCCGCTCGCGGACCTGACAGGACAAAACATAGTAATCACCGGGGGGAACTCAGGAGTTGGATTGGAGGCTGCTAAATCCTTCGTCACCCGCGGAGCAAACATCATCATCACCTCCCGTTCGGCCGTACGGGCATCTTCCGCTTGCGCCGGGATCACGGGCAGCGTAGGCGGCTGCAACGGCTTCCCTCTGGACCTCCAGAGCCCATCCTCCATTGCGGCCTTTGCGGCCATGCTCAACGAACTACCGCGAGTCGACGCGCTCCTACTCAACGCCGGCACGATTTACGGGCCCGATTACAGAGGCCCGTACACCGTTACGGAGTTTCCAGGCGGCGAGGTCGCTTCCATGATTGCGGCCAATCATCTGGGGCATTTCAAGATAGTCATTGTGAGTAATAAATGCGGCGCAAAACGACCGACTGCGCTGCACCGAATGCGCGCTCTGGGAAAGCGTCTTAGAAAACGCTGCGGGAAACCCCTTGCGCTACTCTCGCCGTTCTATAACTGAGCGTCTCGCTGGGCGTTCGTGATGCTTGACGTGCCCAAGCGATCACGCCGCCAAACATTTGTTCACGCCACCGCCCCTTCGGTCGTGTGCTAACCTTCTCTGCGCAGGAGACTCTCTCTCTCCTCGAGAAGAGCGGCGCGCGCGTCGTGTTCACGTCGTCGATCTCGCACCACCTCGGCGACGCTGAATCTGTCACAACTAACCTCGTCAACCCCACCGTCTCCCTTCCCGACACGCCCCTCTCGTTCACCCAATCTCTCCGAGCGTTCAAGCTCTACGGTTCCACGAAGTTAATGAACGCCCTCACCGCCAACCGCCTGTCGACCATTGCGCCCTCCCTCAAAGTCACCCTCGTCACTCCCGGTTTCACCGCAACCGCCATCGGCAGCTCCGACCGCTCCCCCGACGTGTTCAACCCTATGAATTTCCTCCCCCTCACGTTCTCCCCCGCAGACGGCGCCGCGCCGTTGATCGCCGCGGCCGAGCCAGGGTTCGACGCCGCCCGCGCCGCGAACAAGATGCTGCAGCCGTACTGGATTTGGGATGGAGCGGGAGCCGTTCTAGGGAATGGGATGGCGAGGGGCGTGTTCCACAACTTGGTGCAGGAGGTGCTACTGCAGAAGCTCAGTCCGGGACTTTGGCTGCACGAGCAGAGCGAGGTGGCGAAGAACACCGAGCTGCAAGAGCGGCTCTGGGAGTGGTCTTCCGAGATGGTCAAATAAGTACGCGAGTTTGTTGTTGAACGTTTGTCCTATTACGTCCACAACTCCCAAGTTCAAGCGCCCTTTCTTCGTTGAAAAACCCAAGCCAGCTCCTCGTGGAGTGTTCTTGGTTGCAATTCGCGCCCTGCTTTCGTATATGCTTATTCCCCCCCCCCCTCTCCTGTTAGCTTACTCGCTGTCGTCGCTGTCGGTGTCGCCGCTATCCTTCCACTTGGCGGCGCAGACAAAGTTCGGAGAGGGCACGTTGTAGCTGTTCCCGCTGTACGCCAACTCTCCGGTGCTGAGGTTGAAATGGAAGACGGCGATGTGGTCGGAGTCCTGGTTCGCGACGATGAGCCACTGCCCGGAGCTGTCGAACTGGAAGTGTCTGGGGCAGTGTCCCCTGGTGTGGAAGTACCCGGCGGCCTCCAGCCTGCCCTTAGAGACAATCCTGAAGACGGCCACACTGTCGTGCCCCCTGTTGCTCACGAGCACGTAGTTCCCGCTGTTATGGACCGTGATCCTGCCGCACGTGTTAAGCTCGAGAGGGTAGGCGCTTGGGACAGTGTCGATGTTCTGCACCATGGTGAGCGTGTTAATGCCCTTGAGCTCGTCGGGGATCGGCTTGTTCCCGCCCTCCGTCCTCTCCGCGATCTCGTCGATAAGCTTCTTGTTGACGCTGAACACGGCCACGCTGCTGCTCAGCTCGTTGATGACGTAAACGATGGGCAACGTCTTGTGGAACTCAATGTACCTTGGGCCGTCGGGGTGCCCCGCCTTGGACTTGCCCGACTTGATCTCTGAGAGCTGCGTGAACTCGCCGGTAGCCTCGTTGAAGTACATCTGTCGGATCAAGTCCATGCCGAGGTCAGGGACGAACGCGATGCAGTTGTGGTACGGGTCGAGGACGAGCGCGTGGCTGTGCGGGTCGGACTGGCGGGTCGCGATGGTGCTCGCGTCGTTCGCGGAGTGGTTCGCGGTCTTCGTAGCGATCTTCATCTCTTTGCCGAAGTGGGGGTCGTACAGCGCCATGTGCGGCGACACCTCGCCGTCCTGAGGGTTGAGGGGGAAGCTCAGCAGAGAAGAGTTCCAGTAGTTGCACGCGAGCAACCTCGTCGTCTTCTTGTTAATAGTCAAGTAGCAAGTGCTCGTTCCCTTGGCGCAAATGGGCTTGTTCGTCGGCCTCAGCAGGCCGTTGTTGACAATCTCGTACGTCAACACGGACCCGGGGTTAACAATGTCCTCGGTGCACGTGTAGAGGAGGTTCTTGGTAGGGTGGGTGCGGCAGAAGGCGGGATTCTTGACGGTGGCGGCGGGGCCGGTGACGGAGAGGAGGGTCATGGCGCCGGAGGAGGGGTTCAGCCAGTAAGAGTAAAGACCGTACCTGCGAGCGAAGCGCGCGTTAGCGGGGGATGGTGGGAGGGGAAGGCGAGCGTGAGCGGAACACGCTGTTGCTCGTCTCGTCGCATTTCGGGCCGCTTTTTGCTCGTTCTGAGCAAATGAACGGCGAGCGAGGGGATGAGGGATGAGGGATGAGCGGCTCGCGTCTCGCGTCTCGGCGCCCGCGCACGTACTTGGCCTCGGTGCCTTTCGGGCCGTGCGCGAGGACAGAGAAGTCGGTGTAGGTCGTGATAACGACAATCTCGCCAGGGCCGGGAGGGGGGAGGGGAGAGGGACGGGCGTCGGATGCGGCGGAGTCCGAGCGGCTTCGACGCGAGCGAGTGGGGGAGTCGGCTAGGGAGGACATGCTGCACATGAGTGTGTGGGCAAAGGCAACAAAGGTACACAAATGTGTGAACAAAAGAGGCTGCGGTGTGAACAAAGGCACACATATATGTTCACAAAAGAGGCTGCGGCGTTCCCAATAAATGCCGGCTCGCGGTGCTGGTCGCCGGTCATTTTGTGGACACGCCCATGACCACACATACATACAGGCATGCGGGTCATGGACACAGTGGTCATTGCGTGAGGTGTACAGGCTTCGCAGCTGTGTGGTTGGTCCCTTAAAATTGCTGAACGTAGCTCTGCCGTCGCTTGTGAGTGATGTCACTCCGTTCACTCAATCGGCTCATCATCTAGTGTGGCCAGAACAATGGCCCAAAGGGGGGGGCTGAACCGAGCAACAATCGGGGCAATGGCGGGGGAAAACGAGGCGGTAAAATGTGGTGGGGAAGGGTGATGGTATAAAGCTCGGTCAACATGCGCCATGCGCCATGGTTGGTAGTTGATCGGCCGATTTACATGGCGGGTTTTATGTTGAAGGCCTTATTTACCTCGTCCAGGAAACTCGGGCAGATGGCCTCGCCGCGTAGCCTGCCCCCTGCCTGTACACCCCAGCGCGGTCCACGGGGGGGCGGGGGGTCGCGCTGCGACGACCGTCGTAAGCTCCCAAGCGTGCGCCGCTGTCGCTGCGACAAGGCGAGATAATGCGGCGGGAGGGTACTGCGCTGCGGGGGAAAGCGACTTTTTAAAGCAAGAGACGAAGCAGAGCAGCAAGCGACGAAGCAGTGTGTTTCCACAGCCACACAGGGTCTCGCGCGACTTGTCGCGCGTTGGTGGGCGTTGCGTAGGTAAACCGACGACGCCCACGCGTTGCGTGAAAAATGGGAACTGCTCGAAGGGTAAATATACTATTACTCTTCTCCCTGCATCTCCCCCATGGCGATATTCTCCTATGACTGGACGGAACGCGCATCCGTCGTGCTCGAGCTCGACCCAACTTCGCCCCCACCCATGACCCGACGGCAACTGCTTAAGTCGCGGCTATTTCTTTTTGCAATAGCAGTGGTGGTTGTTTTCTTCATTATTGATGCCAGCACTTATTCTTACACGACAAAGCTACTACAAGTGGTCACGGAGTGGCTGACGAGCATCGACACTTTCACAGTCATTGCGCTATTCATTTTAATCGGCCTGCTTTCACAGATCGTTGGCCTTCCTTTCACAATGTACCCCATCCTTGTTACTTTAGTAATGCAGAAACGCGTCGACAACAAAATCTACGCCGTGGCAATCGGGTCTGTCCTGACAACCATCGTTCTCCCAATAGGCGGCTGGTTAGGTTTCCTGCTGAGCAAGTACATCCTCGCTGACTGGGCCGCCGCCATTGCCAACAGGTACGTGCAAGAGCGAACGCAACGAGCGAGCAGGCAACGCGTCTTGAGCCGTGAGGTTTGAGAGCCGACGTAGTGAACACTGTGTGTGTGGCGTTTTAGAGCGAACGCAACGAGCGAGCAGACAACGCCTCCTGAGCCGATCGGTTTGAGCGCCGACTTCGTTCACACTGTGTGTGTGGCGCACTTTTCACACATTCATACACTCCCTTTTACTCACACTCGCCCCCCCCCCCAGATACCGCGCCATCAACATATTGCGAGAGGTCTTCAAGGAGCCCACGAAGAGCTTACATCTGCAAATCCTCATTCGACTATCGCCAATCGTGCCGTACTCGCTGCTGAACTACATCTTCGGCGCCATGCCGATCCGCAGCAGGGAATTCCTCATCAGCTACTTCGCGGCGGCCGCGTTCTGGGCCGTCCCGTGCAGCTATCTGGGCGTGCTTGCGGACAACCTCACCGACGCGAGCGCTGGAGAGGACACGGACTCTGAGTACAGCTTGGTCGTCACTGTGGCGAGCGTGCTGTTGACCATCGCGGCGACAGCTGGAGTCAGCTTTTATGTCAAGAAACAGATCAATCTCATTGTAGAGGAAGAGGAGAGGCGAAAGTGCGAGGCCAAGGAATTGTTGTAAGAATAACCGGCCCTACCATTCCAGTAAAACTCAATTGACTACTCGTTTATCCTCAGCTAGCACGAGAACCTAACGCAACTATCGGTCGCTGCTTTAGGCATTCTCAGGTGTCAGACCCCCTCTCGGTGGGTCGTCATTATCGCTAACATGTGCGCCACGACGCAGTCTTTTCAAATTCCACACATCTCTCTCTCTCTCTCTCCGCTCCCAACGAAGAACGAAGCTTAGAGCTCCTTCTTCTTGGTAGGCAGCTTCCTGGGCGGCGGTCCAGGGGAAGAAACCGGGCGCACCTCGTGCTCAATGCCAGTCTTCTCCTCAATGATGCCCTGCATGTACTTCTCCTGTTTGAGCTCATCGCACATGGCCTGCTCCGTCTTCTTGACGTAGGCCTCGCCCTCCACGCCAGTGTCGGCCGTGTAAATGCGCACGGTCGGCCAGCCGCCAGCTCCCGGTTGCCCGAGCCTGGGTCCTCCATCCGAGAGAGAAACGTCGCCGAATACAACGTTGTCAGAGTGGGTCGCAAAGCGCTTCACCATGGTGTTCCAGGCGGGCGCTTGCTTGCGTCATCACCCTCATCCGGCAGAGGCCACCGTTCTCACGAAGATGGTCTTGCCGGCGGCCAGGTTATCGGCGAGGAAGGAGGCGTAGTTGTCCTTGGTTAGCTTTGTTGCGTAGTCCCAATGGTCGTCGGGGTAGATGGCCATGGCCACGCCCAGGAGGGCGAGCCCTAGAAGGGCTGAGAGGAGGTTCATTGAGCTGTGGGGGGCAACATGTGTGAGCCACACACAAGGGTAACAAAGGGGGCCATACAGCTCAAAGAACAATACGGGGCGGGGGCGGCCGGGCGTGGTGCTCACGGGCACACACAGTGCTCGGAGTCAGCCGCTCGGCGACGGCTTGCAACGATGCTTGGGTTGGCTGGCGAATTGGCGGCGCTCGCATGAGTTGTTGGAGCGTCCAAATATTTGAGGATCCGTCCGGATGTTTAAGGGGGGAAGGGGACGCGGGAATTTACGGTCGGGGGGCTGTGGTGGCTGGTGGGGGGAACAGATGGAAAGGCGGAGACCCACGAAGCAGGCTTGCCACGCGGCGACAACATACTCCTGAGAAAGGATGCAAACCAACAGAAAAAAACATTTCAGAAATATCCGCCCAGGGCCAGGGGCCCAATATCGGGGGGAACCCCGCGGACGAACGAAGAACAGCCCTGGCACGCTTTGGGCCGGCGGACGCCGCAGCGGGCAGAGGTGCTCAGGAAACATTCCACCGCCGGCGTCAGTGCACAGCCCCATTTGACCACGCGTGTAAATTAAACATGTAAATTAAACATTAAGGAAGAGTCCCCCTGGTTTCCCCTAAGACAATCCTCGCGCAGTCAACGTAAGGCACGACCCTGTCTCTTGCCGCGTCACACAGTGCCTCAGTGCCGCTGCTAGTTACAACGTCGAGGGAGTTGTTCAAACATCGATACATGTGGGCCCGGATCAAACATCATGCCGGAGAAATGATAGCAGGCAGGGCATGGGCTGGGCTGTGCGTGGGCTGGGTTGATCCGGGAAGGGGCTGTGAATACCCAGTCAGAGGGACTATGAAGACCCAGACTGGGGCTGTTCAGACCCAGCTCTAGACCCGGGCAAAACCCGGCTAGAACTTATTGTCCACCATGTGCCTTCTCTTCTCAAACTCACCCTTCTACACCATCCCAGCCGAGACTCCAATGTCCATCCCCGCTCAGTTCGCCCTCCCCCCCAACTCCACCTACGTCGTAACCGGCTCCACCAAAGGCATCGGTCTCGAGATCGCCCGCTCCCTCCTCTCCTCCTCCCCCACCTCCTCCCTCTTAATCTGCTCTCGCTCTCCCCAAGACGTCGCAATGACCGTCGCCATGCTCTCCCAGGAAGTCGCCGCGGTCACGGAGCGCGTGTAAGTGCGAGCGAGTTGTAAGGGAGATGCAGGGCAGTTGGTGGATGTGCTTACAGGGCTACGACGAACCCGACGTTCTGAAGCGCCACGAGGATTCGCAGCAGCTGCGAGCTTGCTGCGAACGACGCTGCTCGATGATGTCCGTTTGCTGCTCGTTTGCTGCTCGTTTGCTGCTCGTTTGCTGCTAGTGTTAGCTTCCTTCTCGTTTCTGCCACTTCTTGTTTGCGAATCGAGACCCTTCCCACCGTAGCTCTAACAATCCATTTCCCGCACAGGTACGGGTGCGCGTGCGACGTGTCGACCGAGGAAGGCCGGGCATCACTCGTGGACTGTGTCACTGAAGCATTCCCTGCTGGACTCACTGGCCTGATTAACAATGTTGGGACCAACACGCGCAAGTCTATACTGGAGCAGACGGCGGCCGAGTACATGACCATGATCAACACCAACGTCTCCTCCGCCTACTTTCTCTCCCAGCTCCTCTCCCCCCGTCTGTTACAGACCGCTGGCCAGCCAGGTGCTGCCTCCTCGGTAGTGGTAAACGTCGCCTCCATGGCCGGCCAGCGTTCGAGCGGAACCGGCGCGTGCTACGGCATGTGCAAGGCCGCGCTCATGTCCCTCACCCGGTCCCTCGCGTGCGAGTGGTCCCGCAAGAACATTCGCGTCAACGCCGTCGCGCCCTGGATGACGTACACTCCCATGCTCGCCGCCGCCGTCGCGGAAGTCCCCAGCGCTCTGGACAAAGTGAAGGCGTGGACTCCCATGGGTCGCTTGGCGACGCCGGAGGAGGTCGCTGGCCCGGTTCTGTTTCTGTGCATGCCGATGAGCAGTTATGTGACGGGGGTGGTCATTCCGGTGGACGGAGGCCTGAATGCGCAGGGGTTTGATGGGCCGTGCGTGACGCCGAGTTGAGGGTTCCGCGGTACTCTGGAGAGAGGGGGAGAGGGAGGCGATGATTGAACCTGAGAATACTCGAACATGTTGAGGTCGAGCTCGCTTAGAAAGCTGTAACGCGCTAGAATAGAATGGGGTTGGAGACAACAATCACCGAGTACATAAGGGGGCGCTCGCTGCGACGAGCGGCGAGAAACGCGCTACGAGACCGAGCGCGAGGCAGCTCATCAAGCTGGGCGAACTGTTTGCTGGTGTCAAGAGCGCTGGTGAGATTATCTCCTGCCGGGGGGTGGCGGGTTAGGTAGATGCCTCACTCACCTCAAATTTGTTGCGTGTTGTTCAGCGTTTTGGTTTCGATAATGTGATTTGCCCGCCATCCTCTCCGGCCAATTGCTCGTACGCCTGATCCCATACCTGCTCACTCGAGTGCCGCCGAGCCCCCCTCCCCTCTTTCCGATGGACCGCCCCTTCGGCGCTTCTGCCTACTCGTCCATCTCTGGTGCCTCGTCAGACGAGGAAACCCCCCTCACCACCTCCAACGCCTCCAAGAAGAAGAAGAAAACCTCCGCCTCCGCATCCACCTCTAAGCAGTACGACATCTCCAGCAAGCCCACCGTGAGCGACCTGACGAAGCGCATCTCCTCCTTAAAAACCACCACCCGCTGCCACACCCTGCTGCTCCTCATCCTGGCCCTCATCACTCTCCTGTCCACTTTCTCCCTTCACTCGACCCTCGGTTCTCAGTCCACCGCCACCGCCTCCTCGATCTCCTCCCAGAACACTAGAATTTCCGCCATTTCCTCCCTCCTCGACGCGACAATTTCGTCAATATCGCGCTTCAACACCACTGTGACCAACGGCGAGCTTCTCGCCGAGGTGAGCGACCTTCACAAGCAGGTCGACGAGCAGCTGGCCACAGTGAAGACGTTGATTTCTGACCAAGAATCCAAGATCTCCAAAGAACTGTCCGACACGACGAACCGCATCGACGCGGATCTGTCCACAGCGCAAGAGAAGATTGACAACGACATCAACTCCATCAGCGGCACCCTCCACGACTACCAAAGCGACACCGCCACCAAGTTCACCATGGAGAACAACTTCATGATGTACCAGCTCGCCGGCACTTTCACTCTCCTCGGGTGCTTGATCTCGGTCTACCACGTCTCGGCCCACCTGCGCAACTTCCACAACCCGGTCGTCCAGCGCAAGATCCTTGCCATCCTCTGGATGGCGCCCATTTACTCCATGTCGTCCTGGTTCTCCCTCGTCTTCCCCGCCTCGGGCCCCTATCTTTCCATCCTCAAGGACTGCTACGAGGCGTACTGCGTGTACACTTTCCTGTCGTTCCTCATCGCAGTCATGGGCAACGGCGACCACCACGAGGTGATTCGGAAGCTCGCCGAGCACCCTGAACACATCCGCGTTCCCATCACGTGCTGCGGCTGTTGGTACCGCGAGGCCCGCAAGTCAGCGGTCGGCGTCGCGACAACGTTCCTGTACCAGTGCCTCTTCTTCTGCCTGCAGTTCGTGGTACTCAAGCCGTTCCTCGCCGTCGCGAACTTCGCCGTGAACGATCTGCAGTACTTCGGGCCTCCGCACCCCTCCGACTACCACTACCCCTCTCTCTACATCCTCGTCCTGCAAAATCTGTCCGTGTCGCTCGCGTTCTACGGCCTCCTCACTTTTTTCCACGCCGTCTCCACCGACCTCGACTGGTGCGTGCCGTGGCCCAAGTTCCTGTGCATCAAGGGCGTCGTTTTCGTGACGTTCTGGCAAGGCATGGCCATCTCGCTACTCGCCAAGGCGTCCGGCGGCGAGAAGGACGAACTGTGGGGCAAGCAGGTGAGCACACACTCACCGCGGAAGGCGAAGTGACTTCAGAGCGAAGACAACGGAGGGAAGAGAACGGCTGAGGAGGCGAATGACCGGTTCAGACCGGCTCAAACTGCGCTGTGGGCGCTCTGTTCGCGAACGAGGCGCGCTGTGTGGACTCGATTCGTGCTGCTGCGCTGTTCGCGAGCGATTCGTGCAGAAACGAGCGCCACGCACGCACACTTCTGATCCAGCGCCCCGGAACTTGCTTACTGCGTACTAGAATCGCTTCTGACTCTCGCTTCGCTCGCTCGTAGGCGCAATCGTTCTTGATTTGCATCGAGATGCTGTTGGCGAGCATTGCTCACTTTTACGTGTTCCCGCACGAAGAGTGGAAGCCGGACTACAAGCGCAAGCGCGAGTCACAGAAGGTCATGAAGTTCGGAGACAATCTGGCTCTACGTGATTTCTTCCACGACATTAAGATGGTCATGGGACCCGG
>Ga0307985_10001737_pt1 | contig 12276 bp, 8 predicted proteins | sample EllFjometageno80_FD_203155 | JGI IMG/M metagenome (GOLD analysis project Ga0307985, IMG submission 203155) | Marine microbial communities from Ellis Fjord, Antarctic Ocean - #80 | ecosystem: Environmental > Aquatic > Marine > Unclassified | place: Southern Ocean | collected 2014-10-09 | reverse complement strand
ATATTATTCTTTTATAATCCTGCTATTTTATCTTCCTCTAAAATAGTATTTGTTTCAATTTTGACTGTATCTAAAATGATTTTTAACTCTTCTTTTGTCATATTTAAATGCGTATAAACTTCATTGTCTGCAATTAAATTCAACAATGCTTTGTCTTGTGCTCTACCTCTTTTCATAGCTTCATTATAGCCAATATGTTCATTAAAGGTAACTAAAGAATATTTAGAAAAATACTCGGTTGGAAATGTTTTTTCTAAATCCATTTCTATCTTCCTTTTCTCTTTAAACAAAGGATTCGCAACATGGTTTCTCATCTCATGGAAATTATCTATCGCTAAATCTGCAATCGCATCTGTATCTTTTTTCCTCGTTTTTTGATACACTTTAAAAACCGATTTCCAATCGTCTAAATTTTGGTCCAAAATTTCATCTAACACAAAAACATCTTCAAAAGAAGCGTTCATACCTTGTCCGTAAAACGGCACAATTGCATGTGCAGAATCACCAATTAATAAGGTGTTATTTTCATAAGACCAAGGTGAGCATTTTATGGTTCCTAAAGGTCCTGTTGGATTGTTTATAAACTCTTCTTTTATATTCGGAATCAATGCCAAAGCATCAGGGAATTCTTTCTCAAAAAATTGAGTTATTTTTTCTTCGGATGTTAAATTCTCAAAATTGAATTCACCTTCGTCATAACTCAAAAATAGCGTAACTGTAAAGCTGCCATCTATATTTGGCAAAGCAATTAACATAAAATCACCACGTGGCCAAATATGCAAATGTTGGTTACTTATTTGATGATTACCTGTCTTATCCGCAGGAATTTCTAGCTCTTTATATCCGTGATTTAAATACTCTTGAGAATAACTAAACAAGAATTTACGCTCAGAAACATAACTTTTTCTTAAAGATGAACCCGCGCCATCTGCTCCAAAAATCACATCTGCCTGTATAGAAAATTCCTCTTTGGTTTTGTAGTCTTTAAAATGTGCAATCGAATTTTCGATATCAACGTTTTCACATTTTTGATTAAAATGAATCGTTACATTTTCATGTTTTTCTGCTTCATCTAATAAAATCGCATTCAAATCTCCTCTAGAAATTGAATTTATATATTCATTTTCTCTTCCTGAATAATTAGAAGAAAACGTATTCCCTTCTGTGTCATGCATTAATCTACCAAACATCGGAATGCAGATTTCTTTCGCTTTTTCTTCCATTCCGCATAAACGCAATGCTTTTAAACCTCTGTCTGACAAAGCTAAATTGATCGATTTTCCTGCAGAAATATCAGTAGCTCTTAAATCAGGTCTGCTTTCATATACTTCAACTTTAAAACCTCTTTGCGCGAGTCTTAATGCGAGTAAACTTCCACATAAACCGGCTCCAATAATTACTGTTCTATCTTTTTTATTCATCTTTCTTTTTAAGTTCTTTCATACAGGTTGCGATTTTGTCAGCGTTACCTTTTTTTCTGTTTTCTAATTTTGAAATAATATTAGAATAGTTTTCTTCATCATGACCTTGCGACAACTTTTTGGTTGCTTGAATATCTGTGATTTCAATTTCAAACCCAACAATACCGTGCACTTGATTCATTGTTTTATCTGAAAACCCTTCAACAGAAACTGGGTTTTCTGAATCTACTTCATATGTATCAACCAGTTCTTTTAAAACATCGACCAACTCTTCCCCTTCTATTACTTTTAATTTTCCATAGACATGAACGGCTATATAATTCCATGTAGGAACTTCTTCAAAATTATACCAAGAAGAAGAAATATAACTGTGAGGTCCGTTGAAAATACAGAGAACTTCAATATCGTTTTTAAAATTTTCCTTTTGGGGATTTCTTCTTGCGATATGTCCTTGTAAAACATCTTTTCCTTCTTTGTTTGTTGCTAATTCTAAAGGAATATGAGTCGCTAAAGTTTTACCATCTCCATGAGTTACCAAAATTCCAAAACCATGTTGTTTTATGAAGTTTTTAACCTCATTAGTATCTTCATTTTTATAATTCTCAGGAATATACATTATAACAACTCTTTTAACATTGAAACCATACGATACACATCTTCAAAAGAAGTATACATTGGCACTGGTGCACAACGAATTACATCTGGTTCTCGCCAATCTGTAATAATGTTATTTTGAGTTAGTTTTTTATGTAAACTTTTATCTGCATTTTTTACTTGAATCGATAATTGACAACCTCTTTCTTTTGGGTTTTTTGGTGTGATAATTTTGATGTTTTCAGAACCAATTTCATTGATTAAAAACTCAAAATATCCTGTCAGTTTTTCTGATTTTTCTCTTAAAGCATCCATTCCGACTTCATCAAATAAATCTAAAGAAGCTTTTATGGCAGCCATAGATAGTATCGGTGGATTTGATAATTGCCAACCTTCTGCACCTTCCATAACATCGAATGGCTGACGCATATTAAAACGCGTTTCTTTGTTGTGATTCCACCAACCTGAAAAACGTGGCAACTCTTTATTTTTAGCATGTTTTTCGTGGACAAATAAACCACCCAAACTTCCTGGTCCAGAATTTAAATATTTATACGTACACCAAGCTGCAAAATCTACTCCTGAATCGTGTAAATTTGGTTGGATATTTCCTGCTCCATGTGCTAAATCAATTCCGACAATACATTTTTTTGAATGTCCGATTTCTGCAATTTTTTTGAGATCTAAAAACTGACCTGTGTAATAATTTACGCCGCCAATTAACAATAAAGCAATTTCATCACCTTGCTCTGAAACAATTTCTTCTAAATCTTCAATTCGTAATAATTGCTCATCTTTTCTTGGTTTCCATTCGATAACATCATCCGCTGAAAAGCCGTGAAATTTCAATTGAGATTGAACAGCATATCTATCCGAAGGGAAAGCATCACTTTCTATAACAATCTTATATTTGGATTTGGTTGGCCTATAAAAAGATACCATCAACAAATGCAAATTAGTTGTTAATGTATTCATTACCACAACTTCGACTGATTTCGCTCCAACAATCTTAGCCATTTTATCTGTCAATAACTCATGGTAATTCAACCACGGATTCTTTGCGTCAAAATGACCTTCTACGCCTAAATTTGCCCAATCTTCTAATTCCTGATTGATATACTCTTTGGTCGATTTCGGCTGTAATCCCAGAGAATTCCCTGTAAAGTATAACCAATCATCCCCATTTTTGTCTTTAGGTATATGAAATCGATTTCGTAAATTTGAAAGCGGATCTTCTTTATCTTGCTGTTTAGCAAATGTTAACGAATTTTGATATTGCATCTAGTAAAAAATGATTTACTTCAAATATAAAACAATCCTATTGAGAATTCAATTTTTAGACACGAATTCCTTAAATTAACAGAAACTTATCTATTAAATTTTCAAATGATTACCTTCATTTTATAAAACAGTAATTTAGCAAAAAATTATTTTTAATGAAATTCTTAAAACATCTTTCTTTTTTATTATTGATTGTTTTTATGTCTTGTAAAAACAACTCAAAAACAATTTCTGAATTAGAGAACATTCATTCATCAATTAAAACAGCATTTGCACCAGACAAACGCGTTGAATTATTTGATATTCAATTTAGCAACTTAAATGACCATCTAGTTTTAGAGGGAGAAACGACTTCGAAAAAGGCGTTTTCCATACTGTTAGATAGTTTAAAAAACAGAAAATTAAACTTTGTAAATAACGTTCGTGTTTTACCTGATTCCGCAGTAGGAAATCAACAATTTGCAGTGGCAAGAAATTCTGTTATAAACATTCGCTCTAACCCAAAACATTCAGCTGAATTAGGCACGCAAGGTTTGTTAGGAATGTCTTTAAAAATATTAGACAAAAAAGGTGATTTTTACAGAATTCAAACACCTGATCAATATATTTCTTGGGTTGATAAAGGCGGAATTACTAGAATGAATGCGAATGAAATTGATACTTGGAATCAAGCAAAAAAAGTGATTTTTATCAAAAATTTTGGATATACATATGCGGCTAAAAATGATAAATCAAATATTGTTTCTGACATTACTTTAGGAGGCGTTTTGAAATATATTTCTGAAGACAACAAATTTTACCAAGTAGAATACCCTGATAATAGAACGGGTTACATCAGAAAAGAAGAAGGTGCTATTTACAGTTCTTGGTTACAAAATTTAGTGACCAATCAAGAAAATATTGAAACTATTTCTAGGACAATGGAAGGCTTTCCTTATTTGTGGGGAGGAACATCTTCTAAAGGAATGGATTGTAGTGGCTTTACAAAAATGGTGTATTTAATGAACGGATTTATCATTCCTAGAGATGCTTCTCAACAAATAAATGCAGGAAAAACTGTAGATTCTAATTTAACTTTTGAAGGCTTAGAAAAAGGGGATTTACTTTTTTTTGGTAGAAAAGCAACCTCCGAAAAAAACCAAAGAGTAACGCATGTTGGTATTTGGTTAGGAAATGATAAAATGGAGTTTATTCATGCTTCTGGAAATGTCCATATCAACTCTATGGATGAAACACAAGCGAACTATGATGAGATGAATAAGAATCGTTATTTAGGTAGCAAGCGTTATTTAAATATTGAAGATGAGAAAATCATCAACTTAAAAGAGAAAATGAAGTTATAATTCAACTTACTTCGATTTACTTATCATTCCTGCGAAGGCAGGAATAACAAAATCTAAAAAAAAGCCTTTCAAAAATTGAAAGGCTTTTTTTTTAGATTGTAAATAAGGTGTCTTAATATAGAACTCTAAACTTAATTGTTCCTTCTACATTTCTTAATTTATCAATAACTTCTTTGTTGTATTCTTTATCTAAATCTGTAATTACATACCCAACTTTTGGATCTGTAGATAGATACTGACCTGTAATATTCAAATCATATTTTGCTAAAATCTTATTGATTTCCGCCATTACTCCTGGTACATTTTTATGAATATGTAAAAACCTGTGTGATTTTATTTGTCTTGGCAAACGAATATTCGGGAAATTCACAGCATCAACTGTATTTCCTGAATTGATATATGCCATAATTTTACTAGGTACAAAATCTGCAATATCTCTTTGCGCTTCTTCTGTGCTTCCACCAACATGTGGCGTTAAAATTACGTTTGGTAATCCTTTTAATTCTGTATAAAACTCACCGTTTTTCCTTGGCTCAACAGGATACACATCTACCGCAGCACCTGCTAATTTTCCACTTTTTAAAGCATTTGCTAATGCAATAATATCAACGACAAATCCACGAGAAAGATTTACGAAATGTGCGCCATCTTTCATTTGTGAAATTTCTTTTTCTCCGAAGAAATTTTTATTGGCAGCATTGTCATCAATATGTAAAGTAACCACATCAGAAAGTGCTAATAGATCTTCTAATTTATCCACCTTAGTCGCATTTCCTAAAGCTAATTTATCTTCAACATCATAATAAAAAACATTCATTCCTAACGCTTCGGCCAATACAGATAATTGCTTACCAATATTACCGTACCCTACAATCCCTAATTTTTTACCACGAACTTCTTTAGAACCATCTGCGGTTTTATTCCATTGTCCATTATGCAATTCTGTGCTTCGTTGAAAAACGCTACGCATTAACATAATAATTTCTCCAATTGCCAATTCTACAACAGAACGCGTATTGCTATAAGGAGCATTAAAAACAACGATTCCTTTTTCTTTACAGGCTTCTAAATCAATTTGTTTTGTACCAATACAAAAGGCACTTACAACCATTAATTTTTCGGCAGCTTCCACCACTCTTTGTGTAACGTTTGTTTTAGAACGAATTCCTAAAACGTGTACCTCTTTTATTTTTTCTATCAGTTCGTCTTCAGACAAACTTTTAGATACGGTTTCAACTGTAAAACCATCTGTAGATAACTTTGTAAAAGCATCTGGATGTACATTTTCTAATAATAGAATTTTAATTCTATTCTTTGGATATGAGATATTTCTTGGCAACTTGTTTATGTATAAAAATTCATCTAAATTCGGGGCAATATGGTCTGCGTTTTGAGTGGTTTTAACTCTTGAAACATTTTCTGTATACGCAAAAAATTTATCTGCGACACCCGCTTCACGAGTTACATAATCACTATACCCATCACCAATAACTTGTATTTCTCCTTCTAGATTCATGTCTTTTAAACACTGTACTTTTCCGTTGTGTTGAGAAAGTGGATTGGCAGCATCAAAACCAATGATTTTACCATCTTTTGCAAACTCAAAAGTATTTGCATACACTCTTTCTGAAGGGATATTGTATTCTTTTACAATAGGGTCGATAAATTCTTTAAATCCACAAGATATCACATAAATGTCATCCGCAAAGTTTTCGAAAAACTCTTTGTTGCTTTCTATGGATTTTGATACTTGCTGTTTTAAAGCGATAACTAAGCCTGATAAATCAGCTTCGTTTGCATTTAATAATTGAATTCTTCTTTCTAAAGATTCTGTGAAGGATATCTCGCCATCAATTCCTAAATTAGTAATATCAATTATTTCTTGAATAATTTCTTCTTTCTTCGGATTATTTTGAAGCGTAATTTCCGCTAAAACGTCTAATGCCTCTACACGTGTTAATGTGCTATCAAAATCGAAAATGTAATTTCTTTTTGTGGTACTCATTACTTCAAAATCTAGGTTGAAATTTAAGTCAGTAAAGCTACAAATATCGTAGGAAAATAAGAAGCTATTTTACAGTTTTATGATATCTATTTTATTTGTTATAAAAATCAAAGTACTTCATAAAAAACACACTTTAAATACTCAAAAATTATGAAATCCTAAAAGAAGCAACCACCAAACAATTGGTAACGACTCTACCCAAAAAGAACTATAGTATTTAGATTGGTCTGTTTTTGCGCGCATTAGGAAAATAGTCAACAAAAAGAAGAAAATCATAAATGGTGTTTTTACGATGGCAACAGTGGAAAACAAATATTCTAAAACCAATGAAATAACAAGTAAGGTTAATCCCAATTTTTTGGTTTTTTCGACGCCAATTTGTTTTGGAATTGTCTGCAAAGAAATAGCATCATATTTTACATCTCTTATATCAAAAGGCAATATTAGAACGACCACAATTAAAAATCGTTGCAACAGTAATAAAATAATATTTAAGGAAATTTCTTGACCCGTATCAACTAACGGAATTAACACCGTAAACCCTACCCAAACCAGTGATACAACAATGATTTTTAAATAACTAACCTCTCTTAAATTTTTATCAAATCCGCTTAAAAAAGGAACTGCATATAATACTGTTAGTAAGATAAATGGTATTGTAAAATAGAGCGTTTTTAAAGAAATTTGATACGCATAAAAACTCAAGGCTAAAAAACAGAAAAATGAAAAAATCTGAATAATTTTTAAATCCTTCGTTAAACTTCTGTGATGCAATTTTGCAACACCCGCATATTTTACAAAGTTATAGCCCGTTATCGTTCCAAAAAAAATAAAATAATTTACATTTTCATTATAAGGAAGATCTACGTAAATTTCTGTAATTCTTAGAAACGCGTATACCGAAAAAGCAACGTGAATACTCGCATTTATATAAAAATCGAACACTAATTTTAAAAATCTCATTTCACAAAAATAGGTTTTATGTTCATAACCTTTAAAAAAGGTTCATAATTATATCTATATTATTTATAATCAGACCGAAAAGAAAGTTATAAAATCCTTATTTTTGGTGCTTAAAATTTTCAATGATTTTATTCGCAAAAAAGCAAACTAAATCGATTGAAGTAAGCCTTAACAAAACTTTATTTAATGAATACAAATTCGTTTCAAAATAGACATATTGGTCCTAACAAAAAGGAACAAGAAAAAATGTTATCCGTTATAAATGCTGATAGTTTAGAACAGTTGATTAACGAGACTGTGCCTAATGATATTCTTTTACAAAATGAGCTAGATTTAGCTCCTGCAAAGAGTGAATATGAGTATTTAGCCCATATTAAAGAATTGTCTGAAAAGAATAAAGTTTTTAAAAGTTACATCGGCTTGGGGTATCACGAAGCAATTGTGCCAAGTGTTATTCAGCGTAATATTTTAGAAAACCCAGGTTGGTATACTGCCTATACTCCTTATCAAGCAGAAATCGCTCAAGGACGTTTAGAGGCTTTGTTAAATTATCAAACGATGATTTGTGATTTAACAGGAATGGAATTGGCAAATGCTTCTTTATTAGACGAAAGTACTGCTGCTGCTGAAGCAATGGCTTTATTGTATGACGTTAGAGAAAGAGCACAAAAGAAAGCAAACGTACATAAGTTTTTTGTTTCGGAAGAAATTCTTCCACAAACTTTATCGGTATTACAGACTCGTTCTATTCCTATTGGAATCGAATTAGTAATTGGTAATCATGAAGAATTTGATTTTTCTGCTGAATATTTTGGAGCAATTTTACAATATCCAGGAAAACACGGACAAGTATATGATTATGCTGCTTTTGTTTCAAAAGCAAATGAAAACAATATAAAAGTAGCGGTTGCTGCTGATATTTTATCATTGGTAAAATTGAAAGCTCCTGCTGAATTCGGAGTTGATGTAGTTGTAGGAACTACACAACGTTTTGGGATTCCTTTAGGTTACGGTGGTCCTCATGCAGCTTATTTTGCAACTAAAGAAAAATACAAAAGAAGTATTCCTGGACGTATTATTGGTGTAACCAAAGACAGAAATGGAGAACGTGCTTTGCGTATGGCATTGCAAACTAGAGAGCAGCATATTAAACGTGAAAAAGCAACTTCTAATATTTGTACTGCACAGGTTTTATTAGCCGTTATGGCAGGAATGTATGCCGTTTATCATGGAAAAAGTGGTTTACAGTTTATTGCCGACTCTTTACATAATAAAACAAAATTAGTCGCAGATTATTTAGAAAAGGCAGGTTTTAAACAATTAAACACTTCTTATTTCGACACCTTATTAGTTGAGATCGATTGCATTAAATTAAAATCGGTTGCAGAATCTTTTGAAGTCAATTTTAACTATGTAGATGATAAACATATTTCTATTTCTTTAAATGAAGCGACTACGCAAAAAGATTTAATGAAATTGTTTACAATTTTCGGTCAGTTAAAAAAGAAATCTGATTCTTCGCCGACAGAAAGCGCGAGTGATTTTCATCAAATTTTAACACAAGAATCTTTTAATTCTGATTTTGATGTCATTCCAGAAAGCGTACAAAGAGACACACTTTTTTTAGAGAACGATGTCTTTAATACGTATCAATCTGAAACAGATATGATGCGTTATATCAAAAAATTAGAGCGTAAAGATTTAGCACTAAATCATTCTATGATTTCTTTAGGATCTTGTACAATGAAATTAAATGCCGCTTCAGAAATGTTGCCTTTAAGCAATCCACAATGGGGAAATATTCATCCTTTTGTGCCGCTAAATCAAGCGGAAGGTTATCAAGAAGTTTTAAAGAGATTAGAACATCAACTAAATATAATTACTGGCTTTGCAGCTACTTCTTTACAACCAAACTCTGGTGCACAAGGTGAGTTTGCTGGTTTAATGACGATTAGAGCTTTTCACCAATCAAATGGAGATTCGCACAGAAATATTTGTATTATTCCTGCTTCTGCTCATGGAACAAATCCTGCTTCTGCTGTAATGGCAGGTATGAAAGTGATTGTAACCAAAACCGCAGAAAATGGAAATATTGATGTAAACGATTTACGTGAGAAAGCGGAAATTCACAAAGATAATTTAGCTGCTTTAATGGTAACGTATCCTTCTACTCATGGAGTTTACGAAAAAGAGATTAAAGAAATTACGCAAATTATTCATGATAATGGCGGACAAGTTTATATGGATGGCGCAAATATGAACGCGCAAGTTGGTTTAACAAATCCTGCAACAATTGGTGCAGATGTTTGTCACTTAAACTTACACAAAACATTTGCGATTCCACATGGTGGTGGAGGTCCAGGAGTTGGTCCAATTTGTGTTGCTCCACAGTTAGTTCAGTTTTTACCAACAAATCCCGTAGTTGCTACTGGAGGTGAAAATGCAATTACCGCTATTTCTGCAGCTCCTTGGGGCTCTGCTTTAGCGTGTTTAATTTCTTACGGATACATAACAATGTTAGGTGCAAAAGGATTAACAGACTCTACCAAAAGCGCCATTTTAAACGCCAACTATATCAAAGAGCGTTTACACGGACATTATGAAACGTTGTACACGGGTGAAATGAACAGAGCTGCACACGAAATGATTATTGATTGTCGTGATTTTAAACAAAACGGAATTGAAGTCGTTGATATTGCAAAACGTTTGATGGATTATGGTTTTCATGCGCCAACAGTTTCTTTTCCTGTAGCTGGAACAATGATGATTGAACCGACAGAGTCTGAAAGTATTGCCGAATTAGATCGTTTCTGTGACGCGATGATCTCTATACGTAAGGAAATTACTGAAGCAACAAAAGAAGACGCTAATAACCCATTAAAAAACGCACCTCACACACAAGAAATGCTAACTGCTGATGAATGGACACTACCATACACTAGAAAACAAGCCGCTTTTCCTTTGGCATATATTGCTGATAATAAGTTTTGGCCTTCTGTACGTCGAGTAGATGATGCTTTTGGGGATAGAAACTTAAATTGTTCTTGCAGCCCAATTGAAGATTATATGTAAACACATTCTATTTTTAAATATTTTAAAACTGTTTCTTTTAGAAGCGGTTTTTTTTTGTTTTTAAATAGGATGTTTTTTCCTTATCTATTTTTTGTTTTAAAAAGACTAACTTAGCTACACGTACTGAACTTGCTTCGGTAAATACTGATAGTAAGATACTTATACTGAACTTGACTCAGTATTTAAACGATTTCATAGCAACGTTGAGTTACGTTTAATTATGAACTAAATTGAAATTAATTACAATATTCATATTGTTTATTCCAATTCAACTGATTTCTCAGAATCTAGTTAGGAATCCTAGTTTTGAAAAAATTGAAAAATGTGCTGATAGCATTGGTTTTTTTAAGACCGTTGTAAAACAATGGTCAACACCAACATTAGGTACCGCAGATTTATTTAATCCTTGCAATAAAGTTAAAGCTGGAGTTCCGGATAATTTTAATGGACATCAAATTTCAAAATTTGGAAAGAATTATGCTGGATGTTATTTCTATGCAAAAAGTAATTATAGGGAATATATTCAAGGTTCTTTAAAATCATCTTTAAAAAAAGGAGCGAAATACAACGTATCATTTTATATCAGTTTAGCAGAAAAATCAGATTTTGCTATGAAAAAAATAGAGTTTTTATTGACCAAGAATATCATTTCGAGTGCTATTTGGACAGAATTATCTCCAAGTCATTTAAAGAAACAAATAACGAAGAGCTTTTCTGCTAATAGTGTAAAAAATGAAAAAACCTATAATGACACGAAAAATTGGGTATTAGTATCGAAAGTGATCACAGCAAAAGGTGGTGAGAATTTTATCACAATAGGTAATTTTCAAAAAAACTATGCTACTAAAAAGAGAAGAGTATCAAAAGAGAAAAAAAACAAAATATCATATTATTATATAGATATGGTTTCAGTAGTATTGATTGATAAACCTTTAACTAGTCTAACTCAGCTTGTTGATGAAAAAGAAACTGAAACCACAAAAACAAATAAAATTGAACTTAATAAAAAGTATAAATTTCAAAACATAAACTTCAAATTCAATAGCATTAAACTATCAAAAGCTGCAAAAACGGAGATTACTATTCTTTATGAATATTTAAATTCAAATAAAAATACTAAAATTAGCATTCTAGGACATACTGATCATTTTGGGAGCACTAACTATAACAAAGTTCTTTCTGAGGAAAGAGCAAAATCAGTCGCAGATTATTTGATAAAGGTTGGATTAAATAAGACAAGAATTCAATCATTTGGATACGGGAATTCTGAACCTCTATCAACTAGCAAAACAAATGAAGGAAGAAAGAAAAACAGAAGAGTTGAATTTAAAATAACATTATTGCCGTAACTTTTAACGCTTTTTATGTCAATTAAGATCAATACAAAAGAATCGTATTTCTCATTTTCTGAAGTCTATTTTGTAAGCAGTTTAAAATAGGATTTTCGTTTGAGACTTTAAAACTGTTGGCAAACCTGTTGCGTTAGCGATTGAAACGGCATCCTTTTCTGAAGAATGAAGAAAAGATATAGTGGAAAGTGCGACCTGAAAGGTAACGTCCATATGATAAAATGTAAATTTGATGAGATCCTGAAATA
>Ga0307985_10001736_pt1 | contig 12278 bp, 13 predicted proteins | sample EllFjometageno80_FD_203155 | JGI IMG/M metagenome (GOLD analysis project Ga0307985, IMG submission 203155) | Marine microbial communities from Ellis Fjord, Antarctic Ocean - #80 | ecosystem: Environmental > Aquatic > Marine > Unclassified | place: Southern Ocean | collected 2014-10-09 | reverse complement strand
GAAAAATATTCTAAATTGTGCCATCGTGTAGAGCGGGGTCGAATTAGTACTACTGCGTGCGACTTAACACCCAAGTAGTTTACGAAAGTTTACCTCAATTTTCCCTACTAACCCTCCGTTCACACACACACCCCGACTACCAACCGGCTGAATTCGACCAAATAACCTCGCAATAAATCCACGCGGTAAGTCTCAAACACTGCAGCGAACACATCCCATGCCCGCTGTTTCGCTTCGGACGAGCTTACTCCACGCCTTGGTGCCTGCCACTGCTTTCCAATCCATCCAATATCATCTAATTACTTTTCCACGTTAGTAGGGTCCCTGACCAGCGTATCAAAGTACGCTGTCTGCGCACTCATCAAAGTAGTGTACACAGTCCCCCAGTTCAAGACGGGCTGCTCGCTCAGGCAGTCCCTCACGCTGTCAACGCTGACGCCGTCGACCCCCATGGCCTCCATGCAAGCGTTCGCCGGATCGCGCCGATCGTCGTCCTCGGGCACTGCCTTCCAGTGGTCATAGTTAGTCTCGAGACGCCAGTAGTTGTCGTCGGTGATCCTCCAGACGCCCTCCTTGACTTCCTCGTCGGGGTGCAACCTGTCCCTTGTAATGATAGCCCCTTCGTTGCCTGCGAGACCGCCGACAATTAAATAAACCGGGGCAATCATCTTCTCGGCGCTGAGCGTGGTCACGACTTCCTCGAACGAGGTGGTGGACTCTAGCTGGCTGCGCAGGAACATGCCGACGGACGAGCCACCGGTGGCAGCAGAGACGAGGTTCTCCAAGATGCCCTCGATCGTTTGGAACTTACTGTTGTCGTCGTTGGGGCCACGTTGATCAACTGATACACTGAAATGTTTGCTCATGCCTGTCAGCACGCCGACGTAGCCTATGAACGCGGTGCTAGAGAAGACGGTATTTTCGTCGGCGTCGGTGAAGTGAATGGTAGCTGTGAGGTTCTGCAGCCCGGTGATTCCGTAATCCAGATTACGGCCGTGAATAATCTCGCCGGTTGGCGTCTTCGACACCACACTCGTGCAATACACCGTGAGCTCATACATCAAATTGATGATCGCGAGCTCGCCTTGGCTCAAACGGTCGCCGTAGCCGGCGTCACTGATCACTTGGTGAATGCCGTTGATCTCCTCAACGTACTTGTCGGGGAAGATGGTCTCAATAGAAGTGAGTACGGGTTCCAATTTGGCCAATGTGCTCTCAGGAACGATGGAGTAGACCTGGTATGACGGGGTTAAGCATATATATCACATAAACATATATATCACATACGGGATAAAATGATGAGATGAAGCATCGCGCTAGCCTGCACTGCAATACTCACGTAGTCGAGCACGTGCTGGAACGACTCGTCGAAGCCATAAGTGTCAAGGATGTAATTCACTGGCTCAGTCCACCTAGTTGCCGGATCCTCTGAGAGGGACACCGAGAACACCGGCGCCTTGAAATCGGCGGAGATGGCGGGGGCGAGCGTTGCGACCATGGCTAGGCATTTCAGGAGTCGGACCGCGTTCATAATAATATCAGGCGACCGGCGGAGGCGGGGGGGGAGGGAGATGACAAAACTGATAAACCCTTTGCCATCACCAAAAAAATGCAGAATTCAGGAGCCAAGCAGAGATCTACAATTGTAGTTACAGCTGTACACCTCAAACACTCTAAACGCGTGCGCCGCCGCGTGCCCTCCCGCAATGCGCTTCACCACGCCCTCCCAATCGGACCAGGAGAACACCACGCGCGACACGAGTCGCCTTCCAGCGTGATCGGGACTGGCGAAGAGACGTGAGTAGATGATGAAGCCGTGTAGAACGCCGAGGAGGGGGTCTGGGCCGTTAACGTTCATTCTCGGATTGACTATGGCCAACAAGCCGAGACTTAGTAGATGGGAGGTCCACAGATACAGCACGTAATCGCGCGTGGCGGTCTGTTCGACGAAGCCCAGGAAAGAGGATGGTCGTCGTCTTCGCCTCTTCCCGGCCAAGGAGTTCAGGCTCGACAAAGCTAAGCTCACGCTCGCCCGGGGGGACGAGGCCACCCTCCAGATGATGAAGTGCAAGTTCGTCCAGGGCGACGAGAACTTTCGCTACGTGGCAGGTGCGGGAGGATTCCACACGCTGACGTCCTGTGGCGTCAAGAGTTGCCGCCTTCTGGAGACGGCGCTCGTCGAGCACGGCGGGCCGACCGAGCTCACCGACAACACTGGCGGCGGCGGAGGCCCCATTCCGGAGTGCATCGCGATCGGATTCACATCCATCATGTGGATGACGAAGGAGAGCGAGAAGGGCTCGAAGAGGCAGAAGCTCGTCAACACGGAGAATGACGCACACCTCGTCCCCGCCGTCCCCGCCGCCCCCGCCGCCCCCGCCGCCCCCGCCGCCCCCTTTTTGCGTGGGGAGATCGGCGGGAGCTAGGGGGAGCGGTGAGTGCAGTGGGTAGCGGGTAAAACTAGCTACAAAAATTGCAACAAAACATCGGTTTTGATACGTTACCTGATGGAGTTTGCGCTGAATATAACTGGCTCGATATCCCAAGTAACGGCGGGGCTCTACTGTCAGCTCCCATTCTAGCTTTTAGTCCCACGGATTACTCCTTCTCTCGCCAAGATTCGGTACATTGCTTGTTCGCGTCGGCGCTCCTGTGCCCGCAGGCCCCACTACTTGCCCCTGCGCCACGCCGAGCTGCTGCATCTGCAATGCCATTTCGTAGTAGTACTGCTCGGCGGTCATTGCAAGCCCCTCGTGTCTCGCGAAGTCTTCGTCGTAGCTGTCCGCGTTATCGTCTCTCCACAGAGCAGGCTGCGCACCCGCCCTCGCCAACCTCTCCTTATCCTCCTCCCCCGCTCCGCCGTCGCCCTCCTTCCCGTTCTCAAAGATCCTCGCACGCGCCTTCGCGTAAGCCTCCTCTCTATCGGCAATCGACGCGCGCGACGGCGGCGCCGGCTGCTGAAGCTGCTGGCGGTGCGATGCTGCCGAAGCGTTAACTGCCACCTTGGGAGCGTCCACTGCCACCCTCGCGTTCACTGCCACCTTGGTCGGAATTATCGAGGGCGCGACTCTGCTGCCACTCTCAACGTTCCCCAACACCTCTAGTCCCAAAGCACGCCGCCTGACAACCTCTTCCTCGACCTCCTCGCGCTTTATGCTGATGAGCATTTGCTTCGGCAGCTTGCTCTTCTTCGTCGTGTACAGGCGAATAATGCCAGGAGGCACGGGGAGAAGTGGATAAACAGTCGTAGAGACTTTCATGTCGTGGGCGGGATACATGCGGAAGAGCAGCGCTGTTCGGTAGACGCACAGTCGGGAGAATGAGGAAGTGTCAGCTCTCAAATCCAGATAAGGAGCAAGGAGAGCACTAGGATCCTTCTTTTTCGCCTGCTTGTGGTTGAGCAGGAACTGCGCCAGCTGCTTCTCGCTTCGCAGGAGGCGCATCCGATCGTTTTCTGACAGCAACGCTGTCAGTAGCGCAGAGTCCAATGTGGTAAGCATTGCTTCGGTTACAGAGTTTCTGATTTTGTAGGTGATGCCGAGCTGTCGCGCTTGAAGAAGTTTGCTCTCTAGCCGACGTTGAGTGTTCGGGGTGCGTGTTGCTACAGGCAAGTAGTTCCTTGAATGTCAGTCTGGATAATGAACCTCGGCAGCTCACTTGTGGATTGTCGCTCTCGCTCCATCAAAGTGTACAACTGTACACGTACACGCGCAACCTGAGTGCGTACATGAGCAGCGCCATGACCCTCCTTCCGTACAAGTCGCACGACGCGCTGGACGTAAGAAACTCGCTGCTTCTCAAGCAGCACGACATACGGCAGTTCACGCTCTTCATAGCGCAGCTCGCTCCTGCCACCAAAAGACCTCGGTGCACCACGGCCCGTGCCTCACTCCTCTTGAACTGAACTCGTGCATAAACTTCGATGTGTCCCGCTCTCTTCTCTCGTCCGACGCGGTCATCTAGCGCCTCTACCTAACATTGCAGCCCTTATTTATTGCTTCACCTGTGCTTCCACTCCGCCTTCCTCTTCTCCACAAAAGCCGTCATGCCCTCCTTCTGGTCCTCGCTCGCGAACAGCGCATGGAACATCCTCCTCTCGAACCTCAACCCCTCCGCCAAACTGAGCTCGTAACTCGCGTTCACGGTCTCCTTAACAACCATGGTCGCCAACTGACTCTTGCTCGCGATGTTGTCCGCCATCTTGACCGCCTCCTCGACCAGATCAGCCGCCGGGTAAACCTGAGCGACCAACCCACTCGCCTGCCCGAGCGAAAGAGTGTTAGTGCTAATGTGAAGGGTGTGTGTGTGTTGTGTGTGTGTGTTGTGTGTGTGTGTGTTGTGTGTGTGTGTTGTGTGTTCTGGTGGCCCGCGGTGCACACGTGTTATTACCAAGCCCGTTCTTCGAAGCCCGCCCCACCAAGCCCGTCCTACTCGCTTGTTCTTTCGCCCCTTTCCCTCCTCGCTCGCCACCCTGTTCCTCACCTTGGCCTCCTCCGCCCCGATCATAGTCCCCGCCAAGCACATCTCCATAGCCTTACTCTTCCCCACCGCCTTAATCAGCCTCTGTGTGCCGCCACATCCGGGGATCACGCCCAGGTTGATCTCGGGCTGCCCGAACTTCGCCTTGTCGCCGCACACCATTATGTCGCACATCATCGCCAACTCGCAACCGCCGCCGAGCGCGAAGCCGTTGATCGCCGCGATCGTTGGCTTCTGGACCTCCGCAATCAGCCCCCACTGCTTGAACATGTTCTTCGAGAACACGTCGTTGAAGCTCTTACTCTGCATCTCCTTGATGTCCGCGCCGGCCGCGAACGCCTTCTCCGAGCCCGTGATCACAATGCACCCGATCTTAGGATCCTCGTCCATCGCGGACGTGGCGTGGATGAGGTCGTCGAGGAGCGCATCGCAGAGAGCGTTGAGGGCCTTGGGACGGTTCAAGGTGATCAGGCCCACGGCGTCGTTGGTGCCGGCCGGAGTAACGATGATGTTGTCGTAGCTGGGCTTGAGCGTGCACAGCTGGCGGAAGGAGGAGGTGAGGCGGGTGGGGAGGGCGCGGGTGAGGGCGAGCATCTGGAAGGGAGTTAGGAGGGTGTCATGGATGTTGCAGAAGAAGACAAAGCAGGAGACACAGCAGGAGACACAGCAGAGAGCTCTAGCAGGTCCCGGAGCACCTCCTCGCCCCCCCCCCTTAATGCGACCTCAGTGATACGTGTCTCAACGCAAGCCCGCCACGGCAGCTATGATAGCAGCACCTGTTGAGTAGTAGTAGCAATTAAGGATAGCAAGTAATAGCAAGGTTCAAGTTTCGCTTGGGTAGGCTGGTTAGGACTGCGGAATCCGGCGATAGAAGCTCCTAACAAGCCGCCATTGTTCCGAATTTGTCAAGCGGCATGCGCCAACGATGCTGCACAGCACAAGAGTATGGATCAAAGAGGTGTCCGTGAAACACATAATCCGGGGGGATATTGGGGGGATATTGGGGGGATATTGTATTGTCGGCGTGTTGTAGGACAAGGTTGCACAAAACATGTGAGCCAGCAGTAAACGGCAACGCTTTGGCGAGCCAACGGGCGTCTGCGCTTACTCTGAAGCAACTCGTGCGGCAATGAGGAAGGATACATCGCTGCGAGGCGACAAGGCGTTTCAGAGTCACTGTTGACACGCTGACGGCACGCCGCGGCCCCAAGCCGCCACACGAGCACATCGAGCACGCCAAGGAGCTGGTGCTGCACGTGGCGCCGGGGCGGCGTGCGCGGCCGCTCTTGTCGTGTCGGTTCTCTCAGTTGCGATACAAGGACATCATACACGGAGATCCAATGTCAACATACGGACATCAAATATGACAACCCGGTGGCGCGGCATTTTGCGCAGCAGAGTAGGATTGCATCAGTTGCGTACGGGTATGTTGGGCTTGGGGCTTTGGCCGGCGCGTTGAGTTAGGGCTCCTGGGCCTGGCTGCCTTACAGTTGTACAAAGAAGAAGAGACTGGTTTTCTTCACTCGTCTTGTAAGCCCGCCGCGTCCTTGCATTCTCGGCCGAGAAAAATTGCCGCGAGGGCGACGCGATTGCATCTGAATTGCTGCATGTAGTCCCTGCTTTCCCCCAAACATCTTTATCCTCCAACTTTTTTTCCTTAAGGCCTCCAGCTCAGCCGACTAATAAATCGTACCGAGACACTGCGCAAACGAGACTTTCAGCATCGGACGATCCCGTGACAGTTTTCCATCCGTAGCGCAGCGCGACGCCGAGCGCCTTGAGCAGCCCACTGAACCAGTGACCGCCAATGACCGGCCAAACTGCATTTTCTGACTCCCACTTAGCAGCAGCGAAAGTGTCATGTTCCGCCTCCTCCTAATATGCCTCCTCCTCTTCCTCGCGCTCCCATTTCCCCTCCTCCCCGTTCTTTCTTCTCGCCCCACCCTCGCGCCGCTCCATGCCGACTTCCCGAAGCCAAATGTTGAGAACACGGACCCCTACCGCGCCGCCGAAGCCCTCTCCGCCAAACTCAAGAACCCCCACGCCGCCGGCACCAAGCCCCGCAATGTCGCCATTATCGGCGGCGGTCTCTCGGGCCTCGCGTGCGCCAAGTACCTCTCTGAAGCCGGCCACATTCCCGTTGTGTACGAGGCGCGCAACGTCCTCGGCGGGAAAGTCTCCGCGTGGCAGGACAAGGACGGTGACTGGATCGAGACGGGCCTGCACATCTTTTTCGGCGCGTACCCGAACATGATGAACCTGTTCAACGAGCTCGGGATTCACGATAGATTGCAGTGGAAGGTGCACAAGATGATCTTCGCTATGCAGGTGAGATGGGGGCCCGCTCGTCGTGAGCCCGCTCGTCGTGAGCCCGCTCATCGTGAGCCCGCTTACCGTTCGTAAGCCCGCCTATCGTTCGCAAACCAGCTTCTCAATCTAACCCCCCTTGCAGCAACTTCCCGGCGAGTTCACGTCCTTCGACTTCATTCCCGGCATCCCCGCGCCATTCAACTTCGGCCTCGCCATTCTCCTTAACGACAAGGTGAGTCAGTCGCCGCAGCGCGACAAAGCGGCGTGTCAAAGCCCTCTCTCCCTCCAAGAACAAGCGGCTCGGACCATGCGGCTCTGAACCCATGAAGCTCTTGTTCACACCGCCGCTTCCTTTGTTCACACAGTGTGTGGTAGATGCTCGACCTTCCCGAGAAGCTGCAGTGCGCGCCGGCTCTGCTGCCCATGCTTGTTAAGGGTCAGCCCTTCATCGACGCCCAGGACGAGCTGTCCGTGCTCGAGTTCATGCGGAAATACGGCATGCCCGAGCGCATCAACGAGGAGGTGTTCATTTCCATGGCCAAGGCTCTGGACTTCATCGACCCCGACATGTTGAGCATGACTGTGGTCCTCACCGCCCTGAACCGCTTCCTGAATGAGGACAATGGTCTGCAGATGGCTTTCCTCGACGGCAACCAGCCCGACCGCCTGTGCGCGCCCCTGCGCGAGGCGATTGAGAAGAACGGTGGGTCCGTGCACTTGTCGCGCCCCGTGAAGGAGATCGTCACGAACGACGACGGCACCGTGAAGCACCTGCTCATGCGTGACGGCGAGGAGGTGAGACGAGGCAAACGAAGGAGTTACAGCGATTTTGCCGAGCCGCATTTTTACTGCTTTTGTTCACACCACCTCCCCCTTTGTTGTTCCAAAGCGCCCACTAACCCACCAAATCGATCGCTCTCAGGTCGTCGCGGACGAGTACATCAGCGCCATGCCCGTAGACATTGTAAAGCGCATGACGCCGAAGGCGTGGTCCACCATGCCTTTCTTCCGCCAGTTCGACGAGCTGGAGGTGAGGAAGCGAGTGCGAGCTGCACCTATCGAGTACGAGCGATCTATCAAAACTCGCCAAACTTAACACGGATCAGAACACGCTGTCATATATTATTGAGCCATCCGCCGGTAACGCGCTGCTCTCCCAGCGCCCCTTTTGTTCGCACATGTGTGTGGCACTGACACTCGCTGCAGGGCATCCCCGTCATCAACCTGCACATGTGGTTCGATCGCAAGCTCAAGAACGTGGACCACCTGTGCTTCTCCAAGTCCCCCTACCTGTCCGTCTACGCGGACATGTCCACCACGTGCAAGGAGTACTACGACAAGGAGAAGTCGATGCTGGAGCTCGTGTTTGCGCCCTGCTCCCCTCTCGCCGGTGGCAAGGTGAACTGGATCGCCAAGTCGGACGAAGAGATCATCGACGCAACGATGGGCGAGCTCGCTCGGCTCTTCCCGACCGAGATCGCGGCCGACAGCAAGTGGCCTTCGACTTCGGGGCAGTCACCGCAAGGCCAGGTGAGGCGCCTCGCGAGCGAGTAGCGCAACAAAGCTTCGTTCAGAACACGCCGCGCACGCCTGAACAGCGCGTTCGCCTCCCCTTTGTTCGCACTGTGCGCGCCAATTGCTTATGCTCACTCTGTATATATGCTACTGCTTTGCAGGCCCGGCTCTCCAAGTTCGTGGTCGTCAAGGTGCCCAGGAGCGTGTACGCAGCCATCCCCGGGCGGAACAAGTACCGGCCGTCGCAGACGACGCCGATTCCTAACTTCACGCTCGCGGGCGACTGGACGAGCCAGAAGTTCCTCGGCAGCATGGAGGGCGCGGTGCTGGGCGGAAAGCTGGCGGCGGAGGTCATCGTGGACAAGGTCAACGGGGTGGTGCACGACGTCAAGGTGGTGCAGGACAACATTGTGGAGGCGGCCAAGGCGTACGAGCCGAAAGAGCCGGCCGGAGTCAAGGGGGAGGGCGCGATTGCTTTCGGAGGAGGCGCGAGCTTCAGCAAGGACAACACTGATTTGCTGAGGGAGGTCGACGCTGTTCAGTTCGCAGAGTAACGTAAGAGGCTGGGTTTATGTGAGATTTGTGAGCTCTGTTCGAGAGCGTTGTTGTTGTTGGCACCGGTTCCGGACGGAGAGAGTTGGAAGAGAACGAAGGGAAGGAGATGGGAATTGCCCGCCGAAGTTCGCCCCGGTTACGCGTCACATCCCGCCTATGCAGCGCCCGTGGAGACGTCGGATATTCCCCCTCCTCGTCCTGCTCCTCAGCGCCGTCGCGCTGCTCCAGTTCAACTACATACTCCGGAACCTATCCCCAGACTCAACAACTGAAACAACTACAGACATGGCCAGGGGAGCTGCCGTTGCAAGGGAACATGGGGGGCACATGAGAGGGAGGTGGCCGCGGGGGGGGTCGCAATCATTGGACCAGCTGGCTCCCCCCGTGAAGATGCCGCAAAATCTACCACAAAGACACCATGACACTTTGACACTGCCAACACGTATTGCTGCTGCTATTCCCGCGATGCCAACACATTCCTCTGCTGCCCACCATATGTCGCAAAGAGACAGCGACATAAAGAAGGCTGTTTTGCACGGGCAGGCATGGCAGGGCACTAACCTCCCTTTATTTGTCGCGTTCACAAACCATCTGGACCTGCACTCCATCAAATACAGCTTGGAGTTCGGGTCTCTCCTCGGGGCTGTCCGGCAAGGCGCCCCCACCCTCTGGGACGACGACTTTGACATCGTAGTAGACGACGAGGACAAGAACCGTCTGAAAGCGCTGTGCGTGGAATACAGGGGGGCTGGTAAAGGCCTCCCCGCGAAACCAAAAGGAGCGAAGTACGCGCGGTGCTCTTTCACCGTGGCGGGCGGCACCGGGTTCTCGTTGGAATTTAACGACAGCGGGTTCGCGTTCGTGCGCACGTACGTTGCTGAGGAGAAGAAGGAGAAGATCCTGTTCGACATTTGGTTCCCGAGCACGCCCGGGTGGCCAAGACAGTCCAGCGCCGGGAAATTCCCGTTACTGCGGCGCCAGTTTGGCGCTTACCAGCTGTGGACGTACAATGATCCGGGCTTGTACTTGGACGAGCTGTACGGGAAGGAGTGGCGGACGACGTTTCGAGTTTATTCGCACAAGATTAATGATGCCAAGGCGTTCCACAAGGAGAATGCGAAGCAGTATTACAAGGTCAAGAGGGAGGAGTATGACTTGCTAGCAATTAGATGGGGCGCATGACGCTACTTTTTACGACGCTACTTGGGGCGCCTCTTCTTCTTCTTATCTCTTCTGGCGCTAAAAGGTTCTGCGCCGCCTGATCATTGTGGCTGTAATTGTCCGACTTCCAAACCTCGTCCTCGCTTCCCTCAACGTTCACGTACACGTCACCGGCCCGGATCTCCACGTCGAACACCTTCTGCAGCCTTGCTTGGGCCTTCCACTCTGGGTCCTTGACCATTTTGTTCATTGGGCCAGCAAAGGAAACGGATTGGTACATTCTCGCGCCGTCCGACAGTCTGATGGGGATGAAGTGCCACGGGCACTTTAAGCAAGCCTCGCCGTCCACTTCCTCAATGTCCCCGACGGTCAGCGGCCCGCCCATGTGGTAACAAAGCGCGTCAATTGCTACCACTGTTGATGTGATTGGGTCAGTGAGGACGGTGATGTAGCGACCCGAGGCGCTCTTGTAATGGAACCGGGCGGGGTGGGTTACGGCTGCAGCGTTGCAGACGAAGGAGAACGGGTCGGTGACGGCTAGGGCTGGGGAGGCAGTGTCGTGGAAATTTTCATCATGGACAGTGTCATGGTCAGCATCATGGACAGTATCATGGACAATATCATGTACAGTGTCATGTACAGTATCATCAGCCATGCCCCAGAGGCGTTGGCGGGGAGCAGACAGGAGGGGGGGTCGGTGGGGTGGCGCGGAATCCAGGTAGCTCTGTTGCTGCCGTTATTTGCTGCGTGTCAGCGCTTCTGTTTAGGTACAACTGTACTATCATTATTCTGTACAGTTGGGTTACTGACTGTAGACTCACAACTGTACCACGATCTGCACGCGGTTGATGTTCGACGCAGTGCCAAACGCGAAACAACGCTGGGATGCTGGCAGTCCGTCCGTTTCCCGCAATGATCGCGAAGACAGCATCTTGTGCGCAACCGCGCAATGTAGGGGAATCCCTACCCCTCTGAAGGGTATATAGTGCGTGCGCGTTGGGGTACATGTACATGTTCGCGAGTTCGGAGGGCCGAGTTTGGAGATGGAGCACTTGTGGCCAGGGTAACCCGGTCATCGTACCTTTTCAAACTCGACTCAACCGAACACATCCTCCCTTTCATCACAGCACCCCAGCTCATCATGTCCGGCCGCCTCATCATCGCCACGAAGAAGTCATACAATCCCTGGTCTGAAAAGGCCCGGGATAAAGTAGCCAAGGATGAAGCCAACGCCGCCTCCTCGCAGAAGCTCGCCGAGACCACAGCCGCCACAACGTCCCTCGACTCCGCCCTCTCCCGCATCCGCAAGAAGAACAACCCCGCGGCCGTTACTACGTTCGAATTGTTCCCAGAGCTTGATGCAAAGGCAGAGGAGAGCAAGGCTGCTACACTACTGCCTGCGGTGCCGGTGCCGGCGAGGACGTCCAAGATCAACAAGGATGGCACGCCGACGGTGGGCGACTTCGCGCTCGTGACCCTTCCGACGAGTGACGCGAGTAACAAGCCGGGGTTCTACGTGCCGGAGGGTCGCGAGGAGAGGGAGTTGGAGCGGAGGAGGAGGGATGATCCTATGGGACTTTTCATCAAGAGCGCCGAGGTACCGCCGCCGAGTGGGGGGCAGCAGCACGGACAGGTGTGGATTTGTCCGGATTGCGGGTTCGACAACCGCAAGACGAGGCACGAGTGCATGAAGTGCCAACACCCCAAGCCGGCGCCGCCGGCGCCGCCGCCGCATGCCGCGCTCGAGTCGAGCAAAGGCAAGAAGGAGAAGAAGGGGAAGAAGCGGAAGCGGGACGCGGGCGCAGACCTCCTCGAGGCTCGCGCTGCGGCTGAGAAGCGCCGCTTGAAGGAGGCGACGAAGCGACGGGCCCTCGAGGACTTGCATCGAAGGCACAGGACGGCGGGGCATGGCTGAATCGTTGCAAAGGCGGTTAAGGACGGCAATTGGGACGGCAATGAATCGCTGACTAGCTTGCCGAGTAATCATAACGATGAGGTTTATTAAGTCAAAAACAAAGCATCAGTAGTGCTTACCAAAGGTCATCTCTATTTAATCTTCGCCTCACTAAACAGCACCCTCTTCCTCACAATCGGGTCATACTTAACGAACTGCAGCTTGTGCGTGACTTGACTCGGGTTCTTCCTCGTCGTGTAAAAGAATCCCGTCCCAGCGGTGGAGAGTAGCTTGAGGGGGATGGTCTTGCCCTTCCCGCGAGCCATTAAGATGGAGGTTGCTGCGAAGACGCCCATTGAGTGAA
>Ga0307985_10001733_pt1 | contig 12283 bp, 17 predicted proteins | sample EllFjometageno80_FD_203155 | JGI IMG/M metagenome (GOLD analysis project Ga0307985, IMG submission 203155) | Marine microbial communities from Ellis Fjord, Antarctic Ocean - #80 | ecosystem: Environmental > Aquatic > Marine > Unclassified | place: Southern Ocean | collected 2014-10-09 | reverse complement strand
CAGGTAGTGAAGATAGTGAGGCTTCATTTATTGGGCCATTAGCTAAGACATTTAACCATGAAGCATTACGCCTTGCTAAGCAGCTAACTAGCAAAGGTATGGGTGAGGATGGTGTATGGGCCGCTACTGGTAAGTTAGGCTCACCAACATTCAGAGATGTCGATGGTAGGTGGAAGCAGGAAATTAGCGATGAAGGTTACAAGTATACTGAGCCAAAGTCATTAATGAATTCTATAGAAATAGACAGCATTAAAGCTAACCATAACTTCATATATAACGCATCAACTGACGATTTAGCACAATTAGCTAAGGGTGAAGATTTTAAGGGTACGCCAGAAGAGTACAGAGAATGGGCGCTTGATAACATCTATACCGACATGGAAGACATCACTCAAGGAACATTTAAGTCTAGTGAAGTTAACTCGCACCCAGAGCTTGAAGCTGCATACCCAGACATATTCTCTGGCAATATCCAGTACAGGGATAGGATTGGCGCTGATGACTTAACACTAGGATCGTTTAACCCAGTTACAGGCGATAGCACGTTAAAGACTAACGCTCAGGATATGCGAAGCACAATGGCCCATGAAGGTGGGCATTGGGTACAGGAAAAGGAAGATTTCGCTAGGGGTGGTAATAGGGCATTCTTTGAACGTAAGAACGTGAATATAAGGGATGATGTTAGAGCATTAACTGAGCAGCGTGACGCTATCCTAACCGACCTTAACTCAACGGATAGGTTTGTTGATATAGACGCTAAAATGGCAGAGCTTAGGTTGGTAGCTGATAACCCAGATGTGTCAATCCTAAAGCCTGATGGCTCTATGGATATGGACATTCTTGGGCAGAAGATTGATGCTAGCTCTGAAATAGATAAGCTACAAGCAAAGAAGACTATGTGGCAGTCTCAGGCTACATCAACTTATGATGACGCTATTGATCGTGTCTCAGCGAGAATTCAAGATCCGCACACCCAGTACAGGAACCTAGCAGGCGAAGCGGAAGCTCGTAACTTGCAAGAGCGCCTAGATATGACAATGGATGAACGCATAGCGACTCCGCCTTGGCAGACTCTGGACAGGGTTATAGATGGCCCACGGGATAAGTTATCAGTAATTGGCCAGAGGTTTGGTCAAGATGCTCCAATGGGTGCTAAGTTAGCAATGGCTGGCGGTGGTGGATTACTGGCTAGTGGTGCTAGTAACGCATCAGCAATACCGTTAGATCAGTTATATAACCCAGCATCATTAGGGTATATTGCAGCCAACTCACCTACGCGAGAGCAGGAGATTGCTTTAGAGGCACAGCGTGATGGATCTACCATTAGACCTTCCAGAAAAAGCTATGCTAATGAGATTGGTGGGTTCCTTGCAGACGAGCTTGGTAAAGCCTTTGGAGGCTCCCATACCGATAGGAATCGCAGAGGTGATACGTTTGGTGGTATACTAGATTGGGTTCCTCCAGTAGCTATAGCTGACGCATTGCGTAGCGGTTATGATGAGAGGCAGGATGGCAACTTCTGGACAGGCTTGCTTTACTCTGGCCTAGGGGCAGCAGAAGCGGCTCCATTCGCAAAGCCTGCTGTTAAGGCTGTTCGTGGATTATTAAGGTAATATAATGGCAATTTCAACATACGCAGAGCTGAAAAGTTCAATCGCAAACTTCTTAAACCGCGATGACCTAACAGCTACAATTCCAGACTTCATCTCTTTGGCAGAGTCGTCTATTAACAACGAGGTACGCCACTGGCGTATGGAAGCTAGGGCTGAGACTACACTTGATGGTCAGTTCACAGGCATTCCAAGTGATTGGTTATCAACCATACGTTTCCATTTGGAGAATAGCGGCACTACAGACCTACGCTATCTATCACGCGCTGAAATGCAAACCATGCGAGCTAACAGGGATGATTCTACAGGAACTCCACGGTTCTACGGCAACAACGCAGGGCAGTTTGAAGTTATGCCTAGCCCAGACGGCTCCTATAGCTCAATACTAATGTATTATGCTAAAATACCCACATTATCGGATAGTGCGACAACCAACTGGCTGTTAACGCATCATCCTGATATTTACCTGTATGGTGCTTTATTACATTCTGCACCTTACTTAAAAGAAGACCAACGCGCTCAAACTTGGGCTGCATTGTACACATCTGCTGTAGAGCGAGTTAATGACGCTAGCAGTAAATCAACAGCGTCTGGCTCAGGTCTTCGCTTAAATATAAGGGCTTATTAATATGTCATTCACAACTTTGCTAGAAAACGAATTATTAGATCATGTGTTCCGTAATGCGGCTTACACTCCACCAACTACTGTTTATGTCGCTCTTTACACTTCAGCGACTAGCGCATCTGGCGGCGGTACTGAAGTATCTGGCGGTTCTTATGTTCGCCAAGCTATGTCTTTTGACGCTGCTACTTCTAGTGCGATTGATAATACATCTGCAGTAGAGTACCCAACAGCTACAGCTAACTGGGGTACTGTAACCCATACAGCTATACTTGATGCTTCTTCAAGCGGTAATATGCTTGCTGAAACAGCACTAACTGCTAGTAAGGTTATTAGCACTGGTGACGTATTCCGATTCCAAGCTGGTGAATTCGACATAGCATTAAGCTAGAATGAATGGTTATGGTAGCGGTTTATATGGGCCTAACATATATGGGCAAGCTGCCTATGTAGACGCTGTCGCGGCAATTAATGCTGCTTCAGCGGTAACGGCTAATGCTGTTAAGCTAAAGTTCGGTTCTGCTAGTATCACAACTGCTTCTGCAGTTACTGCTGCTGGTATAAAGGCACAGTTGGGCGTTGCCTCAATTTCTGCTACCTCTACGGTAACAGCTAAAGGTCAGCAGGGCGATCAGGGTATAGCGTATGTTACTGCCGTATCTTCTGTTACCGCTAGCAGTACCGCAGAATACAATAGTAATGCGTCAATAGATGCAGTTAGTTCTGTAGTAGTTAATGGGCAGCAGGTGCGTCAAAGTGGCGCTAATGTTAGTACAGCATCTACAATATCTGCAGCAGCAACATTTGCTGTATCGGCTCATGCTAATATGCTAGAAGTGTCTAGTGTTATAGCTAACGCAGAGCGGTTAATTCAGGGCGTTGCCTCAATTTCTACGGCAAGTAGTGTTACTGCTTTAGGTAGGAGAGTAGCTGGTGGTGAAGCCAGCATTGCATCAGCTAGCGCACTGACGGCTAATGGTCAGTTGGTAAGGTTGATTCAAGTCAATATTGCAGAGGCATCTAGTGTATCTGCTACCGCAGGAGCCATAAGGTCTGCTAACGCAATTAGCAATACTGCTTCTAGCTTGGACGCTAACGGATCTGCTATTTGGTTTGGTGACGCTAGTATTAGCGCTGCATCTTCAGTTACGGCAGAAGCTAGGTATAAGTATGTAATCATACCGCCTGTGACTTCGGTATGGACGCAGATACCAGCACAGTAGCGCGGCTAATACCGATTTATAGTATAATGAAAACAGATTAACGAATAGGATAGTACAATGGCTGATACAACAACCACCAACTATGGCTTAACGAAGCCCGAAGTAGGCGCAAGTGCCGACACTTGGGGCGCTAAAGTCAATACAGATATGGACTTGATCGACACTCAAATGAAAGCTTCTGCGGATGCTATACTTACGGCTGGAGTACCTTCTGGTACAGTTATGGTGTTTTATCAATCAGCAGCACCTACAGGCTGGACTAAAAGCACATCAAATAATAATAAGGCATTGCGAGTTGTTAGTGGATCTGGTGGTGGTACGGGTGGTACTCATGGGTTATCTAGCCCACCAAGTACAGCACACACTCACACTGGCCCATCGCACACTCACTCAACACCAAGCCACACTCACTCAACACCAAGTCATACACATAGTATAGGCGCTCACAGTCATGGTAACAGCCTTTCGGCTGCCGCACATACGTTGACCACTTCTCAGATTCCTAGTCACTACCATGTAGGTAGTACATGGGGTGGTGGGCATGGTACTTATGGCGCGCCACAGGGTTTTAGCCAAGGCAATGATGAATATGGTGGAGCTAGCTCTTGGAATACTAATACTACAGGCGGCGGCAGCTCTCACAGTCATAGTATGTCAGGTGGCGTTAGCAATTCATCGTCTTATACTTCAGGATCTTCAGGTGGCACTTCAGGATCTTCAGGTGGCACTTCAGGATCAGGGGGTACAGGAGCTACCAGTTCAACTGGCCCAACAGCCTTTGCCCCACAGTACATTGATGTAATAATTTGTTCTAGGAACTAGGAATTAAGTATGGCTGTTGTAGTTGAGTATAATTGTCCATTAGGTTCTACCTGCGAAACAGCAGAGAATAATGTAATTAAACGATGCGCTTGGTACACAAACATAAAAGGAACAGACCCTAATACTGGAGATGAGCTTGACGATTGGGGTTGTGCAATGTCGTGGCTACCAACATTGCTTATTGAAGGGGCTGCACAATCGCGCGGAACCTCGGCAGCCGTAGAGTCATTCCGCAATGAAATGGTTAAATCAAATGAACTTTCTAGGGAATTACTAATTTCCACAGATAAAAAGGTAATAGGTAATTAAGATGGCAACAGTAATAGTAGTTACGCAAGATAAAAGCATTACAGTAGATGGCGAAACAAGATTAGGAGAGTATAGTTTTCCAGCTAACTTGTGGGCTATTCAGTGGAGTGGCTCTATTGGTCATGCGGAGTGGACTGACGGCCCTAACACCGACATAGTTGCCTCAGATGTTGATGTTTATGTTGCCGCTTGGGAAGTTAATGCTCCTATTGCTGTTACGCCACCAACAGATCAAGAGAATACTAACTATGCTAGTTGGGGGTATCTAAGGGAAACTGATTGGTATGCCATCCGTTATGCTGAGACAGGCGTATCAGTTCCAGCAGATATTTTATCAGCTAGAGCCGCAGCTAGAGCCGCTATTGTCGTCTAATGAATAAATCTCTATGGCTAGTGTTGTTATTTCCTGTACTAGCTATGGCTGAACCTATAGTCACATCCAGCACAACTAACAGCACAGTTCACACCACGGGTAGTGTCACAACTACCCTAAAGTCACCACCGCCATCTGCTATATCGCCATCGCTTGGTGGTAGTAACTCTGACTCTTGTACGGTTGGAGTGGCAGGGGCAGTACAGACACAGATACTGGGTATCTCAGCAGGTACTACAACTCGTGACCTTAATTGTGAGCGATTGAAGAATGCTAAGACGCTATACGATATGGGTATGAAGGTAGCTGCGGTGTCGGTTTTGTGTCAAGATTTGCGGGTATTTGACGCAATGATAATGGCTGGTACGCCTTGCCCTTATAACGGCATCATCGGCACTGACGCTAAGATTGCGTGGGAGAATGACGAAGGTTCTATACCTCAGCCTGAAGTAATCACCAAGTACGACACTAAAGAGTTTCTGCTTAGTATAGGCGGTGCGGTGCTAGGATTACTGCTGTTGCTATGATTAGGCTAGTTGTTGCTTTGTTAGCGATATACGCTACAAATGCCTACAGCGAGTATCTATACGGCCTTACAGGGAATATGGCAGGAACTGGACATACATGGGGCATGAACATTGGCCCTAGTGGATCACAAAGTTTAAAGGTTAATGGGGTGTACTACCAATACACGCCCGTTAAGAATACCGAAGACAGCATGGTAGTTCATGTACGAAACAAGCGAGTAGGTGGTGGTTATATCTTCTCAAGTACGGATGATTGGAGCGGTCTTCAGGGTGGTATACCCATTACCAAGGGATTTAACATAGATAACCTACCCATTGAATTATGGGGTGATGGCTCTATTGATGTTGAAGGTACAGGATCTGTTACTGATGCTAACGTGGTATATAGCTACAAGTACAACAATGACTGCCTGACTCCAATGTCAGATCCGTCTTGCTCTGGCTACACTGACGCAGTGCTGTCAATGATGGGTAAGGCTAAGGTTGATGCGTATGACCCAATGGGTGACGAAAATATCGCTAACGCAATGGATGATAAGGTCGATTTAGAAGAAGATTCTGAGCAAGAAGCGGAGTCTGAAGATGATGACAGGTTAGAGAAGATTCTTAGTAGCGTAGACGATTCAGTGCTATCTGCTAATGTAATGGCCCAGAACCTATTAATGTTCGCTATGTCGCATAGCAGTAACATGAACCCATACTACGACAAAAAGTTGGTAGGTGGTGAGTATAAGGAAACGGTAGTTCTCAATGGTGGCGAACTACCCGACAACAAGAAAGGGGCAAGGGCTGGTTTGGCCCAACAGATATTGCATACCAAAATGGTAAACTCGCAGTACGAAAAGACGGAGTAATGAATGAAAAAGCTACTAATGGTATGTGTATTACTTGCCCCACATACACCTGCATACGCAGAAGATACTAATATATCAGGAAGCGTACAGACGCGATGCTTGATAACTACCGATACTAACGGTGTATTTGGTAACCCGTTACCCAGCAAGTTAAGCACCCTAGCTGCTGACGGGGGCGTTGCTCCAGTGGTACGTTATGACGTTACGCTTGCAGATGCTTACCTAGCAAAAATCACTACCCCAACAACATTTAGCTCAAGCCCAACATTAACGGATTCTGTTACATGGACAGGCTCTACCGCTGTTAGTAAAACGTCTGACGCAGGTATGTCTGTGTACGAGACAGCTAAGGTAACTTACGGATCTACTACCCAGTTCGACCTAACGATTGCTGGCTCAACTTGGTTTTCATCTGAAGCTGCTGCAGTCTACGGTGTGAGTAAGTCATTCTCAGGCGGTAACTACACTGCCATCGTGCTAGCTGAGTGTATCGCAAAGTAGTATGAGAGCCGTACTTCTACTGGCACTGCTACCATTCTGCAATGCCGTAGCGCATGAAATGACACCAACGTACCCTACGTTTATGAAGTCGTTTATGGCTGGAGTATCAGTAACAACATTAAACCTATTTAATAAGCGTAAGGACGTTTCTTACTACGAAATAGGGGTATTTACCGATGAATGGGAGCCAGTTCCATTTGTGTCACAGTACACTATCATACCTATGAAGTATCTTGATACGCTGTCATTTGATGTTTACGTCAGTAACCTGTCGCTTAGTTCCGTTGAATACATCTGCTCAGTGTCACAGGTACAGGCTGGGGCTACAGTGTCATCAAAGATTTGTTCGAGAATTAAGTAATGGGTAAGCTCGTACTTGCAGTGTATGTGCTTTTTCTGTCACTACTGATGTTAAGCACTACCGTACTTGCGAACAACTCGCTATCTCTGCAACTACCTAGTAGTAGTGGAAGCTATCAGTCGGATAAGTTTAAGACTGGTGATATGGACTGCAGTAATGCAATTGGCGGAACGATTAACCTAGAGTTCGGAGTTACAGGTATAATAAACAACGCTACAAGCATATTTAATTCATCGAACGACCAACCTAAATCTAAGGATATTGGAGTTTTTGCTAGGATTATAATGCCACTGAATGCGCCAGAAGAACGGATTAATTGCAACACGCTGTACCAGCTAGAACTAAATAAGAAGCGCTTAGAAATCATGAAGCTGGAAACGGAGCTAAATGCTCTTAGACGACTGCAGCTAGGGGAATGACATGGCAGAGATAGAATATGGTGGAGTTAAGCTGGGAGGCAGTAAGCTGCTTCTTATAGTGCCATTAATCGGTACTATAGTTGGTGGCCTATGGGGTGGATTTGAGGCGTACCAACGCTACCTAAGCATGGAAGCTAGGATAAGTGAGTTTGTTACTCCAGACCTATCTGACTACGATAAGCGTATAGCCATCATGGAGAATAAGTTTTCTGTTATAGACCGTGGCATTGACTTGCTAAAGGATGAAATCACATCAATTAAAGAAGCCTCCGAGAAGCAGTACCTAACCATCAAAGATTTAAAGCAGTCTGTGCGTGACGACATTGACCGCCAAGAGAAGATCATCGATAAGGTGGAAGACGACATATCAGGTATTGAGACTGACGTTAGAACTACCATAGATGTAGCTGACGGACGCTTTGAAAGTAAGCGCGATCAATTACAGAATGATTATGAGCAGAAATCTGATACAATACGGGTAGATGTAGAACGTAAACTAACCGATCTTGAAACAAGATTGAACAATAAACTACAACGGGCCTTAGATAATCCGTTAGCCAACTAGGAAGAAAGACGATGACTGACCGTGATTTAACAGAGAAAGAAAAAGACGAAATTGCTGAGTTAGCCGCAAATAAGGCTTATGATCGTTTTTATCAAGCTGTAGGCAAGTCAGTTACCAAGAAGCTATTATGGATACTTGGCGCAGTAGGCGTAACTATATGGATGTACCTTAACGGTAACGTCCCGAAGTGAGCTTAAAACTATTTGCTAAGGACTGAACATGGCACTTATTTCATTAGATTTACCAGCAGGCGTATACCGCAATGGAACTGATTTACAGTCACAGGGTAGATGGCGCGATTCTAACTTAGTTCGCTGGCATGATAATACGCTGCGCCCTATTGGTGGATGGCGTACCCGTAGCGATACAGCAAGTGCTGGTCAGATTCGCGGTATTCACGCATGGGTAACTAATAGTGGTGATAAGTTAATTGCTGCTGGTAGCTACAATAAGCTATACACATATAGCACCGCTGGTGTTCAGTCTGACATAACACCTGTTGGACTAACGGCTGGTACTGAAGATGCAGATCAATCTGTAGGTTTTGGTGCTGGATTTTACGGATATGAAGCCTACGGTGTACCACGACAAGAATTATCAGGAGTAACGCCTGCTACAACTTGGGCTATGGAGTCATGGGGTGAATACCTTATTGCCTGCTCTAGCGCAGATGGCAAGATATACGAGTGGCAGCTTGCCACAGGTACGCCAGCAGCAGTAGTAACCAACGCCCCAACAGGGTGTAGATCCGTATTAGTTACAGAAGAACGCTTCTTAATGGCTTTAGGCTCAGGTGGTAATCCACGCCTAGTGCAATGGTCTGACCGTGAAAATAATACCGTATGGACAGCAGCAGCAACTAATGAGGCTGGCAGCTTAGAGCTTCAAACTTCAGGTGTTATTGAGTGTGGTGTTAGGGTGCAAAACCAAGCGCTTATTCTTACCAACATCGATGCCCATGTAGCAACTTATTCAGGCCCACCTTATGTCTACGGCATTGAGCGTGTTGGTACTGCTTGTGGAATTATTTCAAATAACGCAGTTGCAGTGGTTGATATGGGCGCAGTATGGATGGGCGGTAGATCGTTCTATTCCTACTCAGGCGGTGCTGTATCGGAGCTTAACTGTGACGTTGCAGATTATGTATTCTCTGACATTAACACCAGCCAGATCAGTAAAGTGTACGCAGTAGCTAATGCTAACTTTGGTGAGATTTGGTGGTTCTATCCTTCAGGAAGCTCTAACGAAAACAACCGTTATGTGGTGTACAACTACAATGACAACACATGGGCGATAGGCGAAATGTCTAGAACTGCTGGCGTAGATGCTGGCGTTTATACCCTACCGATTATTGCCTCCGCTTTAAACAAGAAATTGTACGAGCATGAGGTTGGATTTAACTATGATGGCGTTGAGCCGTTTGCTGAGTCAGGCCCAATAATAATTGGTACTGGTGAAAATGTTATGTCAGTTACTCAGATGATACCCGATGAAAAAACTCAAGGTGATGTTGACGCTACCTTCAAGACTAGATTTTATCCCAATGATGTGGAAAGAACGTATGGCCCTTATAGTATGTCTAACCCCACTAGCTTACGTTTTACTGGAAGACAGATCAGGATTCGCGTGGAAGGGGCTACTACTACTGATTGGCGTGTTGGTATTAACCGACTTGAAGTCGTGGCAGGGGGCAGGCGTTGAGCATACTAGACAGCCCACCAAGATTACTTAACGAGAATTGGCCCCAATGGGCGCAGCGTATGTCCATCTGGCTGGCTAAAACCCGTAGCGAATTACGACACAAGGTTACTGGTGAGTCAGCGGCAGAAGACGGGATACTGTTATGGGATCAGGTAGGGCAATACCCAGTGGTGTCTATTAATGGCGCTTTTGTTATTGTGCCTATCAACCTAGGGTTTACCGTATCAGCTTTACCTACAGGTGTAGTTGGTCAGAGAGCCTATGTAACAGACGCTTCTTCGCCAACATTCGGCTCCGCTGTATCTGGCGGTGGATCTGTAGTTATCCCAGTATTTAGAAACGCTACTGCGTGGATTGTTGGGTGAATGAGCTAGAACGCTGTAAGGGATGGATAGAATCAGCCTTAGAATACGGTGGTGGGACGCACCACTACGAAGATATAGTAGAGGCTATTGTTGCTGGTACGATGCAATTATGGCCTGCTAAAGACTCATGCTTAGTGACAGAAATTACAGTATTCCCACGAAAAAAGGTACTTCATGTATTTCTTGGCGGTGGTGATCTGGATGAAATTATAGATATGCACTCCAGCGTGGTACAATGGGCCAAAGATCAAGGCTGTGAAAGTTTAACAATGACGGGCCGAAAAGGTTGGCTTAGAGCATTAAAAGATAATGGTTGGAAGTCACAGCTAGTATTATTAGAGAAGAGGTTTTAGTTATGTCGGGTTTATTTGGCGGTGGTGGCGGTACTACAACAGGTAAGACGGAAGTACCAGCTTACATACAAGATGCCCATAAGCGAAGCCTCGCTGATGCACAATCTGTATCTGAGTTAGGTTATGTCCCTTACTATGGTGCTGATGTAGCGGCTTTTTCGCCCATGCAACAGCAATCAATGCGATCTACTGGCAACACTGCTAGCGCTTTTGGCATGGCCCCAGCAGGATTTGATGGCACTGCAGGCATTCCGCAGGCACAAACCTTTGCAGGTGGCATTCAAGGTTACTCAAGCGCCCCATTATACGAAGATGCTTTAGCCCAGCTTGAAGCTCGTAGACCAGCACAATACGCAGCAATTAACGACAGATTTATAGATCCCTTTACTGGTTCTCGCCCTAGGCGTGGCGGTGGTTACGGAACTTCTGGTGGATCTGACTACGCTGCCTTAGCTGCGGCTGGTGGTGGGTTAAATAACGAGCCGACTGCACCAAGAGCGCAAACTGAAGGTGAATACTTCGGTGTTAATAGACAATACAACCCATACAAATACAGTATGCCCACTGAGAATATTTCTGGGGCTGATGGCGTTATTGACTACCGAGACATGAGCTTTGGCGAAGGTGGGCGTAGGGACGTACATTGGTCAGAGAATTTAGGTAAGGTGTTGCCTTTTGGTAATCTACCGAACATTTTCGATCAGATCGGAACAAAGGCTTTTAACTGGTCAGATGAAGGTGATGCTCCAATGACGCAGGCAGAGGCTATGCAGCGTATGAATGCTGCTGACGCACGATACAATAATAGAGACTACTCAGCCGTTAGCGGTGGATTGCTTTCAGGCGGATTAAACCAGAATTTAGATCAAATTAAGGTTGGCACTCAAAAAGAGCTTGAGCAAAGATTGGCTATTGATGCTCAAGAAGAGCAGCAGTATCAGCAGCGGAAAAGCGAATTTGAACAGCGCCAGCGTGAGAGTGCGCAGAGGCTGGCTATTTTGACGCAGGGAAATGCCCAGCCTAGTAGAGCTATTGGCGTTAGCGGTACAGGCGCTGGATTAAATCAAAGAGGCAGCACCTATAGTGGTGGTGGACAAGCGGCTGCGTCAGGCTATGGCGGAATCTCTGGCGGCGGCGGCAGATAAGCTACTAACTTTAAGTAAGGAATAACATCATGGCAGCACCAGCAGGCGGTAACGCACAAGTACCAAGTAGCCCATCAATGGGTGGCGCAAGAAATATGAGGGCTGTCCCACCTTGGGAACGTCCGCTACAGCCTATGCAAGCGCAGCAGCCACAAGGGTTTAATGTAAACACAGCATCTGCACAGGGTTTGCAAGACTCAATGGGCGCTACAGGCGCTGAACTTAACTACCGCCCAATGGAAGCTAACGCAGCATTAGTTGGGCAGCAGGGCTACACTGCAGACACCTTGGCAGGTCAGGATCTATCTGCCTACACTAACCCATACGAAAATCAGGTTGTTCAGCAGTCTATGGATGATATAGAGCGTCAGCGCTTAATGTCTCAGAACGTAGGCGCAGCACAAGCTGGGGCAGCTAACGCATTCGGTGGTTCACGCCACGGTGTTGCAGAAGCAGAAACTAACCGAGCATTCGCAGATCAGTCTGCGCGTACAGCTTCAGGGTTACGTCAGGCTGGTTACCAGAACGCACAA
>Ga0307985_10001731_pt1 | contig 12297 bp, 8 predicted proteins | sample EllFjometageno80_FD_203155 | JGI IMG/M metagenome (GOLD analysis project Ga0307985, IMG submission 203155) | Marine microbial communities from Ellis Fjord, Antarctic Ocean - #80 | ecosystem: Environmental > Aquatic > Marine > Unclassified | place: Southern Ocean | collected 2014-10-09 | reverse complement strand
CCGATGGGCACGGATCCTGCAGGATCTCGGGCACCGTGTGGACATATCGGAAGAGAGCGAAGGCGACGGTGCGGACATGATGATCGCCGTCCATGCCTGGCGGTCGGCGACATCGATCCGGGCGTTTTCCAAACACTCTCCGGACAAGCCATTGGTGGTGCTGCTGGCCGGCACTGATATCTACCGCTTTCAGCACAGCCATCCGGACGACACCCTTGAATCGATGGACCGGGCGACCCGGCTGGTCTGCCTCCACGACCTGGTGCACCGTGCCATTCCTCAGAAATTCGGCAAGAAACTACGCGTCATTCACCAGTCGTCGCCACCCCTGACAACCCCGCGCCGACCGTCGAAGCGCTGGTTCGAGGTGTGCGTCGCGGGACACCTGCGCGCGGAAAAGGATTCGCTGCGCACCGCCTATGCCGCGCGGTTCGCACCGGCGGACTCACACCTGCGGGTGGTACACCTGGGCAAAGCACATGACGACAAATGGGCGCGCGATGCCCGCGCCGAAGTTGCCGGTAATCCACGTTTTGTCTGGCGCGGCGAGGTGCCGGGCTGGCAGGTCCGTCGCCAGTTCGCCCGCAGCCACGCGATGGTGATTTCCTCGGTCATGGAAGGCGGCGCGAATATTGTGTCCGAAGCCATTGTCTGCGGCGTGCCGGTGATCGCGTCGCATATCGATGGCAATATCGGGCTGCTGGGCACGGATTACGAAGGCTACTACCCGGCGCAGGATGAAACCGCGCTGGCGGCGCTTCTGCAACGGGCAGAGAATGAGCCGGCTTTCCTCAAATCGCTGGCACGCCAGTGCCGGGCGAAAAAACCGCTCTTCACGGAGGCGAAGGAAAAAGCCGCGTGGAAAGCCTTGTTAAAAGATATGGGAGTCTGACCATGCGAATCGCAATGATGGGCAGCGGCGGGATCGGTGGCTATTTCGGCGGCCGGATGGCGGCGGCAGGAGCCGATGTCACGTTTGTCGCCCGGGGACGGCATCTGGCGGCGATGCGCGAAAACGGTCTGCGGCTCGACAGCCGGGACATGGGTAATGCCACCATCAACCCGGTCAGTGCCACTGACGACCCGGCAAGCATCGGGCCGGTCGATTACGTGATTATCGGCGTGAAGCTGTGGGATACCGAAGACGTGGGCCGATCGATCCTGCCGATGCTGGGGCCGGATACCACGATCCTGTCATTGCAGAACGGCGTCGACTGCGACGATATTCTGGCCCCGATCGTCGGCCGCGAACGGCTGATCAGCGGCGTCGCCTTTATTGCCAGTTCCATCTCGGAACCGGGCATCATCCATCATATCGGCACCATGCAGCGCATCGTGATGGGCGAACCCGACGGCAGCCTGTCCCCCCGTCTGACCGCATTGCAGGACATGATGGCCAAGGGCGGAATCATCGCCGAGACCAGCAACGACATCCAGCGCACCCTGTGGGAAAAATTCGTGTTTCTTGTCGGCCTGAGCTCGACCACCACATTAATGCGCACAACACTCGGCCCGATCCGCGAACACCCGGAAAGCCGGGAATTTTTGTATGCCGTGATGTCTGAGGCGACAACTGTCGGCCGGGCCATCGGCGTCGACCTGCCGGAAGATTTCGCCGAGACCCGCCTGGGTTTCGCCGACGGCCTGCCGGTCGACATGACATCATCGATGCACCACGATTTCGAGGCCGGCAACAAGCTGGAACTGCCCTGGCTGGCGGGAACAATCGTGCGGCTTGGTCGCGAGGCCGGCATTGCGACACCGGTGTGCCAGACAGTTTATGCGGCGTTACTGCCAAAAGCGGGCGGAACGGGCTGACTAAACCTTTACCGTGATTGGCTCCAGCCGGTCCGACTGTTCTTTTACCTCGCCGACAATCATCGTTCGCGCGTAGCCGAGCTCGATCAGCCTGGCGACACAGGCATCCGCGCGATCGGCCGGCACACTGGCGAGCAGGCCGCCCGCCGTCTGTGGATCGAAGATCAACGGATAGCGGGGATCCTTGCCCGCCTCTTCAAGGTTGGAAACCGCGCGGCGCAGGCGCACGTTCTGCGGTTGCAGCGATGAGACAATCCCGGCTCGCACGGTATCTTCGGCACCATCCATCATCGGCACGGCGGCGAGCACCAGTTCTACGTCAACCTCGGATGCACGCACCATCTCCACCAGATGGCCCAACAGACCGAACCCGGTGATATCGGTGGCGGCACGGCTGCCAAATTCAACAAGACACTGCGCGCCAAGGCGGTTCGACATCACCATGTGATCGAGCGCCGCGGCGATCCAGCGGCCCTTGGCCTTGTGGCGCATATCGGCGGCAAACAGCGTGCCGGTACCGATCGGTTTTGTGACGATCAGCTTGTCGCCGGGCTTGAGCCCGCCCTTGCGCATGATCTTGTCCTTGTCGATCAGACCGTTGATCGCGAAGCCAAGGCTGAGCTCCGGGCCTTCACTGGTATGACCGCCGACAAGCGCGCAATTGGTATCGTTCAGGATTTCCATGGCGCCCGACATCATCTGGGTCAGTGTGTCCTCGACCTTGGACTCGATGCCGAACGGCACGGTAGCAACGGCAAGCGCTGTCTGCGGGTCGGCGCCCATGGCGAAGATATCGCCGAGGCTGTGATTGGCCGCGATCTTGCCGAAGACGTAGGGATCATCGACCATCGAGCGGAAATAATCGACCGTATGGACCATCACCTTGCCCGGCGGCACTTCGACCACCGCGGCGTCATCAGGCTCATGCAGGCCGATCAGCACGTCATCACGCGGCGCGGGCTTCAGCGTATTGAGCGCGCGCGACAAAACCGTGGCGCCGACCTTGGCACCGCACCCGCCGCAGCGCATGGCGATGGCGGAGATCTCCTTGACCACATCGGCGCTCGCCAGTCCGGCGGGCAGATCGGTCTTTTCTTCCTCGTCCATGTCGGGGAGGTCGTTGAATTTGTCCATGAAACGGCGGTCGATCCAGTCTTTCCAGCGCCACAGCGCCTCGCCCTTGATGGACCAGCCGCCACGCGACGCGACAGCAAATTTATCGCCGGTCGAAATCAGCCCCAGGAAGTTCTTTTGCGGACGGAACGCAACCTGCGTCTGCCCCAGCAGCGCCCGGCGCAGGTTGCGCTCAAGCGGTTTGCCCTGGCGTACCGCGAATACGCCCGATTTCGGGCGCGGATGATTGATCATCGCGGCGACATCACCCGCGGCATAGACGTCCGGATGCGACGTCGATTGCAGCGTGTCGCCAACCTTGATGAAACCGCCATCATCCACATCGAGCCCGGCTTCCCCCGGCCAGGACGGTGCACCCGCCGCCGTCACCCAGAGGATTTCATCGGCCGCCACCTCGGCGCCGTCCCCGGTTTTCAGCAGGCCCGGCGTCACCTGGGTGACGGGCTCGCCAAGATGAAGGTGCACGCCGCGGCGCTTAAGCACGTCCATGAAAGTCCGGCGCGCCGTCGCATTATGGGTCGGCAGAATTTCGGCTGAGTTATTGAACAGATGAAACGCGATGTTGTCGGCTGGTTTTCCGGCGGCGGCACGCAGTTCCTTCAGCCGGTGCTGAATCGCCAGCAAGATTTCCACACCCCCTGCCCCGGCACCGACAACGGCGATCCGCAGCGGACCTTCATGGGCCATGGCCCGGGCGCTGAGCGCTTGCCACCGGTCGAGAAAATTATTGATCGGTTTGACGGGCACGACATTCCCGGTGGCACCCGGCACACCAGACGTATTGGGGGTCGAACCGGTATTGATCGACACCAGTTCGAACGGCACCGGCGGCCGGTCGTCGCAGATCACGTGTTTTTCGCGCAGATCGAGCCCGGTCACAGTCGAATGATAGAACCGTGCATTGGCAAACCGCGCCAGCGCGCCGAGATCGATATGCGCTTCATCGTAAGCATAATGACCGGCAACGTATCCCGGAAGCATCCCTGAATAGGGCGTGTGCGCATCACGGCAGATCAGCGTCAGGCGAACACCGGGCACCGGTTTCATCCCGAAACGTTTGAGCACGGCGACGTGGCTGTGCCCGCCACCGATCAGCACCAGGTCTTTGATAATGGGGGTATCGGATTTTTGCATAAGACTATCGTTGTTCCAGGGTTGTCTGAAGGCGGAGCCGGGACCGGATGGACCGGGAAATAGTATCGACGCAGATATTGAGCATCGCCGTAACCAGGATCAATAAAAGCGCCCGGTCGAACCGCAGGTCGGCGAACGCGCTATCGACATAGAAGCCCAATGTGGCGATCCCGAGAATGCCGAGAATAGCGGTTTCGCGGAGGATGACCTCCCACCTGTAAAACAGCAATGCCAGCATCGGCCGGTAGACACGGGGAAGGACCTCGTAAAAGTACCGGTTGGCACCCTTCACGGCATCCAGACGGAGCTGAACGGTTTCGGTATAGCGCCCGATCAGATGTCCGATAATCGCCGCATTGTGCAGGCTGAGGGCGACAATCGCCGGCAACATGGACGGCCCCCACAGATTGAGCAGGATAAAAGCGAGAATGTATTCCGGCGTTGATCGCGCGATCACCAGAAACGTGTGTCCACCAGTCCGGGCCGCGCGGCCAAGCAAAAGAGGCGAAATCAGCGGAAAGAAGATCAGTGTAAGGAACCCGGTCGCGACCAGCGCAATCATCGTGAGCTGGATCGTCGCCACCATCCCGGGCCAGGCCTGGTCGAACAGCAACAACGCCAGCCAGTCGCCAAAGGCCGCGAGCGAGCCGTCGCCGCCGGCACGCAACGGAAACGGGATGATATCGACAGTGAAAAACCGCGAAATATTTGACCATGAAAAAGCGACGCCCCAGGGCAGAATGAGGGCGGCGCCGACGAGATAAACCGGCAATAGCGGCTTTTTCATCCAGATCCGCATCGTCGCGATCACCAGGTAGAACAGGATCAGCAATGCCGAAACTTCAGAATACTGACCCTGCTTAAAAGCGGATTCGAGGTGATACCCCAGGGTCGGCAACCCGATAAAACCGAGCACGGCACTGGACCGCAGACCGCATTCCAGCCGGTACATCGAATAATTCCGAAAATGCGCCCAGGCATCCGGCAGTCGCACGAACAGGAAGACCGACGCGCGTCCCGATCCGACCGGCACGGCACTTAACGGCCGCTGATCGGCCTCTTCGAGTATTTCGGCATAGACCTTGGCGATAATCCCGGCATAGGGAATGGCGATCGCCAGCACGCCGGTCAGCGGCGACAGCCCGAATAACTGCAAGAAGATCAGCGCCCAGAACAGTTCGTGAATGGCACGGATAAACGCGCAGCCGACCCTCACGAAACGTAGATGAAAGACGAGTGCCAGGCCGAACCCGAAAACGTTGCCGAGCGCGACACCCAGCAGCGCAAAGGCGAGCGTATAGGCGAGCGCAAGCGCCAGGCTGTCGGTCGAATAGAAATCCGGTGTGACGATACCTTTGAGCAGCAACCCGAATTCGCGCCACGGATCGACCGTGGAGATCGCGATATCGGCAAAGACGAGACAGACAATCGCGACGAAGAGAAAACCCGACGTCGTGCGCGCCAGCGGTGACGGATCGCGCCGGTCGATCATGCGTCTGCGTTCACATACAGGCTGTCGAGATCACTCGGCGTCATGCCTGCCGATTTCCGGTCCATAACGATCCGGCCGCCCTTCACGCCGATGATCCGGTCGGCGAACTCAATCGCCAGCGCACGATCGTGCATGGCCAGCAGCACCGTGTTCTTCTGGGTGTTCATGGCCTCCAGGATCTCGCGGGCCTGATGTTCGTCGACCGACGATACCGGCTCATCTGCGACAATCACGTCCCCGCTATGGAACAGGGCGCGGGCAAGTGCCGTGCGCTGATATTGTCCGCCAGAAAGCTGACCGACACCTGAAAACATCTTTTCTTCCAGCCGCAGCGGGATAAGAACCTTCCGGACCTCTTCCACATCGTCGCGCGCGGGCAACACGAGGTTGCGCAGGTTGCGCCAGACGGACCGCTGGTGAAGCCGCCCCATATAAACGTTGTGAAAAACCGTGAGCGCTTGAACCAGCGCAGAATCCTGCGGCATCAGGGCCGCTTTCGCCCCGAGACGCTCATAAAAAAGGCGGAGCAGGGTCGATTTCCCTGCTCCGCTTTCGCCGACGAGCGCAATGCGCTCGCCAGGCTCGATTCTTACATTGAGCCCACTGAGAATCTCCTTGCCGTTATAGCCGGCAGATTCATCCTTGAGCTCAAGCAGGGACATCAGTCGATGAGCCCAATCGATTTCGCCGTATTTTCGATCGGCGCATAATCCGCATTAGACGCCGGAATAAAGGACGACCGCGGGAACGACTTGAGCAGTTCGGGATCGGTCATCGACAGCAGGCTGCCTTTGACCTTATCGGTAAATCCGGCACCGTATTTCACATCAACGTCGCCGCGGATGCTCCACTGGTAATCCGGATAGGTAGGAGTGCGCCAGATGACGCTGACCTTGCTGGTGTCGATTTTACCGGCCTTCACGTCACGGTCCCAGACGGCATAATTCGTCGCACCGACCTGGTAGGAACCGGACTGCACCAATGCGATCGTGCGGGAATGATCACCACTGAAGCCGACCCGTGAGAAGATTTTTTGCGGTGCAGCCTTGAAGGCGCTCCGGATATGGAATTCCGGCATCAGACGGCCCGACGTGGAACCCTTGGAGCCGAAGGTGAAGGTTTTACCCTTGATTGCGGTCGGAAAGTCTTTGCTTTCCTTCAGCCCGGTGCTGGCATGAGCAATGAAGTACGTCACAAAAGTGAGGTCTTCCTTGCCCTGTGCAATGGCTTTCGATCCAGGCACAAGGGCCCGGGCGCGAACGCCGGACAGGCCACCGAACCAAGCAAGCTGCACCTGATTGTTGCGGAACGCCGCCACTGCCGCTGCATAGGATTTAACGGGCACGTATTTGACCGGCACGCCAAGCTTGTTGGACAGGTAGCCGGCGATCTTGCCAAAACGGGTTTTGAGCTGACTTTCATCCTGATCCGGGATCGCGGTAAAGATGAATTCATCGGCGGCATTTGCCTGCGTAACCGGCAGGGCCGGGAGTGCGATTACCGCAGCTGCGGCAACGATAGTAAGGAATTTCATTGAACGTCTCCTGTTGAATACACGGGTGATCCGGGATTCTCACGAGACCGGCCGACACCCTCGATAATAATGAACTAACGGGACCAAAACACCCCATTGCAGGGGTTCCTGTTTAAATAGCCCTGTAAAGATTACGTGACCAGAGCAAAGCGGGAACAGCCATCCGTAATTCAATCGGGGAAAAGCCACCTGAAGGCGTCTTCAGAACTGCATCAGACAGGCATTTTCTAACGGCTGGCGGCTTCCCGCAATACACCAAGCGTCCGGCGCGCCGTTTCTTCCCAGGTGAAGGACCGCGCCCTCAGCGCGGCTTTCCTGCCCAGTTCCACCCGCAGCTTCGGATCGACCAGCAATGTGGCGATTCGAGCCGCTATCTCCTGGGCATTGTCGGGATCAAACATTAATCCGGCATCACCGATAACCTCGGGCATGGCCGCTGCGTTTGACGTCGCAATCGGTGCGCCGTGGGCCATTGCCTCCAACAAGGGGTTGCCGAATGTTTCCACCGTAGATGGGAAAACGAATAACTGGCAATCCCGGTACAGCGCATCCAGCTCGACGGTATCGACATGTCCGATAAACCGAACCGAGTCCTGCAGCCCGAGGTCGCGCACCAGATCGCGGAGGGTCTTGGCGTAGTGGCTGTCGATCTCACGCCCGACAATCGTCAGTGTCAGGTCTGTCCGGCTCTTCCGCAAAATGGCCAAGGCCCGCAGAAGCGTATGATAGTTCTTCTGAATGTAGATATCCGACACCGCAAGCAGGTTGGTGCCCTGCACATCGTTTCCTTCGCGTGGCGCTGCGACCGGCGCGGTGCCGTGATAGACGACACTTACCTTTTTGCCACGAACACTTTTCAGCCGAAACGTCAGGAGGCCTGCGGCGTAGTTCGAAACCGCGATGGCACGCCGCGCGGTCAACAATGAAGCCAGCGTCGCCGCCGACAACATGAACCAATAGGTCAGCGGCTTCAGCCGCCGTGCGAGCCGGATGACCGAGGTCGCATTGCGTAACAACAAGATATGGTTCCGGGCAAAAACAGGCCCAAAATTAGCGGGGGAAAAGAGTACATCTGCAGATAATCTTCGGGCGATCCCCGGCAGCTTGAACTGTTCCCAGATAAGTGTCGGAAAAAAACCCGGACGGTGATCACACGTCACAACGTCGACCCCGTCTGGAATCGGCTCAAACAGCGGTAGCTGGTCTTTATGCAGAATCAAATACAGGCGGACATCCGGTTCAGCCGCCAATATCGGCAACATCTGGCGCAGGTAAGTCACGCCGCCGCCCGTCTTGGCGTGGGACGCGTTTATCGCGAGGCGAAACTGCGCTGGATCCTGACCCTGGAGGGTAGATTCGGTGGACATGGATAAATTGGACTCTGCTTTGGACGCAGGGCCACACTAGCATGCCGGTGACCGAGCAAGAAAGCGGCGTTGGCGCTCTTCCGGAAAGCTAGTCGGGGAAACTAGTCGGGGAGATCGCCGCGTTCATCGACGATGAAGTGGCGATATCCGGCCTTTCGGTCTTCGTTCAGAACGCTGCCGACACCGATTTTCGTCTGGTCCGTCGCCTCCCGCTGACCGGCTGATACCCGGCCTAGAGCCCGCCGGGTTCCAGCGTCGTGGTGTATTTGTTCAGGTCGGCAGGCGGCACAGGAACGCGCTCATACCGGCCGGCAAAACCGAATGGCAGCGACGCATCGATCCCCACCTTCGTCCGCACGCCCTTGTCCGAGATAGAGACGTATTCATGTCCACGCGCACCGGGCAGGGTAATGAGCCCTGTCGACGCATCCCACCGGGTCGCAAGAGCCCATTCGACATCGTTCCAATCATGGATGTTGATATCGTCATCCACCACGATCACCAGGTCGAGATCCTTCAGCGCCGCAATTGCGGCGAAGATGGCGTTGCGCTGATAGCCCTCATCGGCAGCGCTCCGCTTGTTGACCGAAATCAGCAGGTGGAACCGGTAGAGACCGCCCGGCGTCAGCGCAACATCGGTTACACAGGGCGCAGATGCCTTGACCGCCTTCAGGATGGCGCCTTCAAGCACATGCTTGCGGAGGATGGGTGCTTCCTTGGTCATGATCACGTGCCAGATCGGATCTTCGCGGTGATAGATACAATTGATCGTCGTCAGCGGCGACGGGCTGACATCCGAATACAGGCCGACGAATTCGAGGAACGGCCCCTCTTCCATTTCCACATCGGGTGAAATGGTGCCTTCCATTATGAATTCGGCGTCTGCGGGCACCTGGAGCGGAATGGTCTTGCAGTCGATCAGTTCCAGCGGTTTGCGCGACAGGCCGGATGCGACTTCGTATTCGTCCATGTCGCGGGGCAACTGCGCGCCCATCATGCCGGCGGCGTATTGCAGGCCGACATTGGCGCCGATGACGATCGCAATCGGCAGCTCTTCGCCTTTTTCCTTGGCTCGTTCCCACAGCGCGCGCAAATCGCGCCCGAGATCGAGCTGGATCAGCAGCTTGTTGTCTTCGACATGCATGAACCGGTGATAGGACGCATTGTTCACGCCGGTATCGGGATCCTTCGCAATCACCACGCCGCCCGAAATATAGCGTCCGCCATCGTTCGGCGCATATCGCGGCAGCGGCAGATATTCGAGCAGGTCGGGATTGTTGCGATAAACCGCCTGAACCGGGCCTTCATCGACATGCTTGGGCGGAATCGGATTCGCAAGCCCTTCGCCAATATAGTCACGCAGACCGGCCACATCGTGTTCGTAAATGGCCAGTACGTTCTCCTCGCAGCCGAGGAAATTGCCGACGACACGCGTGTCGTAGCCGCGGACGTTCTTGAACAGCATCGCCCGCTCTGTCTGCTTGAACAGCACACCGGTCATTTCAAGATCGGTATCAACCTCGTCAGCGACCTTGAGCAGCAGATTCGCCGCATCCAGCCGCCCGAGCGCCGAGCGAAAGCTGAGATCGGGGATATGAGTTTCTTTTTTATCGTTCACTGTGCAACTCCTCATAACGGGAAATGACGACCTGCCTAACGCGGCAGCTCGGTCGTCCCCATAAGATATTTATCGACCGCATGAGCTGCCTGACGGCCCTCGCGGATCGCCCAGACGACCAGGGATTGGCCGCGCCGCATATCGCCGGCGGCGAAGATTTTCTCGCGGCTTGTCTCATACGCAACCGTATCCGCCTTGACGTTTCCGCGGCCATCAAACTCGACACCAAGCTCTACGAGCATGCCTTCGGCCATCGGATGGACAAAACCCATTGCCAGCAGAACCAGGTCTGCCTTCAATTCGAATTCACCACCGTCGACCGGCTGGAACTTTTCATCCACACGCTGACAGTTGATATGCGTGATCCGGCCATCCTCGCCGGCCATGCTATTGGTCGTCACGGAGAAATCACGTTCCGCACCCTCCGCCTGGCTGGAAGACGTCCGCATCTTCAGTGGCCAGTGCGGCCAGGTGAGACCCTTGTTTTCCTTCTCCGGCGGCTCGGGCATGATTTCGAGCTGTGTGACCGAAAGTGCGCCCTGGCGGATAGAGGTGCCGATACAGTCCGACCCGGTGTCGCCGCCACCGATCACGACAACATGTTTTTCCGTCGCGAGAATCGGTTCGACATCGCCGTCCAGATTGCTGCCGGCAACACGGCGGTTCTGCTGCGGCAAAAAATCCATCGCGAAATGGACACCATCAAGATCACGTCCATCAACCGGCAAATCGCGCGGCTTCTCGGAACCGCCGGTCAGCAGAACGGCATCGTGGTTTGCTTCGAGGTCGGCCGCACTCAGATCAACGCCCACATGCACGCCGCAATGAAGCGTGACGCCCTCGGCGATCATCTGTCCCATGCGACGGTCGATCAGATGTTTTTCCATCTTGAAATCGGGGATCCCGAACCGCAGAAGTCCGCCGGGAGTCTCATTCTTTTCATAGAGATGCACGTCATGGCCGACGCGGGCGAGCTGCTGCGCTGCCGCCATACCGGCTGGCCCGGACCCGACGACGGCGATTTTCTTGCCCGTTTTCACTTCAGAAACCTGCGGCGTGATCCAGCCTTCGTCCCACGCCCGGTCGACGATTGCGCATTCGATGGTTTTGATGGTCACCGGTGAATCGTCGATATTCAGCGTACAGGCCGCTTCGCATGGCGCGGGGCAGATACGCCCCGTAAATTCAGGGAAATTGTTGGTCGAGTGAAGGTTATGCGACGCCTGCTCCCAGTCGGACTGGTAGACAAGATCGTTCCAGTCAGGAATCTGGTTATTCACCGGGCAGCCGCTATGGCAGAACGGAATACCGCAATCCATGCAGCGCGCGGCCTGGCGTTCGAGGTCACGCTCCTCGAGCGGGATGACAAATTCCTTGTAGTTCCGAATGCGGTCGCTGGCCGATTTATAGGTGCGGTCGTGCCGCTCGATCTCGATGAAGCCCGTTACCTTGCCCATCAGCTTCTCCTCATCCCGATATTCATCTCACCGGTCTGTTCGACCTGCAATTCCTGCAATGCACGGCGGTATTCGACCGGCATCACTTTGACGAATTTCGGCAGGTAATCGTCCCAGCCATCCAGAATATCCTGCGCCCGGCTCGACGCGGTGTAGTGCACATGGTTCTGGATAAGCTGACTTAAGCGTTCCGCATCGAAGCGGGTCATGTCGGATTTCACGTCGACCAGACCGTGCGATTCGATGTCCGAGCGATGAAGTTTTTCCATCACTTCCTCTTCGTCCTCGACCGGTTCGAGATCGACCATCGACAGGTTGCAGCGTCGTTCGAAATCGCCGGATTCGTCGAGCACGTAAGCAATTCCGCCCGACATACCAGCGGCAAAATTACGTCCGGTTTCGCCCAGCACGACGACAATTCCGCCGGTCATGTATTCGCACCCGTGATCGCCAGCACCTTCGACGACCGCGATAGCGCCGGAATTGCGCACGGCGAACCGCTCGCCTGCAATGCCCCGGAAATAGCACTCTCCGTTTACCGCGCCATAGAGAACGGTATTACCGACGATCATGCTCTCATTGGGGTTGATCCCGCTTTCAGGGTCGGGACGAACGATCAGTTTGCCCCCGGACAGACCCTTGCCGACATAGTCATTGGCTTCACCGATGAGTTCGAGGGTGACGCCCTTTGTCACCCACGCACCGAAGCTCTGCCCTGCAACGCCTTTCAGTTTCAGCCAGAT
>Ga0307985_10001730_pt1 | contig 12297 bp, 12 predicted proteins | sample EllFjometageno80_FD_203155 | JGI IMG/M metagenome (GOLD analysis project Ga0307985, IMG submission 203155) | Marine microbial communities from Ellis Fjord, Antarctic Ocean - #80 | ecosystem: Environmental > Aquatic > Marine > Unclassified | place: Southern Ocean | collected 2014-10-09 | reverse complement strand
CTTCAATCGAATGAGTGAGGCTGAACTCACAGCCTACAACCTAACGGTCGCCAGCCCAGAACAGGTAACCTGTATGCAAGTGCAGATTGACAGGAACCAAGATAGCGACAAAATATGCGGAACACTGGAAGAAATTCAGCGTAGCATCGAACCTGTCTTACCCGGTGCAAAAATTAACACTCTGCGGGTTTTTTCTCCGATTGAATCCGACAAAAATTCACGAAGCACCAACCCTCAGCTGAAGCCCACTGTTCGAAGGCCACTTTAATTCGGCAAAAGCTTAATCAGCCCCCACAACCGTTACAGCCCAATGCCTATCCACTGGCTCTTCAGCCTTAAATATTAACCCCACTCCATTTTCCTAGTACCCGCCCAGCAGCACCCCACCCTAGGGGGCACACCCCGATAAGTCAGAACGGTTCCATTGCCCCCCTATACATACTATCTAAACCCCTTGGATATAATGCCTCCAAATTCAGTGAATTGGGCCTAACTGGGGCTTATACCTTGAAAACCACGTTTCTTAATGTCTCTCAAGCGATACCTCACAGCCTATATCTATAGTATCTTCTGGGTATGAATATGAAGAAACAGCTAACTTCTATAATCCTAAAACTCGCCACGCCCGGGTGGTTGCAAAGACTTTATTTTCCCACAGTAAAAGTTGATAAACAGGAGAGATCATATGAATGACAGTGAGCAAATTAAAAATCTAACGCAGCTTTATATCGATAGCATGAGTCACTCTAGTGCAGAAAAAGTAAAAGATGCATTTCATAGTAATGGAACAGTTGTAGGGTATTTGCATGGAGATTTTATGGAAATGTCAGTCGATGACTTCGCTAACTTTGTTGCATCGCAGCAACCTTCCCCAAAAGACAAAGGAGAAGAAGTGGAATTTGAAATTCTCGCATCTGAAGTAGAAGGAACAACCGCATCAGTAAAAGTCAGAGATAAATATCTAGGCATAACTTTTTTGGATACGTTGTCTTTTATAAAATTTGAAGGCAGCTGGAAGATTTACAACAAACTGTTTCATGTTGAGAGCGAATAGGAAGACTAACAACAATAACCCTGCTCTTCTTTTCAGCTGCTGCTAACGCGGATGTTTTCAGGGGGGAAAACTTTGGGGTATATTTATGCAAATTTGCGCGAGAATAATACGAATCGTTTGCCCTGTTTCTATATTGGGCGCTGTTTCAGCATGCAAATCTGCACCTATACCTAAACCATATGACCAGTTTATACCTCTGCCGTTTCTCTTGCTGACATCGAGGCTGACCCCAGACTCAAGATAATAGGGACATCAGCCTAGTTAAGGCGAGGGGTTAATCGTTTGCGCAAAAAATAGTAATGCCACTATTGGTAACCCCTTTGATGATTGGAATTTTTTTAGCAAAATAAATGTCCGTTTTTGAATACTCTTCTATATTATTAGCCATCGTCCTTGGGCATTTTCTCGTGCTGTTGTTCGATAAAATCACATACGCTATCAGTCAAGAAAATAGTTTACGGCTCTATTGGTTTGAATTACTGGTGGTATTTAATTTACTGAATATGCAGCTGTCTGCTTTTTTCTACATTTTTAACGAAGCCGCTAATATGACAGAAATGAAGTATGTGAATTTTTAAGGACCATTCACCGTCTTTTTTATGGGTATATTGCTACATACTTTTTCCCACTACCGAAATCTAGTCTCAATATTAGTGATATAAGCCCCTTATTAGGAACGAGCAGGGGCTTGGCTTACGGGGGGAGGTTTTGCAGTTCTATTAGCTCCTGCGGGCATTGTCCAGCTAACAGAAAATTACAACGATCTGCTCGATTTCTCTCATGGTTATCCACAACTGATGATCCTAGGACTCTTTACGATAGTTACTGGTGTGACAGAAGATATCTTCATCAGTAGATTTGGCTTAACGACAATGAAAATTTTTTATTTATTATACCCAGCAATGGTTTTTATTTTCTTTTCTTCATTCGCTGATATTTCTAACTAATAAAACTTTAAGCCTATTCTCCGGCCCTTCAGCCTTAGATAGCTGCACCCACCCCCTGTTTCCTGGTAACCGCCCAGCCAGCACCCCACCCTAGGGGGGGCACACCCTGATAAGTCAGAATGGTTCCATTGCACCGGTATACATATTATTGTGGGCGGACGGTTAGGTATTTCTGAGAATAAGACTAAGAAACTACTCATCCCTATATTCTTCCTAAAAGGTAGAGCAAAGCTAATGCGCAAGTTCTCTAGATTTATTAAAAATATTGTCCTTCCAGATAAGGTAGATAAAAAGAGGAGAAAGAGAATCCTTAGTGAGGGCATCATCGAAACATGGACAAGCGAGGAACAAGAGCGCAAAGCCAAAGAGGCTAGGGAGATAGCTAAAGAGACTTATAAGAAAATTCGATCAAGCAAGACTGATAAAAATTAAAAATGATCAAACTATACTAATCCTCAGCCAGCGCCTTTATAGCCTCCAAATGCAGAGAATTCGGCCTGTTGGGGCTATACCTTGAAACCAACTATCTTAGTGCCTCTCAAGCTATACCTGCCAGCCTATATCTATAGTATCTTCTGTGTATGAATATGAAAAAACTCATAAATACAGCCTTTCTAATGTCGCTAGCGAGCGTTTCCTGGGGGCAACCTGAAGAAAAACGAGACGCTGCAACTGTGTTCCAAGAGTTTTTATTCGCGTATAACAATTCAGATGCCGAAGGAATAGTAAATCTTTTTTCAGAGGATGCGATTTTTTGGGGTACGGGATCAAAAACCTTAGGTGAAAATACAGAAGAAATTCTTCAATATTTTTCCCAAATAAGTCAACGACCGGTTGGGCAAAGATTCGCAAGCACTAAAGATTTATCGATACTTGAATTATCAAAGGATAGCATTCTTGTTTCCGGTGTTTGGCAAGTCGCGATCGAAGGTCAGGCTAATGCCACTTTTTTTCGCGTCAGTATGGCTATTTCATTGCGAGATGGACTGTGGAAAATAGTACAATTTCATAACTCAAGAATGCCTGAATAGCGGCTCTATAGTTATGAACAAACTACTAACAACATTCAAGTAGCCAGGAAGCTAATAATGAAGAAAAACCGATTCTTGCCATTCATACTGTTGCTGTTAAGCACTGGAACGCTCAATGCACAGTCAGCGGAAACTGGATTTCTCAACAGAAGCATCTCTGTGGATGGTTTGGAATATCGCTATCAAGTGTATGTTCCATACAATTACACTGCAGCTGAAGAGTGGCCCGTTACACTTTTTTTGCATGGTGCAGGAGAGCGGGGTTCAGATGGTCTGAAACAGACTCAAGTTGGGCTGGGTAGGGCGATCCGGCTTAACCCGGAACGGTGGCAGACTCTCGCGGTTTTCCCGCAAGTGCCCGCGGGTGAATCCTGGCAGGGAGTGGCTGGAGATGTTGCTATGGCAGCGCTGGATGTCACCATTGCAGAATTTTCGGTAGATGCCGGACGGCTGTACCTAACCGGCATCTCACTTGGTGGTAATGGGACCTGGTATCTGGGCTACCACCACACTGAGCAATTTGCGGCTATGGTTGCAGTTTGTGGATTCGTGGATCTTGGGGGCCGATTTCCTGGATTCCTGCCAGAGGCTGAAAACAGTTTTGCTGCCCTGGCAGAAGACCTGTCCGATACCCCTGTGTGGATTGTGCATGGCGATGCGGATGTTGTCGTTCCTGTGGAGCAATCTCGTAAAATGGCTGCCTCACTAGAAGCGGTAGGTACTGATATTCACTACACCGAACTGCCAGGGGTCAATCACAATTCATGGGACGCTGCTTACGCAAACTCTGATCTCATAAGCTGGCTATTTGACCAGAAACTCTAGTGAGAAGTTAAAAAGTGACTGAAGTCGCGGTACTGCTCAATATAAACAACGACTTTCAAGCAATCAAGTAGGGAAAATATAGGCTACCTTGAATCATTTACGATCAACGGTAGCCTCAGAATACGTCGGCTTTTTGGGAGAGACCGACGTGAGATAGCATGAAAAATCGTGCCTTGAGAGCCTTTATGGTATTTCTCGCCAAGGATCACTAATCGGCACTTGTTGAATTGGCCTAGAACATAGGTCGGGCGAAACATGGCAGCTAATTAGATTAACTGCCATTTAATCAAAATTTCAGGGGAGGGGGTGGATTTGAGGGTTTTCAGGCTAATCCCTAATGACCGCTATGTCGGCGGAAGCGGACCCTCAGTTATCGCTGCTATTGGGGCTTTCTAATGGCAGCTTCCGGCCAATAGCGGACATTAAAACTACTGTATTTTTACTCTTACTCTTACTCTTACTCTTACTCTTACTCTTACTCTTACTTAAATATTTTGTTAGTGCTCCCTGTTAACCAGCAGGGGACACAGTCACAAACCTAAACCAACCGGCGATCTTTTCTAGATTTTTGTAGCTTGTCTGCGGCAAGTAGTGCTCTTCGATTTCCCGTTCATTCAAATGAGTATTGATACTCAACCCCATCTCATCCAAATATGACGCTATTTGAGAGTCATCAATGGTAAATTTAAACGGTTCTGCTTGGCGATACTTGGCCCATGTTTCACGCCAGGTTTTTACGCCGTAGTATTTATCTACATCGCTGTCGGCAATGGTGGCAATATAATCAAATACCAACAAGCTCTTCCTGTTTTTACAAGCACTGACGAACTGCAAAGTAGCATCAACCGCCGCTTGCTCCAGATACATACTGACTCCCTCCCACAAGAACACAGTCTTAACTTCACTATCGTATCCTGCCTGCTGAAGAACTTCTGGCAGCGACTCCAGATTGAAATTGATAGACGCAAACGTTAGGTTATTCGGGATAGCTATGCCAGCTTGTTGTAAGCATTTCTTTTTTCTGTCTTGAGTAGCCGCTATGTCTAGCTCGATGATATTGCATCCTGAGCATTGGCTGGCAAAACGGTACGCGCGAGTATCAAAGCCTGCGCCGAGTATAACAAGCTGCTTCGCACCCTCCTCTACTGCACCCAAGAGTTGATGGTCGAAAAATGCTGTCCTCGCCAACACATACTCAAATCCTCCGGGCGTAAATTTCCTACTCTTTTTTATCCCTAGATTTCTTACCAAGCCAAACTTGACGAGAAATTTATGCGATGGGCTAATAAATTGCTCAGCCAAGAAATCTGATCCGATATTAGTCCCAGGATACTCTTTGCACGCAACAGTTCGGTAGCCCGCAGCCACCTCCGCCGTATCTGAATGCTGGTGTTCTACACCCTTCCTCGACATAGATATGGTCTCCTATTCATCGACTAGAGAGGTCAGAGTACTTGGATTTGGATAGCTGAACCACCACACACTAGCGTACCTAATGAATTCGGAGGGTGCTGACAGGTATTGACAAGTTAACTATCTAAATCTACGAAACCCCCTATTTAGTCAAATCTACGCGGCAACTGCACTTTCCCAAGACGCAAAAGCACGAAGCCTGAATTGCCGATAGCTTTCTGCCGATATCAAGTAACGCCGCAGTTGAACAAGTTATATACAAGAGCTGGCTTAGAGCCATGGCTCGACACGTTTCCAAGTACCGTAGGCCAACTTGAGAACAATACAACAACTATATTGTTATCAGGTGATACACAGACACGCTGGCCATGAATGCCATTAAACTACTACTATCACCACCGCGGGCCCAGAAAAACGACCTATAGAAAAATCCATCTGCCCTATTACCTTGTACCCAGTCTGGCTCCTCTAAATGCTCCCTGATATCAGAAATGTGCTTTGTAGGAATTACTTGTTTATGTTGGGAACGGAGCGGTTTAAGGCAAAAGTAGAGGTGTTGACTGGACGTCGAGTAAGGCCAGCCAGAAGGAAACGCAAAAGTGCGTAAACTACTGGATATTTACTCCGACCCCAATTCTTTACCCCAATTCTTTCTACATTCTTCACTTTTCTAGCGATGGCGTTACTATTTAACGTTCCCGCGGCTTTTTCTAATACCGAGAAAGATGCGCTCAAGCTATTTACGTAGTTAGGGTCAAAATATCACGCAAAATCGTTGACTTATGAGGGCTTAGGAGTATGTACCGATTAGCTTTATTTTTTATCTTTTTTATACTGCCAATCAATAGCTATCCCGGTACATTCACGCTTGGCCCAGGTATAGGCCTTGAAAGAATTAACGACACTTTTAATGTTGATTTATCTATCATTAAAGGACTCTATCGATTTGATAATGGAATAACTGCAGGTGGCGTTGCGATGTTTGGTGACGTAAATTTTCAAAAAGTAGCGAACGAGAAAAGATATGAAGCGATAATTGGCTACACAACCGTGCTGCAAAATATAAGAATTTCGCCATATGCTTTTATTAGCCAAGGTTTGCGAACCTACAGTTCTTCACAGCCTAGTGTAAATTATCATACGATGACCATTGGATCAAAATATAATATTACTGAAACTTTTTACTTAGATACTTCATACCGGTATCGAAATACGAATGATATAAGTTGGGAATCTAATACTTATTCTATTGGGCTAGGACGGATTATTTCGAATAAATTAAGTATTCAAGCAAATTTTGGAACTACATGGGGGGATTATAACGGCGCACAATATACACTGGTTTTTTTGCGTCGTTTTTAAACTTGCCTTAGCTACTGTCTGCTTTTTTAAAGTATTGGGGTAAAGTATTGGGGTCAGAGTAAATATCCAGTAGTTTAATTAACAGTGTAGGGGCTTAAGTTTTCAAATTTTAGCTGTCCCTTGTATTTCTGAAGTAGAGGTGTCGACTGGACGTCGAGTAAGGCCAACCAGAAGGAAACGCAAAAGCGCGTAAACTACTGGATATTTACTCTGACCCCAATTCTTTAGCATTTTGTATTGTGATTTTTCGGGTTTGAATAATTTGATACCAAGTTACTGGATTCCCTGCGCATCCATCTCTTGTCGCCTTTCTCCACGAAGCAAATTAGTCATTCCATAATTTCCTTCATGACAGGCATATTCATATAGCAGACCATCAACTTTTGTCATTGGCACCATAGCGGTAATTTTGTCAGTGAACGTACCGGGATCATCCACCGTAAATTCATACTCAACGGTTGCATCGTTGACTCGAGTAAATCTTTCGGTGAGAAATTTATCGTAAGAGTCTCCGCTGGATGAACCGATAAGGCTTTGTGTCATGCCCGTAAAGTTTTTGGACTCAACTACTAGGGTATCTCCATCCCAATAACCTCGGGAATCACCGGACCAGAGCCGGATACCATCATCGAGCGCAGGACCTTCACTCAATGCGACGATGCGCGCGTCGTGTATCATTTCTGTGATTATGACCACGTGATCACGATGTTGTACTAATTGGACATTATTATTGTAGCTGCTGGGCATAAAGGGCGGCCCCGAATTAAAGCCAACAATGCAGCGCTCAGATAGACCGCGATCTTCGGGGCCATCTTTTGAGATTCCACCAACAGCATATCGTACCGGCCGCTCACCGGGAATATCATTGCCCACGCCACCTCCTTGAATGATAACGCCTTCTACTAATTCTGGAATGCGGCCATTTGAGGGGTAGGTGATTAGTGACGTGCGAAGATCATAGCCAATAGCCGCTCGCTCATACCAAAAAGAATTGTAGCCGCCAACACCGTCAAAATGTGATTCGGCTCTAGCCTCAAAAGAGCCAATTGATTGTTTACGGTTTTCCTCATTTTCTTCTGAGGTTACGTACTCTCGGTCGCCATATTTTTCTGCGCGCTGCAGGGGCGTATGGGAAGCAAAATTCCAAACGCCTTGTAAGTCTGGCTGGCCGTATTCAGTTTTTGAGGGCACATAGGCTCCTTGTGAAAAGGCTGTTACAGAAAGTAAAAAAGCCGCGCAGGCGGCAGTGCTGATTAAGATGCCTTTTACTTTCAATTGTAAATTTTTTTTCCCTTTTATTTTGGACGTATACGCGATAATCACAATAATGCTCCTAATTTTTCTCTAGTTTGAAGGCTGCAATTTTAGAATTATAATATTAGCGTCACTTCATCACACCGCAATTGATTAACCCGAGTCAAACACTATAGCCTTGTTCTCAGAAATACCTAACCGTTTGTCCCCAATAGTATGTATACGGGTTAGATGGAAGCATCCTGATTTATCGGGGTATACCCCCTAGGGTGTGGTGCTGGCTGGGTTGTTACCAGGAAACAAGACACACCGACTTCAGGCGTACTTGACAGCCGAGGTTATAATATAGACCACTACCCCACTGAGAGGCTCCTGGCATGCAAATTAAGCGGTTACTGGAGACAGAGTAGTGGTTACTGGAGATAAGCTTATTAACAGCGCGAGAGAGCATTGTGAACTTGCAGAGCATGCTAACGGTCAGCTTGTTGCAGTATCGCCTGATGGCAAGAAAGTTAAGAATTCGCCCGTTGAATTTGGTTGTTATCGGCTGAGTAAAGATAGGACTGATCCAGGACTAGCTAAAGATCGCCTTCGTAGCTTTTGGGAAGACTTATAGAAGAGCAAGATGACAAAACTAATTGGCGGTACTTTTGGCGGTACCTCTATAATAATTAAATAAAAATTATTTATATAAGAATGACCTATTAATACTATTTAATAGTCCCGTTGCCACCATATTTAAACCATATTTCAATAGGTTACAAACAATCCCATCGGTGCTCATTGTATAATACTAAACTTGGGTTAACGTGATGTTACTTTTCGCAAGATAACTCAGCATCTACTGCGTCAACCAAAACCAAGCCTCAAGATAGCCCCCCCCTATCCAAACAGGAATACCCCTTCGCCTTTTTGGGGACTCCAGAGGCAATATATTCTCTAAACCCAATTTCCATTAGTTTTTACTAATTTCCAGCAAACCTCAGCAGAATATGCGGGCGTTAATTGGATCTGTATAAACAAGAAAGGCGGTCATTTCACAAAGATGCTGATGCATCCTTTGTTTGATCTGATTGTACAGCTCTACTCTTTATCGAGTTGAAACATGGAATAGTCCAGTGGGTTAGGCAGCCCGCCCTCCTCCATTCTTTCTTCCAGCGCCGATGTCATGCCCACATTGTATGAAGGCTTCCACTCTGCCCAAAAGTTACGGCCCCCGGGGGTGCTAAGTACAGCTGCCACCCAGACTCTGTATGGCTCGTGATTCGCATCGGGCAGCGTTCCTGCCTCGTGCATGGCTTGTGTCGACTGATAGAAAAGCACCAAGTCATGTAAATGGACGGCGAAATCAGATCGTGCTCTAAAGGGCATATTGGGATAGTCAGACAGGCCCACTGTAAAGTGCTCCGGATTAACGGAATGAAATGCGCGAATCCAATCCCTGTATTCGTTGGCCACACTCTGACGACTTGTAACTTCCATTGATGCGGTGTTCGACTTTATTTGTATTGCCAAATAAGACAATGAAATAAACACGGCAATCGCGCCAAGCACTTCTCCGATCGCTCCTATCGCATCCCAGTTCATAAGCTCACCTTTCTATTATTTTAAAAAAGATCAGAGCCGCAGCCAGCTATGAAGAGGTTATACCTTTAGCCAAAAATTACTGCGGTTTTTGATTTGATTGTTGTGAGTTGGCTAAAGCCCATTTCTTTTTTAGTTTGCCGCATAGATAAAGAAGACTCCGATGATTCCGTAGAACAACCCAAGAATGCGACCATATGGCGAGAATGTTTTCAGCTCCCAAGATACTATTTTTTTGAAATTTAAAGATGGCAACAATAGACAGATAACCCCGCCTAAAAGGACAATTAGCGAGAATATTTCAAAGAAGGCGGGGAATTTTGACGCAGATGACGAATAATATAAAGCCACTGCTAAGAAAAGGCTAAGCACTGCCGCGCCATACTGAAATGCGGAAGTTAAGAAGTACTTGCGACCAAAATCGAAACCAACTTCCGGTTTGACTAGAAGCACAATAGCGGCCATACCTGTGACGATGCCGAGTAGGATGAAAGTAACCATCGTAAGCTTTACTCCGTGGTATTTAAGGGTCTTTCAGTACATTCCTGCTATCTGGAACATCTAAACACACAACATTTGTATATGTGTTCCAAGCGGTATTTTCTCCGCTCGGTCTTAAGTGTACCTGCCAAGCCTTTATTTTCAACCAAATAGTTCAGAAAGTCACTTTTGGGCAATATGGAATACCGGGGGTCCCGCGAATCCTAAATATGGGGCCCTTACATTTCCATTATGGTGTTTCCCTATATCCAGGTGCAGTGGCATAGTAAATTTGGCTACCTAATTAAAGGTGCTATTAGGCATTTCCTACAATATGGTGACAATACGACACGCAAAAAGCCCAATTTCAATCCAGCGTTTAAGCTCGAATCAGCCCAGCTGGTTGTTGACCAGAACTACTTCGTTAGACAAGCAACTGAAGCTGTCAATGTGAGTGCTTCATCACTGGATAAATGATCAAGGCAGTTACGCGAAAAGCTCAACAGGTGACGATCGTTAAAGCCTCTCACAGGGAAAGTAACGGCTAAGCACCTGCAAGAACGATAGCAACAATTTCCTCATGCACTAAGCCGTTATCGCGCCACAGGCATTATGAAACGCTTAGGATTAGTGAGTTGCCAACTACCGGGGCTTGCCTACACAAAAGCAGCACAAGAACATGTGGTGATAGGGAATCACCTGAATAAAGAATTTACAGTGACAGAACCAAATCAGGTTTAGTGTGGTGATGTCACGTATATTTGGCCAGGGAATCGCTGGTCTTATCTAGCAGTTGTGATGGATTTATTCTCTTGCAAGCCAGTGGACTTGGCAACTTCACATTCACCTAACAGCAAGTTAACAGGCAAGGCTTTAGGCATGACCTTTGAGGCAAGAGGAAGGCCTGAAGATGTTATGTTTCATTCTGACCAAGACTGTCATTATACGAGTAGGCACTATCGTCAGCTATTATAGCGCTACCAGATAAAACAAAGCATGAGCCGTAGAGGGAGTTGTTGGGATAATGCGCTGATGGAAAGATTCTTCAGAAGCTTTAAAACTGAATGGATTCCATCGATCGGCTACCAATCGTTTGTTGAAGCAAAGTTTGCGGTGAATAATTACATTACTGGTTATTACAGTCGCGTGAGGCCGCATCAACATAATGGCGGATTATCGCCAAACGAGTCAGGGCAAAAATACTGGCTTGACCATAAACCGGTGGCCAATATTACTTGACCACTACACTTTCCCAAGACTTAATCAAGCTCGCTAATTTCAAACCAATATAATAAGGAAAAAATAATGGCTTTAAATGATTTGATAAAATTAGAAGATGAACATTTATCCGCAGATGGGAAAATTACTTCCATTATTCTAGACGATGCCGGCGGAACTATAACTGGAAAAATAAATGTTTCGGTTTATGGCCTAGGCTATGTAAATTACAGTTTGAGCATGAATCCGAAAACGCCAGGACAAGGCGGAATGGTTGGTAGCGCTAACGTCATTGATGATGATGGAGTGAGTAACACCGCAGCACTTCATGGTGTATGGAAGCGTACCGGACATCAAATAAAAATTTATTGCATAGATGACATCTCAGATGGAATGATTAATCTGGCCGTTGTATCTATTGACTTACGAGATGACAGCATAAAAGTTGATTTCTCAAGGATTGTGAGTTAGTAAAGCCCTTGAAAAAAGAGGGTGTAATACCCTCCTTTACTAGGATATATGCTGTTACGTAACTATTTATATTACTTATCAGAGCACTGACAAGTGAGCTAACTGCCAACTAATAACCCCACCCCCTGCTTCCTAGCAGCCGCCCAGCCAGCAACCCACCTCTGGGGGCACACCCCAATAAGTCAGAATATTTCCATTGCACCCCTATACATACTTTTGTGGACGAATGGTTAATTAATATTCAATAACAGCAAGTTAGAATGGGTATTCAAGCAAGCCAACCATTAACAAGGGTAGTAGAACTAGCTTGATACCTAACTCATTTTAATCTAACAAATATTTTTGAAACCAAGCTAAACGAGCATTATTTGCCAAGATTGCATCTTCCCCCCTGAAACCATGCTCTGCTCCGGGAATCACAATTAGTTCAGACTCAACCTGATGATTCTCAAACTGCTTCTTAATAGCATATGAATGAGTGACATTAACTAACGGATCAGCATCACCATGAACAAGAAGCGTAGGAGGATCTCCAGCATCTACGAAAAGTATCGGAGCTACTGAAGGTATTAATTCTTCATCAAAGTCTAATGCAGGAAACCTGCCTAAAAGTTCTTCTTGAGATACTGCATTAACGATACCCACCGCAGCAGACTCA
>Ga0307985_10001728_pt1 | contig 12301 bp, 7 predicted proteins | sample EllFjometageno80_FD_203155 | JGI IMG/M metagenome (GOLD analysis project Ga0307985, IMG submission 203155) | Marine microbial communities from Ellis Fjord, Antarctic Ocean - #80 | ecosystem: Environmental > Aquatic > Marine > Unclassified | place: Southern Ocean | collected 2014-10-09 | reverse complement strand
TTAGGATACGATAAAGTCACGGATAACAAGGAGCACTAATGGCACAAGCACACTTAACTTTAAACATAGCACACCCTAACGACAAAGGATTACACCAAGAAACTTTCCAATGGGAATTCCCTATACAGGAGGACGGTAACTGGGTTCAAAGTCTTTTAGGACACTTAAATAAGGAGGAAGAAGATGACGGAACAAAACCTAAGCCCAAAATTGTTACATAATTTAGAACAGAATTACCATAATATAGAAAAATTATACAATGATAACGTAGATTTAGAAGGAATAAGAGAAGAGCTACAAATATCTGATGAGGATATGTGGGCTATGGAAGAAATAATGTTTCCAAAGACTTCTGTTTACACTATCGATAATATATTTGAAGGCAGAGTTACTTACGAGTTTGCTTCTGCTAGTTTGAAATCAAAACCCATATCACAGGAGATAGAAGATGGAATCAAAACAAATTAGCTACAACATTGAAGCTGAAGATAATGTAACTGATAGTACAGTAGGTAAAGCCTTAAACATACCAGAAAAATATTGGTATACAGAAGATATAAACCCTGCTGCATTAGATGTAGTTCAATTAAGAAATGAAGATGCTGAAACACGAAAGCAAATATCAATGGGGGTAGACCCTATTACAGCTAAACAAAATGGAATAGATATTGCAGCTAAATATAGAAAGAAAGCAGAGCAAAAATTAATTTCACAAGGTAAACCTATTAAGTATAGTTAAATTAAAATAACCCCCCATAGAAATTAATCTATGAGGGGTTTATTTTTTTTTTGCTACGGTTTTATGTTTGCAAAAGACGCTCTATTATCTAATAAAGAATCTCCAAAATAACTAGTGTCACTTTGACCAGCAATTTCTACACCTTTTAACATATCATCATAAGCTTCTGGAGAATAAATCTGATAGATACCACGATTTTTCATAGCAGCATCCGCTTCTTCAATACCAGACTTCCTATCTTCTGAAACATATTTCTTACCACCTTGATAAAAGCCCTGTGTAATAGCTCGCATATTTTTTATTTCTTTTTTAAGCTTTTCAAAGTCAGCCTTATGGTCAGGGTTTTCTATATTCTCCCCTCTTATATTAGCAATAGAGTCTTCCCAACCTCTAGTAAGTTGTTCAAAGAACTTATTGTTTTTCATAACTGCTGCAAAGGCTTTATTGTATTCCTCCATGTATCTTTTTCTCATGTGAGGTTGAATCAACCCAGCATCCCATACTGAAACAAAATAATTAAACTTGTTAGGATCAACAGTTCCTTTTGGACCATACTTTCTATACAATTCATTTACAGTTATTGCTTGTATTAAATCATCTAGCCCGTGGATACTAAGAACAGGCATACGGCTAATTGCAGATGACCCTATTCCTTCTGCATTATCAAAGTCTAAGGCTGTAACCTCTCTAGCTAAGTTAGGTTCTACAGCACCTGTTTGATAAAAGATTTCACTATCTAAAACATTTAAAGTCTTCCAAGCAGATGGTATATGATTGTCTAACATTGAAGTACGCATACCATCAACCCAATTACCGTTATATATATCTTCATACGATAAACTCTTAGGTTCTTTATAAACCATTTCAGGTGCTCTAAACTCTTGTATATAAGCATCTCTACCTTCTTCTTCTGCAAACACTTTATCTTTCTCAGCAAAGTCTGCAAATCTTACAGCAGTTTTAAAAGCTTTTCTCATTGCTTTAGAATAATCATATATCTTACTATCAGATTCAAACATAGAATCAGTATATATTTTTGCTAGTTTATTAAGCTGCATATAAGCGTTGTTTGTAAACTGTAATCTATAAGTATACTTATCTATACTAGCTTCCATAGGGAAAAATTGAGTAGCATTTAATTTTGCTATCAAAGTATTTGTTTCATCAGGACTTAGATTCTCTTCAAAATATTTCTTTATTTCTTCAGCAATAGAAATAATAGAGCCTTCTTTTCCCTGACCATAACTTGCTCCAACTAATCCAGTCTTTGCAAAGCCTACCGCATTATTCCATAATCTATCTAAGTTGTGGTCTGCATCTGCAAATAATATTTTAACAAATTGAACAAACTCTACATCATTATTGTCTGATATAATTGTTTCAATCTTATCTTGAGCAGCAACTGCCGTTGCAGCATAAAGTTTTGGAAGAGCAAATCTAGAATCTTTATTTTTTCTTTTATCCCACCATACTTCATTCATCGGCATGCCTCCAGCAAACAAACCATGCCAGTTACCTATCTGTGCAGCTTGAATAGTTGGTCCTGATTGAGCAGCATCTAATTCACTAATGAATTTAGAAGAAAACTCTTGTACATTAGGATTACTTTTAGCATTAAAGTAATTATCTAAAGCCCTAAGCGCCTCAAAAGAATGTAAACCCTCTTTTATAACTCCAGATTCTTCTAACATTTTTATAGTTACAAAAGCTGGATTGTCTTGTTGCTTCCCATTAGCGTCTAATACACCCGGTACTCCCGGTTTTGTAGGTAAGACACCTGTTTTAGCAGCTTGATTTAAAGCAGCTCCTATTCTTAACAACTTGTGATTTGGATTAGATAATATTTCTTTTATTTTTCTATCAAGATGTTTTGGAACAGAATCAGCCATGCCTAACATTCCTAATAATGAATAAAGAAAAACCTTTTCTTCTTCATTAATCTTATTACCCCTCTTAATAGAGAAAGTATATGATGCAAATCTAGGTATAGTCAAGGCTCTCATTGGCTTCATGTCTGCCATAATTAAAGAGTCATGTCCTGTTCTTCCAGAGCTTCTTCTTGTAGTGTCTAACATAAATGTTTTACCATCAGGAGAATTTTGTTTTATCCACTCATCTTCTTGCATTAAGATTTGAAATTGCTCTGGCTTAACGCTTAATGTATTATTTAAATAATCATTCCAATCACCGGTTTCATCTTCTAATGTGTATAAACTTCTAAGTAAATTCATACCAAGAGGGTTTAACATTAACTCAAAATTTTCTTGTATGTTTTGATAGCTAAGTCTAATAGGACTTTTTCCAGAAGACCTTTTACCAGTTAAATCTAGAAAAATATTTCTCATATCATCTTCTGTCTTTGCAACAGTTCTAACATGTTTTCTAAAGTTAGGTTGAAGCAAATCTCTAATACCCTTACTTAACGCTAAAAACTCGCTTAAGTTTTCATCTATTTTTACATCTTCTATTAGCTTCCATACACCATTATCATGTATTAATTCAAAGTTATCATTAGGTTTTTGTCCATTCATATCTTCTTGTCTGAACGTTCTAAAAGCTGCTTCAGGGTCTACCCCTGTTATTGCTAATGAATGCCCTGCAATGTTAGATTGCTCAATAAATTCTAATATAGAATTACCTACTATTTGTTTATCAGCTGGGTTTTTAAACTTAGTTCTAGTAGCTGTTTCTAAATAGTCACCCATCTTTTCATACATAACCCTTCGCCTAGGAGTCATTGGTCTACGCCCTTTTTCTGATGAAGAATAAATTTCTGGATCAACAGGAAAATTCATTATACCGTTTACCTCTGTACCACGTTCTTGACCATACTTATAATGTCTTGCTTTGTCTTGAACCGAATGGTCTGCAAAGCGAGCTTCCTCTAGTGTTCTATAATAAGCTAACATCATAGTAAAATAAAGCTCTTCATTCTGTAGTCCTTCAAAACTACCAGCAAACTCTGTAAAAGATTTAAGTAACTCTGGTTGAGCCTTCATACCCTCCATTAATAGGGTTTGAAGTTGTCTTGTATCACCCCATATTCTTTTCATTGCGCTATCAACATCACCTCTAATAGCAGGCTCATAAGAACCTCTGCGTTGTTTAAAACCTCTAACAAATTGGTCTCGAATTAATTTCTTTTGAACACCTGATGGTCCACCTTCTTCACCTACTGGAATTATGTTTGCATTTATAAGCCTACCTACTTCCTCACTTTGTTCGTCTGGAGTCATCCATGTTCCAGCTGAAGCTTCTCTTATAGGTCCAGGAGCTTGAGCATATTTATAATCATCTACAAAGTTCATGCCCGGATCAAAACCTGTTTCCATTACTGCTCTACGAACCATAGGGTCTCTAATTTGACCAACATTAGATGGTATTATTCCTGACTGTCTCATCATAGCACTAGTTGCTTGTTCAGCAGCAAACGCTACAGAAGCCGCTTGTCCTTCTCTATCTAGATTAGTATAAACATTATTGCCTTCGGCATCTTGAACTACTCTCCTATTTACAGGTCGTTCTTCGCCTCGCCTAGCAGACTGCATATTTTCTCTAGCGTTATTTTGTAAAGGATTTATAATGCTAGAATCATTTGCCCTTGCTTGGATAGTCTCTCCACCTCGGTTAAGTACTCTTTGCGCTGCTGCATTTGCTTCTTTTGCAGCTATTATTTCTCGGTCTGATTCTTTAAGATTTCCACTAGAGTCTAGCTGTCCGCTAAAGCCATATTTACCTGCCATATTTATTCTCCATCATTTAAATTACCCGCTAAAAGCTTAGCCATAAATTGTCTTTGTTGTGTAAAAGAACCAGCCGGTGCTACCTTAAGTAGCTGATTCAATGCTCTTTCACCTTCTCCCTCTGCTGCCCACTTAGTTCCTTTAGCAATAGAGTCTATCGTACCTGTTAATGGACCAAACTCTGCCCAAAATTTATCAGCTAGATTATCTTCCTCTGAAGTATATAATGGAAATATAAAATTAAATATTCTTTCCGTCTGACCCATCAAACCAGAAGCCATTATACCTCTTTGAATATACTCTGCGTCTGTAAGCCAAGCAGGTTTTTCACCATATTTAATTTCATCTTTAAAAGCTTGTCCTAAGAATGCTAAAGCCAATGCACCCATCATTACAGCAGCAGCGTTTATTTGGTCTTGAGGCGATCCCTTACCTGCTAAATCTCTTAAAATAGGTCGAGCTATCTTAGAAGAAAATTGAGCTAAATAACCTTGGAACATAAATAAGAGTCTAGTTCTACCATCACTATACATAGGTGGTCTTTTACCGGGGTCAGGATTAACTAACGCTTGGTCTACAAAATTAGACCTTGCTGTATCTAAAGTCCGAGCTACTCTAGCTCCAACATCTTTTATGTGTTTTAATTTTGAACTAGGATGAACACGAAGGGCATCTAACCACTTATCAAAAGTTATTAATCCCCTTGCTTGGGTTATAATAGGGTCTGCATCTGTTAATGAAACTCCACTATATTTTCCTACTCCTGTAGCCCCAGGCTCAAAATAAGCTCGCTTAGCACTAATAAACCAGTCTTCTAATTGTAAATGAGCTGATGACAAACCAACTGGATCTACTCCTGCATTCCTTAATTTTTTAAAAGCCTGAGCTTGTTTATTATTTAAAGAAAAGGCATGGACTAATTGCTGTAGTTCTACTACACCATCATAATCATCAGGAGATGTAAGCTTATTTATTCTTTTTATTAATTTTGTTTCATAAGCTGCGTCTTCTTTAGCTATTTGTTCTATTGATTTTCCCTCATTTTCTTCTTCAGTAAATTTAGGGTTATTTAATTTGTAATCTTCTTCAAATTTAATTAATACCTCAGAAATCATTTCAGTAGTATCAGCCATCTGTACTGCTAACCAATCATCAGCAAAGGAATCTCTCCCCATTCTCACCCATGTAGTGTAAGGAGTAAGACCAGTCCATTTATAAAACATAGGCATTGCTTTAGCTTGCATCCAATGCTTTCTGTCCATGCCGTATTCAGCATCAACGATATGACCAGCAGTATACTCTTTACCTGTCATACCTCTAGCAATCTGTCTGTTTAAATGTTTATCTCTGTAATCAGTGTTAGCCCAGTCACCCTCAAAATGATGTATCTTTTTCATTTGACCAATCATAGACTGTTTAGTTAATTTTGCTAAGTTCTTAGTAGCTTTAACAAACATTCTTTCACCGTTAACTGTTAACCCACTCATGTCTCTAAACATTAAGGCTATTTCAGGTATAGAAGCAATAATAGCCATAGCCATATAAGCAAATGACAACATTGAACCTAAATGAGCAGCCATAGCTCTTCCTGATTCACTTTGTATCTTGTGATATTCCCCCATATGCATCTCATAGTGTCTATATATTTCAAACGCTATCCTAGGCATATACTCATCAACACCTGCTTGTCCGTATTTCTGAAACAATTCATCTCTTATTGATAATATTTTAGAATTTAATTTAGCACCACCAAAACCTTTCGATCTCATGTCACTAACATAATGAGCTACTTCTGTAGCTCTTGTTAAAGCACTATCGTAATCATTTTTTTCCCACAACTTTTCAAACGCAGGGTCTGTATATGAAACTCTTGTTTTCAAATAAGAAGGTTTCTTAGTTAAAAATTTAGTATCAGCCCACTCTTGATAGTTCCAACCATTAGGTGTGCCAGCAATTTTATTGTATTCAAGCTCTGCTTCTTCTCTAGTCCAACGATGTACATCCATTACTGTTTTAATATAAGCTTCTTTATTTTCTGTGACTTTTTCAGAACTCAATTTTTTATTAAAGAAAACACCTAGACTAAACCTTTCCCATACCTGCGTTCCATCTGGTTTGGTAACAAGAATTCTTTCTGTGTCTGGTCTGGTATAATTCTTATCTACTGACCTGATAATTACTTCTTGCTCAAGCTCATACGCATTTATTTCTCCAAGAGCAATACCAAAAGGAACTGCTAAACCTTCTTGTCCTTTCTTTAATTCTTTTGTGTATGCATACTCACCTAACATATCCCAAACTTTTCTTCTGTTTTTAGGATTAGTTTTTAGAGGCATTCCATTTGTTCTTAAGCTTGCTATTACAGTATTAAGTATGTCTGCAAGCCAAACATGAGCTTCACCCTCTATGTCTCTTCTTTCTTGAACCATTGTTTTACCAGCAAAGAACCTTCCAAAAGGAGAGCCTATATACTCACCTTCTGCTCTTAGAGTATCTAAATTGTTCCAAATATCTCCAAGTTCCATTGCAAGAACCTGCATAGGTGCTGAAATCCATTCGCCTTTTAAAAGAAATTTAGCAGCTTTAGACGTACCAGCCATAGCATCTCTAGCTGTAGAATAAAGACTTATAAAGCCTTTAACATCTTCAGCATTTTGCTCATTTTTACTTCTTACTCTATCTCGGTCTGTACCGCCTGCTGATGTTCTTACCACTGTTTGTTCGTTAGGATTCTTTGGACCTTGAAAATTAGGAGCAGTCGGATTACCAAGTTGGTTCCAACCCTTTTTAATCTTAGTGTCTTTAGCAACTTGCTTTTTATCCTGTTCTACTTCATAATCTTGACCGTAATAATCTTTTAAAGTTGATTCAAGTTGATCGTCAAGAGCTTTTTTATATCTCTTTTTATCTGCTTTACTTCTAGTACTATTTTTTAAATTTTCTTGGGCTTGTTTAAAGATTGCTTTTAAATAAACCCCTACATATTCCTTACCAAAATTTTCTTCAATAGCTTCAAGCTTATCATTGCTTACACTACCCCTAGTAACGCCTATTATATTCTTTTGTGTTTCAACAGCGTTATCAACTACCCTTTTTTCTAATTCAGGGTCTAAAATAGAAGCAGGAATAGTTTCATTTGCTATTTCTTCTACAGTTTCTTCTTCAAATGTTTGATTTTCTTGTGTGGTAGTTGGAGCAGTAGGTGAATTAAAAGTATCTGAAGGGTCTAAATGTCTCGTTGACATCTCTTCGACTACATCATTTATATCTTTAACAGGAGAAGTATCTACAGTTGTATTTGTACCTTCCTGATATATAGACTGTCTTACGCTAGTAGAATAGGGTTGTTTCTCTGTTAATAAGGCTTTAGAACCTGAGATACCACCACCTAATAAGGCACCAGCTGCTACTGCATTTTTAATTATTGAAACAAATCCTGCTTCTACTACAGTTCCATCTTTACGTTTAACGTCTTGCATATTAAACTTTCGTTTACTTTCAGGAGAACCAAGATAAGCACCTATATATTGTGTAGCTTCTTGCATTCCTTCTGTAGTACCTTCACCAATCATACCTGCACCAGCTTTAATTGCTACTTGTTGTGAGTAAGCAGACCAGACAGCACTATTTTGTTTAAAATCTTTTAATACTTTTATTATTTCATCTCTTTTACTTGCAGCTATTATATCTGAAGCTTCTTTTCTTGTAAGAATTTTTCCTGTTACAGAACTTTTTCTTCCCGACTTAACAATCTCATCAATAGCTTTGTTAATTCCTTTCTTAGTACCAAGGTCGGCAGGTTTAACTAATCTAAATATAGCGTAACCACCTAATCTTTCAAACGAAGCTTGTAAAATACCAGCAGTTAAGGCTATCCCCGCTGATTTCTCATCAGGAAGACCTTCCATTGCATTCCAAGTTTGACCAGCATAGATAAGCGACATACTAGCAAACACAGGCGGTTGCATTCCAGGGATAAACCCGGCAGCCATAAGACCAAAGTAAGGTAGACTACCTCCTAATGCACCAGCTGCCCAATCACCAAAGTCGCCTATTGAATCAATGTCGTCAATGTTAGTTATCCAGAAAGGTAATCTATTCTGTTGTTCAGCTTGCATTTGAACACCATCTTTACCAAACCTTTCTAGTGCTTCCCAGCTTGTTCTGTCACCAAGCATCTCTAAAACACCATACATTCCTGCCTGCATACCGTCAAGACCGCCCGAAAGACTGGCAAGAAAAGGACTGTCTGCTTCATTATAAATACTACGATCTTGGTGTCTAAAATCTACACCACTATGTACTTTAGGATTATAATCCCTTTCAGTAATAGCGTTTTGCTTACGAAACCTAATATCTAACTTAGAAGCATTAGCTAAGTCCTGTCTTAATTGTTCATAATAAGGGTCTTGATTATTAGGATTTCTATTCCTAGCAGCAATTCCTTGTTTCCATACTTGGACATCTGATGCACTAACATTCCTACCCCTAGGAGTAGCAAGACCTTCATAATACATTTTAGAAGCAGCGGTAATACCATCAGAGTTTTTTACATCAACTAATTCTCTTTTAGTTTTTTCACCGCTGTATAACTTTTGTGATGCAGCTGTTGCTCCAAGAAATTCTAAATAATTAAAACCTTTTTCTGAAATTAACTTACTAAAAATATCTTTTTGAACTAAGCCCTGATTAGTACCAAACATATCATCTTCACTATGAGGTGTTTCGTAGGTATCTATACCTCGGACACGAAAGCTCTGTCCGTCTTTACCAACAAGAGTGTCACCGTCTATAGCAGCTCTCTTTTCACCATCATTAAATAGTAACCAATCTCTTTCCATAATTGTTTCCTTTATTTAGCTAACATTTCTTTGTTTCTTGCATCTAACATTTTATAAACTTGAGAAGCAAAGTATTTAGGATATTCTGCTAATGTATTATAATCAGCTCCGGATACACCTTTGGTAGTTTTAGACCAAGTATTAAATATTTCCATTTGAGTCTTTTGATTTTCTTCATACCCCGGCACCATACCTTTAAGATAACTTAATGCCATAGTAGCTAACGCATAATCTTCTTTCTTAGGATCAAGAGGTAATATGTTAGCACCACCACCATCTATTAAACCACTTAAGCCTTCATAGAAAACCATAGGTGTTGTAATGTTAGGTACTTCATCATTGAATATATCCCAATGCCAAAACTTAAGAAAACTTTTTTCTCTGTTTTCTTTGTCTTTTTTGTAATTACTTTGATATCTTTCCCATTGTCCGTAAGCTTCTAACAATTGTCCTTCTGCTTCAAAGATTCCCTCTGGGTTACCTGAATCACTAAATTGTTTAGCAACAGCATCAAACATATGATTAAATTCAACAGCAGATAATAAATTTCCAGGCTCACCACCTGCAGTTCTTTCTTGATATATTTTTTCAAACAAATCTTTTTTAACTTTATGAAGTTTATCTGTATAAGCACTGGAAGCTTGACTATTATTATCTTTCCTCATAGCGTCTCTACCTAAACTTAAATGACCAACCATTGAATCATCTGGACTAAGTCCTAATGTTTCTAAGGCTCCATTCCAAGCTTCGTCATCCATATATGCACCGTACTCTTTTAAAATATCAAAGAGTTGTTCAGACTTAACTTGCTTTTCTGCCATTTCTATTTGTCTAGCTTTTTCTTGAGCTCCAAACCCATAGGCAATTGCATCACCAATGTCTGCTCCCATCATTGCAGCACCTGCTGCTCCAATTATAGCTTTATATAACCTTTCATCAACATTTTCTATATAACCCGCTTCTTTTAAAAATTCTTCATAAGCAGCAGCCATAAGTTCAGGACTAAATTTGTGTTCTGCTAATTCTTTTTGTAAAATTTCTAGTGCTTCAACAGTATTATGCTCACTATCTTCAGCAATAGCTGCTACCATATCTTCTTGAGAACCCGGTTCTGCTTCACCGTTATTATTTTTAAGGTTTGTAGTTGCTGTTGTTAAATCAATACCGGTTGCAGATTCTATTTCAGAACCGTCTTCGTACTTTACGACTGGAAACTTTATTAAATTACCATCTTTATCAAAATCTGCTGGAGTTACTTTTGTAATTTTTATTTCAGTTGTTTTAAATTTACCTGAATCTTCATTAAGAGCAAAGTTGCCATCATCACCTATCGTAAAAACACCTTTTGAACTAGACTCTTCAGGAGGTTTATATGTTAACATATTTATAAACGCATTTTTTCCTGTTTCAAACTCTTCATCTGTTAGAGTATCTGAACTATCACCAGCACCATGTGTAGCACCCGGCATTAAATCACCGTTTGGCATCATGTGTGTGGTTTCGTCATTAGGAATAAACTTTTCAGCATCAGAGTTTGTATAATCATGCATTCCAGCAATACTAGACCCATTCATTTCATTACCATCAAATACTTCAGAGCCTTTTTTACTAATTGTTTCTTTTGAATCGCCATTATCGTAAGAATATTTTTCTTTACTAGTGATTACTCCATCAGAACCTATCTGTTGAAAATTAGTAATATTAGAAATACCAGAATCTCCAAAAAGACTTTGAACGTCTGTTCCTAAAGCTTTAGCATTTTCTGCTTGGTCTATTCTATTATAATTAGCGATGTCATATGCTTCTCTTTCTTGCATTGATAATTCTACATCATAAGCATTAGGTGGTCCAACAGGATATAGTTGTCGCATTTGATATTCTAATTCTTCTTGTTGTTCTTTTGTCATAACGTTTCCTATTAATTAGAGTAGTAAGATTTTTTGCGTTCAGGTTTAAAGAAAGATTTATCATAATCACCTATATTTCTTGCAATGTTTTCACCCCAAGATCTAGTAGGTCTTAATACATGCTCACCACGCTTGCTGCGGAACCATTTGTTATATAAGTCATTATCTAAATCACCATCTTTTCCTAAGATACTCTTATACTCATCTTGGTGTTTGCCATCTTTAAAGTAATCATCAAAACTTCCGCTAGTTCTAAACAATTCAGCAGAATCGTCAACATTTTCTATTGCTCTTTCAATACCACTCATTAAAAATTCTGGTTTTACATTCCAATTGTCTAACCAAGTACCCATTTGAGCACCCACACTATCGTCTATAGTGTCAACAAGTCTACTAAACCAACCTAATGAGTTATCTTTTGAACCGCCCGAATAGAGACTATTTCCAGGGTCTCCTATTAATTTTAAAAGATTTACTTTGTCTTGATACTTAGGATAAAGTGTTTCTATTTGGGTAGCTGTTAAATCAGCTAAATCTGATATGCTTCGACCATTACTATTTAATCCATCTTGGTCAAAAGGTTCACTATTCTGCGCTAGTTTTTCCGCTTCAGCTTTTTCTGCTAATATTTTAGCTTGTAATTCTTTTTCTTTTTTCTTTTCTAAATTATAATTAAAACGTTCATGGTATATTTTTAAATCTTTTTCATAAACAGAATTAGGTGGTAGAGGAGAATAGCCATACATATCAGCTTGTGGGTGTGCTTCATAAATAGTAGCACCAGTTAATTCATCTATACCAATCGGAGTACCTATAGCTTTGTTTTTTCCTTTTTGATACATTGTATCAGCAAATCCCATAACACTATCTGTTAAATCTTTTTTTGCTTTAAAACTTGGTCCTACTGCTGATGCACCACCGCTTGCTGTAGAAAATTGAGATTTTAATTGTTGTGCTGGATTGAGCCAAATGCTCATCCCTCCACCTTGTTCATATGCCATTATCTACCCCTTCCAAAATTCGAATATTGTGCAGACTGTGTTTTAGGTGCTCTTGAAATTGCTGACCTAT
>Ga0307985_10001726_pt1 | contig 12309 bp, 15 predicted proteins | sample EllFjometageno80_FD_203155 | JGI IMG/M metagenome (GOLD analysis project Ga0307985, IMG submission 203155) | Marine microbial communities from Ellis Fjord, Antarctic Ocean - #80 | ecosystem: Environmental > Aquatic > Marine > Unclassified | place: Southern Ocean | collected 2014-10-09 | reverse complement strand
GAATAGGAAATAATAATATGTCAGAACAATTAGAAAAACAAGTAACAGATTTAAAAGTAAAAGCTTATGATTTAGGCGAAGAACTTACATCTGTACACAGTGTTTTGCGTGCAATCGCAGAGCATAGTAAATTTCAAGGCCAAAGTTTAGAAGATTTAGTGGCTCATGTAAAATCTAAGTGTGAACTAGTTCAGCAAGACTCGCCACGAGATGAAATTGGTGAATTTGTACAATAAACAGGAGAAAATAATGTCAGTATCAGCAAAACAAATATTAGAAATGGTAAAACTTGCTCCATTAACGGAAGCAAAATATAAATGGGAAAATCATAAGCATCAGATTGGTATTAACCAATTGTTTTATAGCACTGCTGCACCTGCATTACGTAAAACATTAAGTTCTTTAGATTCTTTACTTAGTACGTCGTTAGGAAAAGAAGAAAAAAAACAGATTAAGAATGCAATTTATGTTTTCAGTGGCGTTGTTGATACTCTTGAAGAATACGCATTAAAATCTGGTGATTTTGCCAAATTGACAGTAGTAGATAAGTAAGCTTATGGCTATATTAATTGGATATATGTTAAAATTATTTACTGCTGTTGTCGCATTTTTTGTAATGCGGTTGTCTTTAAGCAGGTTAGATAAACACTTAGACTTTGATTTTAAAGAATGGTTTTTTAATGCTAGTTCTGAAGAAAAAGCCAAATATTTAGGTTTACGATTTGTTGGAATATGTTTATTATTCGGTTTTATTTTATTATAATGAAATCATTAATACTACTTATATTATTGGGTATTTCATTTAGTGTAACATTACATTCAAATGAATATCCAATAAAATACGACATACATTTTAAAAAATGGTCTAAATATTATTTACCAACAAGTGACTGGAAATTATTAAAATCTCAGTGTATTGTTGAAAGTAATTTAAACCCTATTGCAATATCACCTGTTGGTGCTAGAGGGGTGTGTCAATTCATGCCAGCAACTTTTTCAGATGTTGAACGTAAATTAAAAGTAGTAGGTGATCCGTTTGATCCAAGGTTAAATATTCAGTTTGCCGGCTATTATATGATGAACATGCAAAAATTCTGGAATTCAAATAGACCTGATGTTGATAGAAAAAATCTAGCTATGGCATCATATAATGCCGGTGCTGGTAACCTACACAAAGCTCAAAAAAAATGTGTAGGTAGTATTTTATTTTCGGAAATAATGCAATGTTTACCGTGTATTACTGGGCATCATCATATCGAAACTAAAAATTATGTAAAACGCATAAGAAAAACACATTATAAACTAAAAATAGGGTATTAGTAAATGTTACCGTTAATATCAATTGCAAAATCTACAGTGCTACCAATAATAAAAACTTCAGTACTTAAATACTGGAGACTGATTGTTATTGCTATTTTATTATCAACACTTGGGTTTGTCGGATGGTATTATTCAAACCAAACAACTGATTTGAAAACTGATATAGCGTACTTAAATTCTACGTTAGCAATACACAAATCAAATGAAACTAAATTACTCAATGCACTAGCTAAAGTCAATAGTGAAATTGTTTTATTAAAAGGTTCAAATGAAGACTTAGAAAATGATATTGTGCTTTCTAGCGAAAAAATAAATGAACTGGAAGCTAATCCAAGCGTATTATATATTGATAAACCGCCTGCTGAATGTGTTGAAAAATTAAATTGGTTAAAAATTGAAACTTTAAAACTAAAGGATAGAATATAATGATTAATAAAATAATTGTTATTGTTTTTGTATTGTTAATTTCTGCATGTTCAGCAAAAAAGCAATATGTTTATGTCGATCGAGTTGTTAATGTACCGACAATTGTATTCAAATCTCCACCAAAACCAGCAAGAGTAGTTAAGCCAATATTGTATATTAATACATTGGATTTAAATTCTACTTCTGACCAATTTTTAAATAGTTGTATAATTTCACTTGAACAATCAATTAAATATTCAAATAAGCTAGAAATTGCAATTGAACCGTACAGAAAGGGTAACTAAATGGCAACGTTAGAATCACCAGAAGATCTTAAAAATTATTGCCTAAGAAAATTAGGAGCTCCAGTAATAAATATAGAACTTGATGATACACAAATATACGACAGAATAGATGATGCTGTTGATAAATTTGTATTACAACATTATAATGGAACAACTGAAGTTTATAAAGTTCACACCATTACAGCAAAAGAAGTATCAAAAGGATACATAATGCCGGCTAGAACAATGGTTTCTATTTTAAGTGTTATGGATGCTGGTGGTGAAGGTTCTGGTAGTTCGGTTGAAGAATTTGAACGTTTAGACTTTCGTATAGCACAAACTGATATGTTTAGTAGCATGGGTTCTATGGCTACTGGTGAATATGTAATGAAAATGCAACATATCAATATGTTTAAACAAATTTTTAGTCCGACTAGAAGCTTTCAATATAACCCAATTAAAAAATATTTAATGGTTTGTGATACTCTTATTGCTGGAAATAAAATTATTTTACATGGATATGAGAATTTAGATGCTGAAGTTGACGTTTTGGTATATAATGATATTTGGATGAAAAAATACACAACCGCATTAATGAAACAACAATGGGGTACAAACGTTAAAAAATATAACGGTGTACAATTACCAGGAAGTATTACGTTAAACGGCCAAGTGATTTATGATGAAGCTACTACTGAAATTGAAAAACTTGAAGAAGAATTTAGCTTAAAATATGAATTACCAGTAGATATGTTTTTTGGAGCTAGCTTTTTTTAAAATTGTTGACAAGAGCATGTTTATTTGATATAATAGATCTATAATAAAATAAACCACTGAGAAATAAAATGAAAACATTATCACAATTATAAATGAATCAGTAGATATTAAACATGATATTACACTAAAAGGTGACGATCAAGGCCTAGACTTTTAGGTTAGATGATGAGCTAGAATATTCAATAATAGAAGTATAATAAAAACGGGCTTAAAGCCCGTTTATCATTAAATTAGATAGATTCTAATTCTTTTTCAATTTGGTCAATTGATAACATACCCTTTTTGCGGTATATTCCATCTTTCTTTAAAAATTTAAAACCTAAAGCTTCAATTCTCTTAATAAAAATATTAATGCCGTTTACAACTTCATCAATAGTTTTGCCAGTTATAACTAAAGATAATTTACTTGATTGTTCAATATTAGCAACAGCACCACTATCGCCGATAAGTTTTTGAACAATTGGTTTAAATTGAGCTATTAATTTTTTAAGTGCATCAGTATGAATCATTAGGCCTTTGCCTGAATTTTGTGGTTCACCCAGCATGACATTAATACTTCTAAAGTTATATGATCTTGGATCTGCGGAAGTACTAAAAGATAATTGCACCTTTTTGTTGAAATCTGCTTCTGATTTGCCCGTGGACAACTCTATTTTTATTTCGTCTAGTAATTGTGTTATTGTTTTCATTTTAATTTCCTTTATCTTTACACAGTTGTTAACTTTTTTGTTTTTGTTTTTACCAGTACCATTTTTAGTACCAACTTTTTTGTATCCATCCCAACATTTTTCTTCTTTAGATTCATACATAATTATTTGCTCTTTATTGTCCTGTCTAGTATATTTATAAATATAGTATTAACTGAATATTTGGTATCAAAATGGCACATAAATTAAATCCATACATGAATTACACTGGTATGACTGGCGATAATTCTAACGAACAAAAACTAATACATGGTTTTGTTACTGAAACTATACAAAACAACGGAACTATTATAGAATATATTCCCAGGACATTAGTAAAAGAAGATCAATTATATGGCGAAGATGTTTTATCAGCATTTAGCTCAAAAATGTCTATTGAAGGTATGATTGAATCTTATGATTCATTTGAAGGCGATAGTGAAATAATAACAGCTTTTGATATATCAGTAAAAGACACAGTAAAAATAAGATTTAGCAGAACCCGTTTTGAAGAAGAAGCTTTAGTTTTTGGTATACCCACTAGGCCAATGGAAGGTGATTTATTATATATGCCATTAGCCAAAGCTTTATTTGAAATCAAATTCACTGAAAACGAAAATCAATTTTATCCAAATGGTACTTTACCTTCGTATTTTTTAACCGCGGAGAAATTTGATTATTCAATGGAGTCATTTACAACAGGTGATAGCGATATTGATTCACTTTCTGCATTAATCCCAGGAGATACAATGTCGGCTGATTTTGGTGATAATGTTGTACTTGAAGAAAAGGCTACTGAAATAGCATCTTTCAATAGTGCAAATCCATTCGGAGAATATTAATATGACTGTAATGAATAACACACCTCATTATTTTAAAAGTATTAGAAATATAACTGCAGTTTTTGGAAGTATATTTGATAATATTTCTGTTGTTAGAACTAACGCAGCCGATGAAGTAGCTCAGCGTTTTGTAGTTCCTTTAGTATACGCTAATAAAAATGCATGGTATAAAAGACTAAAATCAAAAGTAAATGAATTTGACAGTAATTCAGATTCAACTATTAATGTAGGCTCTGTTTTACCAGCAATGAGCTTTAATATGACTTCAATGCAATATAACGCAGCAAGAAAAATGAATACTTTGAATAATATAGCTGCACAAATCAGCATAAATAATCCATCAAGCACAAAGATAAAATCTTATGCACCTGCACCTTATGATTTTAATTTTGAACTATCAGTATATTCAAAAAACATTGATGATGGCTTACAAATAATAGAACAAATAGCTCCGTATTTTCAACCGTCAATAAATGTAAAATTAAAAGAAATGAATAACCCTGAAATATATAATGATATTCAAATATCGCTTGAAGATATTACACCAGATGATGATTATGACTGGACTGGTGGCCGCTTAGTTACTTGGACACTATCATTTAGAGTTACTGGCAATATATACCCTGCGTTTAATGATACTAAAGTAATATTAGAAAATACAGTTTCAATTTTAGATAAATTAAATAATGACGGCGTATTAAGCACGGTTGAAGTTGACGCCGAAAATTTACAAAATATTGTATAGGTAAATTATGAATTCATCAATAATTAACGACCACAAATTAGCAAAAAAAATAAAACAATCAAAAGATGTTGCTTCTCAAATTGCACCGGCACCGTCAGAAATTGTACCATTTAATCCAGAAGATGTTGAAATGCCTGAGTTGCTTCCAGTGGTTCAATACGTAAAAGAATCTGGTAGAGCAATTGAAGCCCAGGATGCTTTGGATGATTTAAAATATTCAAGAGAAACTTTACAATATCTTATTGGTAACGGACAAATTGTATTAAATAATTTAATAGAAGTTGCAATTTTATCAGCTAATCCAAGAGCATTTGAAGTAGTATCTCAATTAATTAAAACATTAGCAGATACATCAACAGAGGCTGTGAATTTGCAAGATAAAATGTTGGATATTCAAATAAAAACAAATATTGTAACCAAAGCTGGTACTCCAGGGCCTGACGGCCAAGCACCTGAGATGTTTGAAGATACAACAACACATTTACTAGAGCAGCTTGAAATGGCCAGGAAATTAGCAAATTGATATATCATGAAGATGGCACTGAAGTTCTGGGACAGAAGGCAGGGTTAAATATCCGGCCGTTTAGATCTAACAAAGCATTTGGATATTTGGGCAATCCAAAAATTAAAAGAGCTGATGTTAAAGTTAAAATGTCAAAAGACGAAATCACAGAATATATTAAATGTGCAAATAACCCAATATATTTTATTAGAAGTTATTTTAAAATAGTAAATATTGACGGCGGCCTAATACCATTTGACATGTACGATTTTCAAGAACATGTTGTTGATATGATGCACAATAACAGGTTTAGTATTTTGTTACAATGTCGCCAGTCTGGCAAAACAATCACAATGACTGCATATTTGTTATGGTATATTTTATTTAACTCATATAAAAATGTTGGTCTACTTGCTAACAAAAAATCAAATGCAACAAAGGCACTTGCACGACTAAAATTAGCATATGAAAAAATGCCGTTTTGGTTACAACAAGGTGTTATTTCATGGAATAAAGGTGATATTGAATTAGAAAATGGTTCAAAAATTACAGCATTTGCAGCTGGTTCAGATGCAGCTCGTGGTGAGTCATTTAGTGCTATGATGGCAGATGAAATTGCATTTATTGCACCAAATATATGGGATGAATACTATAAATCTTCGTACCCAACAATTTCATCAGGTAAAACTTCTAAAATAATGCTAGCATCAACTCCAAACGGCATGAACCATTTTTATACTTTAGTTCAAGGAGCTAGAAACGAAACAAATACATATAAAATACACGAAATAACGTGGGATCAAGTTCCAGGGCGAGATGAATCTTGGAAAAAAGAAACAATTGATAACACGTCAGATGAGGCTTTTGAAACTGAGCATTGTAATATATTTCTCGGTAGTTCAAATACTTTAATTCCAGGTTGGGCTTTAAGAACATTAGTACCTGAAAGAGCAATATCGTTAACCGATGATATGACTGTAATTGAAGATGCTAAACCTGAACATACCTATTTCTTGTCAGCTGATGTATCGCACGGTGTCGGCCAGGATTATTCTGCAATATCAGTTTTTGATGTAACAACATATCCATTTAGACAAGTAGCAACATATAGAAATAATACGATTTCGCCGTTAGTATATCCAAACGTTATTGAAGAAATTGGCAGAAGATATAATACAGCTTATATATTAGTTGAAGCAAACGACATTGGTGTTGTTGTTATTCAGGCATTAAACTGGGAATACGAATATCCAAATTTATTGTCAACAAAAACCGAATCCAGTACTAAATCAAAGTTGGGTATCAGGGTTAATAAAAGAACAAAACGAATTGGTTGCAGTAGACTTAAAGATATGATAACATCTACGAAGCTCCAGGTGACCACAGATGCAACAATTAATGAATTGATGGGATTTCAGCAGAAAGGAGAATCGTACGAAGCAGCACATGGTACAGATGATCTAGTAATGACATGTGTTAATTTTGCATATTATGTTTCAACTGATATGTTCGCAATGTTAATAAATCCTAATAAATTTAAAGCTGAATACGCAAAAGAATTTGGAAAAAGAGCACTTGAAATGTTAACTCCAGCACCAAAGTCTATTAATCACATTAGTAAAAATGAAAAACAATTAGCTGATAACGGGTTTATTGATGGCTCTTGCGATCGGGGATTTATGGCATAGTTTATGTATAAATATAAAGCTATGTGATATAAATATATGTTTTAAATCATAAACATAATTTTTAATAATATTTTAAACAATGTGAAATGTATAAATATATATATTAAATAAAAGGATAAAAAATGTTAAGTTATAATGAGTACAATGAATCTAAGTCAGTGATTAACGAATTGTCAATTGGCGATTTAGTTAAGTTACCAAAAAATAAATTCGGTAGAGTTAACGGTTGGAATTTAGTTAAATCTACTGTTAAAATATCGCCCCTGAGTGGAGGTCCGACAGGTAAAGTAGCAGAGGTCATAGTTAATGTTTATGCTGATGGGTCAATTGATGATAGTTTATCTAAAAAGCAGAATTTTAAAAGTTCTGAAGTAACTAAAATATCAAATAATGAATTATTAAAATTAAATTCATTATCAAAAGCAAAATCTGTAGTTTCTTCGGTTAATGATTTTGTTAAAGGCAATTTAGTATATGTTCAGCCGCATTATGGTGGTAAAGGTACTTGGGATAAATCTAAAGAATTTAAACCATATGTTGTTGAAATATATTCTACTTTATTTAGTATGACACAAGACCAATATAAAAAATTATCAGCTGAATTGTTAAAAATTAAAAATACAGCTATGGATAAAAACGGAAATATGTTAGTAAAAATACCAAGATCTTATAATTTTACAACGCCAGAATCATTAGTAAAAGATAAAGAATTATGGAAAAAACTCGGATCTAGTTTAGTACCTAATACTTTTGGTAGTAGAATTTTTGGTAAACAATAGTTTATAAATATATTATAATACAGTTTAAGTAATCAAACAAAGAGGAAATAAAATGGCATTCAGTCTTAGCCCTGGTGTATCTTTCACAGAAAAAGATTTAACACAATTCATTGCTGGTACATCAACTTCAACTGGCGGTTTAGTCGGTGATTTTAGTTGGGGTCCTATCTCTGAAGTAGTTAATATTTCTAGCGAAGAATTGTTAATTGAAAAATTTAGCACACCTAACGATAAAAATTACAAAGATTGGTTCACAGCAGCCAACTTTTTAGCTTATTCAACAGGTTTAAAACTTGTTCGTGCAAGTGATGCATCAGATTCTAGTCGTAATGCTAGAATGTATGGTTCATTATCTAGTGAACCTGGAGTATCACCTGTACTAATAAAAAATCTACAAGAATTTGAAGATTCTGCTAAAGCAACAGAAGTTGCTACTGGCAATTTTGGTGTACCATTTGTTGCTCGTTACGGCGGTGTTTTAGGTAATACTATTTCAGTTGCGTATGCTGGACCATCTGAATTTTCAACGTTTGGGTATAAAAGTAAATTTGCAGTTAAACCTAAAAACTTTGAATTGTGTGTTGTTGTTCTTGTTGGTGGTGAAATAGCAGAAACTTTTACAGTTTCAACAAAACCAGGATATAAAGACGGTTACGGCCTTAACAACTATATTGATGATGTTATTAACGCACAATCGCAATATCTTTATAGTTTTGCTCACAATTTACAAAAACCATTATTTGCTAAAGCTTCTGCTGGCGGCGTTTCTGGTGTTTTAAGTGATGCTTTAACCACCGACGGTACTACCGGTGCTGTTTCTGTTGTTGGTAATACCGCGACGTTTACACTTAATACCGGCGTTGCTGCTTTAGCAGGCGATATGGTTGGTACTAAATTAAAAGTTATTTCTGGTGTTAACGCTGGTAAAGTTTTTAATATAATGTCAAGTACGTTGTCTGGTAATACTTATTCAATTGTATTAGATCAATTTGCAACTGCTCAAGATTTAGATGTTTTATCTGAAAGTGTTGTAGAAGAAAATAGATTTGTTGCAACTGGTGGAGATGCAACTCGTATCGGTGGTGTTGAATCATTTTCTGGTGGTATTGATGTTGGTGTTATTGTTCCAGCTGACGTAATTTCTGGTTGGTCTTTGATGGACACTGCTGAAGAAGTTGATGTTTCTTTATTAATGGAAGGTGCTGGCGATGCTGGTAAATTAATTGCAAATCACTTAATTCAAAACGTCGCAGAAGAACGTAAAGATTGTGTTGCATTTATTTCACCTACATTAAGTGATTTGCTAAACAGTGCAACACCTGTTACAAATTTAATAGAGTCACGTAACAAAATGCCTTCAAGTAGCTATGCATTTATGGACGGTAATTATAAATATCAATACGATAGATATAACGACACTTATCGCTGGGTACCGTTTAATGGTGATATTGCAGGTTTAGCTGCAAGAACTGATCAATCGAATGATGCTTGGTGGAGTTTTGCTGGATATAATCGTGGAATTATAAAGAACGTTACTAAAGTTGCTTTTACTAATAGCAAAAAGTCGCAACGTGATGATTTGTATCAGTCTCAAATCAATCCGATTGTACAAGAAGCTGGTTCAGGTACTTTATTACTTGGCGATAAGACAATGCAAACATTAGATTCTGCATTTTCATTTATAAATGTTAGACGATTGTTTATTACATTAGAAAAAGCAATTGCTAATGCTGCTAAGTATAACTTGTTTGAATTTAATGATGAATTTACTAGAGCTCGTTTTGTTCAAATGGTAACACCATTTTTGCGTGATGTTCAAGGTCGCAGAGGTATTACTGAGTTTGAAGTAATTGCTGATACCACAGTAAACACACCACAAGTTATTAATTCAGCTGAATTTAGATCTACAATTAAAATTCGTCCAAATCGCTCTATTAATTTTATTAATTTGACATTTACTGCTGTTGCAGAAGGTGTATCTTTCGACGAAGTTGTTGCATAAGGAAAAAAAATGAACATTACAGATTTTAAAAGCTCGTTCAATAACTTAGCTCGAGCAACGTTATACAAAGTAGATCTTTCAGGCCAAGGTATTGACGGCCGGAATTTTCAATTTAGAGCAAAAGCTACTCAGCTGCCTGGAGGAACTATTGGAACAATTGAAGTTCCATATATGGGCCGCAAGATAAAAATCGCTGGCGACCGTACATATGAACCATGGACTGTTACTATTTTAGGTGATGAATCTTTTGATATTCATACAGCTTTATATGAATGGCAAAAAGCTATAAACGATCCGGTTTTAAACACTGGTGCTTCAAATAACGAAACATTAAAAGAAGATATCACAATTACAATGGTAAATCGTGATGGTTCTGATGGTATTTCTTATAAATTGGTAGGAGTTTGGCCATCAACTGTTGCACCAATTGAACTCGGCTGGGAAAATAACGATGCTGTTGTTGAATTTGAAGTAACATTTGAAGTTGATTATATAGAAAAAGTATAATGTAATAAAATATATCGGCTTCGGCCGATATTTCTTTGCTGATAAATATATAAATAAGAAATAATAGAGAACAAATTTATGGAATTTTTTGGTTACAATATATCAAAAACTAAAGCTCAGCAAAAATCAACAGTAGTCGACCAAATAAAAGGCGAAACTACCAACGGTGGTTCTGCAATTGCGGGTGGTAGTTTTTATGGTGTTTCATTTGACAGTACTTATTCTGACCAAACTCAGTTAATTAATATCTATAGAGAAATGTCTAAAGATGGTTATATTTCAGATGCAATTGATGAAATAACAAATGAATCTATTGTTACAAATGATGAATTTGAAACAGTAAATATAATATTGGATAAAACAGAATATTCAGATAAAATTAAAAAATTAATAACAAAAGAATTTGAAGAAGTTAAACGACTATTAAATTTTAATAGCGATGGGTCAGATATATTTAGAAAATGGTATACTGACGGTATATTATACGCTTTTAAAAAAATACAACCAAAAAAAATTAACAGTATTAATAGTGTTGATAACAAAGCATCAGTTTTTGATAAAAATGGTATAACATCAATTGAAATATTAGATCCTAGATATGTTAAATATGTCGAGGAAAAAAACCAAAACCCAGAAATTTCCGAGCTTGAAAAATACTTTTTATATTCTCCGCAATCGTATGATCAAAGTTCTACAACCGCTATTAAATTAAGTGTTGATACTGTTACAATGGTGCCAAGCGGATTGGTTGATGAAAAGGGAGCGGTAATATCAAATTTACATACTGCCATAAAACCGTACAACCAATTAACTTCACTTGAAGACGCTGTTGTTGTTTATAGAATAGTTAGAGCACCAGAACGTAGAATGTTTTTTATTGATGTTGGTGAATTACCTAAAACACAAGCCGAAGAATATATGAAATCTGTTATTGCAAAAAATAATAACAATGTTGTATATGATGCTGAATCTGGTAAAATGAAAGAAAATACTAATATGCGGTCAATGTTAGAAGATATATATTTACCCAGACGGGACGGAAACAGATCTACAGATGTTCAAACATTACCAGCTGGTCAAAACTTAGGCGAAATCACAGATGTTGATTATTTTAAGGGCAGATTGTATTCTTCACTAAAAATTCCAAAAGGTCGTTTGGATAGTGATAATACTTATAACGTTGGCACAAATAATGAAATAACCAGAGAAGAAATTAAATTTCATAAATTGGTTGATAGACTAAGAAACAGATTTTCTAAATTGTTTTTTAATATATTAAAAACCCAACTATTATCAAAAAAAATTATAACATTATCTGAGTGGAACCAAAACCGAAATTTATTGAACTTTAAATTTGTTGAAGATTCACATTTTACTGAAATGAAAGAATCTGAATTGCTTGCTTCTAGGTTAAACAATTTACAATCGGCAAATGAATATCTTGGTACTTATTTTTCAAAAACTCAAATAAACAAAACGATATTACGACGTTCAGATGAGCAAATAAAAGAAACTGAAGATCAAATTAAATCAGAAGGTTCAGAGCCACCAAAGGAAGAAGATTAATGTTAAATAAAGCAGAAATAATAGAAAAATTACAAAAGAAAGCAGTACACCGAGTTGTTACTAAAAGAGAAGAACTGGCCCAGAAAAACATATCTGAAAGTGTAGATTCTATAAAAAAAGAAATAGCTTCTATGTTTTTAAACTCTGATGGTGATGATGATGCTGAAAAATCAGTTATTAAAAAAATATTAAGTAAACATAAAAAC
>Ga0307985_10001724_pt1 | contig 12312 bp, 1 predicted proteins | sample EllFjometageno80_FD_203155 | JGI IMG/M metagenome (GOLD analysis project Ga0307985, IMG submission 203155) | Marine microbial communities from Ellis Fjord, Antarctic Ocean - #80 | ecosystem: Environmental > Aquatic > Marine > Unclassified | place: Southern Ocean | collected 2014-10-09 | reverse complement strand
ACTCATCCTTGACGAGGGACTCCTTGTCCTCACCGCCGTTCGCGTAACGCCAGCGGATGTACTCGTTGGGGGTCTTCGCGAGGTGGTCCTCGATGTGGTGGAACGCGTGCTGGGCGACGTACGCGACACGGGCGTTGGGGTGCTTCCACACGTCGCCAATCTGGGGCACGATCTCTCCGACAAGGAGCTTGATCATGGTGGACTTTCCGGCGCCGTTCTCGCCGACGCAAGCGACGCGGGAGCTGAGGGACACCTGGATGGAGATGTCGTAGAGGGTGGGGATGCCGTTGCCGTTGTTCTCCTTGAGGTTGATGCCGTACGTGAAGGTGCACTTGGACATCTTCATGAGAGCCTTGCCCTTACTCTTGACGCCCTCGATGGGTCCGGGCTGGGGAAACTTGAAGGACATCTTGGACGCCTTGAAGGAGAAGTAGGCGCGGGCCTCGGGGTGGGACTTGACGAAGTCGTCGAGGTTGCCCTTGTAGTTGTTCAACTTGAGGTTGTCGATCTGCAGGATGTACGTGCAGCAGTCGTTGAGCAGGCCGGAGTCGTGGGACACCATGATGCACGTGACCTCGGTGAGGGAGTTGAGGTAGTTCTTAACCCACGCGACGTTGATGACGTCGAGGTGGTTCGTGGGCTCGTCGAGGAGCAGGATGTCAGCGTTCTGAAGCATCGCGCGGGCGAGCGCGAGCTTCATCCTCCAGCCACCGGAGAGGGTGGAGGTGGCGTGCTCGGGCTTGGCCTTCTTGTCGGGGCCGAAGCCCACCCTGCCGAGCGTCTCGCGGACGGAGTCGGGGGTGCAGCCGAGGGCCTGGATCTTGGGGTCGAACAGAATGTAGTCGACGCAGGACAGGTGAGACTGCTCGCCCTGGATGTCAGACTCGACGAAAACGGTGCGCACAGTTGCGGCGTCGGGAAATCCCTCGACCTGGTTGTTGGAGATGGCCCTCATCAGGGTGGTCTTGCCGGAGTCGTTGCCGCCGAGCAGACCGTAGTTCTTTCCACGGAGGAGCTTCATCTTGGTGTTGTGGAGCAGGATCTTGGTTCCGTACGCGAGCGTGAAGGAGCAGTTGCACAGCTCCTCGGCGTTATCATCATCATCGTCGTCCTCGGGGATGGTGACGAGGGTCTCGGCGATGAGGCGGACCTCCTCGACGAACTTGTCGGCCTTGGCCTTGTCCATGAAGGGGAGGAAGACGGCGGACACGAGCTTAGACCACTGCATGTCGTCCATGTACCTGAGGTCCATCATGGTCGTGGCGATAACGGCGGCGTGCTCGATGGCGACGTTGAGCGCAGACGAGATCTCCTTGGTGGGGAGCTTCTCCTTGATGGTCGCGACGATCACGGAGGTGTCTCCGCGGGTGACCTGGGCCTTGTCGGCGAGGCCCTTGAGGCGGTTGAGCTGAGCGACGGCGCGCTCGGTGACCTCGCGGGCCTCGGGGTCACTGATGGACTCGGCGTTGGAGGTAAGGGAGGGGAGGAGGAGGGGCAGGAAGGGGGCGGCATCAACTGGGTCGTCGACGAGCTTGGACATGTTGTTGATGATGACAGCGGCCTGGCGTTTGGTGGCGATGCCCTTCTCCTTGAGTCCACGGAGGAGGAGGGGCACGACCATCGCGAGGCAAGGGGTCTCGACGGACGACACGAAGGTGACGCCGGCAAGCTTGTGCATGATCTCAGGGACCTCCTTGGGGGAGGTGACGGCCTTGACGATGTAAGGAGTCATGTGCTCAATGTCCTTGTTGCCAATGACGTCGCACACGGACTCGAGGGCGGCGGTGGCCGCGACCTTGACCTGCTTCTTGGTATCCCACATGCAAGCGGTGACCTCGGGGACGATCTCGGGGAGAGAGTTACCGAGCTGCTTGGGGGCGAGGTCCTTGAACGTGCTGATCATGTTCAGGGCGAGCTCGCGGGTCTGCCACTTGACCTCGACGGGGAGGGCAGCGAAGATGGCCGGGAGGAGGCCCTTCATGGCCATGGGGGACACGTTCGTGGCCATGGCCATGGCGGCCTTCTTGGCGGCCTCACGGACGGGCGCCTTATTGGAGATGGCGCATCTGAGGACAGCGGGGAGGCAGATCTTGAGGTAGACCTCGGCCTCGGGGACGAGAGCGAGGTCGGCGACGGCGGCGAGGGAGGCGAGGATGACCTTCTCGTCCTTGGAGCCGACGAGGGCGGCGAGCTCGATGGACTTGTCGGCAAATCCTGACTTGATGGGTCCGGACGACTTCACGTCAGCGGCGAGGTCGGCGGTCTCTCCAACAGAGAGTTTCTGCATAGCGGCAACGAGTCCAGCCATTTTACTAGGGAAGGGGAGTTGAGTTAGCGTTGGGCAATATTGTGGCAAGGGTGGAGGCAACGGTGGGTCTTCGGTCGACCGTGAAAGAGTGTTAATTGGAGTCGATGTAATGAAGTGGGGCGGACCACACACACACCTCTGGTCCAGAACTTATAGATCGTGTAACAAGGGGGAAGCGAAGTAGCGAATCGGGAGTTGTCTGTGTTTTCTTATCGTCTTACTAAAGGTCTGGTAAAATGAATGTTAAGCTGTATTCTGTGTGGACGAGATTTCCAGTGATTTTGTGGCTGGCAAACTTTTCCTCGATTTCCCAGACAAGGGTACAAAAGGGTACACAAGGGTACACATGAGGCACTCATGAGGTAAACACGAGGCACTCATGAGGTACACATGGGACACTCACGAGGCACTCACGAGGCACTCACGAGGCACTCACGAGGCACACATGAGGCACATTACAGGCTTGGACAATGACGCGCGTCATTCCGTACCGCAAACCGCACCCAACCAACAGACCACGAACAACGAACTCAAGCTTACGTTGCGAAAGCACGCTTAAGTTGCGAACTTCGCATTGGGACAAGCGGCAGTGATGCACAGGCGTACTCAACCACAGATACGAAGAGTGGGATAATACGACCACCATGATGTAACGCGCGCACTTCGTGAATGGCGTACCCAACGGAACGCGTCCAAGCAGTGGTCTCGGCGACCCTAACCCTTATTGAAATCATTCAGACTAACCTCCTATCGCCACAAGCGCTCACTGACACATCCCAACACTGCACACGCCACCCCTCCTCCTTCACAATGCGTCTCCTCACCCCTCTCCATACCATCTTCCTCCTCACAACCGTATTAATCGCAGCCTACCATAAAACACTAGCCGAGGAGATGCTTTCCATCACCGTCACGCGCGCGCAACGATGCCTCACGTACCAGCTCCGCGCCGACGACGACATATCTGCCAAATTCTTCCCCGGTGAGGAAGACTTCAAAGTCATCGTCCGCGCTAATCGCAAGATGCTCTACACGGCCACTATTGCACCCACTGATCAAGTCAACGTCCTACCCTCCCTGGTCGACAAGGGCGCCGCCCCAGGCCCCCTAGACTTCTGCTTCACCGCAGGCTCCACCACCAAGAAGACACAAGTAGGCGCAACCCCCACAACCGCCCGCTTCACCATCAAAGACACCATCGTCGACCCCCTCGACAAAACTACTGTCACCTCCCTCTCAGAACTCCTCTCCCGCGCCCAATCCCTCGGCAAGTCCATCGTCAAAGAATTCGACTACATGCGCACCCGCGAGATACGTATGCATAAAACCTCAGAGTCCACCAGCACCCGCATCCGTTTCCTCTCCTACGTGTCCTTTGCTGCCATGATCGCCGTCGCAGTCGTTCAAGGGATCTATTTCAGGGGGTACTTCCGCCGGAAGAAGCTGCTTTAGCTGAAGTGAGATACAGCTAGCTAACTTAAGGTCTGAGTTTGCGTAAAAAACAACCTCTCCCGCGTAATATACAACCTCTCCCGCCTAATAGGATATTCCACAGCTATTGCTAAAACATTGTAGGGAGCGCCTTCTCCTCTTTCTCCTCTCCCCTTTCCCCCTCTTCCCCCTGCGTGTACACGATCCTGCCCGGCGAGACCACCGTGCTCCCCTCGAACCCCACCGGTCCGCTCGTGACCCTCACGCTCGTCGTCTTCTCGAGATCCGCCACCAGCGGCGTCACATACTCTTTCCCCCCCTTCTCCTCCTCCTCGTCCAATATGTCGTCAACCGCCTCTTCGTCCTCGGCCTCGATCTTTCTCAACCGTTCCTCCTTCGCCTCGTCTGTCATGAACAGATCCGGCAGTACGTTCCCGTCCAGCTTCATCACGAGATGTCCCACCGGCCCCTTCTCGACGACCAGCTTCAACAGCAGCAACTCCGCGGTCTCCCCAATCATACTCTCCGCAAGCAACTCGTCCCTGCCCAGAACCAGCCTCCTCAGCTCGGTCTTCACAACGTGCAGCACGCTCGTGACACTGCTGCTCGGGTCGTATGCCTCGAACACCAACCCATGCCCCGCCTTCTCCCCCTTGGCCCTGCTGCTGATCGTCACGAGCACCTCCACATTGCTGACCTTAACCGCCTTCCGCAGCACGAGATCCCCCCGCGTGTCTGCCGGTATGAACACCACCGTGCCCTGCCCCTCCGGCCTCAACGGAATCTCCTCGTCGGTCTCCAGCCTGTCGTACGCCGCCTTCCACGGCTTGCTCGGCTTGTACACGAACGTGGCGATCAAGTTCTTCTTCTTCTCCACCTTAGCGTCGTCCTGCAAGCTCAGCTTCAAGCACCTGATGACGCTCCCCAGCGCCGTCTGCAGCGCCTCGCCCCGAGGGAAGCTGAGTGCCTTACGCCCGTTCAGAACCTGCCTCTGCTCCCCGAGCAAGATGTGGATCTCGCAGCTCTCGGAGATGCGAGGGATGTAAATGTTCGTCCTCAACGCGTCCTCCACGTCGGTCGCCTTGAACACGCTCACGACGCAATCGTAGTTCACGTGCCCCTCGATGTGAGGCAGACTGAACCCGGCGCGCATCAACAGATCCGTGCTTCTCTTCTGCCTCTCCTCCTCCGGCCGCCTGCTCTTGCTATCTCCTTCGTCCTTCGCCTTCCTCTTGGCCATCTCCTTGCTCCAGGGCAAGATGAGCTCGGGCGGCATGCCCCTAGGGAACAGCATCTTGAGCTGCCCGCACATTTCGTCCGCCAGCGCGTACCTGTTGCTCGTCTCCGTGATCAAGTTCTTCTTCTCCTCCACGACGCACTCCTCCACCGCCTCGCTCACGATCTCCAGCACCATCTTGTGCCCAGTGCTCGGATCGTACGCCAGCACCCTCAGCGTCGGCGCCTTGTTGGCCGTCTCGTCTCCTACCGGCATGATCTCGAACACCTGTATCTGCAGCAGCACGCCGCTCACCTTGACCGCCTTCCTCAAGATCTTCCTGCCTCTGAACGCCCTCCTGTCAATCAAGACGTCCCTGTTGGCCTCCTGATCGCCGCCTCCGCCCACGCCGAGCGGCGTCTGCTTGTGGTGGCTGTACAGCCTGTTCCTCGTCAGCAGCACCGTGAACTCGTTGTTGTCGCCCTTCTCGTATGTCTCCGTGTCCTCGTTCCACAGTCCCGGCGCGATCTTCATCCTCTTGTGTCCAATGTGGTGGAACATCTCCTCCTCGTTCTCGGGCTGCAGCAACTCTTCCACGTGGGGGCCAATGACCTCCCTCAAGTCTTCCTCGCCGCTGATCTCCACGACACCCTTCCCGCTGTTGCTCGGCGAGTACACTTCCAGCCTAAGCTGCCTGACCATGCTCTCGTCGAAGCTCTCGTAGACCTTCATGACCATGCCGACCTCGTAACTCAAGCTCTCAATCACCCCGTGTTTCACCTTCACGCCCTGGTTGAACACAAGCCGGCTCTGCTTCAGCAAGCTCAGCGCGTCGTCCTCCTTCTTCTCCGCCTCCTTGACCTCCTTCGTGAAATCGCTCTCGCCCGCCTTCGTCTCGTCGATAACGTCCACCTCGCCCCCCTCCACCTGCACACTCTCGCTGACGATCTCCTCCATCTTCAGCGTCGGGCTCAGCAGCTTGCTCTCGTCGACCTCCGGCAACTTCTCGTCCCCTCTCGCGAACAACAACCGCAGTCGCTCGTACTTGAACCCGTCCTTCTTATCGTGTTCGTACAGGTCCTCAATCGCCTCCCCTTCCTCGTCAACGACGGCCACCCCCTTGTTCATTTCCTCCTCCGAACTCTCGAACCTGTTGCAAACTCCCTGCCTCCTACTGCACACGACCATCCTCTTGAGGCCGTCCAAATCCGCAACCATCCCGACCTTATCCGCCTCCTGCGCCTGCACAACCTTCTCGATGCCCGCTATCTTCATCCTGCCGCTGTCCAGCTTGACAACCACCTTGCTCTTCATACTCTCGCCCACCTTGTTCATCCACTCGCTCTCGAACGAAACCTCGTCCGGCGTGTTGCTCGTGTCCGTGTACTTGATGTACTTGATCATTTCCCTCAACACCGCCTCCCTGCTCTCGTTGTCGGCCAACAGCAGCCTGATGACGTTCTCGGCCTCGGCCGGCACGCCGGCAATCGTCCGCATGTCCTCCTCGGTGAACATGAGCACGTGCTCCTCGCTGGTGCCCACGTTCATGATCCTCAGCTCGATGCTGTCCCCGACGTCCACGAACCCGGCCAGCGTGCACCTCACGCTGAACATCTTCTTATTCAAGTTGAGAGCCGTCTGGAAGATCGTACGGTTGAAGTCTAGCCGAGTCTCGCCCCTGTAGCTGTCCATCCGCGCGCTGCCAATGGAACTCTCCAAGGGCGGATCGTCGCTCTTCCTCAAACCTTCCTGCTTCTGCTTAGAGATTCTCCTCAGGCTCAGCCTCTTCAGCAAGCCAGCGCTCCAGAGCCTCCAGTCGCCGTTCGCGCCGTCGATCACTAAAGCCCTGTCGGTAGCGGAGAGGCGCAGCTCGTTCGTCTCGCTTGTCACCGGGTTGTAGCACCTACACCTCAGCATCCCGCCCCGCCCCACCTCGCCGACGGTCACGATGTGCACAATGCCGCTGAACATGTGCGTGGTCTCGAACAGAGTCCTGCTGCAGCCGCCCTTCATCCGCATGTTCAAGAGCAGGCCCTTGCCGCCCTTGCCGCCGCCCCTCTTCTTCTTGCTTCCCATGTCCCTTCTCGTCGGATCCAAGCCCATGTCCTGAATCGTTCGCAGCCGCGGGTTGATGCTGAGCCTGTCCGTGACGGGGCGGAGAAGACGCATGGCGTCCTCGCTCTTGAAGTGGCCGACCTCCAGCGTCTCGTCGGCGTTGGGCAGCACGCCGAAAAGCATGTCCAGCCGCACGATGAGCTCGAGATCGGCACTGAACTGCGGCAAGTACGCCTGGCACCGAAGCTCGCCCAAACTATCCTCGCTCACGGTAATAGTGGCAAGATGTCCGCTGATTCGCCGCGTCTCTCTCATGATGCGCTTCAGCTTCCTCTTGCACGACAGCGTCTTCCTGTACCCGAGCAACCTGCTCTGCCGCTCGAGCACCAGCAAGTGCACGAGCCGCGAGAACATCTCTTCCCGCGTCTGCGGCGGCGCCCTGTTGCCGAACTCCCCGCGCTCGATGCTGTTCGGCGCCAGCAGCGCGTTGATGGCGCGAACGTGAATGCTCGTCACGAACGACACGGACGTTTGGGGGTTGTAGGCGGAGAAGAAGACGCGGTCGCAGTCCAAGTACACGTTCACCGTGTGGATGTCGCCGCCGATGTTGATGGCCTCCCTGAAGACGCGCACGTCCTCCAGCAGAGGGCTGATCATCTGAGCATACGTCGCCTTCCAGCCACGCTTGGCGCTCTCGTCTTCCTCCTCGACCGCGTTCTCGGCGTCCGTCATGGTGATGACGGCGGAGAAAAGGTTCAGAGGATTCCGCCTGGTCAAAATCTCGGGCTTTCCGCCGCTCGCTCGTAGCATGGCGCCGAACTCGACGACGTTCTGCACCCAGGCGTGGATCATGGAGAGGAACGGGTGCGTCGTGTTCGAGAGCTGACCCAACTTGGGCCACGCCTCGTTCTTCAGGTACTCCTGGAGGATGCCAAGGTTCTCGTCGGGGATGTTCTCCTTGTCAACCTCTCCGAGCTCCTTCTGCAGCGTCGTGTAGTCGGCGAGGAGGCGGCGCGACGCCTGCCATGAAACGCTCGCGACGTTCTTGTCGGGATGGCGGAAGCGGTTCTTCGGCGAGAGGAGGACGATGCACGCCTCGAGGATGATGACGTGGGCGCGCGACGGCGGGCCCTCGGTGAGAGAGAGGTCAACCATGTCGTCGTGCAGGGAGGGGGACTGAAGAACGCGCAGGCAGTGCGACGCCATCTGCAGGCGCCTCTTCATGTCGCCGTCCTTCATGACGCGAAGGTCGGCCTCGGCGGCGCCAAGGTGGACCTCGCTGCCGTTGCCCTTGCGGTTGACGTTATCGCCCATGACCATGACACACATCGGGTTGGGCACGAGAGCCTTCTTCGCAACCGCAATCGCGTGCAGGAACGTGGAGCGCGTCGACGCCGAGACGCCCGAGTCGACGTCGACGACGATGGAAGAGCCCGCGTCCAGCGCCGCCTGGAACGCGCGCACGTCCACGCCCTGGTTCTCCGACAGCGAGACTCGGACAAACATGCCCTCGAAGTCCGACAGGATCTGCCCGAGCAACTTCTGCTTCCCGACCATGGGTACGTCGCGGGACACACACACGAGCAGGGGTCTGGGGCGCTCCGCCTTCTTGTTTAGAACGTCGGTCGAGATGAACTCTTTCATCTTCTCCATCTCTTCCTGCGCCATGACCTCGTCCTCTCGCCGGTCTTCCTCGACCTCGGTCTCGGTGGGGGCGTCCCAAGCCGCGGGCGCCGCGTCCATCATTGCCTCCTCGTCGTACTTCTTTTTGCGCTCGAGCTCAAAGTGCTCGAGGAACTCTTTCAGGAGCTGCTTCATGTCGTCGACGCGCTTCTTGGCAGTCTCGATCCTCGTGTCGACGTACCCGAGCTCGTCCTTGTCGCGCCCCTTGAGGCCTCCGAGCGACTTCATGCCTCCATGACGGCCCGCGAACACCTTCTTTTCCTCCTTCGCGACCATGTAAAGCGCGTTCGCCTCGCCGCACGCGCTGCACCGGAACAGCAGCTCGCCGTCCAGCTTACACTTGGACTCGTCGCGCTTCTTGTTGTTCTTCTGGCTGAGAAGGTTCGACAGCTCGAGCTGGGTGGTGGCGTCGCGGTGAATCACCTCCCGCTCAATGAGGTGCGCGCGGAGCTTGGGCAGACGGTTGCGATCGAGCTCGGAGCCCAGATTGGCCTCCGTCTCGGCCCGCGTGTAGTCGCTCTTGGCAACCGTCACGTCGCGCTCGGCGGCGTCCACCGTTTCAGTCGCGCTGTCGGTAATGCGCTGGTGCTCGTTCTTCTCCTTCTTCTCCTGCACGTCCTCGTCGTACTGAATGGCGGCGAGTTGGTTCTCAATCTTAACCTTCTCCTGCGCCTCGGCGACCACGACCGTCTGCGCGGTGCCGAACGGCTTCCCGGCCGCCTTGGCCCTCGCCGCGGCATCGCCCGCGACAGCGATGGACCGCCTCTTGATCTCGAGCTGCACCATAATCTTTCGCTTCTCCTTCTGCTGCTCGCGTAGTTTCTGGAGCCACCCCGGCTGCACGTCCCCAATGTCGTCGAGGAACTCGAGCTGGTAGTCGAAGACCTCGAACAGGGACGACGCCCACGTGAGGAGCTGAATGCACGCCTTCGCGCCCTTGCCGATGCGGCGCATTGCGTCGACGGTGAAGGAAGGGTCGTTCTCGTACGCCTTGAAGAGCTCGACGGCCTTCGTGGGCAGGTGCAGGAGCCGGGGGCGGCGGTTCGCGGGGCCGGAGGCGAGCGCGCGCATGCGGCGGAGGAGCTTCGACGAGCGGCGGAGGACCTTCATGGCAACTTCCCACGTCATGTCCGAGTCGACCCCGGTCTGAGATCGCACCCCGATGCGAGAGTAGTGCGCGAGTTGCTCGTTCTTGTCCTCAGCGCCGAGGGACAAGCACACGATCTTGACGAGGCCGAGAACGGACGCGGGAAGGAAGGGCTTGGTAACGTCAACGAGCGGGAGCTGAATGGCGTCGGCAAGCTCCTGCAGGTCGGCGGGGAACAGCTGACGGACAGAAACTGCGTTGGCGGATCGCCGGGCGGATGAAACGAGCGCCCGCTTGTGGATCATCCGATTCTTCCCAAACGAACCGCGAACGATCTGCTGAATCCTCGTGGCCGAACGCGACTGCTTCCGCTCGCGGAGCAGCTCCTTAAACTCCATCCGCGCCATGCGCCCGCGGTACAGTCGCTTGATGGTGGTGGAGGCCCACTGCTCCTTGCGTCGCTCGCGCACAATCTTCCGGTCAAACATACCCCGAATCCCACCCTGTATGACGGTGGCCGCCCGCTCGCACATCTCCTTATACTTGCGGTAGAACGCCCTCGCCTGCCGGCCACGGGAAATCCTCTGAATGCTCGTGCACGAGACGTCCTCGAGGGAGATCGCTTGCTCCTCGTCCTCGGGCAGCACCTGGTTCTCGTCCAGCATCCTCCTCTTCCTCTCCAACTCCCGGGCGCGCCTCGCGTCCTGGGACCGCTTCTCCACCTGCTTAAAGTAAGAGCGCTGCTCCTCCTTCTCCTGCAGCTCCCTCTTCTTCATAGCCAGCTCCTTCTCGCGGGAGGCGATGATCGCATTGGCCGCCTCCACCTCGGCGCGCCGCTTTTTGATGCCCTCGGCCTTCGCGACCGCCTCGGCGCGCCGAATCTCCGACTGAATCACCACCGCCGCCTCGTCCTCCTCCTCCCGACCCTCCTCGACGATGGGCTTGATCTCCTCCTCCATGTCAACTAGAGCGCCCTCCGCGATGCGCATGGACTCCTTGAGAGTTGTCAGCTGGTTCTCAAGTTCTTCGTTCTCCTTCTGCTTTCTCGTGATGTCCATATCGAGAATGGCACCACGCGACCGCCTCGAAGGCGCCTTCTTCCTCCCCCCCGTCCCCGCCGTAGTAATAGTGTGCAAGCTCCCGCCAAGTTTGGAAGCGCGGGCGCGACCAGACGGCGCAGTCACTGACGCTCCATGCTTCGTCTTCTTCCTCCTCTTCCCGGAGTCGGGGTTGTTCAAGTTCAGATCGTCCTCGTCCCCCGGCTTCATGGCGGTGATGCCAAAGCCAGAAGTGACAGCAAACGGCGCCAGCTGCTCGTCGGGCACGCGCGCGTGCTCGGACAAGTCGCGGCCGTCATCCACCCCCAAATCACCCGCGAACCGCTCCCTCCCCGCCTGCCACGCCGGCACCAACCGCCCGTCCTTGCTCCTCAGGTACTGCCCCACGATCGCCTCTTCCGCCAAAATGCTCTTCTCCGCGTTCCGGATGCGCAAGAGATCCAAGTCTCCGATGGTGGACGGCGTGACGTGGGACTGGTAGGCGCGGGTCGTGGTAGTTGTTGAGGTGCGGGAGGGGGATTTCTTAGCCGTGCTAGTGAGCAGCGACGGGTCATTGATCACCGGTGTGGCAAACGGGGAGGGTTGCGTCCGCGCCTTGCTGCTGCTCCTCTTGGGACTCGTGGTAGTAGTAGTGTGGTTGACAGTAGCAGGCGTGACGGTGCCGCCGATGGCCGTGAAGCCAGGCGCGGCGTTGGCGCCTTCGGTGGTCTCGTGGCCGGTCAAAAGAGCTTGCTTCCCGCCGCCGGTGGTCGGGCGCATGTCCATCGCCATCGGGATGACGAACGGGTTGCGGTTAGCGGGGAAGTTGAGCCAAGCCGTGAGAGGTTTCACAGACTGGAGGAAGTCGAGGTCGGAGGGCATCTTGGACAAGTAGTTGATTCCGTTCCAGACGAACGGAATGGGCGTTGTTAGACCGGACCTCCACTCAACGATCGCCTCCACCACCTCCACGCTCACAATCCGAATCATGTCGAGGAGGTCGCCAAGCCCAGGCTGAAGCACCGTAGTGCTGGCTGCAGCGAGCACTTGCAGGCGACGGAGATATCCCTCGCGAAGCAGTACAGCCTTGAGCACATTAAGCTCAGCACCAGGATTGACCGAGTCCTCGCGCGACTCTGAATCCGTAGCGTAAGTCTGCGAGAAAGTAACTCCCCCATTAATGGTGCTCATGTTGGCCACACCTTTACTGGCAGCGCCGCCTGTTGAGTCGTTCGCGCTGCCCGCGGCAGACATGCTCAAGCTATTCCCCATCATCGGCCGCATGCTCTGCTTCAGCGTCCCCATGCTCCTGCTCTTATTAATCCTAGGCTGGTGCTCCAAAGCCTCCAACTTCCTCTGCCTGGAAATGTGCTTCTGGAACTTGGGAGTGCGCGTGTACGGATTGTAAGGGTCAGTTTCGCCGTTGTACTCCTTGCTTTGTGACGTGTTTATTATGCCAGTGTCCCACGAGGATGAAGAGGGGCCGGGCATGGTG